>WNFU01001492.1_pt1 | contig 52127 bp, 40 predicted proteins | sample 5400121 | NCBI WGS metagenome assembly WNFU01 (sample SAMN13153360, study PRJNA577476) | soil metagenome | isolation source: 100 cm soil or saprolite under grassland replicate 1 | place: USA:California | collected 2016-06-15 | reverse complement strand
CCTCGACCATCGGCTTCACGTTGTCGAGCGCCTTCTTGAAGATCTTGAGCGGATCGTCCTTGAGCTTCTGCTCGACCTGGTCGAACGCGCCATAGATGATGCGCTCGCCCGTCGACTTCTTGCCCTTGCGCATCAGGTTGTTGACGAACTTCGCCACGACCCGGTCCTGGAACTTGGGATCGGGGAGGATCTTCCGCTTCTCTACTTCGCGACGGCGAGGCATCGAATATCCTTAGCTCGGGCGCTTGGCGCCGTACTTCGAGCGGCTCTGCTTGCGCCCCTGGACGCCGACCGCGTCGAGGGTGCCGCGAACGATGTGGTAGCGCACGCCCGGGAGGTCCTTCACGCGGCCACCGCGGATGAGGACCACCGAGTGCTCCTGGAGGTTGTGCCCGACGCCGGGGATGTAGCTCGTCACCTCGAAGCCGTTGGTGAGCCGGACGCGGGCGACCTTGCGGAGGGCCGAGTTCGGCTTCTTGGGAGTCGTAGTGTAGACGCGCGTGCAGACCCCGCGCTTCTGCGGCGACTCCTTGAGCGCGGGCGCCTTCTTCTTGACCGCGAGCTTCTCGCGCCCGCTGCGCACCAATTGGCTGATCGTCGGCATCGAACTCTTTTCCCAACAAAAACGCCCCTTCAAACTGCAGGCGGGGCGAACCGGAGGACAACCGTCGTAAGGGCGGCGGATTATACGGACGCGCCCTCCCCTGTCAAGACGATTCGCGAGGTTACCTGCGGACCGTCGCCCCGGCCGCTTGCCGGGGTGCTGCAGAGGCGGCTCCAGATACACCAGAACGGTTCCACATGCACGCTTCATCCCCCGGCGACGTCACATTCGCGAGAGGAGGTCGCGCACCGCGGCGGGAATCCCGAGCTCGCCGAGCCCGGCCGGCGCGACGAAGCGCAGCTCCGCGCCTTCTCGCACGCGCCCGCGCACCTCGCACGCGAAACCGCGCAGCGTGAGCTGGCGATGCGTGAGCGTCCGCTCGCACGCGGCGATCTCCGCGCCGACTCGGCCGCGCAGCGCGGCGCCGCGGAGCGCCCGCTCGAGCGCGCGGGCGGGCTCCTCGCCCGGCGCGAGCTCCGCCGCGGGCGGCGCCCACAGCCCCGCGAACAGGCCGCGCGCCGGGCGGCGGGTGAGCAGGATCGAGGCTCCGCGCCGGATGATCGCGCAGGCGAGTCCGAGCGGCCGGCGCGCCGGGCGCCTGCGCGCGGGCGGCACCTCGCGCGCGCGTCCCGCTGCGCGCGCGGCGCACAGCGGCGCGACCGGGCAGCGCCCGCACGCGGGCGACGGCTTCCCGCACACGGTCGCCCCGAGCTCCATGAGCGCCTGGTTGAGGTCGCCCGGGCGCTCCGGATGGACGAGCGCCTCCGCGAGGGCGGTGAGCCGCGCGCGCGTCCGCGCCGCCGCAGGGTCCCCCGCGACGAGGAAGAGCCGCGCGAGCACGCGCGCCACGTTTCCGTCCACCGCCGCCGCCGGGATCGCGAACGCGATCGACGCGACTGCACCCGCGGTGTATGGCCCGAACCCGGGCAGCGCCCGAAGCGCCTCGAGCGACGCGGGCAGGACGCCGTGCCGGCGGAGCGCCTCTTGCGCCGCCGCGTGCAGGTTCCTGCCGCGCGCGTAGTACCCGAGGCCGCTCCAGCGCGCGAGCACCTCCTCCTCGCGCGCGGCCGCGAGCGCCTCGAGCGACGGGAACGCGGCGACGAACCGCTCGTAGTACGGGATCGCCGCTCGGACCTGCGTCTGCTGGAGCAGCACCTCTGCGACCCAGACCCGGTACGGATCCGCGCCGTGCTGCGGGAAGCGCCACGGGAGCGCGCGGTGCCCGGCGTCGTACCAGGCGAGCAGGCGCCGGCGGAGCGCGGCGCGGCGGGGCGCGGCGACGATCACCGGCGGAAGATTCGGGCCGGGACGAGCACGGCCATCTGTCGGAGCGGCATGCCACCGAGGTCGGAGTCGTAGACGATGCGCAGCGACTTCACCCCGCCGACCTCGACGATCCCCTTCTCTACGAGGGCGGCGCCCGCCATCTGCTGCTGGATGGGGCCGAAGAGCGCCTGCGCGAGCTCGCCCTCGTTCGCCTCCGTGACCCGCATCACCCCTCCTCCGCGGGCGTGCCCGCGCCCGCGAAGTGTAACAGGGTCGCGGATGACGAGGGGCGCGCGGGCGGATGCCCTCGCGCCCCCGTGCTCGAGGCCGGTGCGGCCGCGCCTACTTCACGCGCTTGTCGATCGCTTCCCAGCTGACGTTCTTCAGGAAGGCATCGAGGTACTTCGCCCGCTCGGTCGCGAGGTAGTCGCGCATGAAGGCGTGCTCCCACCCGTCCATCACGAAGATGGGGTGAAAGCCGACAGGCACGTTGTCCTGGTGGAGGGAGATCCAGTGATTCGACAGCCAGCCTGTCGAGGGATCCTGGAACGTCATCGCCCAGCCGATGCCGGGCATCGTCGCGACCGCGCGGAAGTCGGCGAGCCAGGTGTCGTACTTGCCGAACGAGGACTCGACGGCCTTGCGGAACTTCGAGCCCGCGGGCGCCTCGGCCTGCGCGCCCGGCGCCATGTTCTCGAAGTAATACTCGTGGTTCACCATGCCGCTGTACTCGAACCCGAGCCGGCGGGTGAGCTCGGCGTAGACCGGATCCGCGCCGGACGCCTTCCCGTCGTTGCAGAGCGCGAAGAGCTTCTCGGTGAGCGCATTCGCGCGCTTCACGTACCCTTCGTAGAGCTTCAGGTGCTCTTCGATCTGCTTGTCCGAGATGCCGGTGAGGCCTCGGAGCTTCGAGTAGTCGCGAGGGTTGTACTTCTTCACGTCGGCCATGTTCCCTCCGTGGGGCCTCGCGGCCCCGGTGCGGTCGTGGTGTGCCCCGGGGAGGTACTCACCGAGGCGCGGAGCGTCAAGGCGCCGAACGGGGCCCCCGCGAGGGGCGTTAGTTCACGGACAGGAAACATCACGCCATCCGCTCGGGCGGCGCGCGAGCGGCGACGCCGCGAGCAGGAGCGACGCCAGCGCGGCGAGCGCCGCGCACGTCCCGAGCGCGACCGCCGGGCCGTGCCCCTCCCAGAGCGATCCCGTGAGGAGTCCCGCCGGCAGCGCCACGGCTCCGACGGTCCCGTGGTACCAGCCGAAGGCGCGCCCGCGCGCGCCCCGCGGCGCGAGGTCCGACACGAGCGCCCGCTCCGCGCCCTCCGCGAGGCCGTGATACGCGGAGTAGAAGACGAACAGCGCGGTGATCTGGAGGGGCGTCGTCGCGAGCGCGAACCCCGCGTAGGCGAGCGCGTAGGCGCACCACCCTGCCGCGACGACGAGCGCGCGCGGCAGCCGGTCGGAGAGCGCGCCGCCCGGGAGCCCCGCGAGCGTCTTCACGGTCTGGTGAAGGAACCAGAGGAGCGGAACCGCCGCGGCGGGGACTCCCGCGTCGCGCGCGCGCAGGAGGAGGAAGGCGTCCGTCGAGTTCGCGAGCGCGAACAGCGCGGCGAGCGCGAGATAGCCGCGCAGCGCCGCGGGGAGCGAGGGGGGCGGCGCTGCGACCGGGACGGCGGCGGAGCTCGCGGCCGGATCCGAGGCCGCGGCCACGGCCGGATCGCGGAGCCGCAGCGCGAGGAGGAGCGGCGCCGCGAGCCCCGCGCCCGCGGCCATCGCGAACGTGAGGCGCAGCGACGCCCCTGCCGCGACGAGCCCCGCCGCGACGAGCGGCCCGACCGCGGCGCCGAGGTGGTCCATCGATCGCTGGAGCCCGAACGCGCGGCCGACCTCGCCCACCGGCGCGGCGTCCGCGAGCAGGGCGTCCCTCGGGCCGGCACGGACCCCCTTGCCGATCCGGTCGGTGAGCCGGGCGGCGAGCAGGTGCCATGGCGCGAGGGCCGCCGCGATCGCCGCGCGCGCCACCGCGGGGAGCGCGTAGCCGCCGATGACGAGGAGCCGCCGCGGACCGTGGTCCGCGAGCCTGCCCGCGAGGACCTTCGCCGCGGCCGCGGCCGCGTCCGCAGACCCCTCGATCAGCCCGAGCGCGCGCACGCCGCCGCCGAGCTGGCCGATGAACAGCGGCAGGAGCGGGAAGATCGCCTCGGACGAGACGTCGTTCAGCAGGCTCGCGAAGCCTAGGAGCCAGACGACCCGTGGAAGGCCGCGGAGCCACTGCCGACGCATCGCCACCGCCTTTCGCGCGGCGACCACCCTAGTGCTAACTTGCGCGGCGTGCCACGGTCCCCGCTCGTCCGCCGCGCCGTCTGGATTGCGCTCGCGGCCGCCGCCGCCGGCGCCGCGAGCGTGAGCGCCCTCTGGATCTCGCTCCCCGATCCCGCCTACCTCGCGCGCGAGAGCCCGAGAACGACCGCGCTCATCGAGCAGCGCCGCGCCGAGGCGAGGGAGAAGCGACGCGCCTTCCGGCCCCGGCAGGCCTGGGTCGGCCTCGACCGGATCTCGCCGCGGCTCGTGCAGGCCGTCCTGCTCTCTGAGGACGCGAACTTCTTCGGTCACGAGGGCATCGACTGGACCGCGACACGCAATGCGGCCGAGCACGACCTGCGCGTGCGGCGCTTCGCCCGCGGCGCGTCGACGCTGACGCAGCAGCTCGCGAAGAACCTCTGGCTCGGCACGCACAAGAGCCTGTGGCGCAAGGTCGAGGAGGCCGTGCTCGCGGCGAAGCTCGAGCGCGCCGTCGGAAAGCAGCGGATCCTCGCCCTCTACCTCAACGTCGTGGAGCTCGACGACGGCGTCTTCGGCGCGGAGGCCGGCGCGCGCCACCGCTTCGGCGCGAGCGCCGCGGATCTCTCGATCGCGCAGGCGGTCGTGCTCGCGTCGATGCTCCCCGCGCCGCGGCGCGTGGACCTCTCGCGGCCGTCGACGTGGCTCCGCAGCCGCGCGCGCCGCCTCCTCGACCGGATGCAGGATGCGGGACGCGTCGGACCGGAGGAGCACCTGCGCGCGAGCGCGGAGCTCGAGCGGATCCTCGCCGGGCCATCGCCGCTGGACGATCGCGAGGAGCCGCCGGACGACGACGCGGGCGGGATCGCCGTCGCGCCGACCCCGACCCCGACTCCGACCTCGACCTCGACTCCGACCTCGACCTCGACTCCGACCGCCGGCGCCACCCCGCGCTAATAGAACGGCGGGATCGGCGGGGTCACGCAGGCGCTCTCCGCGCCCCGGGAGCACGGCGCGGGCCCGCACGTGAAGCCGGCCACGTCCTCCACGAACGTCAGGCATGCGGCGGCGTCCCAGCACTGCTGGAAGCTCCCCTGGGCGCCCGCCGCTGCGGTGAACGCCACCGCGTTCCGCCCCGCGCCGGCGGCGTCGTAGCGGGTCTTCACCTCGAGGAGGTCGCCATTGCTACGGAACGCGTAGTCGAACGCCCCGTGCCCGGCCCGGAAACCGACGAAGGCGTAGTCGAACCGGACCACGTTGAACGCCTCGTTCGTGATCGAGAGCTCGATCGTCACCGGATCGCTCGCCCGGTCATACGTGATCGCCATCGCGCCGTGCGGCGTCATGGCGTCGTCGACGCCCGCGCGCCGGAACGCCTCGAAGTCGAGCAGGACCGCGCCACTCCCACGGGAGGACGAGGCGCCCACGAAGGTCCCGACGATGAGCGGCTCGAACGTCGGCGCGCCCGCAGCGCGGGCCTCGAAGCGGTAGTCGTGCACCGGCGGGTTGTCCGGGCCATCGGGATAGACCGCCGGAGCACGATCTGCATCTCGTGGCCGGGGTGCGCGTCGTCCAGGAACGGCCCCCAGCGCCGCGCGTTCTCCTCGCGCGCGGTCGGAGGGTAGCGCCGCACGACGTCCACGAGCGAGAGGACGAAGTCCACGCCCGCGTTGAGCCCATCCGACGTCGGCTTCGCCCACAGCCACACGTCCGCGGTCCCGTTCACGCAGACGGTCGCCGCGCCCGCGCTCCCGCCCGCGGGCGGCGCCACCCGCAGGTCGTCGCGCGTGGGCAGCGCGGCGAGGAACCGGAGGTCCTCGGTCGAGTAGTTCCCGCACGCCGCCAGCAGCGCCAGCGCGGCCATGCCTGCACGCTCAGTCACCCAGCGCATACTCCACCCCGAGGAGCCCTTCGGCGAAGCCGAGGCTCCGATCTTCGTCCACGTTGTAGAAGAGGTACGAGAAGCGGACGCGCGCAACGGCGGACAGCCGCCGGCCGAGCCGCCAGGCCGCCGCGGCGGTGAGCCCCGGCGTCACGGTGAAGAAGTACTGGCTCGGCAGCGCCTCCGACGGCGCGAAGCTCCTCCCGAGCCAGACGAACGCGATCCGCGCTCCGGCCGAGAGCGTGACCGGGCCGAGGCGGACGTCGCGCCACAGCGAGACGCCCCCCGCCACCTCCGAGAACCGGACCGGGATCGGATCGACACCCGGGAGCCGCAGCTCGCCGCTGCCGCCTCCGAACGCGAGGTCGAGCCCCCACGCGAGATCGTGGCCGAGGTCGTCCCGGACGGCCGTCTCGACCCCGGCGAGCGTCGCGGGTGGGAACAGGCCGTCGCGGGCGGCGCGGGAGAAGAAGCGCTGCGGCCCCGCGCCGGCGACGAGCGCGAGCCGGCGTCCGCCGAAGCCCTTCTGCGGGTCTCGCTCGAGCGCGACGCGATCCATCCGCAGCTCGTCGACACCGATAGGCGCACCGTCCACGTCCACGCGCGCAACGAGGAGCCCGGAGTCGTCGGCCAGGCGCTTCTTCACGGTGTAGCGGCCGTCCGCGAGCGCGATCCGGCGCTCGCCCCCGACCACCTTCGCGACCTCCGCGACGGCCCGCCCGGCCCGGTCGAGCACGACGTACAGCCCCTCCGCCCCCGCCGCGAAGACGAGCCCGCCCGCGCTTTGCGCGAGCTCCGACAGGACGACGTCGCCCGCGCCCCCGAGGTCGTAGAGGAACACGGGGTGCTGCACGCCGCCCGCGCTCGACGCGGTCGAGCCCACTGTCCGCGCGTACGCGTACGCGTACGCCTCGCCGAGCGTGACGCGCCCGTCGCCCGACGCGTCCGCGCCGCCGAGCAGGCCGGAGGCGAGGTGGTGGGTGAACCAGCTCGCGCCGATCGCGTCCGACTCCTGCGAGTCCTCGTCGGCGGCCGAGGACGCGATGAGCACGAGGCCGGTCGGGCCCGCGCTCGCGCCGGTCTTCACCCCTCGGGGTGAGGGAGCGCGTCGTGCGCGTCGAAGTCGATCGCGAGCGTGCCGCTTCCGTGATCGCGGTCGACGCCCGGGACCGCCGTGCCACCGAGGAGCTCGACGAACGGCGCCTGCCGATCCGACGCGGGCTGCGCCGAGAGCGCGTACACGTAGGTGCCGTTCACCTTCTCGACGTGGAGCTTCCAGAAGAGGAGCTGGTCGTCGCTCTGCCACGGGCCCCACGTGCAGGCGGCTTCGCCGCAGGTCGTCGGCGGGAACGCGGTGATGACCTGGACGAGCTCGAGCGTCCACCAGACGCCCACGTTGAAGGTGAGCGCCGTCCAGTAGCTCGTCACGGCGTACTCGGACTGATAGCTGGGCACCGACGACACGGCCTCGCGCCGGACGCTGAGCGCGTTCGCCGTCCCCTGCGCCGCAGGCACTCCCACCTGGATCGCTGCGCTCTTCGGCAGCGCATCCCGGTAGGCCTTCGCAGGGTCCTCGGCCGGCTGGCACGCGGCGAGGGTCAGCGCGGCGGCGGCGGTCAAGCTCGTCAGCTTCTTCATGTCGTGCCTCGTCGGGTCGCGGCCGGTCCATCCGGCCCGCTCGCCGATGAAGACACGGCGGCGCCCCCCGAATGGAAAGCCTGCCACCGGACGGGCGCGAGAAGAACGTGAGGCGAGGTGCGCTCTTGCCCGCGGAGCTCGCCGCGAGGAGCGATCTCGTGACGGGCGTCACACGGCAAGCGTCGCCGTGTGACCGGCGTCACGCGGTACGGCGAGGGGGGGTCAGCGGCGGCGCGCCGCGAACCACTCGAAGGTGCGCGCGAGGCCATCGCCGAGCGCGACCTCGGGACGCCACCCGATCGCGCCGGCCGCTGCCTTCGCGTCGATGCAGGAGCGGCGCTGCTCGCCGAGTCGCGCGGCCGCGTGCTCGGGCGGGCGCGACACGCCGGCGGCGCGCGCGAGGTGCCCGTACAGCTCGCCGACGTCCGTCTCCACGCCGGTGCCGACGTTGAGCGGCCCGTCGAACCGCCGCTCCGCCGCGAGGAGGTTCGCGCGCGCCACGTCGCCAGCGAACACGTAATCGCGCGTCTGCTTGCCGTCGCCGAACACGGTGCACGGCTTCCCGTCGATCAGCCGCCCGCAGAAGATGGCGACGACGCCGGCCTCGCCGTGCGGATCCTGCCGCGGCCCGTAGACGTTCGAGTAGCGGAGCGCGGTGAACCGGATCCCGAAGTTCGCGCGATACACGCCGAGGTAGAGCTCGCACGCTGCCTTCGCGGCGCCGTAGTGGGAGAGCGGGTGCTGCGGGTGGCCCTCCGGCGTCGGGATCACGTCGGTGTCGCCGTACGTCGCACCGCCCGAGGACGCGAAGAGGACGTGCTCGACGGAGCGCGCCTCGACCGCCGCCTGCATGAGGTTGAGGAGCCCGCCCACGTTCACGTCGGCGTCGAAGCGCGGGTCGGACATCGAGCGCCGCACGTCGATCTGCGCCGCCTGATGGCAGATGACCTCGGGCCGCTCCTTCGCGACCACCTCGTGGGCCGCCGCGCTCCGGACGTCCACGGGGTAGAACCGCGCCGCGGCGGGGACGTTCTCGCGCTTTCCGGAGGAGAGGTCGTCGAGCACCGCGACGTCCCACCCGGCCTGCAGGAACGCGTCGGCGATGGTGGATCCGATGAAGCCCGCGCCGCCCGTGATGAGGATCCGCTTCGCCACGTCCGCCTCCATTCGCCGCTATACGCGCTCGCGGAACCACGCGATCGTGCGTCGCATGCCCTCGTCGAAGCCGACCTTCGGCTCCCAGCCGAGGATCTCCTTCGCCCGCGCGATGTCCGGCCGCCGGACCTTCGGATCGTCCTCCGGCAGCGGCCTCTGCACGATGTCCACGCGCGTGCCGACGAGCCGCTGCACGGCCTTCGCGAAGTCGAGGATCGTGAGCTCGTGCGGGTTCCCGATGTTCACCGGCTCCTGGCACCCGGAGCGCAGCAGGCGCCAGATGCCCTCCACGTTGTCGTCGACGTAGCAGAAGCTCCGCGTCTGGGAGCCGTCGCCGAACATCGTGATCGCCTCGCCCCGCAGCGCCTGCGCGACGAATGTGGGCACGACCCTTCCGTCGTCGAGCCGCATGCGCGGCCCATACGTGTTGAAGATGCGGGCGACGCGGACGTCCACCTTTTCGTAACGCCGGTACGCCATCGTGATGGCCTCGGCGAACCTCTTCGCCTCGTCGTAGACGGCGCGCGGGCCGATCGGGTTCACGTTCCCCCAGTACGTCTCGCGCTGAGGGTGCTCGAGCGGGTCGCCGTACACCTCCGAGGTGGACGAGAGCACGAACGGCGCGCCGGTCCGCTTCGCGAGCCTGAGCGCGTTCTCGACGCCGATGGAGCCGACGTGCAGCGTTTCGAACGGGTGCTTCAGGTAGTCGATCGGGGAGGCCGGCGACGCGAAGTCGAGCACGGCGTGGACGGGGCCTGTGATCTCGAGCGGGTTGCAGATGTCCGCCTCGACGAGATCGAAGCGCGGCTCCCGCGCGAGGTGCTCGACGTTCCGGCGGGTGCCGGTGATGAGGCTGTCGACGCCCGTCACTCGCCAGCCCTCGGCGAGGAAACGGTCCACGAGGTGGCTGCCGATGAAACCGGCGGCGCCGAGGATGACGGCTCGCTTGTCTGTCATGTCGTGGGGAATCTACTTCTTCGGCTGCCCGAGATCATCGAGCGTGAGCTGGCCGGGAAGGTTCCCGCGGTAGTGGTCGAGGACCATGTCGATGCCCTGGCGGATGTACTCGGCGACCGGGACGCGCGTGCGGTCGTGCAGGAGCTTCAGCCGCTCGCTCTGCTCGGGCGTGATGTAGACGGTCGTCGAGATCTTCTTCCGCGCCATGGCCTCGTTTCCGAAGCTATGTGACGACATGTATAGTGTCAAATACCGCCACGCTCCATCCTTGAGCGCTCGCGCCGGCCACGGCTACAATCGCGGCCCCTCCGAGAGGTCCCCATGCGCCGACTCCTGCTCCCCCTCGCCGCCGTCGCGGCGGTCTCCTGCGCGACGGCGCCGAAGCGCGATTCCAGGGCGCCCGCCCCCGTGCAGGCAGCGCCCGTCGTCCCGCCCGGGTTCGAGAAGCAGGCGGGCGAGGTGCTGGCCGAGTTCGACCTCACCCATGACGGGAAGCCGGACGTCTGGAAGTACACGGTCAAGGACGCCTCCGGGAAGGAGGTCCTCATCCGCAAGGAGAAGGACCTGAACGGCGACGGCAAGGTCGACACCTGGGAGAAGTACGCGCCGGACGGGACGCTCGTCCGCGTCGTCTACGACCTCGACTTCGACGGCAAGGCCGACGTGACGCTCGTCTACGAGAAGGAACAGCTCGTCCGCAAGGAGATGGCGTTCGGGTTCGACGGCCTCCCGCGCGCGTGGAACTTCTACGAGAAGGGCAAGCTCGCGCGTAAGGAGCGCGACACGAACGGCGACGGGAACGTCGACTACTGGGAGTACTGGGAGAACGGCGAGATCGATCGGATCGGCGTCGACCTGGACGGCGACGGCCAGGTCGACAGCTGGGAGGCGCGCAAGAGCGGCGGGACCACCGCCGCGGCCGCCGACGCGCCGCAGCCGCCGCCGTCGTCTCAGAAGTAGGCCGCGAGGCCGAGCACGCACTCCGTGGAGAGCGCCCCTCCGGCGCCGCGGAGCGCGACCCGCGCCGACGCCGACAGGTCGCGCGCGGGGAACCACTCGATCCCGATCACCGCGCCGTAGGCGAGCCGGTCCACCGCGCCCGCCGGCCCCGCCCGCCGCGCCCAGCCGAGCTCGAGCGAGACCTGAGGCCGGAGCGGCTCCGGCAAGAGCGACAGGCGCAGCCCCACCGTCCCCGTCACTGCGCCGTCCAGCCCGCGACCCGAGGTCTCCGGCGCGGCCCCGAACGCGAGCCGCGCCACCGCCTCGAGGTCGCCGTCGAGCCAGGTCGTCGCAGCGAGCGCGAGGGCGGCGCGCGGCGCGGCGTCCCCCTCGAGCGGCGCGGACAGGCCCGATTCCACTGCGATCGAGCGGTTCGAGAGCTGCGCGGCCGCGGGCGAGGCGGCGGCGAGGACGGCGGCGGAGAGGAGGGCTCGGGGAGTGCGCATGCGGCACGGGTGGAGCAAGAAGCGCGCGCATGCGAGCGCTCACCTCGGTCCTCCTCGTCTCCGCCCTCCCCCTCCTCGCGGCGTGCGCCGGGCGCGCGGCGATCCACCCCCGGGCCGCGCAGGAGCTCGCCCGCGGCTGGGCCTTCCTCGAGGCGGGCGACGCCGAGCGCGCGGAGGTGGCGTTCGAGCACGCGCTCGAGTTCAGGCCGGACCTCCCCGAGGCGCTGAACGGCCTCGGCGTCGTCGCGCGCACGCGCGAGGACCTCCCGGCCGCCCGAGGACGGTTCGAGCGCGCCGTCCGGGTCGCGCCGAGCTTCGCCGAGGGGCACGCGAACCTCGGCGAGACGCTCCTCGCGCTCGGCCGGCACTCCGCGGCGGAGGCCGAGCTCCGTGCCGCGCTCCGCATCGACCCGGACCTCGCGGACGCCCGGCAGAACCTCGCCCGCGCGCTCGTCGGGCACGGGCTCGGGCTCGCGAGCGGCGAGGCGCGGGCGGAGGACTGGCGCCGCGCCCGCCGCGAGCTGCTCCACCTGCTCGAGACCGACCCGCTCCGCGCCGCGGCCCACCACGATCTCGCGTTCCTCGACTACTCCGAGGGCCGGTTCGAGCGCGCGGAGGCGGCCTACCGGCGCGCGGTCGAGCTCGCGCCCACGTCGCACGAGGCGCTGCACGGCCTCTGCATCTCGCTCGTGCGGCTCGGGCGCTGCGCCGAGGCCGCGCGCGTCTGCGAGCGGTGCCTCGAGCTCGCACCCGGCGCGGCGGCGTGCCGGACGAGCCTGCGCGGCGCACGCGCCTGCGAGTGACGCGAGTGTCCCCGCGTGGAAAGAAAAGGCGCGCCGCCGGCGGACCGGCGGCGCGCTGAAGAATCCCGTGCTCCCGCGGCTACGCCTTCGCGAGCAAGTTCTTGCCGTACTCGTAGCCGCGCGCGAACGCCTTCATGTTGAGGTCGATCGTGGACGGCGGGACGGAGTCCTTGACGGCCTCCTTCGCCGACGCCTCGGAGACGAGCCCCGTCACGGCCGTGAAGAAGCCGACCATCACGATGTTGAGGACCATCTTCCGGCCGAGCTCCTCCGCGATGCGCGTCGCCGGGACGGCGAACACCTTCACGGTCGGCGGAAGCCCCTCGGGCTTCACGAGGTCCTCCTCGATGAGGAGCGTCCCGTCCTTGCGAAGCTCGGGCGAGAACTTCTTGAACGCGTCCTGCGACATCGCGACCATGATGTGCGGGTTGTGGACGTACGGGTACAGGATGGGATCCTTGTCGACCACCACCTGTGCGCTACACGCCGAGCCGCGCGCCTCCGGCCCGAACGCCTGCGTGAGGCAGGAGTGCTTGCCGTCGAACAGCGCCGCGGCCTTCCCGATGATGATGCCGCCGAGGATGACGCCCTGGCCGCCCAGCCCGCCGACCTTGATCTCCGTGGGACCCATGTTGTCAGTCTCCCTTGCGATCACGCGCGCGGCGACATCTTGCCGGGCTGCTTGTAAGGAACGTACTTCGCCCCGAGAGCCTCGGTCATGCGCTTCTCCATCGACTCCTCGAGCGTGGGGCGCTCGACGTCGACGAACTTCCCGACGGGGATCTCCTCGCGGTAGTCGAGGCTGACGTCCTTCGGGTCCGCGCCGTTCTGGATGACGCTCTTCTCCTTGTAGAACTTCATCTCCTCGAGCCCCTCTCCGAGCCGGTTGCGGCGGAGGTACAGCGTGGGGCACGGGGCGATGATCTCGATGAAGCGGAAGCCCTTCTTGTTGAGGGCCTCGCCCATCGTCTTCGCGAGCTGCTTCACGTGGTAGGTGGTCCAGCGCGCGACGAACGTGGCGCCCGCCGCGGCGACGATGCCCGGGAGGTTGAACGTCTGCTCGTAGGCGCCGTACGGCGTCGTGGAGGCGATCGCCGGGTACGGCGTCGTCGGGGTCACCTGGCCCCCCGTCATGCCGTACGTGAAGTTGTTCACGCACACGACGAGGAGGTCGGCATTGCGGCGCGCGGCGTGGAAGAGGTGGTTGCCGCCGATCGCCGAGAGGTCGCCGTCGCCGGAGTAGACCACCACCTTGAGCTCGGGGTTCGCGAGCTTGAGGCCGGTCGCGAACGGGATCGCGCGGCCGTGCGTCGTGTGGAACGAGTCGAGCTTGAGATAGCCCGCGACGCGTCCCGTGCAGCCGATGCCGGAGACGATCGCGACCTTGTCGAGGTCGAAACCCGAGCCGTCGAGGGCGCGCGCGAAGCAGTTCACCGTCGTCCCGATGCCGCACCCGGGGCACCAGATGGACGGCATGCGCTCCGTGCGCAGGTACTTGTCGACCGGATTCTCACGGACGATGCTCATCGAACCGCCTCCTGGATCTTCTTGAGGATGACGCTGGGGTCGTGGACGGTGCCGCCGACGTGCGGGACCGCGATGGTCCGGCACCGACCGTTCGCGAGGCGCTCCACCTCGAGCACCATCTGGCCGAGGTTCAGCTCGGGGACGACGAACGCCTTCACCTTCTTCGAGAGCTCGACGATCTGCTTCTCGGGGAACGGCCAGGCGGTGATGAGCCGGAACGAGCCGACCTTCACGCCCTGGTCCTTCGCCATCTGGATCGCCTTCTCCGCGATGCGGGAGGTGATGCCGTAGGAGATGACCACCACCTCGGCGCCGTCGAGATCCTTCGCGTCGAAGCGGACGATCTTGTCCACGTTCTTCAGGATCTTGTCGAAGAGGCGCACCTGCATCTTCTCGTGCGCCGGGATCGTCATCGCGGGGTAACCGCGCTCGTCGTGCGTGAGGCCGGTGACGTGGATGCGGTAGCCGTCGCCCGCCTTCACCATGTCGGGCACGAGCCCGCCATTCGCGTCGAACGGCTGGTACTCGCCCGGCTTCTTCGTGGTCCAGCGGCGCTCGGTGACCTTGAGCTCGCTCGCCGGTGGGATGACGACCTTCTCCGTCATGTGCCCGACGACCTCGTCGAGCATCACGATGACCGGGACGCGGTACTCCTCGGCGAGGTTGAACGCCTCGACGGTGAGGTCGAAGGACTCCTGCGGCGAGTTCGGGCAGACGGTGATGAGGCGGTAGTCGCCGTGCGAGCCGAACCGCGCCTGCATCATGTCGCCCTGCGCCGGCTGCGTCGGGAGACCGGTGGACGGCCCGGCCCGCTGCACGTTCACGAACACGCAGGGCGTCTCGGTGATCGCGGCGAGGCCGATGTGCTCCATCATGAGCGAGAAGCCCGGGCCCGAGGTGACGGTGATCGTCTTCGCTCCGCCCCACGCCGCGCCCTGGAGCGCGATCGACGCGGCGAGCTCGTCCTCGAACTGCTGGAAGCGGCCGCCACACTGCGGGAAGCGCTGCGAGAGCCGCTCGACGACCTCCGTCGAGGGGGTGATGGGGTAGCCCGAGGCGAAGCGGCACCCGGCGGCGATGGCTCCCTCGCTGCACGCGTGGTCGCCGTCGAGATAGTGGCTGCCGGTGAGAACTCCGGAGGATTCGGCGTTCGACATGGTGGTGTCCTCAGTTCCTAGGCTGCGTCTTCGAGCTTCTCGCGGTAGCCAAAGATGGCGAAGTCGGGGCAGTAGAGGCCGCACATGTCGCAGCCGTTGCAGAGCTCCGGCTTTGCCAGGTACGGCGGGTGGTAGCCCTTCGCGTTGTAGCCCTTGTCGAGGTCGAGCGCGCCCAGCGGACAGAACTCGACGCAGAAGGCGCAGCCCTTGCACTGTTCGTGCTTGATCACCACGACGCCGCGGAAGTTCTTCGCCTTCTTGGGCGCGGCGGGAGTCTTCTCCGTCATCGGTTGCTCCTCGGGGAGCCGCAGCCGGGATGACCGGGCTCGTAGAGAGAGGCGTTGACTACACCTTCCGCCCCGCGCGGTACATGGACGCAGATCAATCGCGGCGCTTTTTTGGCTGGAAACTTTTGAGGATTTTATCGACCCGACAAATCGACCAATCGTCGACTCGCCGCGTCGACGTTTGCCTCGGGCGCCCGCCTTTGCGCACACAACCGCGCGAAAACACGAAGGCCCTCCCCCGCGCGGACGGGAGAGGGCCTGCAGCGGCACGGGGGTCCGGTTTCCGGCCGCGAACCGCTCACGGCTCCGCGCAGAGCGTCGTGCAGGTCGCGGGGGCGGAGCCGACGCAGCTCGCGGTGGGCTCGCACTGCGCCGACAGGCTGCACGTCCCGCCCTCGGAGAGCCACGCGACGCACTTTCCCGACTCGCACCGCGCGCCGATACACTCCGGGTACTCGCCGTTCACCGCGGCGCAGTCCTGCGTCGCCGTCGGCCCGTCCACGCAATGACCGCCGCTGCACCACAGACCGGAGCCGCACTCGTTGTTCCCCTGTGTGCAGGTCTCCCCCGCGGCAACGAGGCGCACGCACGAGCCCGACACGCAGGCGTAGCCGATGGCGCAGACCGCGTCGGAGCTGCCGCAGCTGCCGCTCGTCCGGCGCGGCTGGCACGTCCCGATCATCGTGGAGTAGTCGCAGCGGAGGCCGAGCTGGCAATCGATGTCGTACATGCACGACGCGCCCTGCGCCGCGAGCGGCTGGCACGTCGGCGAGAGCGACAGGGAAGCGCAGTGGAGCCCGCGCGCGCACGAGGGGAAGCCGCACGGCGCCCCCTGGGCGAGAGGCGTCGCGCAGATGCTCGGACAGCTGCCCGGGGAGCCGACGCAGAGGTCCGACGCGCAGCTCTCGGACGAGTAGCAGGTCTCGTACTCCGCGAGGCGCCCCGCCACCGCCGCGAGGCAGTCCGCCTGCGGCGAGCGCGCCGCGAGCAGCGCCTCGAGCTCCGCGCACGACGCCGTGTCCACGAACGCGAGGCACGCGCCGGCGCGCCCCGGCGCGTACGTGGCTCGCCCCGCCGTCACCGCCTGCTCCGTGTCGCCGCAGCGCAGCGCGGGCGAGTAGACCGTCGCGAAGTACGCGGCCGAGCCGTGGGCGCACGCCGCCCAGCGGCTCGCGAGCCCGCTCCAGTAGAGGTCGCAGTACGCGGAGACGGTCGCCGGCCCCGTCCCGGTCCTCGGGACGGGGTCCTCGCCGCCGCCGCCGCCGCCGCACGCGGAGACGAGGATGAGGATCGAGAGCACCGCGGTGCGGGCCATGTTCACCTCCCCGCGCGCGGGGCACCGCGCGCTCACTTGCTCACCGTGATGGCGAGGTCGTCGCGATCGTCGAACTCCCCGGTGCTGCAGCCGCCGGCCGGATCGCCGGCGTGGCGGAGCTGTGCCCGCACCGCTTGGAGCGAGCCCGCCCCGAGCACGTGATCCACCGCCAGCACCTGCGCGCCCGCCCGCGTCGGCGCGAGCGTCTTCAGGAGCGTCCAGCTCGGCGCCTTCGCGTCCGGCGCGACGAAGACGTCCAGCCGGTCGGTGACGAAGCTCGCCGTCGCCCAGACCTTCACCTCGATCCGGATCGCCTTCCCTTCCTTGAGGCCCGCGACGAGGTCCACCGCGCGCACCGCGATCGCTTCCGCCGACTCGTCGAGGTGGAAGTAGCCCGAGGCGCCGTCGGGGCAGGTCGACCCGATCGTGTTCGGCGCCTTCGGCTCAGGGCCGAGCGGACCGCGGCCCACCACGAGCCCGCCGGTCCAGCACTGGACGCCCGCGGTCGCGCACTTCGGCGCCTTGAGCGTCCGGTCCCACGCCGCGAGGCCGGTGCGCCCGACGTGGATCGCGACGGGCGCGCTCTCCCCCACGTTGCCACCGGCGTCGTGCGCGCGCACGACCAGCCGGAACGTGCCGCCGTCCTGGAGCGCAGCGGTGGCCATGGAGAACGCGTACGGCGCGGTGAGATCGGTCGCGACGAGCGTACCGACGCCGGCGGCGTCGAACCGGAGCAGCTCGAGCTTCGTCACGCCGACGTCGTCCGTCGCGGTGGCCTGGATCGTCACCGTCCCGGAGACGGTGTCGTCGTCGATCGGCGAGGTGATTCGCGCCGTCGGCACGATCACGTCCTCCACGACGACGGCGACCGCCGCGCTCTCGCGCGAGTTCCCGGCGAGGTCCCACGCGACGGCGGTGAGCCGGTACGTGGTCGGGAGGAGGCCGGCCGGATCCCACAACTTCTCGTACGGCGCCGCGCGCGCCTCGCCGAATGGCTCGCCGTTCACGCGGAACTCGACCAGCGTGACGCCGACGTCGTCGGTGGCGAGCGCGGTCACCGTCACGGGCGCGCGCACCTTCGCGCCCGCCGCAGGGGACGAGATCGCGACCTCCGGCGGCGTCGTGTCCGGCACGCCGGGACGGACGGCGACGACCAGGTCGTCGCGATCGTCGTACCCGGTAGTGCCGCACGCCTCCAGCGGGCCGCCGCCGCGCAGCGACACCCGGATCACCTGCCGCGTCGTGCCGAGGAGCGGGACGATGACGCTCAGCGTCTGCTCCCCCGCCACGGTCGCCGTCGGGAACGGGGCGAGGTGCACGAACCGCGGCGAGGCCGGATCCTCCGCCGCCCAGACGTCGAGCCGGTCGTACACCGGGTCCGCGATGACGACGCGGACGTCGACCCGCGCGGACTTCCCGGCGGTGAGCTCGCCGCCGTCGAGCGACGACACCGCGACGTGCTCGATCGACTCGTCCACCCCGTACTCGCCGAGGGTGCCGTCGGGGCACCCGTCCACCGTGTTGGGATCGTTCCCCTCCGGTCCGAGCGGCCCGCGCCCGAGCACGAGGAGGCCCGTGTGACAGAGCGCCCGAGGCTCGTCGCACGCCGGCACGCCGAGCGCGGGATCGATCGCGGCGCCCGGGTTCGAGACGGACACCGTCACCGGCGCGCTCACCGCCGCGTTCCCGGCCCGATCGTACGCCTTGCTCGTCAGCGCGTGCACGCCGTTCGCGAGGGTCGTCGTGGCGAGGACCGCCTCGAACGGGGGCGCCGTGAACGCCGCGAACGTCGACCCGTCCACCCGGAGCTCCACCTTCACGACCTGGCCTCCCGGATCGTCCGCCGTGGCGCCGACCAGCAGCGGGCCGCTCACCATCTCGAGGCCGTCACGCGGGGCGAGCAGCGCCGTCGTGGGAGCGGTGAAGTCCCCGGTGGTCACCGCGACGCCGGGGTCGGTCGTGGCGCTGTTCCCCGCGTAATCCCAGGCACGGGCGTAGAGTTCCCAGACGCCCCCGGGGACGCTGCCGGTCGACCAAATCATCTGGTACGGCCTCGTCGTGTCCGTGCCGATGATGGTGGAGGTCATCGCGGAGGGGTCGTAGAGCAAGAACTCGACCCGCTGCACCGCGCTGTCGTCCGACGCCGTCGCGGACACCTGCACGGTCCCCGCGAGCATCGCGTCCGGCAGCGGCTCGGTCAGCGAGACGGTGGGCGGCTCGAGGTCCTTGCGCTTCACCGTGACGGCCGTCGTGCCGACGTTTCCGACACCGTCGAACACGGTGGCCGAGAAGACGTACGAGCCGTTGGGCGCGCGCGTCGAGTCCCACGTCATCTGGTAGGGGGCGCCGGTGGCAGTGCCGCAGATCGTGCCGTCGAGATAGAGGCCCACCTCCGCGATCCCGCTCTCGTCCTTCGGCTCGACCTCGAACGTGACGGTTCCGGTGACGGTCGCCCCGTCCGCGGGCGTCAGCACCTTCACCGTCGGCGGCTTCACGTCCTTCACCCGCACCGCGACGGGCGCAGACTCCGCGACGTTGCCCTGCAGGTCGGTGCCGCGAAGCGCGAGGGCATAGTCCCCGTTCTCGGGCACGCGGAACTCGAAGGCCCACGGCGCGTACGCGTCGGTCCCGAAGACCACCCCGTTCACGAGGACCTCGAGCTTCTTCACCGCGCCCGCGTCGTCCGCGGTCGCGACGACCCGGACGAGGTTCGAGGTGAGGACGGCGTCCGGATCGGGCGACACGATCGACGAGACCGGGCCGACGAGGTCCGCGAGCGTGACGTCGATCTCGTCGGTCGCGGTGTGCCCCGCGCCGTCGTTGGCGACCGCACGCAGCGTGTACGCGCCGTTCGGGAGGAGCGCGCTCCGCCACTCGTACCGGTAAGGCGGCGACGTGAGCTGCGCCACCGGGTAGGTCCGGTTCCCGAAGCGGCTCTCGGCGGACACGATCACCTTCGACACGAGGCGGTCGTCCCGGGCGTCGACCTCCACGGTCGACGTGCCCGCGAGGACGTCGCCGGCGGATGGCGCGACGAACGCGACGGTCGGTCCGACGGTGTCCTCGGTGCCCGCGCCCACCTCGAACGCGAGGTCGTCGCGCTCGTCGTACCCGCCGTCGGTGCAGACGCCCGCCGCTCCTCCGTGCCGGAACGCGGCTCGCACCGCCTGGGTGACGCCGGCGGGCAGCGTGTACTCGGCGCTGAGCGTCTGCGGGCCCGACGCGACCGGCTCGAGCGTGATGAGGGGGCGCCACGCGGGCGGGCTCACCGCCGGAGAAACGTAGACGTCGAGGAAGTCCCCGAGGTCCACGCCCACGAACACCTCGACGTCCACCCGAGCGTTGCCGCCGGTCGCGAAGGGCGTCCCGGTGGCGCTCGTGACCACGATCCGCTCGATCGACTCGTCCACGCGATACGCGCCGGTCGGGCCGTCCTGGCAGACGCAGCCCGCCGGATCCGCGTCGCACGGGTCGCGGAGCGCGCTCGGGGCATACCGCTCCGGGCCGAGCGCCGCGCGCCCGCGGACGAGGTCGCGCGAGTCGCACGACGCGGCGGGGCTCTCGCAGCGCGCGATGCGGAGCGCGGCGTCGAGGTGCGCCACGCCGGGGTTGCTCAGCGACACCGAGACCGGGGCCGAGTCCACCGCGTTGCCGCCGGCGTCGTAGGCCCGCGCGACGAGCGTGTGCACGCCGTCGAGCGACGTGACGGTGTCCCACACCACCTCGTGCGTCGAGACGGAGGCGGCGTCGAGCGTGGCGCGCCAGCGGCCGTCCACGAGCAGCTCGACGCGGGTCACGCCGGCGGCGTCGGTCACGTCCGCGGCGACGCTCACGGTGCCGGACAGCTCGGCGTCCGCGAGCGGCGCGGTGATCGTGACGGCCGCGTCCGGATCCGCGGCGGGCGGGAGCTCCACGACCCGCGTGTAGAGGAGCCGGTCCGGCGTGAGCGCCGGCGCGCCCACGGGCGCGCGCGTCGCGCTCGCGACGAGGGCGCGGGAGACGTCGGCCGGCGCGGCTGCGGGGTAGCGGGACAGGTACATGGCGGCGGCGCCGGCGACGTGGGGCGCCGCCATCGAGGAGCCGGAGAGGGTCAGGTCGGCGACGGTGCTCGTGTTCCACGCCGAGAGGATGTTCGTGCCGGGCGCGACGAGGTCCACGCAGTCGCCCACGTTCGAGTAGGGCGCGAGGACGTCGCGCGGGGTCCCGCCGACCGTGGCCGCCGGCTCGGGCTCCATCGCGGCCACCGTGATCGCGTCCGGCGCGCGCGCCGGCGAGACGTCGCACGCGTCCTTGCCGCCGTCGCCGGCCGCGGCGACCACCACGATGCCGTGCGCGACCGCGGCCGCGACCGCGTCGTCGAGGGTGGGCGAGGCGCCCGTCGAGAGGCTGAGGTTCGCCACCGCGGGGTGCTGGTGATTCGCGATGACCCAGTCGATCCCGGCGAGGAGGTCGGACAGCAGGCCGTTGCCGGCGCAGTCGAGCACGCGGACGGAGCGCACGATCGCAGCCTTCGCGACGCCGTAGGTTCCACCCGCGAGCGTCGCCGCGACGTGCGTGCCGTGGCCGCTGCAGTCGCCGGTGAAGCCCTCGCCGAGGGCGTCGAAGGCGAACGACGCGCGGGTGAGGAAGGAGTTTCCGAACTCGCGGTGCGTCGTCAGGACGCCGGTGTCGAGCACGTACGCGTTCACGCCCTGCCCCGCCCAGCGATCGTCGAACACGTACAGGTCGTCGAGCTTCGAGCCCGGCTGGTCCACGCGGTCGAGGTTCCAGGTCGGCGAATGCTGCCACGCGACGGCGGCGGCGCGGACGGTCGCGTCCTCCTCGACGCGTGCGACGCGCGGATCGAGCGCGAGCGCGGCTGCGGCGGCGGCGCTCGCGCGGACCGCGAAGCCGCGGAACGCGTGCTCGTACACCCGGAGGACGGTGACGCCGTGGCGCCGCGCGAGCTCGCCGGCGACCGCGTCCGGGTGCGCGCCCTCCGCGTGCGCGAGCTGCACGAGGTACTGCTGCGGGACCGCGGATGTCGCGCGGACGATCCGCTCCGAGCCGGTCACGGCGGCCGAGGATCCGGTGGAGCGCGAGCACCCGGCCAGGGCGAGCAGCGTGGACGAGAAGACGGCGGCGAGCCTCACGGAATGGCGCTTCGGCATGGTCTCTCCCTCCCCGGGCCCACCGTCCACCGACGGTACGGCCCTGCACTGCTCGTCTGGTCGGCGCCTCAGCGCGCCGCGTGCGCCCCGCCGCCGGCGATCCGCATCGCGGCGACGGCCCGGTCGTCGATCGCGACGCCCGCGCTCCGCATCGTCTCGTCCACGAACTGCTTGAACCGCTGCTCCCGCCGCTGCGCCACGAGCCGCTGCCGCAGCAGGTCCTTCAGGTCGTCGAACGTCGGGCGCTGCTCCGGCTCGCGGGCGACGAGCTTCACGACGTGCAGCGCGCGCTCGCCCTCGACGACGCGCGGCAGGATCGCCCCCGCCTGCGTCAGCTCGAACGCGGCGGCCGCGAGCTCGGGCCCGAACGCCGCAGCGAGCTCCTCGCGGCTCATCGGGGGCAGCTCGCCGTTCGTGCCGCGGGTGCGCGGGTCCTCGGAGCGGAGCCGCGCGAGGTTGCCGAACGCGTAGTGATCGGAGGCGCTCGAGCGCGCCGCCGCGAGGGCGGACTGCGCCACCCCGCGCTTCCGCTCGCGGGTCGCCGCGTCGTGGGCGTCGAACGTGACGACCGCGAGGCGGACGCGCTCCGGCCGCTGCAGCTCCTTCTCGTGCTCGGCAAAGTAGGCGCGCAGCTCGTCATCCGTCGGCTTCCGGCTCCGCTCCGGCTCCTCGAAGTCCTTCTCGACGAGCAGCGCCGCGAGCTCCTGCGCGTACCTGCGCGCGAACTCGGGATCGCGGTGGTAGCCCTTCGCCTCGGCGCGATGCGCGAGCACGAGGGTCCGGACGTGCGCATCGACGAACTCCTTGCGCTCGTCGAGCCCCGCGAGGCGCTCGCGGATGGGCGCCGGCTGCGCGTCGATCAGCCGCTCCAGCTCGGCGACCGTGAGCGCGTGGCCGTCGAAGCGGGCGACCGCGACGCCGTCGGCGCCGCGGTCGAGCGGGCTCGCCGCCACCCCGCGGCGACCCATCCCGTACCCGGTCGCACCGGCGATGGCCGCGACGGCGATCGCGGCGACGGCGAACGGCAGGGCCCGCCTCCTCCTCTCTCCAGGCCCCGCGTTCACTGCTCCCCCAGCCGGCCGAGCTTCGCGCCGGTTCGAAGCAGGGCGTACTTGCTCGTCGAGGGGTCGAACCGGAACGTCGCGTCCCGGTACCGGTCGCGGCCGATGACGACGTCGGGGAAGACGAGGTCGGGAATGGCCCGGCCCTTCACCTTCTTCAACCGGTACCTGCCCTTCGGCACGTCCTCCTGCCCGGGCTCGGGCTCGGTCCACACGACGAAGCTCGTGGTCAGCGCCCTGACGAACGATACGCCGTCGCGGTTGATGAGCACTTCCGGCTGGTAGCTGGACTCGTCCTTGTACTTGATGATGACGTCCTGGAGGGAATCGCCGTTCAGGTCGACGAAGTCCACGGCGATCCCGGTCACGTCCGTCGTCGTCGACTCCTGGAAAGCGGCCTTCTTCTTGGGCGTGTCGATCGTGATCGAGATCTTGAACCCGTCCTTCACGGAGTACGAGACGACGACGCTGCGGTCGGCGCTCGCCGCCCGCCCGTCGAACGTCTGGGCGACCGGACGGGCCGGGACCAAGAACGTGGACCCGATGAATGCGGTGACGATGATGCCGCGCATGCGACCTCCTGCGGCCCGCGGACGGGCCCGCGTCTATTTCTTCGGCTTCGGGCGCACCTTTCGCGTCTCACGTCATCGCGTCCGCGTCGGGGCCTCGGACGGCCCTTCCGACGCCGCGCACCGGAAGCCGATGAAATCGCTCACCTCGTCGGGCTCGAGACCGTACCGTGTCGTCGCGAAGAAGGACGACCGGCGATCGCCCTTCACGTTCGTCGTGAAGTTGCCTCCCCTGACCACCTTACGAGTGCCCTGGGGCGGTCCCGACGGGTTCCGGTCCGGAGACCGGCCGTAGAAATCCTTCGCGTACCAGTCGGCCACCCACTCCGAGACGTTCCCCGCCATGTCGGCGATCCCGTACCCGGAGTCGTCGCGCGCGAACGAGCCGACGTCGAAGAGCTTGGGCCCCCCGACCGCCGCCGCGCCCTTCTGGAAGGGCCCGTCCCCCCAGGGATTCACCGTCTCGCGCGGTCCGCGCGCCGCCTTCTCCCACTCCGCCTCGGTCGGCAACCGCTTTCCGATCCACCGGCAGTACCGATCGGCGTCGGACCAGCTGACCTCGCGGATCGGCTGCGCGTCCCGGAAGCTCGCGAACCACTCTTCGTCCGTGAGGCCGGGATCGCCGGACGTGATCTTCGCGCAGACCCCGGCGGCGATGCACTTCTTGTACGAGGCGACCGTGACCTCGATCCGATCGATCCGGAACGCGTCGAGGAACACGCGGTGCGCGGGTCTCTCGTCGGTGTCGCTGCCGCGTGCGTTCGTCCCCATCGTGAACGCACCGGCGGGGATGGCGACGATCGATCCGCCCGGCTCCGCCCCCGACGCAGGGGCGGGACCCGCGGCGGTCGCGGCGAGCGCCATCGCGGCGGCGGCGGTCGCGGCGAGCGCCATCGCGGCGGCGGCGGTCGCGGCGAGCGCCATCGCGGCGGCGGCGCTCGCCCACGCGCCTCGCCGCGTCGAGTGCGACCGGGGCGTGGCCGGCTCGCGGCTCACTTCGTCCCCTTCTTGACGACCTTCGGCGGCTTCGGCTCCGGCTTGTGTTCGCGGAAGAACGTCGTCCCGCCGAGCACGGTGCCCGGGAGCTCCACCTTGTTCGTGTCGATGAACTTCTGCTTGAACGTGCTCCCCGCCCCGCCGATCAGCGCCGTCCCCTCGAAGTACGTCCCGCCATGTGTCGGATCAGCGCCGCCCAGGACCGTATCGATCACCGCGGCGCGAACCGCCAACGACTTCGCGTGCTTCGTCGAGTGCGTCTGCTTCGCCCGGTAGAAGTCGGCGGCCTCGTTCGTGCGCCCGAAGAACCACTTCGGGAACCTCGCGGATTGATACATCGTGAGTCCCTTCTCGGCCCCCTTGTTCTTGATGGTGTGGGCGATGCCGGAGAGCTCGGGGCCCGGCGCCTCGGGAGACGACTCGCCGTACACGGTCGCCGCCACCTCGTGGAAGTGCGAGATGGTCAGACCGGTGTCCACGAGCTGATACCCCACGCTCTTGCGGCCGTAGGTGCGCGTCTGCTCCGCGACGAGAACCCGAGTGCCGTCCCCGATCGTGGTGACGTACTTGCCGCTTCGCAGGAAGACCTCGTCGTTCCCGTCCGGATCGACGTACGCGAGCGGATTGCTCAGGACGTAGGAGTACACCGCCAGCCGCTTCGGCTCGTACGGACGGTTGCTGTCGCCGGTCTCCTGCGCGCTCAGCATGTCCCCGAGGGCCGCGTCCACGCTCGTCCAGAGGACGTGTACGGGATCGAAGTATCGGGCGCCGAAGTAGTAGAGGCCGGTCTCCTCGTCGAACTCCTTGGACGTGAAGAGGAACTGCTGACGGTGCACCGGCGCGCCGTCGGAGTCGCTCTGCGGATCACGCCAGACCTCGCCGTACGGGAAGTACTCGACGTGTTCGTGAAATCGACCGTTCTGGTCCGTCACCCACGACGTCGAGCCGAGCTGGTCCGAATGGTAGTAGTAGGTCTCGGGCCGGACTTTCGTGTCGGTGAGCCGGCGGTCGATCACCGGATCCGGCGACGGGTTGAGCGGACACTTCTGCGGACTGTAGCTGCTCGGGTCGCAGCCGTTCTCGCTGGTCGCCGAACCCACGAGTGCGGCGTTCTGCACGATCGGCCCCGAGGGCGACGTGCCTTCGCTCCAGTCCGGCTCCCACCCGGGCGCCGGGAGGAGCTTCGAAGCGATGCGCGTCTCGCCGACGAACACGTGCTTCGTGGCCGCCTTCCGGCCCTTCAGCGCGAAGAACTGGCCGATGGTGATGCTCTCGCCGCCGCGACCGAGCTTTACGACGCGTTGCCCCTGCGCGTCGTAGATGAATCGCGCCACGTTCCACCCGCCACCGTCGATCACCGCGAGCAGCTCGTTCTCCTCGCCCCAGAAGTACCGGCGGAGGTGATCGGCGTTGCTCTCGCACGTCGTGTCGCCATGGTCGCGGCACTCCCGCAGCACGTTGCCGTTCGCGTCCCAGACGACGTCCTCGTCGCCGATCTTGCCCGCCTGGTGCGGTCCGTAGCGACCGAACTCGTACGCGAAGTGATGATTCGTGCGAGGCGGGTAGGCAGTCTCGATGCCGAGATCGCTCGCGCTCGTGATCCAGTGCTCCTGGTCCGTGCGCCGCAGGTTGTGGATCTCGTCGAACTGGTACGTGGCCTTGAACGAATCCACGACCCCCGGCCTCGCCTTGGCGGTCCCGGTCGCGGCGGTGAGGCGGTACAGGTCGTCGTAGTCGAACGCGTACGACACCGCCCCCGAACGGCGGCCCGTCGCCTCCCCGAGGCCGTTCGTCATCGTCTTCACGTTGCCGACGAGGTCGTAGACGTAGGTGATCTCCTGGAGCACGCGTCCGCGTGCCACCGAGTGGACCCCGTGGAGCCGCCGCGTGTCGCTCTCGTAGGTCCACGTCGTCTCGGCGCCGTTGCCGAGCCGCGCGAATCGGCGCTGTCCGAACTCGTCGTACGCGAGCGTGTCTAGGTACACCTCCGTCGCGGCCTCGTAGTGCTTCGTCGCCGGCCGGTCCCCGACCGCACGGTTCACTAAACCGGCGGCGTCGTACCCGTAGTCAACCCGCTCCCCGTCAGGATAGGTGACGGACAGCATCCGCCCGAACGGGTCAAAGGCGAACCGCGTCTCGAACGTCTGCGGCGAGTCGTTCGGCTTCAGCGGCTTCACGGTCCGGGTCGACCGGACCACTTCGCCGAGCTTGCCGTAGCCGCGGGTCTCGAAGCCCGCGTCGTCGAACACGCGAACGATCCGGTCCGCGCCGCTCTCGCCGGCGCCGGGCGGGCCGTACTCGTACTTGACGGGGGCTCCGTACGGATGATGCACCGCGACGAGGTGGTCGAAATCGTACTCGTACGTGACCAAGCGGCGGTCGGCGGGCAGCTTCGTGTCCGTGCGCAGGTTCCCGTCCTGCCGCGACACGAGGTTGCCCATGTCGTCGTACGCGTAGTCGATCGTTCCGGCGTCGAGGCTCCTGAGCTGCGTCCGGCGCCCGAGCCGATCGTACTCGGCGTGAGTCTCGTTTCCATGGGCGTCCGTGATCGCGCGGAGCTTCCCGAGCGGGTCATAGGCGTACCGCGTCGTGCGGATGTCGGCCCCGAGCCGCTCCTCGACCGCCGCGATCCGATCGTCCGGACGGCGGTACATCACGCGCGTCTTCTGGAGCGGGTCGACGACCGTCGCCCGGCGACGCAGGAAGGGGTCGCCGCTTGCGCGCCCGAGGTCGTATGTCGTCTCGAAGATGCCGCCGTTCGGCTGGACCGTCCGGACCTTGCGTCCGAGCACGTCGTACGCGAACGTGGTCTTGTACTCTGGGTTTGGGTCGACGAATCCGGGATCGACGTTCGCGACGAAGTGGGAGATCCCCTGCTCGGAGACGCGTCCCATCACATCGAACTGGATGCGGCCCGTGACGGAGACGCCGGGCTCCTTGCGGTATACCTGCGCCGTCTTCTGCGTCTGGGTGACGCGCGACATCCCATCCATGAACACGATCGTGTCGACCGTGCGACCACCAGGCAGCAGGTTGCGCGTCCGCGCGCGCGGGATCGCGGCTTCCGGCGCGTATTCCACGCGCACCGAGGCGACGGTGGTGTCGTACGGGCTGTACAGCCGCTCGAGCCGCCCGAACTCGTCGGGGACTCGGCTCGTGACGTTGCCGTTCACGTCGGCGGTCTTCACCACCTCACCGAACCGCTCGTCGTACTCGGCGGTCGAGACGTAGCCGTGCGCGTCCTCGATGCGCGTCGGGTACGATCGGGTCACGCCGCTCCCATCATACGTGTAGTGGATCCAGTGCCGGCGTCCGTTCACCTCGGGCTGGCGAATCTCGGACAGACGCCCGTCGTCGTTCCAGACGAGGTTCACCTTCACGTACTTCACCTCATCCAGGAACGAGCGCAGCTCGTCGAGGTTCCCGGCGCCGTCGTAATGCGCGGTCCGCTTGCGGAGGAAGCTCGTGTCCCCCGGCAGGTTGCGGACGACCAGCTCCTCGGGCCGGGCGATCGCGTAGAAGTCCTTCGCGGCCGCGTCGTCGGCGTACGCGATGGTGGCGTGCACGTCGTCCCCGGTGTTCGACGCGTCGGCGTCGCCGAGATCCCTGAACGAGACGACGTTCCCGTTTTTCAGGTCATACCCGAACTCTTGCCGCGAGAGGATCCGATCAGCCGGCGCGTCCGACCGCTCGCGCAGCTCGTGCTCGACCGCATCGAGCGAGACGAAGAACGACCCGCACCAATCCTCGACCGACGGCTTCAGGAAGAACGGGGTGGCGTCGTTGCAGAGCTTCGCGCCCACCGCGAGCTCGTGGAGGGGGTTCGAGTACGTGTTGATCGTGCTCGAGTACGTCCGGCCCTGCGTCCCGGACGCGTCCTTGAGCGTCTCGGTGAGGAGGAACCCCTTCACGAGACTGCTGGCGTTCCAGAACGTGCGCGCGATCACGCTGCCGTCGGCCTGGGTCTCGGTCGTGCGGTCGAACCCCAGGAACTCCCGCTCGCGCCGGTCGTACTTCCCGCCCGCGTACGTATACGAGCTCGCGATGTCATGCCCCGGAGTCCCGTCCGCGCGTCCGTCGTGGACCACGACCTCCGACATCACCCAGCGGCTCTCGGGCATGTCCACTGTGTTTCCCGTCCGGACGTAGTTCAGGTCGATGCTCCCGCCGAGCGGCCGCTCCACCCTGCGCAGCAGGTTCGACTTGCTCATCTGGTTGAGCCGGACCCAGACGGCCGAGTTGTCGGAGCGCGGCGCCTTCTCGGCCTTGAGCACGTGATCGGCGAAGCCGTCGCCATCGATGTCCTGGAGCGTCAGCGCGAACCCGCTCACGCGGCGGTATGTCGCGTCGCCGCCGACCGAGAAGTGCAGCCACGGCGTGAAGAACGGCGTCAGCGGTCCGACGAACCATGAGTAGACGAACCCGATCGTCGGCACCTCGTTGTAGGTCCCGCTCGCCTCGACCGTGTCCACGCTCGGGGTGTCCCCCGTCACCATGCGGAGCACCCCGTTCACCGCGGCGGCGAGGCCGGTGTCCTGCAGCCAGGGCTTCGTCACCCCCGCCGGCCACTCGTGCACCGGGAGCTGCTGCTCCTCGCCGAACCCGTAGCCGCGGTTCATCCGGACGTAGAAGACGCCGTCCTTGGTGGACTTCCGGACGTAGTCGGGCAGGCCGTCGCCGTTCACGTCCACGAGCACGACCGCGGTCGCGGACACGCTCGAGTCCCAGTTCACCGTGGCGCCCCAGTTCTCGTTCAGCGTGTACCCCGCGTTCGCGTTGAGGCTGATGGAGGTCGTGCGGCGGACGCGCTCGGGCGTCACGACGGAGTGGGGCAGCACGTCGGACAGCGAGCCGACGAGGTCGTCGAGTCGCGACTCGGACCAGTTCCCGACGGGGACGCAGTCGGCCGCCGCGGCGAACCGGGTGCCGAGGTTCAGCCGCACATTGAAGCAGCCCCCGTCGCGGATGACCTCGTCAGGCAGCCCGTCGCCGTTCACGTCGACGAGCTCGCGGTCGGTCGAGCTGAAGTTCACGCCGATGCCGCCGCCCGGCGCCGGGAACATCGAGAGGAGCGCCTGCACGATCCCGTCGTCGGACAGCTTGCGCCAGGGATCGGAGAGGCCCAGGCCGACGCTCGCGGACGCGTCGTCGCTCCTGCGCATCCCGACGTCCGGTGCCCACGCGGCACCCGCCGCGCGGCCGGGGTCCCGGATGTCCGTGAAGCGAATCGACGTCCCGGCGGAGCTACCCGAGACCACGTCGACGACGCGATCGCCGTTCATGTCGAGGACGTCCGACTTCTGGTTCGTCGCGCCGGTCGCGATGCTGAGGCTCGCCCCGACGCCGCCGACGGAAACGCCGCCGGAGAGCGACCACGATTCACCGGAGCTCTGCCGCAGCGCGGACCCGAGCGCGAACATCGCCGGCAGCGAGGTGCTCTGGCCGGCGCCCGCGCCCGTCTGGACGAACTGCCCCTCGCGCGAGGCGTGCATGACGCCCGCGCCGACGTACGTCGCGCCGTCCTTGCTCACGAACGCGGGCAGCCGCGCGGCGAGGCCCGGCTTCGCCTTCGAGAGATACGTCCCGAGCCGCCGCGGGAGGAGCGGCGACGCGAGCTTCGTTGCGTCCTGCATCGCGCTGTCGCCCTGCATCTCGTCGAACTGCTCCTCGGGGCTGCCGCTCGCTGACGCGAACAGGCGCGCCGGATCGAAGCCCTGGTCGTTCGGCGCGTGCCACGCGCCGAAGTACCAGAGGTGGTGGCCGCCCCCGAACCGAGAGCGGACGGTCGCGCTCGCGCTGCGGTCGGTCGACCAGATCGTGGTGAAGCGGAGGTTCGTCGCGGGGTAGACGCGGTTCATCACCGGGAAGACGTCCGGCGTGAACGTCACGTACGGCGTCCATGCGCCCAGCAGGTACGCATCCGAGAAGACCTCGAAGTAGACGCGCTCACCCTGCTCGAGGTGGACCTGCGCCGTGACCGGCGTCGTGAGCTCGTCGAGGCGCTTCTTGACGACGAGGGACTTCGCCGTGCGCACCGCGACGAACACGTCGCTCGACTGGTGGAAGGGCAGGATCAGCCCGTTCGGCGGGTTCAGGAGGACCTGGACGGTCCCCGCCTGCGGCGCGACCCACGGCTCGAGCGGGCGGTCGTCGGGCACGGACAGCGTGCTGTCCGGGGGATTGTACTGGTGCACCGGGTTGTGGACCGGGAACCAGGCGTCCCCGGTGAAGGTCACCGCGTCCGCGATCTCGGGCGGCGGAGCGTCGCAGCCGGTCCCGTCCGCGGCGCACATCGTCTCCATGCGGCCGGCGATCGCCCAGTCCGCCGCGGACGGATCCACCGGCAGGTCCGTCTGGATGCGGAAGACGAGCTTCTCTCCCGCGATGACGGGGAAGCTCGCCGCCAGCGGGTACGTCCCCTCGTCGTCGGCCGGGTACGTCTCGTCGAAGAGGTTGTCGAACTCGCCCGGCGCCTCGCAGCGGAGGTCCTTCACCTCCGCCTTCTGGCCGAAGCGCTGGACGCAGACTCGGATGTCGTCGGTGGACCTGCGCTTCACGAGCGAGGTGTCGAGCCGCAGCGTGCCGTTGGCAGGGATCGCGACCGAGGGGGCCGGCTGGCCGGCGATCCGGAAGTCGAGCGCCTGCTCGAAGTGGAAGGTGGCGGCGCCGTTCGGCTCGATCCGGTCCTGCTCCTCGTCGGTCAGCGCGCGGCACCCGTTCTGCGGGCACGAGCCCAGGTGCGTGTAGGAGATCCCCGGGGAGAAGCGGACGTCCTCGAGCGGCGACGGCCCCACGCGATCGAGCGGGAAGTCGGCGAGCGTGGAGAGGACGACGTAGACCCGCCAGCCGGGAATCACGTCCAGGTTCGCGACGCCCACCGGCGTGGGGACGGATACCTCGGCCGCGGTCTTGACCTTCTCGAAGAGCTTCACGGCGTGCGCCGCCGGATCGCCGTTCCAGAGGAACACCTGGACGCGCACGCCGTCCCGCTCCGGCGGGATCGGCGACGTGCGGGGGTGTTCCACGAATGACAGCGAGCCGCTGAGGTCCACGCGCCCGAGGAACGGCGCGATCCACTCGAGGACCACGTCCGACGGCTTCAGCTGGCTCCGGATGCTCTCGTCGAGCCTCTGCTGGTCCGGATCCGTCTCGGCCGGCGTGCTCCCGAGGCTCGTCCCCGTGACCTGCGGCGCGAACGCGAACCCCTTCTGCGACGCCGAGCGGAGCTGGTTGAGGAGCACGCCGGACTCCTGGACGACGTCCACGAGGCCGTCGCCGTCCGCGTCCGCGAGGAACTCCTTCGTCTTGGCGTCAAAGTGCGAGTAGCCCGCGTTCGCGGAGAACGCTGCGAAGCTGGCCTGTACCGCGGTGTTCCAGCCCTTTCCCTCCTCCTTCCCGAGGGTTGGCAGCGGCACCGGATATCGCTCCCCCGCCGCCGGATCGCCGGGCGGCAGCGCCTGGGTGAGCCTCCTCGCAACGGCGGGAAACAGGGTCCCGGCGTTGAAGCGGACGTCGTAGCCGCCACCCCCGGCTTCGGTGACGCGATCCGGCAGGTTGTCGCCGTTGACGTCGACGAGCACGCTCTTCGTCGTGGTCCAGTGCTGGTTGAAGCCGGCGCGCAGGCCGACGCTGCCGAGGTACTTGTCCGGGAACGGCCCGATCCCGCCGTAGCCGTGCGTGCTGAAGCCACTCTCCTCGCTGCGCGTGAGCGAAAGGTCGTCCGGGGATTCGGTGAACGTCCACGCGACGGGTGGCCCGAACGGCTCGATGAGGTTCGGATCCCAGTACTGGAACGTATGCGTGTGGAACAGCTTCCGAGAGGCCGCTGGACCGGCTCCGAAGACCTCCACCTTCGAGAGCCGTGACTTCCCGAAGCTGAACGCACCGCGCTCGTACGAGAGCCGGTACTCGCGGATGACGTCGCTCCCCCCGTTGCGGTCGATCTGGACGAGGATCGACTTCAGCCGACGCCTCAGCACGGACTTGAACCCAAGCCGGCCGGTCGTGATCGTGTCCGGACGCGCGAGGTGGCGCCCGCGCGTGTCCTGCTCGCTGACGAGCTCGACGTGGTACGGGCCGCCGGTCGGGACGCCGAGCGCGTCGCGCGGCTTCCCCGGCACGCGCCCGCTGTACTGGATCGACCTGAGATACAGGTGACGGAAGTCCTCGCGGTGCGTGACGCTCGCTTCGCCCTGATGCGGCGCCGAGGGGACGTCCTTGTTGTCGGTGTCGTAGGCGTACTCCGTCAGGTTCCCGTTCGTGTCCACGACGCGCTCGAGGAACCACTGCCCGACGTGCGCCGGGAGCACGTAGGCCGCGAGCCGCGCGAGCGGGCTCTTCCCGTACAGGAAGAAGTTGCCCTGCTTGTCCTGGACCTCGAACCAGTAGGCGGTGGGATCGCCGCCGCAGCGCAGGACGCGTCGGAAGTTCCTCTCCACGCGGGCGCGGTAACGGCGCCCGCCTCCCCCGCCGGCGCAGGTCGGCCTCTCGTCCGTCGGCACGAGCTGCTCGCCGTCGAGCAGGTATCGGGGCTCCGACGTGTCGTACTGTGGAACCCCGAAGCGTGTATCGATCTGCACGCTCGAGACCGACAGGTCCCAGCCCACCCCCAGCCATCCGTTCGTCGCGCCCGAGTCGTAGGCGATCCGCAGCTCCGGCTGGTACGCGCCACGGGCCGCCGGCAGGCGGCCTTGAGGTCCTTGATCGAGTTCGGGTTGAACGACGTCGGGCCCGGATGCTCCGGCAGGACCAGGACGGCGTTGATCATGAACGTGAAGTGGGTCGTCTCGCTCACGACGCGGCTCGACGCGAGCTGCAGCTCGACCCGCGGCAGCGCGACCCAGCGCTCCGCCTGGTCGTCGTAGTACCAGGTCTGGATCTCCTCGGGCGCGACGCCGTCCGGCAGGAGCGACGGGTCGTACGGGATCCCGACTCGCACCGGCTTCAGGAACTTCTGGCCCTTCGGGAGGAACCGGTAGGCGCCGTGCGGAGGCGCGGTCACGTTCACCATGCCGGGGTCGAGCGGCGGCAGCTCCTCGGGCCCCTTGCGCGTGATGCCGACGCTCGTCCCCTTCGCGACGGCGCCCGGCGGCGCCTCGAAGGTTACGTCCGTCCCGAGCGTCACCTTGCCCCCGTGCTCCGCGTCCACGAGGCCCCAGGCGGTCCGGTTCTCCCGCCCGAAGCGCGCGTCGTCGGTGAGCGCCGGCGCGGCCGCGACGGCGGCCTGGAGCAGCTCGGCGGCGCCGTCACGATCCAGATCCACCGTGCGGACCACCTCCGTGCCGTCGGGGAAGCGCGCCCGGATCTCCACACTCCACCGGCCCGCGTTCTCCGGACGATCGAGCGTCACCGCGAACGCGCCGCCGACGCTCACCTCGGCGCCGCCGATCTCGACCCGGCCCGCCCCCGCCGCCGATTCGGCCCATCCCGCCAGGTACGCGTGTTCGCCAAAGCGCTCGCCCACGTCGCGCCCGCCCTCGTACCGGAGCGTCGGGGCCGTGAGCACGATGCGCGGCGCGGCGACGCGCGCGCCGACGCCGCTCCCCTCCGCGGTGATCTCCGTGACGCTCGCGGACGGCAGGTCGGCGCGGGCCGCGGCCGGGAACGCCAGGCGTACCGCGCGCGCGACGCGCCCCGCGACGGGGAGCGCGCTGGTGGTGGAGGCCAGCTCGACGTCGGGCTGGCTCGACCAGCCCGCCGCCTCGAGGAACTCGAGCGACGAGAGCCGCGCCGGCGCGACCCCCAGCCGGACCTCGGCGGCAGCGAGGGCGGTGGGGCGATCGAACGCCAGCTCGACCGCGCCTGCCACGGCGGACGCGCGCGCCTCGCCGTCGACGAACGTCGCGAGGCGCAGGTGCGTGTCGCGGTCGAACGGGTCCTGCCCGTCGTCGCCGACGACGAGGACGCGCACCCCGGACAGCTGGACCTTCCCGGTGGCGTGGGGCGGGACACACAGGACGATCTCGCCGGGGGTACCGAGCCGCTCGGGGTCGAGCTCGTCGACGAGGGTCCGGGCGGCGAGCGCGTTCCCCACCCAGAAGCCACCCGCCATCGCGTCGCCATCGACGCTCCGCTCGAGCGCGAACGCCCGCGGAACGTCCGCCTCGTACGCGAGGTAGGCGCGCCGGGCGCCGCGGACGATCGTGCCGGGGAGCTTCGCACGGAGGCACCGGCCGGCGTCGCGCGTCCCGGCGGGATCGAGGGTCGCCGCCCCCGGGACGCCGGCGAGGACCCGCACGTCCTCGAACGCGGCCGCGTCGATCCGCGTCGCCTCCGCCATCGCCTGCACGTCGCGCGGCGACCGCGGGCGGCCGGCGCCCCACACCTCCAGCTCGTCGAGGCGCGCCGTCCCGTTCGCCGCCACGAGTCGGACCTTCAGCTCGGAGACCGTCACCGGATCCGCGAGCGCGACGGCGGACCAGGCGCCGGAGAGCGCGAGCTCGGCGCCGCCGGGCAGCTCGACGGAGAGGCTGGTGCCGTATGCCTTGACGCGCCGAACCTCGACGGGGTGGTCGAACCGGAGCACGGCCTCCGTGACCCCGTCCATCGCGACACCGGTCGTGGTGTCGCGGTCCGCGACCGCCCCGAGATCCGCACCCGCCGTGCTCCTCAGTGCGGTTGGGGAGAGGCGCATGGTCGGGTTCGGGTTCGGCCCGCTGGCGGGCGCCGTCGCGGTCCGGCTGCACGCGGCGGGGCCGCCGGCGAGGACGACGACGGCGAGCATGATGGTCGTTCGGGACATGGTTCTTCCCCCTCGCATCACGGCGCGACGAAGCTCGCCGGGGTGTAGCTGTTCTCGGATGCCGAGACGCGGGTCGGCGGGGAGCCGCCCGCCATGTCCGCGTCCGTCGCGGTAACATAGACGTCGTACGTCACACCCATCGTGAACGTGCCCGCCGGGAACTGGGCCTCCGTGCCGGCCACCCACTGCCCGGCGACGTACGCGTTCCCGAGCCACGCCGCGGCGAGGTAGCTCCGCGCGCCCGGGACGGCGTTCCAGGTGAGCTTCACCGTCCCCGAGCCGGGCGTCTGCGCCGAGATGCCGTCGGGCAGCGTCAACGGGTCGGGCGCGCCGATCGCGAACTGCGTCGCGACCGCCTCCGCCCCGGAGCGCGCGGTGAGCGTGTAGAGCCCGGGGTCGGGCGCCACGCCGTACACCCAGACCATCAGGCGCGTGAAGTTGGCCGGCAGCGTGAAGCGGAGCGGATCGCCCGCGGGCAGGTTCGGCCCGGTCACCTCGACCGACCAGGTCCCGCCGTCTGCCGTCCCATCCCCCCGCGCGAGCCCGATCCAGACGGCGAGCCCCGGCACGAGGCCGTAGTCGATGCGCCCCCCTGCGGCGCGCAGGAGGAGCGGCGCGCCCGTGTCGCGGCGGAGCAGGCCGAGGCGGGCATGGGAGACGTCGACGCGACCGGGCAGCTCCGGCTGTCCGGTCGAGCAGAGCGTCTCCGGGTCCACCGAGAGCGCCTCGATCGACCCGAGATAGCCGCCCGCGGGGAGCGCAGTGATGTCGCATCCGGGCGCGGTCGAGAGCTCCTGAAGGTGAACGGTGGCCCCGGCCGTGAGCACGCACGCGTACGCCGAGGCGCCCGAGACGGCTGGCCACCCGAGCCGCGATCCGTCGAGAGCGAGCGCCGGCTCCGGGACGGCCAGGAGCGCCCCGTCCGGCAGCGGCGCCGCTGCGGTGAGCGTCTCGCGACCGTCCGACGCGACGACGTCGTACGTGGACCCCGCTGCCGGGGCGACGTCGGGCCACCACGAGAGCGCGTAGCGCGCGCCGGCGCCGTACGCAGCCTGCGCGCCGAGCAGCTCGCCTCCGCGGGTGAGTCGCACCGTCCATCCGTCGACGGGGACCCCACCCGCCTGCGTCCGGACGGTGGTGAGCGCCGCCGTCCCGACCCGGCCCGAGCCGTCATCCCAGGTTCCGACCGCGGCGCGGAGGACGTGCGGCTCGCGCACGTCCTGCGTCCGGCCGCCGCAACCGGCGGCGACGAACGCGATGGCGACAATGGCTCGCGCTTCGAGCACTCCCCCCCCTCGTCTGCACGTCCGGGGGTGCGCTCTGCACTCTCCGGCATTCGGTATGCCCTAGGGCCGCGTGGGTCCGGGCTTCTGCTCCCCCGGCTCGCGCGCGGGGTCGCTCTTGTCGTGCCAACGCCACGCTCCACGATTTCACCCAGGGGCGTCAAGCACCAATCGTGAAGCCCGCGAGATCACTGCGAGTGCTCGCTTGCCGCAGCCGATCGAGGGACGGGTTTGCGGGGCTCAAGTGCTCGGCGCGGGTGTCGGACGATGTGCGTACCCCGCCAAATCGACCAATCATTGACTGCATGCGTCGAAGATTCACGAACCGACCTAGTCCACGATCACGGGAACGGCTGGCGCCGTGGTGCTTCGTTCGCGGGCGCCAGGCGCGCCGAGCCTTGCCACGGAGCGCGCGTGGAGCGGTCGATGTCGTCAGGCCTGGCGACGACACCGCGCTTGACCGCTGCTCGGCGATCTGACACGCCTCCGCGATGGGCGACGATTCGATGGGCGCGGTCGCGGCGATGGGCGCGGTCGCGGCGGAATCCCACCGCGACCGCCACTGGGCGGGCGCCCGGCTGGAGTGGTTGCTCCTCTTCCTCGCGGTCGTCGCCGTGACCGCGTTCCGCGCCTGGCACTGCCTGCAGCCGCCGGCGAACACCGGTGACGTCGTCCGCCACATCGCATACGGGCTCCTCGTCGGCCAGCGCGGGCTCGCGTGGGCAGCCGTCCCGCTCACCGCCGTCAACCGGGGCTACGCGTGGATCGCGTGGTCCGGGCTGCCGTACAACTACCCGGTCGTGGCGCTCGGCTTCTTCGTGGGCGTCGCCGCGATCTCACCGACGGTGCTGGCCGTGAAGGTGGCACTGACGGCGATCGAGGGCGTCAATGCGCTGCTGGTCGCGCGCGTCACTCGGAGCCGGTGGGTCGGCGTCCTCTACTGGGCGTACCCCGTGTCCATCTGGTGGGTCTCGCGAGAGGCGCAGTTCGAGCCGCTGCAGACCCTGTTCGCGCTCGCCGCCCTCGTCGCTCTCCGGCGCAGCCCCGCCGCCGCGTGCGCGCTCCTCGGCCTGGCGGTGCAGACGAAGCTCACGGCCGGGCTTCTCCTGCCACTGTTCCTGGCGCGCGCCGCGCGTGGCGGCATCCGGCCGCTGCTCGGGGCTGGCGGCGCGTTCGTCGCGTCCTTCCTGCCGACGGCGCTGTCGCTCCTCGCGTACCCTTCGGTCGCGCAGCTCGTGAGGTACTCGGCCCCGTTGAGGTACAACCCGTACTACTGGAATCCGTCCCAGGCGGCGATGTTCTCCTGGAACCCCACCTGGCTCGTCGCCGCCGACCAGATCGCGTCGTACGCGCTCATCGTCGGGCTCGCGGTGGCGCTGGTGCGGTCGTCAGCCGGCCGCCTCGCGTATGCCGCGCCGCTTGCGTTCGCGGTCGTGCTCAAGCTCCACACCAACGTGCAGTTCTGGTACTGGCTGACGATGCCGGTGTTCCTCGTCGCGATCCCGGACCGGCGGGTGCGGACCGCGGCGCTCATCCTGCTGCCGCTCGTCGACGTCTACTCGATCGCGCAGCTCGCGTTTGGCCCGTTCGGCTCCACGGTCGGCGACTACTACCGGTTCATGCAATGAGGCGGTCGACGTCGGCGCTCCATGCGCACGCGAGGGCGAGCTCCGCCTCCGGCACGAACCCCGCCGCGACGAGCGCCTCCCAGCAGCGTAGGAAATTGTCGCCGACCCGCGCGCTTCCGGCGCCGAGCGGGAGCCGCTCCAGCAGCTCGGCGATCCTGCTGTTTCCGCGGTAGCCCGGGATCTCCTGCTCGAAGTCGCGCGTGAGGTCGTGCGCGTTCCGCAGTTGCTCCACCTCGGCCGCGTGGAACACGACGCCGTGCCCGAGTTCCCACAGGCAGCGCTGGGCCACGAAGCTGCGCCAGATGTCGGTCATCCTGAACGAGCAGTGGCTCGGCAGGTACATCAGGCGGTACGCCGCGGGCCACCACCAGGTGCTCTGGCTGTTGAACGGGCACCACGTCCCCGGCCTCAGCTCGAGTGAAGGCCCCGGGGAGAACCGGACGTCCCGATCCAACACGAGGCGCCAGATCGCGTCGACGTCCGGCGATCCGTCCGCGAGCCCCTGCTGGATCGGGGACTCGGTCGGCGCGGGGGGCGCCGGCGTCGGGGCGGCTCTCCCGCGGATCGCATCGAGCGGGAGCCCTCGCGGCCAGATGAGCTCGCGCGTGAAGGGCGCGTAGGCGTTGTACCAGCCAGCGGCCTCGACGCGGCTCGCCTGCACCTGCAGGCTGCGCGGAGTCCAGCTCGCGGTGGGATGGTTGTCGTCGTCGGTCTCGTAGACGCAGCCCACCCCATCCGCGATCGCCAGCAGGTACCCGACGTTCTTGCGCGCGTAGTGACCGGTCGGCAGAAGTCGCGCGAGGTCGAACGGCAGCTCCAGCTGCTCGGCGAGGGTGAGGAGACGGGCCCCCGGCACGTCGTAGTGGTCCGGCCCCTTCTTGTCCGCGACCACGATCGTCCACGCGCCCACCTCGGACATCCGCGCGGCGAACCGCCGGACGCTCGCGGTCGGTGCCTGGATCGTGGTGATGACCGCGACGAGCTCCCGCGTCACGGCTCGCTGCCGGCCCTGCTCCGCTTGCCTCGCCAGAGCCTCCACAGGACGGAGAAGGCCTCCCGCAGGCTGGACGAGCCGACCCTCTTGCTCGGGTTGGTGTAGCGGATGGGGACCTCCACCCAGCGCACCCGGTGCATCATGATCCTGATCTCGGTCTGGAAGAAATGCGCGCGGCTCGAGACGCCGGCCTGCACGACACGCGTGAGCGCGTCGCGCGAGAAGCACTCGAACCCGCTCGTCATGTCGCGCATGCGGCTGCCGATGAGGAGGTTCGTCAGGACCGTCCCTCCCCAGCTGATGAACCGCCGCGTCGCGCTGCCGCGGTGGGATCCACCGCGGATGAATCGCGAGCCGCCCGCGAACTCGAAACCCTGCTCCATCGCGCGGACGAAATCCGGGATCTGCTCGGGCTCGTGGCTCAACCCCCCGTCCATCTCGAGGATCCACTTGCTCCCCGCCGCGAGCGCCTCTCGATATCCGCGAAAGTACGCGTCCACGACGCAACCGTTCTCCGGAGCCCAGACCAGCACGACGCGCGGGTCGCGGGCCGCGTACTCCGAGACGCGCTCGCGCGTCTGGTCCCGGCTCGCGCGATCGACCACGCAGAAGACGCGATCGCTCGCGTCGAGCTGGGCGGTGACCCGGTCCAGGAGCGACGCGACGCCTTCCTGCTCGTTCGCGAGGGGGATGACGACCGCCATCCGGACGGGATCCGCCGGCGCGGCCGCGACTCGTCCCGCAACCACCATCGTGTCGTACCCTCCCGGCCTGACGCGTGCGCGGCGGCACTTTAGCACGAGCTTCGCCGACGTGAGGACGCCGCGCCAGAGCGACCGGTACGCCCCCGCAAGCAAGAGGCCCTCCCCCGCGGACGGGAGAGGGCCTCTTTGCTCTGCGGCGACGCCGCCGCGCGCGGCGAGCCGACTACTTGATCGTCCAGGTGTCGCCGGACGCGAGGAGCTTCTCGAGGCTCACCTCGCCCTTCGCCGCCTTCGCCTTGCCGATGATCTCCCACGTCATCTCGTCGGCCGTGGCCTTCCGAACGTCGCGGAAGATGCCGATCGGCGTCGGGAAGCCCGGCTTCTCGGCGAGGTTCGCGAGCATGAACGCCATCGTCGGGTCCGCGCGCGTCATGTCGTGGACGAGGATGTCCGCCTCCGTCACGCCGTTCTCGCCGATCGTGACGACCTCGAGCTCGGCCGACTTCGGGTTGAAGCGGATCCCCTTCTTGTTGTCCTTTCCGAAGAGGAGCGGCTTGCCGTGCTCCATGCGGAGCTGCGCGTCCGCCTTCGTCGCCTTCTCGGTGATGAAGGTGTAGGCGCCGTCGTTGAACACCGGGCAGTTCTGGAAGATCTCGACGAACACGCTGCCCTTGTGCTCGGCCGCGAGCTTGAGGACGCCGCCCATGTGCGCCCCCTCCACGTCGATCGAGCGAGCGACGAACGTCGCGCCGGCGCCGAGCGCGAGCGCGGGCGGGTTGAACGGGTAGTCCGGGGAGCCGTGCGGCGTCGTCTTCGTCTTCTTGTAGAGCTCGGAGGTCGGGGAGACCTGGCCCTTCGTGAGCCCGTAGATGCGGTTGTTGAACATCAGGAGCTTCAGGTCCAGGTTGCGCCGCATCGCGTGGATGAAGTGGTTGCCGCCGATGGCGAGCGCGTCGCCGTCGCCGGTGATGATCCACACCATCAGCTCGGGCCGGGAGACCTTGATGCCCGACGCGAAGGACGGGGCGCGGCCGTGGAGCGTGTGCATCCCGTAGTTGTTCATGTAGTACGGGAAGCGCGAGGAGCAGCCGATGCCGGAGATGAAGACGATGTTCTCGCGCTTCACCCCGACGTTCGGGAGCGTCCGCTGCACCTGGTTGATGATCGAGAAGTCGCCGCAGCCGGGGCACCAGCGCGGATCGATGCCCGACTCGAAGTCCTTCTTCGTGTAGACCGGCAGGGCGGTGTTCACGGTCTGGCCGTTCGTGCTCATGTTCTCTGTCGTCCTTTCGAGTTCGCTTAGAGGAGCTCGAGCGCCTTGGCGGCGAGCTCGAAGATCTTGAGAGGCTTGCCGTCGATCCGGTTGTACTGAAGCGGATCGAGGCCCGGGAACTTGCCGCGCAGGTAGACGGCGAGCTGGCCGTCGTTCACCTCCGGCACGAGCACCTTCCTGAACCCCTTCAGGACCTCGCCGAGGTTCTTCGGGAGCGGATTCAGCCAACGCAGGTGGACGTGGCCGACCTTCTTGCCCTTCGCGACGAGCTCCTCCGCCGCGCCGCGGACCGAGCCGAACGTCCCGCCCCAGGAGAGGAGGAGGAGGTCGCCGCTCTTCGCGCCGAACACCTCGGCGTCCGCGACGTCCTCGACCACGTTCCGGACCTTCTGGGCGCGGGTCTTCACCATCTGCTCGTGGTTCTTGCCGTCGTACGACACCATGCCCGACATGGAGTCCTTCTCGAGGCCGCCGATGCGGTGCTCGAGGCCGGGCGTGCCCGGGACCGCCCACGGACGGATGAGCTTCGCGTCGCGCAGGTACGGCATGTACTGGCCGTCATAGTTCGCCGTCGTCTGGTACTTCGGCTCCACCTTCGGGAGGTCCTTCGGGTCCGGGATCCGGAACGGCTCGGAGCCGTTCGCGAGGTACCCGTCGGTGAGGAGGATGACCGGGGTCATCCACTTCACCGCGACCTTCATCGCCTCCATCGCCGCGTAGAAGCAGTCGGTCGGGCTCTGCGCCGCGAGGACGGGGAGCGGCGCCTCGCCGTGACGGCCGTAGAGCGCCATGAGCAGATCCGACTGCTCGGTCTTCGTCGGCATGCCCGTGGACGGCCCACCGCGCTGCACGTTCACGATGACGAGCGGGAGCTCGGCGATGACGGCGAGGCCGATCATCTCGGTCTTGAGCGCGAGGCCCGGGCCGGACGTCGACGTGACGCCGAGGGAGCCCGCGAAGGACGCGCCGATCGCCGAGCCGATGCCCGCGATCTCGTCCTCGGCCTGGTACGTCACGACGCCGTACTCCTTGAAGTACGCCATTTCCTGCAGGATCTCGGTCGCCGGCGTGATGGGGTAGCTGCCAAGGAAGACCTGGCGGCCGGTGGTCTTCGCGACGGCTGCGAAGCCGAGCGCCGTGGCGTAGTTGCCGGTGACGTTCCGGTAGGTGCCCGGCGTGAGCTTCGAGGCCGGGACCTCGTACCGCTGGAAGAAGACCTCGGAGGTCTCGGCGAAGGCGTGTCCGGCGCGGAAGACCTTCTGGTTCGCCTCCGCGATCTCCGGCTTCTTCGCGAACTTCTTCGCGATCGACGCGATCTGCGGCTCGATGGCCCGGCTGTAGAGCCAGTACATGAGGCCGAGCGCGAAGTAGTTCTTGCAGCGCGCCGCCTCCTTGTTCGACAGCCCCGAGCCCGCGAGCGCGCTCTCGGTGAGCTTGTTCATGTCGACGAGGAAGATCTTGAAGCTCTGCTGGAGCGCCGCGTCCTCGAGCGGATTCGACTTGTAGCCCGCCTTCTCGAGGTTCTGCTCGGTGAACGCGCCGGCGTTCACGATGAGCATGCCGCCGACCTTGAGATCGGCGAGGTTCGTCTTCAGCGCGGCGGGGTTCATCGCGACGAGGACGTCGGGCGCGTCGCCCGGCGTCAGGATGTCCTTCGACGAGAAGTTGACCTGGTACCCGGAGACGCCGGCGAGCGAGCCGGCGGGCGCGCGGATCTCGGCGGGGTAGTCGGGGAAGGTCGCGATGTCGTTTCCGGCGATCGCGTTCGCCTTCGTGAACTCGGTGCCCGTGAGCTGCATCCCGTCGCCCGAGTCGCCGACGAAGCGGATGGTGACGGTTTCGACCTGGACCTTGTTCTTCGCCGCGGATGCTTGGGTGGACATGTCGCCCTGCGTCTCCTGTGGGAGGGGTGTGGCGGTGGAAGCCGAGTTCCCGGAAAAGGGCCGTCTGTATGCCCCATCGGCAGAGGGAAGTCAAGGCGCCGCACCACCCCAAGTGCACGGAATAACTCGGTAATCGTGGACTCGGCCCGTACGAGATCATGTCCCGGAGGGGTCCTCCGAATTGCTCCAGATCACTGAGGTGGCGGCCGTTTAGGCGCGCCGCGGGCCGAACGCGCAGGGAGGGAGGGTCACCGCTCCGGGAAGATCTTCCCGGGGTTGAGGACTCCGAGAGGGTCGAAGAGCGCCTTGATCCGCCGCTCGAGCGCCACCACCTCCGGCCCCTGCTCGTATTCGAGGAAGTCCCGCTTCGCGAGACCAACCCCGTGCTCGCCCGTGATCGTGCCGCCGAGGTCGACCGCCGCCCTCAAGATCTCGGCGACGGCGAGGTCCACCTGCGCGCGCTCCTCGGGACGGTCGAACAGGACGTTGCAGTGCAGGTTGCCGTCGCCCGCGTGGCCGTAGGTCGCGACGGTGAGCCCGCGCCGCACCCCGATCTCCTTCGCGCGCGCGACCATCTCCGGGATCCGCGAGCGCGGCACCGCCACGTCCTCGGAGAGCTTCAGCGGGTGGAGCGCCTTGAGATTCACGGATAGATAACGGCGGGTCTCCCACACGTCCCGCCGCTGGGACTCGTTCTGCGCGAGCACCACGTCGCCCGCCGCGTCCGGGCGGACGAGCTCCCCCACGCGTACGATCTCAGCGAAGACCTGCTCCTCGTCGTTGCCGTCGGTCTCGAGGAGCAGCGCCGCGCCCGCCCCCGCGGGGAACCGGTAGGGGGAGGTCTTGGCGGCGGCGGCGAGCGCCACGTCGTCCATCAGCTCGAGGCAGCGCGGCAGGACCCCGGAGGTGAGGATGCGCGTCACCGCGCGGGCGGCGGCGTCCACCGTCGCGAACACGACGAGCGCGGTCGCGACGTGGCGCGGCCGAGGGAGGAGCTTCAGCGTCGCCTCGGTCACGATCCCGAGCGTCCCCTCGCTGCCGACGAAGAGGCCGGTCAGGTCGTACCCGGCGACGCCCTTGATCGAGCGGCGCCCGACCCGGAGGATCTCCCCGGTCGGCACGACGACGGTGAGGCCGAGCACGTACTCGCGCGTGACGCCGTACTTGAGCGCGCGCGGGCCACCCGCGTTCTCCGCGACGTTGCCGCCGATGGTGCACATCTCGAGCGAGTTCGGGTCCGGCGGGTAGAAGAGCCCGTGCCGCTCGACCTCGGCCTGCAGGACGCCGGTGATCACCCCGGGCTCGACCCGCGCGACGAGGTCGCCGGGGCTCACCTCGAGGATCCGGTTCATCCGCTCGGTCGAGACCGCGATCCCACCGCGCAGCGCGAGGCTCCCGCCCGACTTGCCGCTCCGCGCCGCCACCGGGATCACGGGCACGCGATGGCGGGACGCGATGGCGAAGATCGCCCTCACCTCCTCCGCGCTCTCGACGAGGACCGCGGCGTCCGGCGGGTACGTCCCGAGATCCGACTCGTCGCGGCCGTACGCCTCGAGCCGCTCCGGGTCGCCCGTGACGAGCCGATCCGGAGGAATGGCGGCGCGCAGGTCGGCGAGGGCGGCGGCGTTCGCGGCGCTCACCCGTGCACCTCGAGGTTCGCGCCGGTGATCGCGGCGGGCGCCTCGAGCGCCGCGAACACGACGACCCGCGCGACATCGTCCGGCGTCATCTCCGGCGGGAATGGGGTTCTCCGCAGCATCTCCGTGTCGACGCTCCCCGGCGACACGCCGACGCACTGCACGCCGTGGGGCCGCAGCTCCTCCGCGAGACACCTCGTGAGCCCGACGAGCCCCCACTTCGACGCGTTGTAGGCGCTCGCCTCCGCCGTCCCGAGGGTCCCCGAGATCGAGGTGACGTTCACGATGCGCCCGTGCCCGCGCGCCTTCATCCCCGGAATGACGGCGCGGGCGCAGAGGAACGCGCCGGTGAGGTTCACATCGAGCACCTCGCGGAAGACCGCCGCGGAGATCGCCTCCGCGAGCCCCCGCACGAGGATCCCCGCGTCGTTCACGAGGACGTCCACCGGCCCGAGCGCGCGCTCGTGCTCGGCGACGAGCCGCGCGACGTCCTCCTCGCGCCGGACGTCGCCCGCGACCGCGAGTGCGGCGGCCCGCTCGGCGACGACGCGGTCGAGCTCGGCCCGCGTCCGCGAGAACACCGTCACCGCCACCCCGCGCGCGGTGAGCGCGCGCGCGACCGCCGCCCCGATCCCGCGGCCGCCGCCGGTCACGATGGCGGTCCGGGCGGCGCTCAAACCTTCTTCCTCCGGCGGGCGCCCGCCTTCAGGCGGGGGGACACTCGCCTCGCCTCGCTCGGCGCGCGACCCCCCGAGGCCCCCGCTCGCGTCGGGGCAGCCTCATGCGGCTGCCCCTTCGCTCGCCGCACGCGGCTCTTTCCGCGGGCTGATCCGCTGACGAGGTCCTGGAAGCGCCGGCGCGCGGGACCGTTCTTCGCGAGGACGCCCTCCCAGGCCTCGGCGTGCGCGCGCGCTCCGGCCCGCTTCTCGCCCCGGACCGTCATGCAGAGCTGCTCCGCCTCGAGCACGCAGGCTGCGCCGCGCGCGCCGAGGTGTCGGACGAGCGCGTCCGCGACGTCGCGCGCGAGATCCTCCTCGAGCACGAGCCGGTGCGCGAGCGCGTCCACGAGCTTCACGATCTGCCCGAACCCGACGACCTTGCCGCCCGGGACGTACCCGACGTGGGCGACTCCGCGCGACGGCAGGAGGTGGTGCGGGCAGACGGAGTGGTAGTCGATGCCGGTCACCGCGACGAGGTCGCGCCCGGCGCTCGCGAGGCCGTCCGCGAGGATCGCCGCGGGGTCGCGGCCGTAGCCGTCGACGAGGTCCTCGAGCCAGGCCTCGGCGACCCGGCGCGGGGTCTCGACGAGGTCCGGGGCGCCGCGCACGTCAGCGGGCAGCCCAAGCGCGTCGAGGAAGCGCGCCGTCGCGTCGGCCGCGGCCGAGGGGGAAGGCCCGCGGCGCGCCGGTCTCAAGGGCCTAACGCCCACCTTGCCCCCGGTACGTCACGCACGAGTCCGGGATCTCGTAGAGGCGCACCTCGGCGAGCCCGGGCAGGTGCGCCTCGAGCGCCTCCCAGATCCAGCGCGCGATGTTCTCGGCGGTCGGGTTCTCGAGCACCTCGTTCAGGTCGCGATGGTCGACGCGCGCGACGACGTGCTCCTGCACGGTGCGCTTGATCTCGCCGAAGTCCGCGATCATGCCGCTCCGCGGGTCGACGTCACCCTCGATCGCGACGAAGAAGCGATAGTTGTGCCCGTGGAGCCGGAAGCACGGCCCCTCGTACCGCGGCAAGCGGTGCGACGCCGCGAAGGAGAACTCGACGTCGAGCCGCATTCCCCGCCGGTCGACGTAGTCGATCGCCGCCATGCCCCTCTTATAGTCGAGCCGCCGGCATCCGCCCCGCGGGAAGTGCAGGGGCCGCGCCGACCCGGCGCGCGGCGCCTCGCGCGCGCGCTCCAGGTGTCGCCATCAAGGCGCCGCCGCGGCGGGGCGCGCGCACGTCGCGGTGCAGTACGTCCTCCCCGCGGCGTGGACGCCGCGGCCGAGCACCTTGGCGCCACACGCGCAGCACGCCGGCGCGGCTTGCACGACCGCGCAGCCGAACGAGCAGAACACCGACTCGCGTCCTCTGTAACGAAGCCCCACCGGGTGGGGACCGAGATCGCCACCGCAGCACGCACATCGATCCATCATGGGAGGCCCTCTCGAGCACCGACCGCGAGGGAAACCTAGCCCCTGCCCCCCCGTTCTTGGGAGGGGCCGGGCGGGGCGGAACGAGCAGCGCGGCGTCGCCCGAGGGGCGCGCCGCGCGGTGCCGCGTTCGAGATGGGGTCGGCGGGCTACGCGTCCGCTTCGGACGTCGTCTCCGGCGTCTCCGGCGTCTCTTCGCCGTTGAGCGCGTTCTTCAGGACCTGACTCGGGCGGAACGTCAGCACCCGACGGGCGCTGATCTCGATCTCCTCCGCTCGAGCGTCTCCTTGATGGTGTCGAAGACCATCTCCACGATCTCGGCGGCCTCCTTCTTGGAGAAGCCCACCTTCTCGTAGACGCTCTCGATGATGTCGGCCTTGGTCACGGTCTCGCTCCCGTCCCGCGTCCCGCGTAAGTAGTGATTTCCGTAGCTGATTTCGCTGCGCGTGTCAAACGGACGGTCATCATCAGCGACGCGTGGACGGCCGCACGTCCCGCGGCGGCGCCCCCGGCGGAGCAGGTTCGAGCGCGTCGAGCTCCGCGCGCGCGCGCTCCCGGGCGGCGCGCGTGCGCTCGGCCGCCTCGTCGAGCTCCGCTGCGACCCCCGCTCGCCCGGTCGCCTGCACGACGGGCGTGCCGCCGAGCTCTCGCCCGACTCCCGCTGTGAGCGCGAGCACGACGACGCTCGTGACGACCGCCACGAACGAGACGGCCGCCGCGGCTGCGGCGACGAGGCGACGATCCGCGCCGCTGAGAGCGCGGACCGAGAGGAGGAGCGCGGCGAGCCCGACGACGACGCCGAATGGCGCGGAGAGCGGGTTCCAGGAGGAGAGCGCCGCGGCAACGCCGAATCCGAGCGCCGCGACCGGCAGCCGGCCCGGGGCCACGTTACCCTCGCAGCTCCGCGCCGAGCCGCTCGGCGAGCCGCTTGACGATGCGCGCGTGCGCCGCGTCGGCGTCGGCATCGGTGAGCGTCCGATCGGGCGCGCGGTACGAGATGGCGAACGCGAGGTTCTTCTTTGCCGGCGGGAGCGGCGCGCCGCGGTACACGTCGAAGAGCGTCACCGCGTCGACGAGCGGCTCCTCGCGGACGAGCGCCTCGATGGCCGAGGCCGCGACGGCCTCGTCGACGACGACCGCGAGATCGCGGAGGACCGCCGGAAGGCGAGGGATCGGCCGGTGCTGCGGGACGAGCCGAGCGGCGCGCACGAGCGCGTCGAGCGAGAGCCGGAAGGCGAGGACCCCGCGGGGGAGCCCGAACGCGGCCGCGACGCGCGGGTGCAGCTCGCCCACCTCGCCGATCCCGTCCGCGCCCGCGAGGAGTCGCGCGGAGTGACGCGGGTGGAGCCAGGTGCCGCCCGGCGCCTCGAAGCGCGCGTCCACGCCGAGCGCCTCGAGGATCCCCGCGACCGCCGACTTCGCGTCGTAGAAATCCGCCGCGTCCTCGCCGGTCGCCCACCCCGCCGGGCTGCGGCGGCCGAGGATCACGCCCGCGACCTCGACCGACTCCGAGGATGGCCGGACCTTGGGGTCGGGGTGGGGGTGGTAGATGCTGGCGATCTCGTAGAGCCGCACGTCCTCGATCCGCTGGCGGCGGTTGTGCGCGGCGTTCTTGAGGAGCGACGGGACGAGCGTCGTCCGCATCACGGAGAGCTCGGCCGAGATCGGGTTCTTGAGGGCGATGCCGAGGGCCCGCCCCGACCCGTCGCCGGTCACGATCTGGTACTCGAAAGGCGCGAGCTCCCGCTCGGCGACGAAGCTGAAGTTCACGGCCTCGGCGAAGCCGGCCGCCTCGAGCGCGGCGCGGGCGCGTCCCACCACCTGCGCCTCGACCGGCTCGACCGGCGTGTCCACCGCGTTGCGGGGGAGCGTCTCCGGGATCGCGTCGTACCCCTTCGTCCGGACGATCTCCTCGACGAGGTCCTCCTCGATGGAGACGTCGGCGCGCCAGGACGGGACGCGGAACGTGGCGCCCTCCGCATCGCTCGCCCGCTCCTCGAACCCGAGGCGGGCGAGGATCCGGCGCGCCTCGTCGCGCGGGACGTCGATCCCGAGCACCTCCGCCGGCCGGTGCCAGTGGAGCCGGACCTCCGGCGCAGGCACCTCGCGCGGGTGGGCGTCCACGATCCCGGGACGCACCGTGCCGCCGGCGAGCTCGGCGATGAGCGCCGCGCAGCGATCGAGGGCGGAGATGACCATGCCCGGATCGGCGCCGCGCTCGAACCGGTACGACGCCTCGGTCTTGAGGCCGTGGCGCCGGGAGGTGCGGCGGATGGAGCCCGGCTGGAACCAGGCGGACTCGAGGAGCACCCGCGTCGTGCCCGCGGAGATCTCGGAGTCGCCGCCGCCCATCACGCCCGCGAGCGCGCTGCCGCGGTCGCGGTCGGCGATGAGGAGGTCCTCCGGCGAGAGCGCCCGCTCCTTCCCGTCGAGCGTGACGATCTTTTCGCCCGGGCGCGCCGTCCGGACCACGATCTCGCGCCCGGCGACCTTGTCGAGGTCGAAGGCGTGGAGCGGATGGCCGAGCTCGAGCAGGACGAAGTTGGTCGCGTCCACCACGTTCGAGATCGAGCGAACGCCGCAGGACTCGAGCCGCCGCGCGAGCCAGGTCGGCGAGGGGCCGATCTTCACGCCCTCGACGACGCGGGCGGCGTACCGCGCGCAGCGGTCGGGCGCCTCGATCCGGACCTTCACGGCGTCCGAGGCAGGGGCGCCCTTCTCGGAGAGGCGCGGCGCCGGCGCACGCAGGGTCGTACCGAGCGCCGCCGCGACCTCGCGCGCGACGCCGAGGTGCGAGAGCGCGTCCGGACGGTTCGGCGTGACGTTCACCTCGAGCAACACGTCCTCGAGCGCGAGCGCCTTCGCGATGGGCGTTCCGGGCGCGACGCCGCGGTCGAGGAGGAGCAGGCCGCTCGCCTCCTCCGCGAGCCCGAGCTCCTTCGCGGAGCAGAGCATCCCCGACGACTCGACGCCGCGGAGCTTCGCCTTCTCGATCCGGGTGCCGCCCGGGAGGACCGCGCCGACCGTCGCGAGCGGCACGACGTCGCCGACCTCGTAGTTCTTCGCGCCGCACACGATCTGGAGCGGCTCGCCCGAGCCCGCGTCGACGCGCGTGACCGAGAGCTTCTCGGCGTTCGGGTGCTTCTCGGAGGTCACGATCCGCGCGGCGACGACGCCGCCGAGGCCGGTGCCCGTCCGCTCGATCCCCTCGACCTCGAGGCCCACGGCGGTGAGCCGGCGGGCGACGAGCTCCGCGATCGCGGCGAGGCCGCGCTCCGCACCGGGGACGCCCTGGGGCGCGTCCTCGGGCGCGGGGAGCGTCACGTACTCGGAGAGCCAGTTGAGCGAGATGCGCATGGGCGCCGGGGCCGGAAGTTCAGAACTGCTCTAGGAAGCGAAGGTCGTTCTCGAAGTAGAGGCGGAGGTCGTCGATGCCGTAGCGAAGCATCGCCATCCGCTCGACACCCATGCCGAACGCGAAGCCGGTGTGCCGCTTCGGATCGATGCCGCCGTTCTCGAGGACCTTCGGGTGGACCATGCCGGCTCCGAGCACCTCGAGCCACCCGGTCTCCTTGCACGTCCCGCAGCGCTTCCCGTCCTTCCGGCCCGTCCCGCCGCAGATGGAGCAGGAGACGTCCACCTCGGCGCCGGGCTCGACGAACGGGAAGTAGCTCGGCCGGAAACGGGTCCTCGTGCCGGGCCCGAAGTAGGCGCGCGCGAACGCCGCGAGCGTCCCCTTGAGGTCCGCGAAGGTGATCCCGGTGTCGACGCAGAGCCCCTCGATCTGGTGGAACATCGGGGAGTGCGTCTGGTCGTAGTCGGAGCGGTAGACGCGGCCCGGGCAGATGATGCGGACCGGCGCCTTGCCGATCCGCTTCATCGCCCGGATCTGCACGGGCGACGTGTGCGTCCGGAGGAGCACCGTGCCGGGCTGCACACCCTTCCGCAGCGTGGACTCCTCCACGTAGAAGGTGTCCTGCATGTCGCGCGCGGGGTGATCCGCCGGGATGTTGAGCGCCTCGAAGTTGTACGAGTCGAGCTCGATCTCCGGCCCGCTCGCGACCTCGTAGCCGAGGCGCGCGAAGATCGCGGAGATCTCCTCGGTCGCGCGGGTGATCGGGTGACGGTGGCCGCGCGGCAGGAGCCGCCGCGGCGGGAGCGTCACGTCGATCGGCGGCCCGGCGAGCTCCGCCTCGAGCGTCGCCGCCTCGAGCCGGCGCCGGGCGCCGTCGAGGAGCGACTCGACCTCGTCCTTGACGCGGTTCGCGACCTCGCCGACGCGCGGGCGCTCCCCGGCGGAGAGCTGGCCCATGCCGCGGAGGACCGCGGAGAGCTCGCCCTTCTTGCCGAGGAAGCGGACCCGCAGCTCCTCGATCGCCTTCTCGTCCCCCGCGCGCGCGATCGCGTCGCGGGCGCCCCGGGAGAGCGCCTCGAGCTGTGCGAGGAGGTCGGCCACGCGGTGCTCCTAGGCCTTCGCGACCTTGACGACGGCCGCGAAGTCGCCCGGGAGCGCGAGCGCGAGATCCGCGAGGATCTTGCGGTCGAGCGCGACGCCGGCCTTCCTCAGCCCGGCGACGAGCTTCGAGTAGGTCGTCCCGTTCTGGCGCGCCGCCGCGTTGATGCGGACGATCCAGAGCGCGCGGAAGTCGCGCCGCTTCTGGCGGCGATCGCGCGTGGAGTAGTTGAGGGCGCGCTCCACCGCCTGGTTCGCGCGCTTGTAGCAATTCTTTCGGCGACCGCGGAAGCCCTTGGCGAGCTTCAGGACGCGGTTGCGACGACGGCGGGCCTTGAATCCTCTCTTGACGCGCATCTTCTTCTCCTTGCCGGCGGGAGGCGGCGCGGCCCGTCACCGTCGGTGACAGGCCGCTCGCGCTTCGGGGCCCCGCTGAGGCGTTATGTGTTCCCGACCACCCTGCGCCTGCCGGAGGGCAGGCCTAGCGGGCGTACGGGAAGCACTGCTTGATCTTCTTCGCGTCCATCTCCGAGAGGTGATCCGTGCCGCGGAGGTGGCGCTTCTGCTTCTTCGACTTGCCGAACGTCGCGAGGTGGCGGACGCCGGCGCGGCGGAACTTCACGGTGCCGCCCTTCTTCGGCACGAACCGCTTCTTCGCGCCGCTCTTCGTCTTCAGCTTGGGCATGTCTCTTCGTTCCTTCGTACGTCGGGTTCGTGCTACCGCGGGCCCGCGGGGTTCGACTCCGGGGCTGCCGCGGCGGCGGCCGCGGGGGCCGCCGGCGGAGTCTCCCCGACCGGAGCGGCGGGAGCCGCCGCCGGCGCGCCGGCCTGCGGCGCGGCGGCCGCCTGCGCGGCCTGCGCCTTCGCCCGATCGCGCAGCGACTGAAGCATCTTCGGGTTCGGCGAGAGGATCATGAACATCTGGCGCCCTTCCATCCTGGGCGCCGACTCGATGACCGCCACGTCGCGGAGGTCCTCGATGATCCGCTGCAGCACGCGCTGCCCGAGCTCGCGATGGGACATCTCGCGGCCGCGGAACATCACGGTGATCCGGGCCTTGTTGCTCTCCCCGAGGAACTCGCGGACCTTCTTGATCTTGGTCGCGTAGTCGTGCTCCTCGGTGCGCGGGCGGAGCTTCACTTCCTTCAGCTGGACGACGACCTGCTTCTTCTTCGCCTCGTTCTGCTTCTTCTTCTCGAGGTACTTGAACTTGCCGTAGTCCATGATCTTGCAGACCGGCGGCTTCGCCATGGGCGAGACCTCGACGAGGTCGAGGCCCAGCTCCTGCGCGCGCGCCAGGGCCTGGTCGATCG
>WNFU01001699.1_pt1 | contig 52218 bp, 52 predicted proteins | sample 5400121 | NCBI WGS metagenome assembly WNFU01 (sample SAMN13153360, study PRJNA577476) | soil metagenome | isolation source: 100 cm soil or saprolite under grassland replicate 1 | place: USA:California | collected 2016-06-15 | reverse complement strand
GGGGGTCGGCTGGGCAAGCGACGAGGGTCTGGCCGCCGGTCCGGCTGACCTCGCCGCTTGCCCAGCCGACCCCCCGGGCCTTCAGGGCGATCGATTCGATCCGGTGGTCGCCGAACGCCTCCATAGCCGATAGCCCGACCAGCCCGCCTGGCGTGCGCCCCAGGAAGGAGTGAGCCGCGGCGTTGGCGAGCGCGACGGCCATTCGATCGTCCAGTCGGACGATCCCGGAACCCACGAGGTTGACCACGTGTGCCAGCTCGTCACGCGACCGGCGGACCTCCCACGCGGCGCTCTGGCGGCCCTCGATGACTGCCCGGACGGTCGCCTCGAGGTCGCCATCGGGTGCGCAGGCGCTCGAGCCTCCGGCCGCGGTCGAGTGCGACGATGATGGCTCCGCCGGCCAGCAGGGCCAGCAGGCTCATGAAGACAGCCGTCGGGGCATCCACGCAGCCGAGTCTACGGGAGTACGCTCCGCCGCCGGCCGGCCGGTCCCCGTACCGGACGTCACGTTTGCAGCACGATGCTCGGCCGGGTGTTTGACGCTCGTTCGACGCCGGGTCTAGGCTAGCCCGACCCCAGTCACTCGGCGCCGTGGCCGCCGTCGCGCGAGGGCGGGGAGACGTGGCGGCTGGCCCCCCATCAACGCGATGCGCTGCGGCAGCGGTTAATCGACATGCGCTGCGTGCCCGTGGAGCTGACCTCGGGCGAGGTGCAGCGCTACTACGACTGGTTCTCGAACGGCGTCCTCTGGCCGCTCCTCCATTACGAGCTGGATCGCCTGCCGATGCATCCCCGCGGCTGGGACGCCTACCGCCGCGTGAACGAACGGTTCGCCGACACCATCGTGGAGTCCTACCGGCCGGGCGACGTCGTGTGGATTCACGACTACCAGCTCATGCTGGTACCGGCCATGGTCCGGCGGCGGATGCCGGGAGCGGCGATCGGCTTCTTCTTCCACGTACCGTTCCCGTCCTCGGAGCTGTTCCGGGTCCTGCCGTGGCGGCGCGAGCTGCTGGAGGGCGTCCTGGGGGCGACGCTCGTCGGCTTTCACACGGCCTCATACGCCGGCCACTTCATCAGCTCGGCATCCAAGATCCTGGGCTGCGAGACACGTAACGGGCGCGTCCTGATCGACGGCCGCCAGGTGCGCGTCGCCGACTTTCCGATGGGCATCGACGCGTGGGCGTACGACCAGCTCGCCCGGCAGGAAGCGGTCGTCGGCGAGATGGACCGGCTCCGTCGGGCGTCCGGGGAGGCTCCGTTGATCGTGTCCGTGGACCGGCTCGATTACACGAAGGGGATTCCCCGCCGGCTGCTGTCCTTCGAGCGGCTCCTGGAGCGCTATCCCAGCCTCCGTGGCCACGTCCGTCTGGTCCAGGTCGCCGCTCCGTCGCGCGAGACGGTCAGCGAGTATCGCGACTACCGCCGCTCGGTGGACGAGCTGGTGGGCCGGATCAACGGCAGGTTCGCGACGCTGGGCCACGATCCGATCCAGTACATCTCGCAGTCGCTGCCGCGCGAGCGACTCGTGGCCCTCTTCCGGGCGGCGTCGGTCGCCCTGGTGACTCCCCTCCGAGATGGCATGAACCTGGTCGCCAAGGAGTTCGTCGCCAGTCGAGTCGACGAGGACGGGGTCCTGATCCTGAGCGAGTTCGCCGGCGCGGCGGCCGAGCTGTCGGGCGCCCTGCTGGTCAACCCGTACGACCTCGACGGCGTGGCCTCGGCACTCCGTCATGGACTTGTCATGCCTGCGGCCGAGCGTCGCGACCGGATGCGCGGCCTGCGGGCGCGCGTGACCGAGCACGACGTGCACCGCTGGTCACGCGAGTTCCTGAACGCCCTGCACAAGGAGCAGCGCCGGGCGGCTCGCGCGGCTTCCGCGGGCAGCGGCCTGGCCGACGCCGTCCGGCCGCTCGACGTCCTGGCGGAGCTCGACCCGGGCCTGCGCGGTCCGCTGACCCTGATCCTCGACTACGACGGCACCCTCGTCCCGCTTAAGCCACGACCCGAGGAGGCATGGCCCGACGACGAGATCCTGCGCCTGCTCGCAACGTTGGCCGGCCTGCCCGAGGTGACGGTGCACGTGACGAGCGGCCGGCGTCGCGACGATCTCGAGCGCTGGCTCGGCCACCTGCCCCTGGGCCTCCACGCCGAGCATGGCCTGTGGTCGCGGGCGCCCGGCCAGCCCGACTGGCAGCAGCGCCTTGGAGAGCGCCCGGCGTGGCTCGACGGCGTTCGGCCCCGCCTCGAGGCGCGAGCGCGCGACGTCGCCGGGTCCTTCGTGGAGGAGAAGGAGGCGTCGCTGGCCTGGCATTACCGCAACGTCGAGTCGCCGATCGGCGATCGGGCGGCCCGCGAGCTGCGCCGCGAGCTGGCCGGGGCGCTTCGACCGGGCGACGCGAAGGTCCTGGATGGCAACAAGGTCATCGAGGTACGGGAGGCCAGCATTCACAAGGGGCTGCCCGTCAGCGAGCTGGCCGACGCCCAGCCCGGATCGCGGATGCTGATCGCAGGTGACGATGCGACGGACGAGGACATGTTCGCGGCCGCGCCGCCTGACGCGATCACGGTTCGCGTGGGCCCGGGCCGAACGCGCGCCCGCTTCCGGGTGGCCGGGCCGGACCAGGTTCGTTCGCTCCTCGCGGAGCTCGCCCGCCGGCGAGCAGGCCAGGACGACATCAACGCTGGTGAGCACGACGTGGCTGAGCTGGTCGAGGCGGGCACGGGCGTCGGGGCCGGCGCGCCTTAGACACATAGACTTGGGGGGTGCACCGAAGCGGCGCGCCCCATCCGATCCTCACCGTGACGGCCGTGGTCAAGGCGGCAGTCTTCGACCTCGGCGGCGTGCTCGTCGACTGGAACCCGCGCTATCTCTACCGCAATCTGCTGGATGACGAGGAGGCCGTCGAGCGGTTCCTCGCCGAGGTGACCACCCAGGAGTGGAACGGGCAGCAGGACCTCGGGAGGTCGTGGTCGGAGGCGGTCGAATCGCTCGCCCGCGATCATCCCGACAAGCGCGATCTCATCGCGGCGTACCGCGAGCGCTGGGACGAGATGCTGGGCGGCCCGATCCAGGAAACCGTCCAGATCCTGGCCGAGCTTCGGGCCAGCGGCTTGCCGCTCTACGCGCTCAGCAACTGGTCGTCTGAGACGTTCCCGATCGCCCGGTCCCGCTACCCGTTCCTGGACTGGTTCGCGGGGATCGTGATCTCCGGTGAGGTCCGCCTCGGCAAGCCCGATCCGCGGGTCTTCCGGTACCTGCTGGACCGCTATCGCCTGGATGCCGGATCGACGGTTTTCATCGACGACTCGGAGCGCAACGTGAACGCGGCCGCCGAGCTGGGCATGATCGCGATCCGATTCTCGGACGCCGAACGCCTGCGAGCGGACCTGGCCGGCCTGGGCCTCATTCGGGCCCGGAGCGGAGCCAACGCGGGCTGAGCCGTTCGCGGTCGGCGGCAGCACGGTCGCAGCGGCCATCTCGAGGCTGTCACCGGCCGGGTGCGGGCAGAAATGTTCATGCCATTGCAGGGTCCGTTACAGCCTCCGAAAGGGCCTTCAGATGCCTTCCGGACTAGGGTCGCCCAGCCCAGGCTGACGGCCTGGCCGCGCTTGGAGGTCCAACCCCATGTTGACCTGGATCATCGTCATCGCTCTCCTGCTCCTCCTGTTGGGCGGATTCGGCTACGGCTATCGCGGCTCGCGCTACTACGGCGGCGGGCTTGGCATCCTGGGCACGGTTCTCGTCGTGATCCTGATCCTCTGGCTGGTTGGCGCGCTCCGCTGAACTGGAAGCGCGCTGTGCGCGCATGCCATCAGGGCACGGCGATCGGCGCCGGAGTCCGTGTCGTCGGCATCCCCGCTCGCCGGGCGATCCGGCCGAGCAGGGCAGCATCGCGGACCGCGCAGCCCAAGCCGTCGTTATTGAAATAGACGTACGCGTCTGCGTCGCGGCCCCATTCACCGCTTAGCCGGTCCAGCCAGCCGGCGAGCGCGGCTCGCCCATAGCATGGAGGCGGCGAGGCTCGCCCCTCGTGGAGTCGCAGGTAGGTCCAGTCCGCGGTCCGCCAGATCGGACCCGGCCGCGACCCGCGGTCGGTGAGGCAGAGGGCGGCACGATGCCGTTCGAGCATGCGGCGGCACTCGGCCACGAACCACGACGGGTGGCGAGGCTCCACCGCGACACGGACGTTCCGCGGAAAGGCCGCGAGCGTGGCCGCCAGCCGCTCGGGCTCGAACCGCATGTCGGGCGGCAGCTGGAGGAGTACCGGGCCGAACCGGGGGCCCAGCTTCTGGGCCCGTTCCAGGAGCCTGGCGACGGCCGGCCCGGGATCCTGCAGGCGGCGGACGTGCGTCAGGTAGCGACTCGCCTTGACCGCGAAGACGAATTCGTCGGGCACCGTCCCGGCCCAGCCCGCAAACGTGGTTGCGGCCGGCAGCCGGTAGAACGTGACGTTGAGCTCGACCGTGTCGAAGGCGTTCGCGTAGTGGGGCAGCCACCGGTCCGTCGGAAGACCGACCGGGTAGAAGCGGCCCCGCCAGTGGCGGTACTGATATCCCGAGGTGCCAATTCGGAGGACCACGCTCGGTCATCCTGACATCGTGGGAACGAGCCCGTCATCCCGCCCTCCGGAGCTGGGCTTGCAACGGGGCTGCGTGTGGCCGGGCCGCACGCATCCCGCCCACGCGGACGCGGCGCTGGCCCTCTGGTACTCCGCGGCCCGGACCGAAGTACGGCTTGTTGGCCGCCGTTCCGGACCGCCACACTCCCGTCAGCAGCGAGCCGGACCTCACCCCTGCGTACCCCAGGGCGCCAGACCGGGCTCGACAGCGCGACCGAGCGAGGCAACGAATGGCATCGATGGCCGTCAACGAACTGGGGCCCATGCTCACGGCGACCGAAGTCGCCGACATGCTTCACCTGCACGTCAACACGGTGAAGCGGCTGGGCGATCGCGGCGAGCTCCCCTTCTATCGCGTCTGCAAGCGGGGCGATCGTCGCTTCCGCCTGGATGACGTCATGGAGTTCCTCGCCCGCAATCGCTGATCCGCGGATCCGCCGACTCGACGCGGCCGGACCTGCCACAGACACGATCACGCTCGGGCGCCCGCCCTGCCTCGGCGCGGCCGCCACTCGGATGCGCACGTAGACTCACGGCACCGGCCCGTGCCGCCGGCCCCATCGAACCTCCGCTGACGCTGCGGGCCGACCCGGTCCGGTACCGACCCGGTCCGGTATATGGGAGTCTGGCCGGCCACGAGGGGCTGCATGCCGCGTTCCTCGAGCATGAGCGCTCAAGCGACCTCGGGGCCGCAACGGTCGAGCGAGGGTGATCAAGACACCACGGGCGCCCGGCATCGGTGTGGTCATTACCTGGCGATATTCCGCCGGGTCCAGCGGCCATCAGGAGCTCGCACGCCGCCGTTATCCGACTCTTGATCGGTGCGGTCGATGGCCGGGCCGTTAAGAGCGGCCGGGACCCTCCGCCCGGCCCGTCTGCACGTTCCGTAATGATCAGGTCGATGCGGCGCGCACAGCGGCCACAGCGCGCTCCGCCGGCGTTCGGCTGGCCTTCGCCTCAGGATCCGATTCCCTCCGCGTGGTGGGGCAATCCGGCGAGGGCGTTGGCGAAGATCTCCAGGCCCTCCAGGATCTCCGCGGCCGTCACGTCCAGGGGCGGAACCCAGCGCACCACCTGGTGGGCGATTCCGCAGCTGAGCACGAGCAGGCCTTCGTCGGCCGAGCGCGCCAGGACCGCATCGCACGTGGCCCCGTCCGGCTCTCTCGTCGCCCGATCGAGCACGAGCTCGGCGCCCACCATCAGCCCCGGCCCCCGGACGTCGCCGATGCGATCGTCCTCGGCCATGATTCGATGCAGGCCGGCGGTCAGCTCGGCCCCGCGCGCAGCCGCGTTCTGCACGAGACCCTGCTCGCGGATCGTCCGAAGGACCGCCAGTGCCGCGGCGCAGGCGACGGGGTTGCCGCCGAACGTGGAACCGTGTGCGCCACGGCCCCAGCGCTCCTGGAGCTCGCGAGAGCTCACGATGGCCGACAGCGGCAACCCGTTGGCGATCGCCTTGGCCAGGCAGACCACGTCGGGCACGATGCCGGCGTGCTCGAAGGCCCACATGCGGCCGGTCCGGCCGAATCCGGTCTGCACCTCGTCGGCGATGAGCAGGATCCCGTTTTCGTGGCAGATGGCCCGTAGTCCCTGGAGGTATGCCGCCGGGGCCGGCGTGTAGCCGCCCTCGCCTTGAACGGGCTCGATGAGGATCGCGGCGACGGAGGTCGGCGCGATGACCGTGTCGAAGAGGGAATGGAGGGACGCGAGGCTGGCGTCGGTTGCCGCTGCCGCTTCGCCGCCGAAATCCCGGTACGCCGCCGGGAAGGGGGCGAAGTACACGGCCGGGAGGAGCGGCTCGTAGCCGGTCCGGTAGTTGATATTGGACGTGGTGACGCTCGCCGCGCCGAAGGTCCGCCCGTGGAATCCGCCCCGGAAGGCGACGATGCCCGGTCGCCCGGTGACGCGACGTGCGAGCTTCAGCGCGGCCTCGATCGCCTCCGAGCCGGAGTTGAGGAACATGACGGTGTCCAGTGGCTCGGGAAAGGTGTTCGCGAGCTCCGCCGCGAGCCGTACGGGTGGCTCGCTGTAGCCGATCGCCCCGGTCGGAACCATGAGGCGGTCGACCTGCTCGTGGATCGCGGCGGTGACCGCCGGGTGCCGATGACCGAGGGCGGAGACGGCTATGCCGTTGGCGAAGTCGAGGTACGCCTTGCCGGCCGTGTCGTACAGGCGGTGTCCGTCGCCGTGGCTCCAGATCCGCTCGAAATAGCGTCCGAGAACCGGCGTGAAATGGTGCCGCGCGAGATCCGCGAGGTCGACGGCGTCGCCGTCCGGGGTGGCGGTCACGCGGCTCCTTCGTCGGCGGCGTTGGTGGATCCCGGCGCGCCCAGCAGGCGCGCGTGTGTGGGCCGGCCGAGTATAGGCGGTGGCCAATGGGCGCGACCGGCGGCCTAGAATGACGCCCGACAGAGGCGTCCGCAGCGGAGCACCCGTGATCGACTTCACGCTCACGGACGAGAACCGGCTCGTCCAGCAGAGCGCCCGCGCCTTCGCCGAGGCGGAGATCCTGCCCCACATTCGCGACTGGGACGCGCGCGGCGAGGTGCACCGCGAGGTCTTCGCCCGGATGGGCGAGCTGGGCTTCCTGGGCGCCCCGATTCCCGAGCGCTACGGCGGTGCCGGCATGGATTACATCAGCTTCGCCATCCTGTGCGAGGAGCTCGAGCGGGCGGACACGGCTTTCCGCGTCGTGCAAAGCGTCCACGTCGGCCTCAATTCCCTCGCCCTCCTCCAGTGGGGGAGCGAGGACCAGCGCCAGCGCTACCTCGTGCCCCAGGCGCGGGGCGAAAAGCTCGCCACGTTCGGGCTCACCGAGCCCGGGGTGGGCACGGACGCCGGCGCACTCCAGACGACGGCCCGACGGCGCGGCGACCGCTACGTCCTCAACGGCCAGAAGATCTGGATCAGCCTGGCGGACATCGCCGACCACTTCCTCGTCTTCGCCACGCTGGACCGGTCGAAGGGTCATCGGGCCATCACGGCCTTCATCGTCGAGCGGGGGTTCCGCGGCCTCTCCACGGCGACGCTGCACGGCAAGCTCGGCATTCGAGCCGGCAACACCGGCGTCATCAACCTCGACGACTGCGAGGTGCCGCTGGAGAATCGCGTGGGCGAGGAGGGCGAGGGCTTCCTCGTCGCGATGAGCGCGATCGACCAGGGCCGCTACACCGTTGCGGCGGGGGCCGTCGGTCTCGGCCACGCCTGCCTGGACGCATCCGTGGCGTACGCCCGCCAGCGGCAGACGTTCGGCGAGGAGATCGGTCACCACCAGCTCGTCAAGCAGATGCTGGCCAACATGGCCCGTGGCACGGAGACGGGGCGCCTCCTCGTGTGGCGAGCCGGCTGGCTGAAGAACCACGGCCGGCGCAACACCCGCGAGACCAGCCTCGCCAAGTGGCACGCCACGGAGCATGCGGTCCAGGCCGCCCTGGACGCGATCCAGGTCCACGGCGCGAACGGCTACAGCAACGAGTTCCCCGTCGAGCGCTACCTGCGCAACGCCAAAGCGGCGGTGATCTACGAGGGGACCAGCCAGCTGCATACGCTCATCCAGGCCGACTACGCGCTCGGTTACCGCGAGGACCGTCCGCTGCGCTGCGAGCCCTGGCCAGCCCAGGGCTTCGAGCGGGGCATCGAACGGGTCCCGGCCTGATCGGCCGGGTAACGCCAGCGGTGAGCGGCGGCACATCGGTCCCGCGATGGTCCGAGCGCGAGATGGCCACTCTGGCTGCCCTGGCCGAGACGTTCGTGCGCGGGACGGCAACCCGGCGGGCCAGCCTCGCGGCCGCTGCGATCGATACCCTCGATCCGGCGCAAGCGCGGCAGCTCCGCCTGGTGCTCCGGCTGCTCGAGTCGCCTGTAGCCGGCCTCGCCCTGGGTGCTGGGCCGATCGCCTTCCGCGACATGGACATGCCCGCCCGGGAGCGCTACCTGCGAGGCTGGGCCGGCTCGCGCCTGGCGCTTCGGCGATCGGGCTTCCAGGCATTCAAGAAGCTGCTGTGCTTCCTGGCCTATGCGGATCCCGGGGATGGCGTCCGGAATCCGCTCTGGCAGGCCATCCGCTACGAGCCGCCCGTCGAGCCGCTCACCGCCGAGGCGACGCCGATCCGTCCGCATCGCCTGCCTGACGGCGATCGGCCGCTCCAGCTCACCGCAGACGTCGTGGTGGTCGGCTCGGGCGCCGGCGGCGGCGTTCTGGCCGCCGAGCTCGCCCGTGCCGGCCGCTCGGTCGTGGTCCTCGAGGCGGGGCCGTTCGTGCCCGAGTCGGAGATGCCGACCGACGAGCTGGCGGCGTACGACCGGATGTACCTGGACCACGGGCTGACCTCGACGTGGGACGGCGCCATCTCGATCCTCGCCGGCTCGGTCGTGGGCGGCGGTACGACCGTCAACTGGATGACGTCGATCCCGGTCCAGCCGCCGGTCCGCGCGGAGTGGGCACGCGACCACGGCGTGGACGGTGTCGACGGCGCCGAGCTGGAGGCCGATCTGGCCGTGCTCGAGCGCGAGCTCGGCCTGCAGGGCCCGCCGAACGTGCCGCCCAAGGACGCGGCGATCCTGCGCGGCGCTGCGACACTCGGCTGGGAAGCCGGAGAGACGCGGCGGAACGGCGTTGGCTGTGGCGACTGCGGATCGTGCCCGTTCGGCTGCCGTCGCGGAGCAAAGCAGGGCGGGCTGCGGGTCCATCTCGCCGAGGCCTGGCGCTGCGGGGCGCGGATCGTCCCCGACGCCACCGTGCAGCGGGTGATTCTCGATCCGTCGGAGTCGGCGCCGGCGACCGGCGTGGAGGCCACCCTCGGCGACGGGCGGAGTCTGCGGGTGGTCGCGCAGCAGACGGTGCTCGCGGCGGGCGCGCTGCGGACGCCGCTGATCCTGGAGCGAAGCGGCCTGCAGCACCCGGCGATCGGCCACCACCTTCGCCTCCACCCGGTCGCGGTCGTGGGGGCGTTCCTGCCCGGCCCCGTGGCGATGTGGTCGGGCACGACTCAGGCGGCGCGCTCGCTGGAGTTCCTCGATCCACGCGAACCGGGCGGTTCCGGATTCGTCGTCGAGTCGGCGCCCGCCCATCCCGGCCTGATCGGGCTCGCCTTTCCGTGGCAGTCGGCGGACGATTTCGCGGAGACCATGCGCCGCATCGACCACGTGGCCCCGCTCATCGCGATCAGCCGCGACCTCGGTTCCGGCCGGGTGCGGTCGCGGCGTGCCGGCGGCGCGCGGATCGACTACCGGCTGGCGGCGACCGAGGTTGCCACCCTGCGCCGCGGCCTGGTGGAGCTGGCCCGGCTGGGCCGTGCTGCCGGCGCCGAGCAGCTGGTCGCGCTTGGCACCCCGGCGGCCTGGTTCGGCGGGAACCCCGCAGGGCGCCGGGAAGATGCCGGGTTCGAGGCGTACCTGGCTCGTCTGGCCGCGTTCGACTTCGCGCCGAACCGGGCGATGGTCTTCTCCGCGCACCAGATGGGCAGCGCCCGGATGGGCTCGGCGCCCGCCGACCATGCCTGCGACGAGCGCGGGCGCGTCTGGACGGAGCGCGGCCGTGTCATCCGCGGACTCTACGTGGGCGACGCTTCGCTGTTTCCGACCGCGATCGGCGTCAACCCGATGATCACGGTCATGCTCCTGGCGCGTCGGGTCGCGCGGACGGTCCTGGCCGAGGCCTGATCCGCCGCGGGCGGAAGGCCATCGGCCGGTCGATGGCGGGTGTCCGCTCCCCAGGCATCGCTTCGCTGGCCGCGGGCTCGGTCCGTATTTGGGGCCCGGACCGGCTGCGCGCCGTGACGATGAGGGCCACCGCCGCCACGATCACGACGGCCGCCACGACGGTTCGCGGGGAGATCGGCTCGGCGAGCAGGAGCGCCCCGAGGATGAATGCGACGACAGGGTTGACGTACGCATAGGTGGCGATCTTGGGCAGCGGCGCGACCCGCAGCAGCCAGACGTAGGTCGTGTAGCCGACCAGGCTGCCGACGACGATGAGGTAGGCGAGCGCCCAGGCCGAGTTCGAGCTCACCGCGGCCGGCGAGAATCGGCCCAGCTCGCCGGTCGCCAGGGAGGCGCCGCCCAGCGCAATCGCGCCGCCCAGCATCTGGAAGGCCGTGGCGACGAGCGGGCGACCCGGCAGTTTGGCGCGGTGGGAGGCGTACAGGGAACCTGCCGCCCAGGAGATTGGCGAGAACAGCACGGCCGCCAGGCCTCCCGGATCCAGGCTCAGATTGCCACCGGCCGGCGCCACCAGGATCGCCACACCCACCAGCCCGACCACGATGCCGACGATGACCACCGGCGGCAGCCGCTCGCCGAAGAAGACCCGGCCGAGCACCGCGACCCAGGCCGGCATGAGCGCGATCAGCAGCGCGGTGATGCCCGACGGCACGGTCTGCTCGGCGAGCGCCACCATTCCCATGCCTCCGCCCAGGAGCGCGATCCCCACGACGAGCGAGTCGCGCAGCTGGCGCCGGTTGATGCGGAGCGCGTTCGGGCCCTCGCGAACCGCGCTCCAGGCCAGAAGCAGGCCGCCGGAGATGAGGAACCGCACCGAGCCCATGAGGAAGGCGGGGATCGACTCGACCGAGATCTTGATCCCCAGGTACGTGGAGCCCCACACGAAGTAGAGGGTGATCAGGCCCAACCAGATCGCCAGCGGCGCGGCCGCAGAGCGGCCGGACGATCCGGTGGGCGAACTTGTCATAGTCGAATGGTCCAAGATGTCGATAGCCTACCGGGAATCGATCCGGCTGTCACGCCGCCGCCGCGACCGGCCGGCACTTGCGGCATGGCCTGTAGCCGGCCTGTCGAGCCTGGGCCAGCGACCGGAACTGGACGCGGTGGCGGTCGGTCACCCGGCGTGCCTGGTGGCAGCTGGGCAGGCAGACGACGTTGGTGGTGTCCGAGCCGATATAGCGGATGCCCGCCCGGGCCATCTCTTCGAGCCCGGCCGGGTCCAGGCCCTCCCAGGAGAGCAATGCCCGCTTGTTGGCCGGCCCGCCGAGCGAATACTGGCCAAGGTGTCCGTCGGAGCGCACCACCCGGTGGCAGGGGATCAGCAGGGGAATCGGGTTGTGAGCGAGTGCCGAGCCAACGGCCCGCACGGCGGCCGGCCGGCCGATCTCGGAGGCGATCCAGCCGTACGGCCGAACCTCGCCACGTGGGATCTGCAGCGCCTTGAGGAGGACGGCCCGCTCGAACTCGGTCCGGCCGCGCAGGTCGACCGGGACTCGGGCACGGCGGTCGCCGCCGAGCCGGCGGGCGATGGACGCGGCGAGTCGTGGCGGAAGGCCGGCCGGCGCGCGACGGATCGGTCGGCCGGCCGCGGCCCGGAAGCTTGCCTCGAAGGCGCTCCCACTCTCGGCGCTCGTCAGGGCGGACACGCCTCGGCCGTTCCAGGCGACCCAGACCTCGCCGATCGCCGTCTCCAGGCTCGCGTACTCGTCGGCCAGTCCCGCCGCGACGAGGGTGTTCGGCAGCAACGTGGGCGGGGCCGTGGCACCCAGGTCGTGCAGCGCGGTCTCGATCGCCGCCTCGAGTCGAGCATGGCTCGACCGCTGGATATCGGGCTGTTCGGTCATGCGATCGACTCCTCTCGTTCGGCCGCCTCGATGGCGTGGCGGAGCAGCGCCAGGCCCCGATGGACCTGGGCCTTGACGGTGCCCTCGGGGCGGCCGAGGACTTCACTCATCTCCGGATATGACAGGCCGTCGACGTGACGGAGCACGATCGCCGCGCGGTATCGCACGGGGAGAGCCGCGATCCGGGCCACCCACGCCTCGGCGGATTCGCGTCGGAGAGCGTGCTGCAGGGGCGATTGGGAAGGCGGCGACTGGGCGGCCGTTGTTTGGGCGATCGTCGCACCGCCCGTGTCCGCGAGCTCCGGGCCGAGCGGGGTGGTCGCCAGGTGTCGCCGAACGGCCCGGCTCCGGCAGCGACGGATGACGATGGTCGCCAGCCAGCCCCGCAGCCGCAGCTCTCGGATGCGCGCAGGCTCGTAGCCGGCCAGCGCCCGGTAGGCTCGCAGGAAGGTGTCCTGGGCGACCTCTTCGGCGTCGGACGCGTTGCCCAGCATTCGCAGCGCGATCGTGTACAGGCGATCCTGGTGCGCGCGCACGAGCGCCTCGAAGGCGCCGTCGAGGTCGTCGGCGAGGCGGGCCAGGAGCGCGTCGTCATCCATCAGGTGCACCAACCCGTCCACTCCGGGATCCGTTGCATCCGTCGTCATCCGGCGTCGCCACCTGTTCACCGAACCGCCGAGCGATCGGACGATGGCGAGCCGTCGGATGGCGACGAGCGGTCGAAAGCCCGCCTGCCTCTGGTAGCATGCCCGGGCCTGCCAGGAGGACGACGCGCTGAACGCATCGTACGAGCGCTCGCTCGCCATCGCGGGTCGCCAGGTCCCACTCACGGTCGCGGTGGGCGTTGCCCTGGCGGTCATTGCCTGGGCCCTGATCGTCGCATTCTGCGAGCCGTTCGGGCGACTGTGGGGGACCGGTCAGGACGCCCGCTCGTATTGGGCTCCCAGCCTGGCCGACCCGTACGCCAACGCGAATTGGACGACGCCCAGCGCGTATCCGTACTCGCCGTTCCTCCTCCAGGTGCTCCAGCCGATTCGCATCCTGCCCTGGCAGGCGTTCATCGCGGTCTGGACGGCAATCCTCATCGCGGCCGTGGCCTACCTGACCGGGCCGCGCCTCCTGGCCGTGGGAATCACCTTCGCGGCGATGGAGCTTGCCGGCGGCAACATCGAGCTGCTGCTCGCGGTCGCGATCGTTCTGGGCTTCCGCTGGCCGTCGGCCTGGGCGTTCGTGCTCCTGACGAAGGTGACGCCGGGGATCGGCCTCCTGTGGTTCGTGGTCCGCCGGGAGTGGCGCCCGCTGGCGATCGCGCTCGCGACGACCGCAGCCATCGCCGGCGCCTCCATCCTGCTCGCGCCCGATGCCTGGGCGCAGTGGCCGGGCGTGCTGCTCGGAATCGCGGGCCGGAGCGGTACATGGGCGGCCGTGCCGATCCCCCTCGTCGTCCGGCTCCCGTTCGCCGTCGCCCTGGTCGTGTGGGGGGCCCGGACCGACCGCCGCTGGACCGTCCCGGTCGCCGGCATGCTGGCGCTGCCGGCGCTCTGGTACGGCGGGTTCAGCATGCTGCTGGCCGTCCTGCCGCTCCTCCCGGCTCGCACGTGGGGCGAGCTGACCGCTCGCCTCCGGCAGGGTTGGCACGGCCTGCTTCGACGCTCAGATCCGCCCGGATCTCGTCTAGCAGCGCCCTGAGCTCGCCACAAGCGACAGCCCGACCCCACCTGTGGATGCGACAATCCAGCCACGATGCGTTCCGCAGAGCGTTCCGACGAGCTGGCGGCCAGCCTCGGCGGCTTCTACAGCTGCTGGGTTGCCTACCTGGGACTCGAGCTCGGCTTGTTCGAGCGAATCCAGGCGGCCGGGGCGGCCGGACTGACGGCCGCGGATCTCGCCGAGGCTGCCCAGTGCGCGCCAGATCCCATAGCCGGCTGGCTACGAGCCGCCCACGCCATGGAGCTCGTCGATCTCGACGGCGACCGGGCCCGCCTCGATCCAGATGTGGCCCCGGTCCTTCTCGATGAGAGCCGGCCCGAGTACCTGGGCGGGCAGGTCATGAGCGCGGTCGTGTCCACTCTGGACTACGACCGGATGCTGGAGTTCTTCCGAACGGGCCGGCCGATCCCGGAACGACCGCCGCGCTTCCACCGCGCGATCGAACGAGTCACGGTCCAGGACATCGCGGTCTTCTTCCAGGAGGGATTGGCCGCCCTGCCGGCACTGACCGACCAGCTCAGCCGGGGCATCGACGTGCTCGACGTCGCCTGCGGCGGGGGTCGCTGGCTCACGGCGCTCGCCACGCGATTTCCCAGGACTCGCCTGGTGGGCGTCGAATTCGAACCCGATTCGGTTGCCCGCGCCATGCGGCACGCGAGCAAGGCCGGACTTGCCGACCGGATCCGGATCGAGGCCCGCGAGGTCGCCGACATGACGTTCGATCGTGCGTTCGGTCTCGTCTACCTGCAGGACGCGCTCCACGAGCTGCCGGACCCGGTTGCGGGCCTGCGGCAGTCGTGGGCGGCCGTGGCGCCAGGCGGACAGCTCGTCATCCTCGACTGGTGCCTGCCGTCGGACCCCGACGAGGACCGGACGCTTCAGGGACAGCTGCTGTGGGGGATCCAGCTCGACGAGCTCTACCAGGGCACCCGGATGTTCACGCTCGAGGAGTTCGTGGAGCTCCACGCCGCCGCCGGGGTCCCGGAGCCGACCGTGGTCGAGCTACAATCCGGGGCGACGCTGTTCGTGGTGCCTCGGGCGAGTTGAGGCCGAACTCGCCCAATTCCTCGCCCGGCTCGGAGATCCTGCGGCGGCCTACGGCGTGACCGTGATCGTGGCGGTCATGAACGCGTGGATCTTGCAGTGGTAGGCCAGCGTCCCGGCCGAAGAGAACGTCTGCTTGTAGGTCGCGCCCTGGGCCAGGTTGTCGCTCGTGGCGCCGCCGGTGTCGAACGTGACCGTGTGGGCCGCGCTGTCCTGATTCGTCCAGGTCACCTCCGTGCCGACCTTGACCGTCAGGGTCGGTGGGTTGAAGGCGAGGTTCTGGATCGTGACGGCAGAAGCGCCGCCCCCGCCGCCGGCGCTCGATGGTGCCGCGGACGCCGGCGCCGCCGTCGCGACCGGGGTGCTGCTGCCGGAGCAGGCGCCGATCGCGAGCGACGCCGCGATGAGGAGGCCGGTGAGCTTCGCAATCCGCACGATTGTGGTTCCTCCGTAATGGGCCAGGCCAAATCGGCAGTCGGATGGCCGTTGGCCGGACGGTGGCTCGCCGAGTCCTATGTCGAACCACGATACGACGCACGTCTGCCTTCGGTTTCAGAGTGCGATGCCGTGCGCAGGCGAGTTGGTCCCTGCCGACCGGAACGGTCGTAGCATGCATCCCATGGGCCCGATCTTCCGTCTCGCCGTGCGGAGCCTTGGCCTGGGCGCGCTGATGGCGATGACGACCCGGAATGCCCTGGCACACGGTGTCGGGGCTCCGGAGCCGACGCTGCTGATCGCACTCACCACCTGGTCCCCTGATCCCCTGCCGTGGACTGCCGTGCTCGTGGCGGCCGGCGGCTACCTGATCGCCGTTCGGCACGTAAACGGCGCGCATCCGCGGGTACCAGTTCCCCGCTGGCAGGTGGATGCTTGGCTCGCCGGGCTCGTGGCCATCCTGGTCGCGCTGGTGTCGGCCGCCGACGTGTACGCCGGCGACCTCCTGACCGTGCACATGGTCCAGCACCTGTTGCTGGCGATGGTGGCACCGGCGCTCCTGGCACTCGGCGCCCCGGTCACGCTCGTCCTGCGGATCGCCAGCCCGCGGGCACGGCATCGTCTGATCCTGCCGGTGCTCCACTCCCGGGTCGTGCGCCTGATCGCCTCCCCGCTCGTCGCTTGGCCGGTCTTCGCGATCGCGATGTGGCTCACGCACTTCAGCCCGCTGTACGACGTGGCGCTCGAGGATCCGATGCTGCACGTTGTCGAGCACCTGGTCTACCTCGTATCCGGCTTGCTCTTCTGGTGGCCGGTGGTGGCCGCGGACCCGAGCCCGTGGCGCCTGGGATATGGAGCGCGGCTTGCGTACGTCGGGCTCCAGATGCCGGTCAACGCAGCCGTGGGGTTAGCGATCTACTTCGCCCCGACCGTCCTCTACCCGCACTACGCGACGATCGAGCGCTCGTGGGGCCCGGACGCGCTCAGCGACCAGCAGATCGGCGGCGTCTTGATGTGGGGAGCGGGCGACCTGCTGCTCCTCGTCGCCGTCGCTGCGCTCGTTGCGGCGTGGATGCGTGCCGACGCCCGCCGGAGCCGTCGGTCAGATGCCCGCTCGTCGGCCGCGCTGGCCGCTGAGGCCGCCGGCCGCGCCGGCGAGCATGCGCCGCCCAACTGAGGGTCAGCGCGTGCGGACGGCCTCCAGAATGGATCGCCCGCTCTCTAGAGCACGTACAGCGTCGAGAACAGGAAGAGCCACACGGCGTCGACGAAGTGCCAGTAGTAGCTCACGGCCTCGACCGCCGTGTGACGATCGGCCGAAACAAGCCCGCGACGTACGCGGTTCGCAACGATCCCGATGAGGCCTAGGCCGGCGAGCACGTGAGCCCCGTGAAAGCCGGTGAGGGTGTAGAAGGTCGACCCGAAAATCCCGGCGTCGAGGCCAAAGCCGTTCGTCGCAAACTCGTAGCCCTGGATCACGATGAAGATCCCGCCCAGGACCAGCGTGAGCCCGAGCCGGCGCAGCGTCTGCAGACGGTCTCCGCGGCGAGCCGAGCGGACCGCCCATTGCATCGTTCCGCTCGATGAGACCAGCAGCAGGGTATTGAGGCCCGGCAGCAGCAGCTCGGGCCGCTCGATGTGCCCTAGCGGCGGCCACCCCGGGCTCTCGGAGCGGACCACGAAGTAGGCGGCGAAGAGCGCGCCGAAGAGCATCACCTCCGACAGGATGGCGAGCTTGACGCCGAGCAGGACGTTGCCCTGTGCGGCGGCCGTGTCCGGGCTGTGCGATCCGACCCCCGAGTGTGCGCTCACGGGGCCGATCGACCCTCCGCCGGGGCCGCGCCACGGCTGCCGTACTGGTACGGGGTGGCGGTGACGGTCGGGATCTGGTCGAAGTTGTCGACTGGTGGCGGCGAGGCAACTTGCCATTCCAGGGTCTGGGCGCGCCAGGGGTTGGACGCTGCCTGCGGGCCCCGGCGCCACGATCGGACCATGTTGAAGACGAAGACCGCCACCGAGAGCGCGATGTTGAGAGCGGCGATGCTGACGAACAGGTTCACCGGGCCGAGGTCGGCGGGATAATCCGCCACTCGCCGGCGCATCCCCTCGATCCCGAGCCAGAACATGGGGAGGAAGGTCGCGTTAAAGGCGAGGGTGAACCACCAGAAGTGGAGCCGACCCAGACGCTCGCTATACATCCTGCCGGTGATCTTGGGGAACCAGTAGTAGGTACCGGCGAAGAGGCCGTAGATCGTTCCGCCGACGATCGTGTAGTGGAAGTGGGCGACCACGTAGTAGCTGTCGCTGAGCGTGATATCGGTCGGGACGTCGGCGAGGAAGACGCCGGTGATCCCCCCGATGAGGAACGCCCAAACGAAGCCGAAGACCCATAGCATGGGCACCTTGAAGTGAATCCGCCCCATCCAGATCGTCCCGAGGGCGGAGAGGAAGACGATCCCCGTCGGCACCGAGATCAGCTCGGTGGTGAGCATGATCGGGATATGGAAGAACTCGGCCATGCCGCTGACGAACATGTGATGCGCCCACACCATGAAGCTCATCACGCCGATCATCATGAAAGAGAGGACCGCCAGCGGATAGGCGAACAGCGGCTTGCGCGCGAAGACCGGCACGACCTCGAGGATCGCGCCCAGGCCCGGCAGGCCCATGATGTATACGGCGGGGTGAGAATAGAACCAGAAGAGATGCTGGAACAGGACGACATCCCCGCCACGGCTGGCCCGGAAGAATGATGTCCCCAGCAGGCGGTCGAAAAGCAGCATCGTGAACGCCGCCGCGACGACCGAGGTCGCCACCAGCATGAGCACGGCGGTGACGGTGAGAGCCCAGACGAAGATCGGCATGCGCATCAGCGACATGCCCGGGGCACGCATCCGGAAGACGGTGACGAGGAAGTTGATGGCACTCAGAATCGACGAGATGCCGACCGTCACGAACGCCATCAGGTACGCCTGCTGACCGAGGTTGGCCTGCTGGCTGAGGGGTGGATAGGCGGTCCAACCGGTATCGAAGCCGCCCAGCAGCGGATTGATGGCCACCAGCAAGATCGCCAGCGGCAGCATCCAGTAGCTCAGCGCATTCGCCTTCGGAAAGGCCATGTCGCGGGCCCCAACCATGATCGGGACCAGGTAGTTGCCCAGGCCACCGATGATCGAGACCAGGGCCACGGTGATCATCATCGCGCCGTGCGTGCTCATGATCGTGTTGTAGAGGTCCTTGCTCGTCGCGACGCCGGGCTGCGCCAATTCGAACCGCATGAACATCGCCGCCGTCCCCGCAGTGAAGAACAGGACGAACGCGGTGACGAGGTACTGGACGCCGATCACCTTGTGGTCTGTCGTGAAGCGGAAATAGCGCTGCCATTCGCCCGCCCGACCATGTGCCGCGTGCTCCTCCCTGACATCGATCTCGCGACCGGCGGCCCATGTCAGCCAGAAGCGAAATGCGCCGATGCCAAGAAGGAAGCCGAGCAGTCCAAGGAGATATCCGAGCCCGAAGACCTGGCCCGGTTCCGCATGCAGCCCGGCCGCCAGCCAGCCACCGCCGACGGCGAACCCGATCGCCGCGCCGATTGCCGCGCGCAGGAGCCCCGGTCCGGGCAGGACCGACCGGCGACGTGGCGCGATCATCCGTGCTGCCGCGATCATGCGGGCCGCAATCATTGCGGCGGGGCCTGCGGCTGCTTGCTCAGCCACGCGTCGAGGGCGGCCTGTTCGGAGACCACGACCGTCGTTGTCATACCGGTATGGCCCAGCCCGCACAGTTCGGCGCACATGCCGGGGTATGTGCCGCTGTGTGTCGCCGTCATGTAGATGTGGGTCAGGCGACCGGGAACGGCATCCTGCTTGATGCCGAATGCCGGCACCCAGAAGGAATGGATCACGTCAATCGACTTGATCACGAGATGCACCCGGCGATCGACCGGGATGTGAAGCTCTTTCGACTTGACGCGCGTGGCTGGATACTCGAAATGCCAGGCCCACTGCTCCGAGCTGACGCTGACCTCGAAGTCCGCGGTCTGCGCGCCGCGGATGGCGACCAGCCCGACGGCCCCATACGCGAACAGGCCGAGCACCAGCATCAGGCTGATGCCGACCCAGGCAGCCTGAAACCCGGCGTGACCATGGATCGGCGGCCCATCGGCCAGCTCGTCGCTGGCCCGAAACCGAAATGCGGAGTACGCCAGTGCGACGACCACCAACATGAGGACCGGCACCGAGGCCGCGGTGAGCAGCACGAATGCGCTGTTCTCTATTTCGGCCTCGCGGGAGGCGATCACCGGAATCATCTGCATGCCCGCCACGAGGGCCACGCCGAGCACCGACAGGACGACCCACACAGCCCCGGCCATCAGGAGGTGGCGCCGAGGGCTCACGGTGCGAGCCGATCCTCGGCGCCGGTGCGTAGATCCGAGCACCACGCCATGTCGTGGGACATCCCGGTCAGTTGACGGTGAAGTCGACGTGCATGCCCTTCTGGTAGTGCAGGAGCTCCTCGACGTGAATGTTGCAGAAGATGACGTAGTGACCCGGCTGGAGCGTCAGAGTCAGCGTCTTGTCGGTGCTGCCGGCCGCGATCTTCTCGACCTCGCTGGGGTCGCCCGGCTCTGTCATCGACGGGTCGTCCTCGGAGACCTCGCCGTCCGCGTTCAACACCAGCGAGTCTGCCGGCTTGTCGGTCTTGCGGACCACGAACTCGTGCTCCTTGTCGCCGTTGTTCGCGATTGTGAACGTGATCTCGCCCGCGCTGACGGTCGCCGGGCTGAGGCTGATCTGCCACTCCTTCATGGTCGCGGACACAGTCGATTTGCCGCCGACGGACGCCGAAGGAGCGCTGGCGGACGCCGACGGAGCGCCCGCTGACGCCGGCGCAGTGCTTGGGGACGCCGACGGAGTGCCACCTGAGCAGGCGGCTAACAGGCCACCGGCGGTCAAGAGCGCAAAGACGCGTCGCAACTTCATACCGCTCCTCTCCTCGCCGTGAGATGGGCCGCTGGCACAACCATGCGACGGCCGGCTCAGGCCGTCTTGGCTCCCGTAGCATCGGTGCTGATTGCGATGCCTTCTATACTCGGAAGCAGCCATTCTCGAGGTGCGTCTTGACCATTCCCGCGTACACGCCGCCGGCTTTGCCCGAGGTTGCCGGCGGAGCGACGGATCGGCTCGAGGCCGTCCCTGACGACGGCCTCCATTGGTGGCGGGACCCGATCGACCGATCGTTCTCTCTGTTGCGCGCCAACCCGCGGACCGTTCAACTGATGCTCGACCTGGCCGGTATCGGCTTCATCGCCCTCGCCTTTGCGCACACTGCTCTCTCGGCGGAGTTCCTGTTCCATTGCGTCTTCGTGATGCTGGTGCTTCACGCATTCCTGTTCGGCCTGCGCGGCACGCTATTGCGCATCGGGTTGGCATCGATCCCGCTCCTGCTGTACGCGGATGCAAAGGCATTCGGGCTGGACGAGCCGCCGCTCGAGTTGACCGAGTGGCCGCTCATGTTCGTCATCGCGGCGCTGGTCGCCTGGATGGCGGAGAGGCGCACCTCGACCTCGCGTCGTTACGCCGCGCTCTTCAGACGAGCAAGCGAGCGGCTGCTAACCGTGGAGGAGGACGAGCGACGCCGGATCGCCGGCGAGCTCCACGACAGCGTGGGGCAGGTGCTCACGGCGCTGACCATGACGCTCGACGCGGCCGAGTCGGAACCCAATGTCGCCGTCGCCCGCCGGCGCATTGCGTCTGCTCGCGCGCTCGCCAATGCTGCCCTGGCCGGAACGCGCGACCTCTCGCACCGGATTCGACCGGCGCGCCTCGAGGAGCGGGGCCTGGTCGCTGCCGTCCGGGACCTGGCGTCCCAATCCGGTTTCCCGGTCGTGGTCAATGCCGATGACCTCGCCGGCGATCCGCGCCTGCTCACCGCCACCGCCACCGTGGAGGTCTATCGCATCATCCAGGAAGCCCTGGCGAATGCGGCACACTACAGCGGCGCACCACGGGCCCAGGTATCGGTCACGTGTCAGGGCGATCGACTGACGGTGGTGGTGGCCGACGAGGGGCGGGGCTTTGACCCCGCGGAGGTCACGGAATCGGGCATCGGCCTCGCGGGCATGCTGGAGCGATCACGTCTCCTGGGCGGACAGCTCTCGATCGAGTCGGCGCCACACGCCGGAACTCGGGTGACGGTCTCCGTCCCCGCAACCGTGGCGAGCTGATGGCGCCACTTCGAATCGGCATCGTCGATGACCACGCGCTCGTTCGGGAGGGCCTCCGGCTGATCCTGGAGACGCAGCCCGACCTGGACGTCGTCGGTGAGGCGAGCGACTATGCCGGCGCGTTCTCGATGGCGGCGTCCCTCAAGCCCCACATCATGCTGGTGGATCTAACGCTCGACGGCTCGGACGGCGTCGCGCTCGTGCGGGACCTCACGGTGCAGCACCCGCGGATCCGGTTGATCGCGCTGACCATGCATCACGATGAGGAGACGGTGCGACAGGCATTCCTGGCCGGCGTGGCCGGATACGTCGTCAAGGGTGCCGCCAGCGCAGACCTGGTGGCAGCGCTCCGCGCGGTCGGCAACAACCAAAGCTACGTCCACCCGGTCGTGGCGTCGGTCGTCGTCGTCGACTCCCTGCGTTGGTTGCGGCAGGCCGATCGCCTGAGCCCACGTGAGATCGAGGTCCTGCGCCTCGTCACCGCCGGACGCACCGCCGTGGAAGCGGGCCGCGTCCTGGGAATCAGCGCACACACTGTGAGGCGCCACCTCTCGAACATGGCATCCAAGGTGGGCGTGCATGGTCGAGTGGCGCTGACGCGGTATGCCGTGGACCATCACCTCGTCTACGACGAGACCTAGTCGGCCGCGCACCTCCACCAGCGGCTAGTATCTGCCGCGATGCAGGACCCAGCGATCGGACATCCGTCGGACCGTACGGGACGTCAACCGAGCGCCCGCCGGAGGGCGGGGCGGTTCACCGTCGGGCTAGGTCTGTTGGTGCTGATTGGTGCGACGACGTATGTCTCGACACTCTCCCCGGGCGGAACACCCACCGCCTCGCGGGCTCCGGGCGTCAGCTACGCGGTGGGCAGTGCGATGGAGGGCGTCGGGATCGGCCAGCTGGCCCCGGATTTCGTGGGCGCCGACGATGGCAGGCAACCCCTCCTGGTGGATCTCGACGGCAACCCGATTCGACTCGACGACTTCGCCGGCAGGCCGCTCTGGGTCGTCTTCTGGGCGACATGGTGTACCCCGTGCCAGCAGGAGGCGAGCGACATTCGGGACTTGTATCACGCGCACATGGACGACGACCTCGCCGTGCTCGCCATCGACATCCAGGAGCCGCCTGCGGCGGTTCGACGGTACGCGCTCGATCACGATCTCGACTACGCCATCGGGCTGGATCCCACGGCTGCTGTCAGAGCCTTGTATGGCGCGTGGGGGCTGCCCTCCCATTTCTTCCTTGACGGCGACGCCGTGATCGTGGACCGGTACATCGGGCAGATGAACAGGGAGATCATGGAGCAGCACCTGCGGGCGATCATCGGGTCCTGAACAGGGACCAGCGCAACGGGCGCTACTTGACGGGAAGTGACTCGAGCAGGGGTTCGACCTCGCTGCGCGTCACGACCGTATCCCACGATGCGGCGATCCGTCCGTCGGCACCGATGAGGAACGTCCACGGCTCGTGGAGATTGCCGTCGGCGGTCGACAGCCATTCGCGCGCCGCCTCGTTGATCTCACCGGCCTCGAAGTTCCGGTAGATCTCGACGTGGATGAAGTCGGCGCGGTTACCGTACTCCGCGGCCAGCTCCGCCACCAGGTCGGTCACCGGACCGCAGAAGCGGCTGACGCAGTAGACCGGCGTCGAGAAGACCACGAGCGCCGGGTGCCCCGCCTCGATGGCGTCGGCGATCGAGGTGGCATGTAGCTCCGGGTCCGGAATCGGTGCACCGCCTGCCGCGCGAGAATCGATCGCCGCGGCCGGGACGCCCGGCTCGCCGATCAACGGATTGTCGGTGTGCGGCGCGAGCGCTCCAACGGCGATGACGGACGGCGCACCGAGAACGGTGAAGGCCGCCTCGGCGTTGAGCTGCGAGCCGTTCCCGAGCTCACCACGAGCGACGACCTGCCAGTACCCCGCCCTCGGGAATGTGATTGATTCGACCGCGTAGACGCCGCGCCCGTCCGCCGGAAACGTCAGGCTCGGTGGCCGACCATCCCCCTCTGGCGACCCGGGGATCGGCAGGAAGTGGGCGGTCGTATCAGCCGCGACGATGGCAGGGGACGGCGATCCCGCACCGTCGCCCAGGTAGCTGAAGCTCACCCCGACGCTGCCGAAGCTGAGCCACCGATTGTCCGCCGTCAGGAGCGCGACGAGCAGCCGGCCGGACTGACTGGCCACCAGCTGGTAGGTGACAACCTCGGCGACGATGCCCTGGTCGTTGGTGGACGGCGCCGCCATCGGACTCTGCGCCGGCGCGGCACAGCTCGACAGGGTCGCGACGAGCAGAGTGGTGAAGGCGATCCGCCCGGGCCGTTGCCGCGGTGGCGCGCTCGTCACTCCGCGCATGGCGGCACCTCCTCGCCGAGCGCCCGCAGCGCCGCATCCGCCGATGCGTGGAGCTTCGTCAGGTCGTCGGTCAGCACAGCCACATCCGGTGATCGGCTGAAATCGGCCTCAACCTTCTCCATGGCCTCGAGGGCGCGCGCCGACATCGAGCGGCCCAGTCGAGGATCGGCGGCCAGGCCGTGGAGAGCGTCGTGCGCCAGGTTGCTGAAGGCGCGCTCCGCCGCGGACAGATCGGGGAGGGCGATGATCGCCTGGCACACACCCGACGATGCCGCACGCAGCCCGAGCGCCGGCTGGCTCGGCGGGGCGGTGGCGCCCGGGCTCGGGGTGCCGCCAGCGGAGCAGGAACGGATCGCGAGCGACGCCGCAATGAGGAGGCCGGTGAGCTTCGGAATCCGTACGATCCTGCTGCCTCCGTGACGAGCAGGCCCAAGCGCGCTCGTCGCGCTTGTGGCGGTCGTGGCGGTGCCCGACGGCGGATAGCCGTGTCCTCTGTCGAGCCCACGATACGACGACCGGGCGTTCGCCGGTTTCGGGGCCGACGTTAAGGTTCCCGGATGACCGACGCTGGCCAGACCGCCGAGCATCCTCCAGTGGAGGTCGCTTCGCCCGCGGTCCGACGCGAGCTGGAGCGCCACGAGGGCCGGGTCGCGGGCGCGACCGGCCGGCGGTTCGTCGACCTGGGCGACGCCATTCTCGTCCACGACCGGCGTGCCTCCGAGCCCTGGCGAACGTGGCTCGGCGACGTGCGGTGGCCGGCCGCCGGCCGGGCGTTCGATCGGCGCCTCATCGACGCACTGGCCCTGTTCGCCACGATCGATCGGCGACCGAGCATCTGGGTCCAGCCCGGCACCTCGGGTCCATCGAACCTGGCGGAGCGGCTCCGCGCCGGCGGTTTCGCTGCGGGCGAGACCGCCTATCGCATGGGTCTCCGCAGCTCGGCCGCGAGATCGATTGCGGCGGCCGCCCGGGATCGGCCGGGCCTGGCCGCGTCCGTCGTCTCGGGACCTGCGAGCGGCGATCCGGCGGTGGCCGACGCGGCACAGGTCATGGCCTCGGCCTTCGGCGTCACCAGGACGCTGCTGGCCGCCGAGCTGGAAGGGGGCCTGGCCGTGCCCGGCGCGACGATGGTCGTGGTCCGCGCCGCCGGCGGAGAGGCGGTTGGGGCCGGTCGCTCGTTCGTGCTCGATGGCGCCGCCTACCTGTCTGCGATCGGGGTCCGGCCAGGATGGCGAAGCCGGGGGATCGGCCGGTTCGTTACCGCGGTCCTGGCCGAGGCAGGCTTCCGGGCGGGCAGCCGGACCGTCCACCTGGGAGTCGCAGCCAGCAACGTCCCTGCCTGGCGGGCCTACGCCGCGCTCGGCTTTCGAGCGCTGGGGCCGCCCGCGACACGATTCGAGCTGCGCTGAGTTGGATCGCCTCGTCGTGTCCTGGGCGACCGCCGGCGGCGCAGCCTGGGGCCCGCACCTTCTCGTCGTCTCGCCGCCGGGCACCGCGCTCGACGCGCGAACGCCGGGTACCATCACCCCATGATCGAGCCCCAGACGATCGCCCTCCGGCCAGCGACCGCCGCCGACGCCGAGCGGATCGCGGCGCTCTTCACCGAGGAGGGCTATCCGGCCGGCCCGTCGGACATCGTGGCCCGCCTGGAACGATTCTCCTCGCCGTACTCGACGGTCAGCGTGGCCGAAAGCGGCGGCGAGGTCCTGGGGTTCGTCGCCGTCCATCTGCTGCCGCGCTTCGAGCACGACGACCGGATCGCCCGGGTCCTGGCCCTGGTCGTGGACGCCGGCGTTCGCGAGCGGGGCGTGGGCCATCTCCTCATGGCCGAGGCGGAGCGGATTGCCACCGCGGCCGGGGCCGCCTTCATCGAGGTGACCGCCGGTCACCATCGTCCCGACGCACAACGACTGTACGAGACGCTTGGCTACGAGGGGTCGGTCACGGCCTATCTGCGCAAGCGCCTCTAGGTGCCTTCGTGGCCTGGTTCTGCCGCTGACCTACCTGTCGGGCGCGATGCGCCAGGTGATGGTCAACGGCGCGGCGCTCTTCCCGCTGTGGCTTTGCGTCGCCGTGCTCGTCGGGTGGACCGTGGTCTGCTTCGGGATCGCATCGCGCTTCTTCCGTTGGCAGTAGCCCAGCTCGCGGGCGTCTCCTACCAGCGCTCCTCGTGGACGATGTCGGCCAGGGGCCGCCGGCCGCCGCGCTTCGGCGGGTCCGTGAGCCTGGCCGGGTCGGCCGGGTAGCCGAACGAGAGCAGGTATTCGCAGTGTCGATCGGCCGGGTAGCCGAGGAGTCGGCGCGCGAGATCATGCTGGTAGACGGTGGCGGGGCAGCTGCCGATGCCGAGCTCCCAGGCCGCGAGCTGCATGTTCCCGGCCGCCTGGCCCAGATCGAACATGATCGAGAGCGGCGCATCCGGCGCGCCTGGATCCGGGGTGACCAGGGCGATCGCTACGGCTGCACCGGCCACGTGATCGGTCCACGGTCCAAGCCTGGACAGCTCGGCCAGGTGATCGCGGTCCCGGCAGACGATGAAATCCCAGCGCTGCTCGTTCTTGGCGCTCCCTGACCGGCGGCCGGCCTGGAGGATCCGCTCGAGATGGTCGGGCTCGAGGGGCCGATCGGCGAACCGGCGGATGGCCCGCCGGCCGGCGATCGCGGCCCATACGGCAGAGGGCGCAGTGCCTGCCGGTTGCGCCGGCTGCCCGGCGGGAGGTCCGGTTGGGGTCATCGCCGCGCGCCCGCTGGCAGCGCGGCGTGCGTCGCGATCGCCTCGGCCTCCTCGACGGCCGCCGGCCGGGCCGCGCCCACGAGCTCGGCGACGGTCCGCCGCCTGCCCCGCTCGATGGACACGGCGGCGAACCCCTCGTCAGGATCGGGGATGCGCCGCGCGTCCACGGCGGCGGCGTGCTCAGCGGCCACGGACGCCTCGCCGACGCCGCCCAATGCCTCGGCCACGAACCGTGCCACCGTCCTCCGATAGGCCTCGTACTCGTAGAGCCAGGAGTGATGACCGCCCGCGACGAGGAGCGACGACACGGGGCCGCCCCCTTCGAGTCCGGCCGAGATCCGGGCTCGCCGTCCGGCGCGGGCCGCCCGTTCGAGCCGGCCGAGGTGAGAAGGCGGCACGACCGAATCCTCGGCGCCATGGACGAGCAGGATCGGGCCCGCGTAGCGGGCGACGGCCCTGCTTGCCGAGAGATCCGTGACGACATGACCGCGAGGGCGGAGGTAGACCCGCGACGTCAACGCCGCGAGGGGTGTTGCGAACGGCTCGGGGATCGGCAGGCGGGCGAGCCGGAAGGTCTGGCGCGTCAGGCGTCGCGGGTCGGCCGGAGTCGCCGACGCGACGAGCGCGGCGCAGCGCTCGCCGGCATCTGCCGCCGCCAGCGCGGCGCCGACCGCGCCAAGCGAGTGGCCCAACAACGCGCCACGCGTCACCTCAGGCCGCTCGAGGAGCACCGTCAGGGCGGCCGCCGCGTCGTCCCGAAACTCGCCGACGCTGATCGGCAGCGTTTCGGGTGGGTTGGCGCCGTGACCGCGGACGTCGAACGTGAGGACGTGGAATCCGGCGGCATGCAGGATCTGGGCGTTGGGCAAGGTCCGATCGCGGTTCGATTCCCAGCCGTGTACCAGCACCACTCCGGGTCCCGGCGCACCGCCGCGAGCAGGAATGAACCAGGCCGGCAGGCGACCGCCGGTAGAGGGCACGGTCGTGAGCTCGAACGGGAGGCCGCGATCGGCCGGCGTCAGCCTCGGCGGCACCCGCCGCGGAAAACCGGCTCGAACCCGGTAGACGATGGCGAACCGGTACGCGATCGCGGCCGGTGCCGCGACGAGCGCAGCAAGGATTCCGGCGCGGCGCACCGGTCGCGGGATCGACGGCATGGCGAAAGGGGACGCCAGCCGGCGGGTCCTGTCAAGCGTGGTCTTCACCTCTGGGCCAGCCGGTAGACTGGGAGCGTGGTGACCCGCGATCCGTACGAGGTCCTGGGCGTCGAACGCGGCGCCAGCCAGGCGACGATCAAGGCCGCCTGGCGCCGCCTGGCGCGGCAGCACCACCCCGACGTGAGCGGTCCGGACGCCGCCGCCACCCGCGCCGCCACGCGGCGGATGGCCCAGATCAACGCGGCCTATGAAGCGCTCCGCGACGGCGACGGCCGGCCGGCCCGACCCGGCGGGTCCGCAGCACGTTCACGCTCTGGCGGGTTCGCGGAGTCGGCCGACGCAGGCGCCTCGCGACGGCGCGGCGGCCCGCCCCGGCCCCGCCCCGGGCGACCGCTCACCGGCCGCCTGGATACGACAGATACGTTCCGCGGCCGCAATCGGACGACGACGCCGCCCGGCGCGCGGGCCTCGCGGCCGTCTGGTCAAGCCCCGGCCCGCCCGTCGCGCGCCGAGCGCGAGGCTCCCCGTGCCTCCGATCCGACCGGTCCGCTGCGGCGTGATCGCCTCCGCGCCTTCCGAGCTCCGACCCCGCCGGATCTCGCGGCCGCCGGGGCGATCGAGCTCGATTTCGGCAAGTTCCGGGGCCACACCCTGGGCGAGATCGCGGCGTTCGAGCCGTCCTACATCGACTGGATCGCGTCGACGATCACCCGCGACGCGGGCCTGGTGGCCGCTGCACGGGTCCTCCGCGAGGACCTCGATCGCCGGGGTGTCGTCCGGCGACGGCGAGAGACCGACCGTCAGCGGCGCGAGACGGAGCGCCAGCGGCGCGAGTGGATCCGGATCTTCGGTGAGGCGGCCGAATAGCTCGATCGCCTCCTCGGGCCCAGGCCCGGGAGGCGATCGGTGAGCGATGAACTGACGATCTGATAATGGCGGCCGTTCCGCGATACCGAGCCTGCTGGCCGATGGGTCATGGTTACTCGGCTCGTGATCGGAGTCCGGATGCTTGCCCCCGGCCGCCTCGGTGGTCCCCCGAGACGGGCTGCCTATCCGTGCTCCGATCCGTGGCCGACGCCCCAGGTGGTTCCCGGTTTGTCGCGGTCCGGCTTCGACGAATGCTACGCGTGGCTCGCGCGCCGGAGCAATGGTCCCTCCGTCCCGCTCCGCGACGGGCGATGGTCGGGCGCACGGACGCACCACTGCGGGACCGGCGTACCAGGTGCCGTCGTGCACCGGCCGGGCGGCTGGGTCGCCGCGAACTGGAGGCGACGGCCGGGCGCGGGGAGGCCGACGGCCACCGGGGTTAGGCTTCGGCGATGCGCCGTCGGGTCGCCGCCATCGCCCTGCTCGGCCTCGTCGCGGCCGCCGGCTGCGGGTCCGGCTCACCGTACACGAGCTTCGACCCGTCGATCGCGTGCACGACCGACGGCCGCTTTCCGGGCGCCTACCCCAGCCTGGAGGCGAGGCTGCCGCAACGGTTTGATGGGCGCACCCCGAACACGCGCGATTCGGGCCGCAACTGCACGGCGGCGGAGCTCGGCACCCTGACCGGACACGGGATCCACGAGATTCGCTACGCCGGCGCCACCTGGGAGCTCGGGTCAGGTTCGGGCGTCACCCTTGCCGTCTTCACGGGCGGCGGCCTGACCGCCGAGTGGCTGGGGGAGTGGTACGAGGCCGGCGCCCGGGCAGCCCGCAACACCCGCAACATCTCACCGTCGCGGCCGACGATCGGCGGCCGGCCCGCCTACCGGCTGGACACCGTCAACGGCGACTCGAGCCAGACCGTAATCACCTGGGACGCGCCCACCGGCGACGCGGTGTACGTCGTCCTCACGGCCGACGTTCCCGAGTCCCGGATCCAGGAAGCGACGGCGACCTTTCCGACAAGCGGTTGACGCCGAGCGGCTGACGTCGCCTGGCGGAGGCGGCCAAGCTTGCCTGGCGGGGTTTCGGCCGTTCGAAGGGTCCTTGACGCGCCCGCATCGACCTGACCATTAGCCGGCGACAGAGCTACGGGCAGGAGACTCGGACACGCCGCTGGGACTGCCGCTCGGACCTGCCTTCTGGCGCCTGACATCGACCACGTCGATGCTGCGGGTCGTAATGTGGGTTTCTGCGGCCGCAACTGATCACCAATCGCGCCAGATACTGATGAGGCCGATGGCGAGTCCCTTGAGGTCGACACGGGCGTCCACGCTCGGTTGAGGCCGGCGGAGGCGGCCGGCGTCGAGTGCTAGGATCGCCCGTATGAGCGACCGGTCCGATCGCCATCGCGATCGCGAGCAGTGGGAGGAGCGCCGCCTGCGCCCAGCGCTCGAACGGACCCCGGAGCGCCTGCCCCGCTTCTCCACGATCAGCGACGTCGAGGTCGACCGACTGTACGGGCCGTGGTCGTGGGATGCCCAGGATGGCGGGCCGGCGGGTCCCGGCGGCCCCACGCTGGTGGACCATCATGGCGACCCCCTCGCCAGCGGTCGTTGGGACGACTTCGACGCGGATCGCGACGTCGCCCTGCCCGGCGATCCGCCGTTCACCCGGGGCATCCACCCGACCGGCTACCGGGGCCGACTGTGGACGATGCGCATGTTCGCGGGCTTCGGCGCCGCCGAGGACACGAACGCCCGGTTCAGGCAGCTCCTGGACGCGGGCCAGACCGGCCTCTCGATCGCCTACGACATGCCAACTCTGTATGGCTACGACACGGACGACCCGCAGGCCGACGGCGAGTTCGGGACGTGCGGCGTGGCGGTCAGCTCCCTGGCCGACATGGAGGTCCTCCTCGACGGCCTGCCGCTCGACCGGATCAGCACCTCGATGACGATCAACTCACCGGCCGCGCCGATCTGGGCGATGTACATCGCCGCCGCGGAGAAGCGCGGCGTGCCCCGGGCCGTGCTGGAGGGAACAACCCAGAACGACATCCTCAAGGAGTTCGTCGCACAGAAGGAATTCCTGTTCCCGCCCGAGCCGTCGATGCGCCTGGTCACCGACACGATCGAGTTCGGCACCAACGAGCTGCCCCGCTGGAACACCATCTCCATCAGCGGCTACCACATCCGCGAGGCCGGCTCGACCGCGGTCCAGGAGCTCGCGTTCACGATCGCCGACGGGATGGCCTACGTCGAGGCGGCCCTCGCCCGGGGCATGCGGGTCGACGACTTCGCGCCCCGCCTCAGCTTCTTCTTCAACAGCCACAACGATTTCTTCGAGGAGATCGCGAAGTTCCGGGCCTCACGCCGCGTCTGGTACAAGCTCATGACCGAGCGCTACCGGGCCGAGAACGAACGATCCACCTGGATGCGCTTCCACACCCAGACCGCGGGCGTGAGCCTGACCGCGCAGCATCCTGGGCGGAAGCCAGTCGCTCCACACGGACGCCTACGACGAGGCGTGGGCGGTGCCGTCGGCGGAGGCCGCCCTCCTCGCGCTCCGCCAGCAGCAGATCATCGCCGACGAGACGGGCGTCGCGAACACCGTCGACCCTCTCGGCGGCAGCTGGTTCGTGGAGGCGCTGACAAACCGGACCGAGCGGGCGGTCTGGCGCTACCTCGATGAGATCGATCGGCGAGGCGGGATGGTCCGGGCGATCACCGACGGTTATCCGCAGCGCGAGATCGCCGACGCCGCCTACCGCTTCCAGCGCGAGCTGGATGCCGGCGAGCGAACCATCATCGGTGTCAACCGCCACGGCGACCCGAACGAGGAGGTCTCGATCCCGTTGCTCGAGGTCTCCGAGACGTCGCTTCGAGCGCACCTGGATCGTCTGGCTCGGGTCCGGCGGGAGCGCGACGGTGAGGCGGTCGCCGCGGCCCTGGCCGGTCTCCGGGACATGGCCGGGCGGCCGGGCTCCGGCGCCACCAACCTCATGCCCCACTTCCTGCGCTGCGCGGAGGCGTACGCGACCCTCGGCGAGACGTGCGGCGTGCTCCGGGAGGTATTCGGGGAGTACCGCGAGCCGGCCGCGGTCTGACGCGCCCGGCCGAGCCGCCGGTACGGGGAAGGCGCCTCAGGTGATCGAGCCGACCGCTGCGGCGTCGCGAGCGACCGCGACCACGATCGCCAGCAGGAGCGCGATCGCGAGCATCCCGACCAGCGTGAGGCTGCCGGCGGCAATGGCGACCGCGAGCGCACCCGTCACGACGAGCAGCACCGCCGACTCGGCAAATAGCCAGCGACGGCCCTCGGCGCCCTGGCGGTTGAGGCGCGCATCGCTGCGCTCCGCCCGGTCGTGGACCTCCCAGCGCCACACCCCGACGCGGTGAATGAGCCGGAACGCGCCGATCGCCACGATGGCGCCCATCAGGATCGACCGGATCGGCCCGTCGAGCACGATGAGGTAGGCGGTCGCGGCGACCCAGACGAGGAGCAGGGCGACCAGCACGGCCGCGGCCACCGCGCCAAACGTGGGGTGCCTGTCCATGAACCCGGCGAACGAGTCGAGTGCCTTCGCCAGCGGTTTGGGCAGGCCGACCGCGATCACGACGACGAGGATGGCGACGATCGTGGCCACGAGCGGCAGCGGCGTTCCCGCTCGAAGCAAGTCGAGGAGGGTCAGGAGCGGCGGGATGGCCAGTCCGACTCCCAGGAGGCCGGGAACGCCGAGATCCAGAGCGCGAACGATGCCGTCGACGAGCGGGTGCTCCCGCCAGGTCTGTGACCATTCTCCGATCGGGAGCACGACCTGAACGACGCCAAGGACCGCCAGGATCCCGAGCAGCGCTCGCCCGAGGACGCCGACCGCATCGCCGACCGGCGCCGGAGGCCGCCCGATGAGCTCCGCCACCTGCTCCACCTGGTCGTGGCCCGGCAGCCAGCTCCAGACGGTTCCCATCGCTCCTGCGAAGGTGGGCATCAGGCCACCACCGGCATATAGCGCGACGAGGATCGCGCCGACCGTTGCGACGAAGGTGATCCGGCCCCACAGGGCGAACAGGTAGACTCGCTCGCGCCGCCGCTCGGCCCACGTCTCTTCCTTCGTTGGCCGCCACGTCTCGGGTGGATAGAACCGCGATGAATCCGGCTCGCGACCGGCCGTGTCGATCTCGCGAAGCACGGGGATGACGAATTCCTCGTCGTTGTCCCAGTACCCGCCGTGGTCCGCGCCGATGCTGCGCCGGTTGTAGACCTCGTCCTCTACCGGCGCCGGCGTTGCGCCGTCCGGCCGGCGGAGGGGTCCGCACGGCGCCGGATCTCGAGACGCCCAGAAATCGCGCCAGCGGCCCGCCCGCAGGGCGGGTGACGAGAGTCGTCCGGCGACCGGGAGGAAATTCTCGGCCGTGACACCCATCGCCGGCCCCTCGGCGGCGACCGTCAGGCCGAGGTTGATCGCCTCGCCGTGGCTGATGAACGTGTCGACCTCGACGTCGTCGAACGCCGGATCGGAGAGTGCCATCGTGGTCACGATCGTCCCGCCGGAATGGCCGATGACGACGATCCGTTCGCACCCGTGGTAGCGCAAGGCCCGGATCGTCCGGATCAGGCGCCCTCGGATATTCGCCGACTGGGCCGGATCGCCGAGGAGAACGCGGACGTCTCCCCACCAGGTCGTGAGGAACGTCTCGAGCTGCTTGGCGGCGATGGCGTCCTTCAGCGCCGCGATCGGCACGAGTGCCGCGACTCCACGGGCCGCTGCCCAGCTGAGCAGCACGAACGACGTTAGTGTCGAGACGAACAGCCCAAGGCCGAGACGGCCGAGACGCCGGCCGGCGTCCTTGGTGTAGCCGCCGTTCTCCTGGAGGATCGCCTCGACGATGCGCGATACCACGCCCCGGCGACCGCACCAGTCGATCATCGCCTGGAGGCTGGGCGACTCGACTGCCGCTGCCCACCAGGCTTCGGTGGCGACCCAGGTCTGAGGTGTCTGCACGACCTTGGAGGACGCATCCGTCTGGCCGGGGACGGCGATCGTGATCATCGGGGTGGTCTCGCCCTCGAAGTCCATCTCGGCGCGGATGACGCTGTCGATGTCGGAGGCGGTCGGCGGGACGAGCAGCTGGTGGGCGACGGTGCTCTTCCATGCCTCGAGCGCGCGGAGCAGGGGCTCGGTCCACTGGAGGAGGAACTCCTCGGGCCGCTGGCTGCCGATGCCGTGCACGAACACGATCCCCACCGAGTTGGGGATCTGCTCATGCGGCTTCACCGGCACCGCGGCCTGGGCCGCCGGGGCGGCACGGGCGGCGCGCGCGCCACCGCGTCGCCGCGGGACCTGGCGCGTGGCGCCATGCTGCTCGGCCCCGACGGCCATGACGTCGAGGTCGAGCTCGGACTGGACGCGGCCTTTCCCGAATACGGGCATGCCCGAACGGTACCGTGGTGTCGTCGGCTGATCGTCTCATCGCGGTACGATTCCGGACATGATGTATCTGAACGCCCTCGAGTTCCTGGACGAGGAGCGGGACGCCTGGCGACCGTTCGAAGCACTCGACGGACTGACCGACGATCAGCTCGCCCGATCCTGCCCGGCGGCGCGTGGCTGGTCGGGACGGGACCTGATGGGTCACCTCCTGGCCTGGCTGGAGAACGCGCTCGCCGTGGCACGGGAGCTGGCGGTGGGCGAGAAGAGCCCGACCATGTCATTGTCAGACGCCGAGTGGGATGCCCGCGGCGGGGAGGCGATCAACGCAGAGCTCCTCGAGCGCTTCGGGGCGATCCCGATTGCCGAGCTCCGCTCCCGATTCCGGTCGGTGCCCGGCGAGCTGCGGGGGACGCTCACGGTGGTGCCCGAGGCTCGCTGGCTCAAGCATCCTGACCACTTCAGGTGGATCCTCGACGAGACTATCGATCACTACGCGGACCACCAATCGGACCTGGACGCGATCGTCGGCCAGGCCGCCAAGGCAGGTTGAAGTCGGCGCGATGAGCGGCGGCAACGGGCGCGACCCAGGCGGCGATCGCGATGCGGAGGAGTTGGCCGCGCCGGTCGGGCTCGTCGACCTCGTCCGGGGGGTCCTCGGGGAATTGGCGGACGTCAGCCGGATCGACGGTGACGACGGGGCGGTCTGGCAGCGGGCGGGGCAGCCCTTCGCGTCGCTCGCCGCAGGCGCTTTGGAGGTTCGGCTTCAGCCGCCGGTCGCCCGGGCCGCGCTGCGAACGCCGGACACCAGCGCATCGCCGCGCGGTGAGGGCTGGGTCCGGTTCGCTCCGTCGGTGCTCGACCGCTTCGCCGCGGACCGAGCGGCAGCCTGGCTCGAAAGCGCCTGGCGCCACGCCGCAGACTGACGCCGCAGACCGAGCGAGGTCGGAATCAAACGACCCCGGCTCAGGGCCGGGGTCGTCGAGAGAGCGGCCGCGCTCGACAGCGACCGGGATGCTGGGGTCAGGCGTTCGCCTTGTTGGCGGTGAACTCGGCCAGGCCGAACTGAGCCTCGAGCTGCTCGAGTGGCCGGAACCCGACCACGCCCATCGGCTGCTGGCCGGGCCGGAAGAATGCGATCGTCGGGATGCTCATGATGTTGAACTTGCGGGAGAGATCGGGATTGGCGTCGACGTCGACCTTGACGACGTTCACGGATCCCTCGTATTTCTGGGCGAGCTTCTCCATCTCGGGGGCGACCATCTTGCATGGCCCGCACCACGCGGCCCAGAAGTCGACCACCGTCGGCTTCTCGTTGTTGAGGACGAGCTCCTCGAAGTTGGTATCGGTCGCGACCTTGATGTCGACCATGGTTCGAAGGTCCTTTCTCCCGCCCGGCGGGCCGATGGATGTGCGCCCTCAGCGGGCGAGCGTCTGGATGAGTCGGTAGGCCTCGAGGACGCGCCGGTCCGCGAGGCGGTAGTAGACGGTGTTGCCGTCGCGCCGGGTCGTCACGAGTCCGGCGCTACGGAGCACCGCAAGGTGCTGGCTCATGTTGGGCACCTGGCAGCCCACCCGGACCGACAGGTCGCTGACAGACAGCTCGCCGATCGAGAGTGACTCGAGGACGCACAGCCGCTTCGGATCCGCAAGCGCCCGGCCGACGGCTGCGAACCGCTGGCGGTCGATCTCGCTCGATACCGTCTCCAACATGGACGAAGTGTGTCACTGATTGCGCAAATACGCAAGTTGTGTGCGCCCGTCCAAAGTCAGGCCTTCAAGGTTCAGCAGCGGCTACCGGAGATGCACCGAGACCTTCGGCGAATGCGACCAGCATCAGGACGGCGGGGATTGCGAGTCCCGACCAGAGGAGAAAAGCGAAGGGGTCGTCGATCGGTGTGCCGGCGAGACGAAGCGCGGATCCTAGGGTGAGAACGATCAGCGACACCAGCGTCCCGGCAGCCGCCAAGCGCCACGCTCGAGCCGGCCAACCTGACGCCAGCCACCCGTTCAGGATGACCGCCGCCTGAACAAAGTTGGCGACCGTCGCGAGCCCGAGTACGAGCGTCCAGATCGCGGGAACGGGCCCGCCGGCGCCGTGGAGCTGGATTAACAGATGAACGAGGTGGCCGACCGCGAACAGGACAAGAAGCACCGCGAGAGCGAACCCACGGCTCGGCGCCAGCGGCCGCGTCCGGGTTCTCACCAGGGCGAACGCGATCGATAGCGACGCGGCGATTCCCACGAGCACCTCGGCGAAGGACAGAAGCGACGTAATCAGATCGAGCCCGTTGAGCGCTGAAGGGTCGTAGCCAAGCAGCCACCAGCCGATGGGCAGGACGCCTTCTCGAGCCGCTGACACAAGCTCTGCCGCAGCAATGAGCAGTCCTCCGATGAGGAGCGATCGCCGTGCAGACCACACATCGGGAGTGCGGGCGACGATGACGACCGGTGTGAGAAGGGCGCAGATCGCCACTGCAAGGAAAGGCAAGCGCCATGAGGTGGCGGAGAATCCGCGTGCCTGAACGGATTCGACCAGCACCGGCGCATGCAGGGCGAGATCGACGAAGAGCGCGACGAGGAACCAGGTGGCGAGCCGCCGCCTGCGGCCGAGCGAATCCCACCGCCGATCGTCGATCGGCGTGCCGTCAAGGTTCGTACTCGTTGCTTCCACGACTGGAGCGTGGATCGACCATCTCGGCCAGTCAAGACCCGTCCGTCTGTGACGGGCGCCCAATGGGCCGATAGAACTGCATCCGGTGCGAAGGTCATCGTGATTGGTGCCCCAGCAGGGTTGGTCGAGAGGGCGTCTGCGATACTGCGCCGATGCCGGAACGGGTGGTGTCGCTGGAGCGCATCCTCGCGGCGCGCGAGGCAGTGTCGGGACGCGTCCACCGCACGCCCATGATGAGCTCGGCGACGGCTGCCAGGGTCGTCGGCCTGAACGGCGGGCCGCGTCTCGCCAACGATCGCCTGTTCGTCAAGGCCGAGCACCAGCAGTTGACGGGCTCGTTCAAGCCGCGCGGGGCACTGACGAGGATTCTGGCGCTGTCGCCACGCGACCGCGAGCGGGGGATCGTGACGTTTTCCGCCGGCAACGCCTCGCAGGGCTTCGCATGGGCGGGCCGGGAGACAGCTGTCCACCCCGTCGTCGTCATGCCCGTCGCGGCGGTCCCGTCCAAGGTGGAGGCATGCCGGGGCTACGGCGCGGAGGTCGTCCTGCACGGGACTCACGTCGGGGAGACGCTGGCGCGCGTCAACGAGCTGGTCGAAGACCGAGGCCTGGTCTTCTGCCACCCCTTCGACGATCCCGACGTCATCGCCGGCTACGGAACGGTCGGCCTCGAGATCCTGGAGGACCTCCCCGACGTGGACGTCGTCGTGGCGGGGATCGGTGGCGGCGGGCTCATCAGCGGCGTCGCGGCGGCACTCAAGGAACGCCGGCCGGGCGTCCGCGTGTACGGGATCGAGCCTGTCGAGTCCAACGCCCTATCCCTCGGGCTGGAGCGCGGCGAGCCGGTGCCGATCCATCCGCACACCGTCGCCGACGGCCTGGGTGCGCCGTTTGCCGGCGACTGGACGCTGGCCATGTGCGCGCGCTATGTCGACGGGATCGAGCTCCTGGACGATCCGACGATCCTGGCCGGCGTGCGATTCGCCGCCGAGCGGATGAAGCAGGTCCTGGAGCCGGCTGGCGCCGCCGCGCTCGCGGCGGTCCTGTTCGGCCGCATCCCGATCCGGGACGGAGAGCGCGTCTGTGTGGTGGCATCCGGCGGCAACGTCGAGCTCGCCCAGCTGGGCGCGTTCTTCGAGCAGGCGGCACCGCTACGCGCATGACCGACGAGGCAGGCCGGCCGCCCGCACCGCCACCGACAGAGCCGTTCGCAGCCCTGCCGGAGCCACCGGCGCCGCCGCCCCCGCCCCCGGCGCCGCCGGCACCGCCGGCGCCCCCGCCACCCGAGCCCAGCCCGCTCGACGCCCTGCCGGGGACTGCCGGGCGGATCCTGGCGGCAAGCTTCGACCTCCTCGTTTCGTGCCGGAACGAGCTTCGCAGCGGCTCGCTGTACCTGGGGCTGATCCTGCTGATCACGGTCGGGCCGCTGGTCCTGCTGATCTGGGGCCTGGTTGCAAGCGGCCAGGACCTGGATCTCAGCTTCGAGGATCCCGACGCCTTCTCCGAGGCGATGGCCAGCCGCCTGTCACGGGTCGCCGGCGCACTTACCGCGACTGGCTTCGTGGCGACCGCTGGACTGATCGTGACTGCCGTGGAGGGACAGGCGGTCGCCGTCGCACTGCTCGCGTCTCGCGCCGCCGGACGACCCCTGTCGCTGCGGGCGGCGGTGATGCGCTCTCGGGCCGTCTTCTGGCGCCTCGTCCGAGGCGGCCTCGTGGTCGGCATCCCGCTCGGGATCCTGGAGCTTTCCGTCGAGATCCTCCTGGGCGCCGACGGCCAGGGCGCGCAAGCCGCTCAGCTGGTTGCCACTGCGGTCCGGACGCTGGCCGGCGTGCCGTTCGCCTACGTGGCCACGGGGATCGTCATCGGAGATGTGGGGGCGCTCGAGGCGGTTCGCCGATCGATGCGTCTGGCGTCCACCCGTCGGAGGATAGCCCTGATGGTGGCGGTCTTCGCGGCTCTCGCCCAGTACCTGCTCCTGTTCGGGCTCGATGCCGGCGGTGACCTCATCGTGAGGGTCGCCGAGCCGCTGGGCCTCGATCCCCAGACTGGGCCGCTCGCGGTGGTGGCCGTCGCCGCCCTGGCCTCCGTCTTCATCCTCGCCCTCGGCACCCTGCAGTTCACGGTCCTGGCCATCGCCACGGCTCCGCAGGTCGTGGCGTTCCTGTCGCTGACCCGCTTCACGGGAGGGCTGGATTGGGCGCGGGTCGCCGAGACGACGGTTGCCCCGCCGGTGGCGTTCGAGATGGGCGCGGCCGGGCTGCCAACCTACTGGAACGTCCGGCCCGCCCCGAACCGGTTCCGCTGGCTGACCCGCCCGCTGCTCATCGGCGTGGCGATCGCGATGCTGGCGATGGTGGCCGGCGTCGCCCAGGTCGCGTCGGCCTGAGCGGCCCGCCACAGCGCGGCCCGTCGACCAAACCACCCGCCGACCAGGCGACCTAGGCTCCAGGCGGACCCGGGCTCAGGGCGGACCCGGGCTATTCCACGCCGAGCTCCCCGAGCCGGTCGTCGTCGATGCCCAGGTGATGCGCGAGCTCGTGGAGGACCGTCAGCCGGATCTCCTCGGCCAGGTCGAGCGGGTCCGGGAAGTCGCCCTCCAGCGGCCAGCGGAAGAGGCTGATCTTGTTAGGCACGGGCGCCAGGTCCGCACCCCACTCCGTCCGCGGCACGCCCTCGTACAGGCCGTAGAGGCTCTCGTCGGGGGCCAGGCCGTTCTCGCGACGCTGGAGGGGGCTGGGTTCTTCCTCGATGACGATGGCGACTTCGTCGAGCGCTCGATCGAACGGCGGCGGAATCCTGGCGAGCACCTCCGCCACCGTCCGTTCGAACGGCTCATGCCGGACGGGTGCGAATCTGCGAGGGGCGCGCGAGCCGCGGCGGCGCTTTGCCATCGTCTGCCTATGCTACGGCCGTGAGCCTCCAGGACCGCGGCACCGGCGCCGAGTCCGGCCACTCCCCGGAGCTGGAGCTCGACCTTGCCGGCGTTCCGCAGCCGGACTGGTCTGCCGAGCCCGACGGCTTCGTCGTCTCGGTCGATTCCGCCGACCGGATCCACTTCCTCGACTGGGGTGGCGCCGCGGGTCGGACCCGGCCCGGGATCCTTGCCGTTCACGGCCTGGGCCAGACCGCCTGGTCGTGGGCACCGGTGGCCCGCCGGCTGCGATCAGCTCGCCGGGTCGTCGCGATGGACCTGCGCGGTCACGGGCTCTCAGACGCCCCCACGCACGGCTACGAGCCCGACTCGCTCGCCGGCGACGTCGAGGCCGCCGCCGAAGGCGCCGGCCTCCTGGAACGGACCGGCGACCGGGTGGTCCTGGCCGGTCATGGCTTCGGGGCGTGCGTCGCGGCTTGGGCGGCAACCCGGCTTGGGCCGCGATGTGCGGGCCTGGTCCTCGTCGACGGCGGCTGGCAGGACGTCGCGGCGACGAGCGGTCTCGAGCCCGAGGAGTTCCTGCGCTCCATCGAGGAACCGCCGGAGGTCCTCCGCTCGATGGGAGCCTTCCTGGCCGATCGCGCGGCCTTCGACCCGGGCAGCTGGGACGCCGATCAGGAGCGGGCCGCCCGAGCCACGGTGGTGGAGGTCCCGGCCGGACGGGTCGTACCGGCAACCCGGCCGCACGCGCTGGAGGGCTGCGTTCGGGCGATGTTCGCGTACCGGCCGCTGGACGTCCTGGCGGCGACTTCTGCGCCAATCCTCGCCCTGGCGGCGACCGACGACGAGGCCGGCACCGGCACCCGTTCGCTGGCCGAGGCGCAGGTGGCGCGGCGGGGGGCGAGCCGGCCGGCCATCCCGGTGGCGCGCTTTCCAGCCGACGGCCACAACCTGATGCGCTACCGTCCGGTGGAGGTCGCGGCGGCCATCCTGGCGGCCGGCGACCTGACCGACTGAGGCTGCGATGCAGGTCGTCTACTCGCCGGCACACCTCGAGCACGACCCGAAGACCGAGACCGTCATGGGCGCCGCCATCCCCGCCAACGAGGTGGGCGAGCGCGCCGAGCGCATTCGTGCCGCGCTGGCGGCCGACGGCGGGTTCCCGATCTCGCCACCCACCGACCACGGCACGGCACCCATCGCCGCCGTCCATGACGAGGGCCTGATCCGGTTCCTCGCGGAAGCCTGGTCGGACCTGCAGGCGCAGGGCGTCCGGCGGGATGCCGTCGTCGCCGAAGGGTTCAACGTTCGCGCCCTGACGGAAGGCATGTCGGCGTCAGTGGCCGAACCCGGGGCCATCTCCGGCCGGACGGGTTACTGGTCGTTCGACACGTCGACCCCGATCGTCGCCGGGACCTACGCGGCCGCGCGTGCGGCGGTCGACGTCGGGCTGACCGCGGTCGATCTCGTCCTGGCCGGCGAAACGGCCGCGTACGGTCTGTGCCGGCCGCCCGGTCACCACGCCGCACGCTCCACGTACGGCGGCTACTGCTACTTCAACAATGCCGCCATCGCGGCAGAGGCCATCGTCCGGGCGACCGGCGAGCGGGTCGCCATTCTCGACGTCGACTTCCACCATGGCAACGGGTCCCAGCAGATCTTCTGGCGACGGGGGGACGTCCTGTTCGTCTCGATTCATGCCGACCCGGATCGCCAGTACCCGTTCTTCCTGGGCCGCGCCGGCGAGACCGGGGAGGGACCGGGCGCCGGCGCCAACCTCAACCTGCCGATGCCGGCCGGCACCAACGATGAGCGCTACCTCGCCGAGCTGGACCGGGCGCTGGAGACGATCGCGGCGACGCCCGGTTCGGTCGTCATCGTGTCCCTTGGCTTCGACACGTACCGCGACGACCCGCTCGGCGACTTCGCCCTCACGACCGCCGGATACCACGAGATGGGTCGCCGGGTGGCCCGGATCGGTCGCCGGCTCGTCATCCTCCAGGAGGGCGGCTACTTCCGACCGGCTCTCGGCGACAACGCCCGGGCCTGGCTCCGCGGGGCGGAGGGCTGGCCGTTGTGGACCGAAGCCTCGACCCGCGCACAGGGCCAGCCGCTCGGAAGCGAGTAGGATCGGACGAACGTAACGGAGCATGACCCCAGGGATGCCCAGACCCGCCGACCCGGAGCTACCGGACCACGTGCGTCAGCTCGTCGAGGAGATCGAGACCGAGATCGGCGAATCGGACCTTGCTGCCGACGCGATCGTCGGCACCCTGCCGGTTCCTGGCGCGGCCGGCAACGGTCGCGTCGAGGCGGCGGTGCGAGAGATCCTTGCCGAGATCGGCGAGGACCCCGACCGGCAGGGGCTGCTGGGGACGCCCCAGCGCGTCCATCGGATGTACACGGAGCTGACGGCCGGCTACCACGTCGATCCGGACCGGCTCATCAACGGGGCGATCTTCGACGTCCCGTACAGCGAGATGGTGGTCGTCAAGGACATCCCGTTCTACAGCCTGTGCGAGCACCACCTGCTGCCGTTCTTCGGACGGGCCGCGGTGGCCTACATCCCGCGCGGCCGCGTGGTCGGCCTGAGCAAGATCCCGCGGATCGTCGAGACGTACGCCCGGCGCCTGCAGATCCAGGAGCGGCTCACCCAGCAGATCGCGGACTTCCTCCAGGATCGGCTCGATCCCAAGGGCGTCGGCGTGGTGATCGAGGCGACGCACCTGTGCGCGGTCATGCGCGGGGTGCGAAAGCCGGGCACGGTGATGACCACCTCGTCGGTGCTCGGGCTCTTCCGCTCGCGGGACAACACCCGCGCCGAGTTCTTCGCGCACCTCGAGCGCGGCGCGCCCGGCGCCTGATTCGCGCCCGGCGGATCCGTGCCGGACTCAGGCGTGTGCCGTGAGGTAAATCCGCAGCGTGGCGTGCTCGTCGGGATAGGGCCCGCGGGCGGCGACGTCGTCCACGGTCAGGCCCGCCCGCTCGGCCAGCGCCCGCAAGGCCTCGGGAGAGGTATGGCGCATCGAGATGTCGACGGGTACGCCCCGAAAGTCGTCGAAGTGCTTCACGCCCTCTCCGCCGTGGACCGAGGCGAGGAGCCGGCCGCCTGGCTCCAGGACGCGGCGGCACTCGCGGAGAGCCGCCAGGACGTCGTCGTCGGTACCGTAGATGAGGCAGTAGAACGCCGAGATCGCGGCGATCGAATCGTCGGCGAACGGCAGGCTCCGGATGTCCGCCACCTCGAACGTCATGCCCGGATTGAGACGCCGCGCGATCTCGATCGACCGGTCCGAGAAGTCGACGCCCGTCACGTTGAACCCTTGGTCGGCGAGGTAGCGACCGATCTGGCCGCCGGCGCCGGTGCCAAGGTCCAGGACGCGGCCATCGGGCCGGGTCGCCGCGGCGAGCTCGTCGAGCCGGTCGCGGTCGAACGGCTTCCGGGAGAGCTCGTCCGCAAACGCCCGGGCGTACGCCTCGGCCATCGCGTCGAACGATTGGCGCACCGCGTCGAGGTCATCGGCCGTGGGCGGCTGTCGCTGGGATCCCCTCGACATGACGCGCTCCTTCCGCGGGTTCGGCCAGTCTAGCCGCGATCGGGATCGGCTCGCGAGATCGGCTCGCGTGAAGCCCTCCGGTTGGCGATGCCCGGGGATCGGGTCGCGAGAAGCTCCGGTCGGCGATGCCCCCCGGGCCGAGACGCGCGGGAGACGCGGCCTCGCGTGCCCCTACAATCCGCCCATGGCTGACCGACCAATCAGGGTGCTCATCGCCAAGCCCGGGCTCGACGGCCACGACCGGGGTGCCAAGGTGCTGGCCCGCGGCCTGCGCGACGAGGGCTTCGAGGTCGTCTACACCGGCCTGCGCCAGACGCCCGACATGGTCGCCGCCGCGGCACTCCAGGAAGACGTCGACGTCGTCGGGTTGTCGATCCTGTCGGGCGCCCACATGACGCTCCTGCCTCGCATCTGCGCGTTGCTGCGGCAGCAGGGCCAGACCGACGTGCTCGTGACCGCCGGCGGGATCATCCCGGACGACGACATCCCGGCCCTTCGCAAGGCGGGCGTCGCTGCCGTCTTCGGCCCCGGGACGACGATCGCGACCGTCGCCGATTTCCTCCGGGCCAACGTCCGGCCGCGCGACTAGCGTGGCCCGCGCCGCCACCGGATCGCCTGGGGGCGCGCGGCTGACGCCCACGGTGTCCGCTCGGGGCGCCGACCTCGCGAGCGGTGCGCTCGGCGGCGACCGGCTCGCGCTCGCCAGGCTCCTGACCGCCGTCGAGAACCGGACGCCGCTGGCCGAGGCCGCGCTCCGCGAGCTCTACCCGAGGGCCGGTCGAGCGCACCTCGTGGGGATCACCGGCCCGCCCGGCTCCGGCAAGTCGACCCTCGTCGCCGCGCTGATCGCGGAGGTCCGCCAGACCGGTCGGTCCGTGGCGGTCATCGCGGTGGACCCGTCGAGCCCGATCACGGGCGGCGCGCTGCTCGGAGATCGAGTGCGGATGCAGGTCCACGCCGGCGATCCGGACGTATTCATTCGGTCGATGGCCGCCCGCGGCCACGCCGGCGGACTGGCCTCGACGACCGGTGCGGCCGCCGCGGTCATGGACGCCGCCGGCTTCGATCTCATCCTGATCGAGACGGTTGGCACCGGCCAGAGCGAGGTCGAGGTCGCGGCCGCCGCCGACACGACGGTCGTCCTGGAGGCGCCGGAGATGGGCGACGAGGTCCAGGCGATCAAGGCCGGCTTGCTGGAGGTGGCCGACCTGGTCGTCGTCAACAAGGGCGACCGGCCGGGTGCCCTGCGGACCGCCGGTCAGCTGCGGGCGATGCTCTCGGCGGCCGCGCCGCGACCCAGCCGCGGCGACGACCGGCCCAGGCCCAAGCGGCCGGAGGTGCTCGTCACGACCGCGACGACGGGGGAGGGCGTGCCCCAGCTGATTGCCGCCCTGGAGCGGCACCGCGCGGCCGGCGCATCGAGCGCGACTCCCGCGGCCCGCCTGGCCCGCGCCCAGGCGCAGGTCTGGGCGATCGTCGGCGACCGGCTGCGGGATCGACTGCACGACACCCGCCGGCGGGCCGGGACGGAGGCCGTCTTACGGGATGTGGCCGAGCATCGACTCGATCCCTATGCCGCGGCGGACCGGCTCATCGCCGAGCTGGATCGCCAGGCGCACTGACGCCGGCGGCCCGAGGGGCCGCCGGCGTCGAATGAGCGGCGAGGGCTGGCCTACTGGACCGCGCTGAGTGCGTTCACCTGGCCGTGGCCGTAGAACGAGTTGTAGCTGGGGCCGCCGGTGCAGACCTGCGGCGCGTCGTTGTCCAACGCCGGGAAGGGCGCATAGATCGACATTTCCGTTTCACTGGGGCAAGCCATTGGGTCCGCAGTGGAAGTGATCCGGCCGGTCACCGCCCCGGCCGACCAGGTTGGGTGCTGGCTCTTGACGAGCGCAGCCAGACCGGCCACGTGCGGCGAGGCCATGGACGTCCCCTGCAGGTAGCAGTACGTCGCACCCTGGTCGACGACCTTGCGAGTGCACGGCCGGTAGGACGGGTATGTCGACAGGACGCGGCCGTTCACGGCGGCGGCTGTCACCTGGAGGATCGAGTCGCCGCCGGGGGCGACGACCTGCGCGACGCCGATCCCGTAGCTCGAATAGAACGACTTCACGATCTTCACCGTGTCGTCAAACCGGTGCCCGTTGCCGTCTGCCGTCACGCCGACGACGCCGGGCACCTCGACCGGAACGACCGCGCAGGCATTGGTGATCGCACGCTCGACCTCGTTGCCGGGCGGGAAGTCAGGGCTGGTCCGGTCCATGGTCGGATGGGCCAGGTCGTCGGACTGGTTGCCCATGGCCGCGACGACGACCGTGCCCTTCGACTGGGCATAGAGAATGGCCCGCTGCTCGGCGATGAAGATCGCGCGCTGCTCGGGGTCGTTCTTGCAGTTGAACAGCCACGGATCGGCGAAGTAGCTGTTGTTGGTGACGTCGATCCCGTGCGAGCCGGCCCACATGAAGGCACAGACGACCATCTCGGGGAAGAAGTAGCCGTCGTCATTGCTCGCCTTGATGCCGGCGATCTTCACGTTCGGCGCGACGCCCACGATGCCGATCCCGTTCGATGCCGCTGCGATCGTTCCGGCCGTGTGCGTGCCGTGGCCGTTCTGGTCGTTGCCGACGGCCAGCGGCGGCGGCGTCGGTGCGGGCGTCGAGCAATCGGCGCTGTTCGCCGCGTCGTAGTTGGGCGCGATGTCCGGATGCGTGAAGTCGAGCCCGGTGTCGATGTCGCCCACCACCACCGTCGGGCTGCCGCCGGTGATCGCGTGCGCCTCCGGCGTGTGAATCTGGATCATGTCCCACTGGAGGCCCGACAGGCCGTCGCTGTCAGTCGCGGGAATGTCCACGGTCGTCGTGGTGCCGGCGTCCGCCTCGAGGTCCGGGACCTTGACCGCCGTCCGGCTCGTGGCGGCTACCGCGGTGATCCGGCTATCGGCCGAGAGCGTTGCCTTGAACGTCGAGCTCGACGATCGAGCCACCGCCACCCCGATCTGGCCATAGGACGCGACAAGGGTCCCGCCGGCGGCGCTGACGCTTCGGGCGGCGTCCGCCGGCACGGCCTTCGCCGCGTACAGGACCAGGTACGTCTCCTGGTTGCCGGCCAGCGCGACCGGCGCGGACAGCACGAGGCCGGCGAGGAGCCCTCCGCCGGCCAGCATTGTGAGCAATCGTCGTAACGATAGGGGCATCGTCGATCCTCCCATTGGTCCTCCCATTGCCTCCCCGGTGTCACTCCCCCGTGGTGCATGCACTGTAGCCCTCGCGGCCCCACAGGGCATCAAACGGGCATCACAGCTGCGTGACATCGGCGATTTCCGCCCATGCACCTTCCTGTCGTGTGGGGCGCTAGGCTGGGCGACATGCAGACGATCGAGCGCGCCTTCGTGGCCGGCGCCGGGCTGATGGGGCACGGCATCGCCCAGGTCCTGGCGGCGATCGGGATCGCGGTGGCGCTCTATGAGCCCGATCGCGCCAGGGCTCAGGCCGGACGTGAGCGGATCGCCGGCAATCTTGCACGATCGGTGGCCAAGGGTCGGCTCGACGAGCTCGACAGGGACGCGACGCTCGAGCGCGTGCTGCCCACGGCGGACCTCTCCGCGGTCGACGGTGCGGACATCGTGGTGGAGGCGGTATTCGAAGACGTCGACGTCAAGACCCGGCTCTGGGCGGACCTCGACGGGGGCGCAGCCGATCGGACGATCTTCGCCTCGAACACGAGCTCCATCTCGATCGACCGCCTGGCCGCCTCCGTCTCGGCTGCTCGGCGGGCGCGGTTCGTCGGCATGCACTTCTTCAGCCCGGTCCCGGTGATGCCACTGGTGGAGCTGATCCGGGGCAGCGCCACCGACGACGCGACCGAGGCCGCGGTCAGGGCTCTGGCCGAGCGCATGGGCAAGCAGGTCATCGTCTCTGCCGACCGGCCGGGCTTCATCGTCAATCGAACCCTCATGCCGCTCCTGGCCGAGGCGATGCGGGCGTACGAGGAGGGCGTCGGCACGGCCGAGGACATCGACACCGGCGCCCGCGTCGGGCTCAACCATCCGATGGGGCCGCTGCGACTCGCCGACTTCATCGGCCTCGACGTCGTGCTGGGCGTCATGCGCGTCCTGCATGAGGGCCTGGGCCAGGAGCAGTTCCGCCCGCCGCGGATCCTGGAGGAGCTGGTCGCGGCGGGCCACCTCGGCGAAAAGTCCGGCCACGGCTTCCATCGGTACCCGGGCTGAGTCGGTACCCGGGCTGAGCTCACCGCCGTCCGCCGGTCGCGGCACGGTCAGCCCTGCGCGGAATCCTCGCGGGTGGCCAGCACGTCGCGCAGGGTGCGACCGACCGTGTCCAGGTCGAACGGCTTGGGCAGCAGTCTGATGCCGCGCTGCGTGGCGAAGTCGACGAGCTGCGGATTGAGGACGTCGCCACTCATGAACACGAACCGGTGCCGCAGCTCCGGCCGGACGGCTGTCACGGCCTCGTAGGCCTCGGTTCCGCTCATGCCTGACATCCGGTGGTCGCAGAGGACCGCGTCAAACGGCGCTTCGCGAACGGCGGCGACGGCCTGCGAGCCGGACGAGGTGATGAGCGCCCGGTAGCCGGCGATCGCCAGGGCCTTGCCGAGAAACGCCAGGATGCTGGGCTCATCGTCGAGGACGAGGACGCGCGGCCGGTCGTCCATGCCATCGGCGGCCGTGGCGGCCGTAGCGTCGCTGGCTGCCCGGCGAACGCTCTCCGGCTCGGCGAGACGCTCGGTCGCACCGTCCGTCTGAGGCGGCACGATCGCGATCGGGGTCGGCATCGGCGGGTCGGCGATCGGCGCACCCTCGACCGGCAGCTCCAGGACGAACGAGGCGCCGCGGTCGTTCGGTCCGGGTTCGAACCAGAGGCGGCCTCCGTGGGCGGTCACGATGCCGAACGACACCGACAGCCCAAGGCCCGTGCCCTCACCCGGCGCCTTCGTCGTGAAGAACGGCAGGAAGAGCTGCGAGCGAAGGTGCTCCGGCACACCGGGCCCCGAATCGGTGATCCGTAAGCGCACGACTGCGCGACCGTCCCGGCCGGCGCCCGACTCGGCCGTGACGTCGATGGAGCCTGGCTGGCCGTCGTCCCGGATCGCCTGAATGGCGTTCTGGGTGAGGTTGAGCAGCACCTGCTGCATCTGGGCGCGGTCGACGTCAACCGCCGGAAGCCCGGACGGGATCGCGACGTTCACGTCGATGCGGCCGGCGCGGATGCTGTAGGACTGGAGCTGGAGCGTGCTCGCGACAAGGGCCCGGACGGCGGTCGAGTGGCGCTCCGGCGACCGCTGACGTGCGAAGTCCAGCAGGTTCTGGACGATCCGCCGCGTCCGGTCGGCCTCCTGGAGGAGCATGACCGCGTCGTGCCGCATCTCCTCGGGCAAGCGTTCGTCGCGGCGAAGGAGCGTGCTGTAGCCGATGATCGCCGCCAGCGGGTTGTTGAGCTCATGGGCAACGCCGGAGACGAGCATCCCGATGGCTTCCATCTTCTGGGCCTGGACGAGCTCCTGTTGGAGGCGTTCCTGCTCCGTGAGGTCGTGGACGCGGGCGAGAACTCGACGATCGTGGCCGATGGCAACGCGGGACAGGAACACCTCGTCAGGGAAGCGGCTGCCATCCGCTCGGAGGCCGGTCCCTCGCATGGTGGCGCGACCGCCGGGCGCGAGGAGGCGGTCGACCTCGGTGGCCCGATCCTCCGCCGAGTGGCCTGGCGGGCCGTCCGTTCCCGGGCCATCCGGGCCCGGGCCATCCGTTTCCGGGCCGCCCGTGGGGACGTCCGTCCGGTCGCTCGACATCTCATGGAGATCGGCCAGGTGGTGGCCGGCGATCGTGCCATCCGGTAGCCGGTACAGCCGCGATGCGGCCGTGTTGGCCGCGACCACGCGGCCAGCGTCATCGAGCACCAGGTAAGCCTCGGGCGACTCCTCGAACAGCGTCCGGTAGCGCTCCTCGGAGACGACCAGGCCCTCGCGGAGGCGGAAGTTGGCGATCGAGATCGAGACGATCGCGCCGATCGCATCGAGCGTCCGCGAGTCGACGCTCATCCAATCGGGTGGCTCGTCGAAATAGAGCACGACATAGCTCGTGAGCCGCCCGTCGTCACGGATCGGGAAAGCTGCCCAGGCAACGTAGCCGGCCCGGCCCGCCGCGTCGACAATGTCCTGATCCACCGAGCTGCCGGAGAGCATCTCGACGAACGCCGAGCCACCTCCGCGGAAGCGCCTGACCGTCGTGGATTCGGCGACAGGCAGGGCATCGAAGGCGGCACGGACTCCCGGGTCCACGCCCGTGTCGGCCGTGACCGCACGGCTCGTTTCGCCATCGAGTCGGATGAAGAATCCCGACCGGGCGCCGAGCGCGGTCCGGAGCCGGTCCACGAGCGATCGGGCCAGCGTCGGCTCGTCGCCGGCATCGACCGGCAGGCGGGTGAGACCGATGAGTGCCTCCAGCGTGGCCGCTGCCGAGGCCGTCTCTGGCGGCCGGCCGCCCTCGGGCTCTCCCACGACGGTATCCTACGCCTGCCCCGGGCTCGGCCGGGCCCTTGCCCTGATCTCGGGCCGCCCCGGCCCGGATCTCGGCCACGCGGAGGCGTACCCTGAGCTGGCCCCTGACCGACGAAGAGCGGCTGCTCCAGGCCACGGCTCGCGAGTTTGCCCAGCGTGAGCTCGCGCCGGGCGCAGGCCGCCGTGACGAGGACGAGGCGTTCGATCGGTCGCTCTTCACCCGGATGGGTGAACTGGGGCTGACCGCGGCACCGTTCCCGGAGGCCGTCGGCGGGGCGGGCTTCAGCTACCTGGGCTGGTCGCTCGTCATGGAGGAGGTGGCCCGGGCCGACATGGCCTCGGCGGTCTGCCTCTCCGTCCACATCCTGTCGCAGTACCCGGTCGTCACCTGGGGCACACTCGAGCAGCGGGAACGATGGCTCCGGCCGATGCAGTCGGGCGAGCTCCTGGGAGCCTTTGCCCTCACCGAGCCCCACGCCGGCTCCGACGCGGCAGCCATCCGGACCTGCGCGGTACGGGTGGATGGCGATGGCGAGGCGCTGCCGCTCGACGCGCCTCTGACGCGCGTGGCCGGCTACCGACTCGAGGGGACGAAGATCTGGATCTCCAACGCGCCCGAGGCCGAGCGGTACCTGGTGTTCGCGACCCTGGATCCGGCCAGGCGGGCCAAGGGGATCGGCGCCTTCCTGGTCGAGAAGGGCACGATCGGCTTCCGCTTCGGGTCCAAGGAGCGAAAGATGGGAATCCGTGCCTGCCCCGCGGCCGAGCTCATCTTCGAAGGCGCGGTCGTGCCGGCCGCCAATCGGCTCGGCGCCGAAGGCCAGGGCTACAAGATCGCGCTGTCGGCGCTGGCCGAGGGCCGGATATCGATCGCGGCCGCCTGCGTCGGCCTTGCCCAGTCCGCCCTGGAGCAGGCGGCCGCGTACCTCCAGCAGCGCCGTGCGTTCGGGAAGCCGCTGGCCGATCAGCAGGGGCTTCGTTTCATGATCGCGGAGATGGCCCAGCGGGTCGCCGCCGCGCGTGCCCTTACCCGGACGGCGGCCGCGGCCAAGGATCGCGGCGAGCCCCTGGCGGAGCTCTCGTCGCTGGCCAAGTGGACTGCCTCGGACGCCGCGATGCGGGTCGCGACGGATGCGGTCCAGCTGTTCGGCGGGAGTGGCTACTCACGGGACACCGGCCTGGAGCGGCTCATGCGCGATGCGAAGGGCGCCCAGATCTACGAGGGCACCAACCAGATTCACCGGTTGATCGTCGCCGACGAGGTCCTGCGCCGCCACGCCCCCGGCTGAGCTCTCCACGACGTCCGTGAAGCCCGGGTTCATGCCATGTTTTCGCCAGGCGAACGTTGGGCAAGCTGTCTGGCCCCGCTCGATGTCCCGGGCAGGGGTGAGGGCGCGTGGCGCGGCCGGTTCGTGCACGAATCGGCCGGGTCAACCGCCGGCGGAAGGCGTCTGACACGCCGCGGCGTCGAAAATGGCTGCCCAGCGTTCGCCACGCGAACATATGGCAGGAAACTGAGCGCGCTGACCTCGCCGCGTGGATCGCGCAGCCATCGCGTCATGCCTCGCCCGTCGACCGGGAAGCGACCCCTCAGGAGCGTGACGTGGTCCGCGAGGGCTCGTCGGTTGGTCCGGCCCTCCGCCAGGACCACCCAGACCGAGATCGCGAGCGGGTCGAGTCCACGGTCGCGGCCGACGGTTCGCGCGAGCCTTCCGTACCGATCGACGGAGCCGAGCAGACCCTGGACGTCGACGATCTCGCTCTTGAGCTCGATCACGATGAGCGAACGCGTCGCAACATGCCAGGCGAGTGCGTCGATGATGCCCCGCTCGCCGTAGATCGAAAACGAGACCTCCGCGAGCAGCCGCCAATCGGCCAGCCCGGCGAAATACCGGGCGAGCGCCTCGTGCATGGCCCCATGACGCCTGCCGAGCATCCGGTCGAGCTCGCCGCCGCGCCAGCGAGCGATCACGTCGATCGTCATGTCGAGGGCTCCACCCACTGCCCGGACCGCGGAGAGGCCGACCTCCTCGAGGCGGCCGCGTTCGATTCTCGACACGGTGGTCGGCGAGACCCCGGCCGCGACCGCGAGGTCCGCCTGGCGGAGCCCGCGTCGAATCCGAACGGCGCGCACCGCCGCTCCGAGCCGCTGATCGATCACCGTTCGAGGATGGCGCTCGGCGATCACCGGCCGGTTATACGTCGGCGTCGAGCGGCTGCTCCGATGTAGACTCGGGCTTCGGAACCGAGACGAGGTGGATCGCCGATGACGTCCGAACCCGCTCCCGATCGCGGCGGTGCCCAGCCGACGACAGTGATCGAGCTCACGCCCAACGAGCTCGCTCTCGTTCGGACGGCGCTCGGCCTGCTTCGCTCGACGCTGGGCAGAGAGGAGGCCGACGAGCTTGCCGAGGTCCAGGCGCTATTGGCTCGCCTTCCGGGCCAGGGACCCT
>WNFU01000829.1_pt1 | contig 52225 bp, 46 predicted proteins | sample 5400121 | NCBI WGS metagenome assembly WNFU01 (sample SAMN13153360, study PRJNA577476) | soil metagenome | isolation source: 100 cm soil or saprolite under grassland replicate 1 | place: USA:California | collected 2016-06-15 | reverse complement strand
GATCGAGTCGAAAGGCTCATCGCCGGAAGTAGAGGGGATCGAATCCCCTCATACTTCCAGCGATCTCAATTTCCTCTCCATCCGAGCTCACCAAGATGTTCGCTACGGATGGAGTATCCATTGAGGGAAGAAGATGACGCGCCGAAAGAATGAAAACTACACAGGAAAAAGATTGCGGCGTTAACCACGCCACGATTCAAGACGCCATCCGGCATGCCGAAGAGAATCTGGGGTTCAGAGGATTGCATGTCGAGCCATACTGGGGGACGACCCGATGGAATTGCCATCTGGTCGTCGGCTATCAATCGGGGGCGAGGAAGCGATGGCGGCTGGATTTTTCTGGCCAGCCGGAAGACGGACAGCCGCCTAAATTCATCCATATAAACGAAGAAAACTTCGAGGCTCCTCCCGGACGACAGAAAGTACTGCACCGGGTTGACGCGATGAAGAACGAGAATGGCCATTATTGGGTCGAACTGCAATGGCGCAAATGGACGTCGCGTTATGATTTGCCGGAAAAGGTCAGGGAGGAGATTGAGTTTTACAGAAAATCGAGGCGTTAATATGAGAACGGTGGTACGCTTCTTGCGGCAAACGCGACGGCCCGAACATGCATCTATGCGCCGTCGGCCAGAATTCGGGAAGAGACTTGGCTATTCCTGAAGAATGAGTATTTGAGGTGAACTATGTTCAGACAATTCAATTTCGCGTTTTTACTGGGGGTTCAGATCGCGTTATTTTCTCACGCGCCCGCTCAGCCTTCCTCGCCGCAACGCCCAAACGCGCAAGCTCAAAATCGTGACCTGCTGGTCAAGGAGATGCGCAGCGGCGCCGCGCTCGACGGGCGGGGCAAATTGTGGGCGGTGGTGATCGGCGTGTCCAGATACAAAAATCTGGCGCCGAAAGCTCAGCTCGAGTTTGCGCATCGCGACGCCGAAGCGTTCGCCGCTTTCTTGCGCAGTCCGAATGGAGGCGGTTTCCCCTCGAGTCAGCTCACGCTATTGACCAATCAGGCGGCGACGCTGTCGGCGGTTCGTAGCGCGCTCGGCACGACCTTGCCACGTTCGGCCGAGCCGGACGATGTGGTCGTCATTTTTTTCGCCGGGCACGGTGTGGTCGAAGGCGAGCGCGACGGGTATTTGCTGGCGCATGATTCCGACCCGCAAAATCTTTATGCGACGGCGCTCCAGCTTTCTGAGCTAAATCGCATCATTACCGAACGGTTGAAGGCGCGAACCGTGATTCTGATCGCCGACGCCTGCCACTCAGGGCAGTTGGGCTGGACCTCGCGCGGCTTGGCCGATGACATTATGATCAACCGTTTTCTTGAGGAGATCGGCAAGAGCGGAAAAGGCGTCTTTCGGCTTCTCGCTTCACGTCAGGATCAGCGCAGCTACGAGGGAAAAAATTGGGGCGGCGGGCACGGCGTCTTCACGTGGTTTCTGCTGGAAGGGTTGGCGGGCAAGGCTGACAGTGACAAAGACGGCTTCGTCCGCGTCGGTGAACTGCTCAATTTTCTTTCCGAAATCGTGCCGAAGGAGACCCAATCGTTGCAGCACCCTCGCGCCGCCGGAGACATTGACCCTCAGATGCCGATGGCAGTGCTCAGCGCCGCCGCCCGGGAAGTTAAAGATGTTGTCCCCGTCGCGTCGCCGACGATTCCAATCGAGCCGCGCGGCGCTCGCCCTCCGAATCGAACCCATCAAAGTCCGAAACCCGCGCCTCAGCTGGTTTCACTCGAGGTGCGTGGCGCCCCGGGACTCGCAATCTATCTCGACAAATCGTTTCGCGGGCGCGTGCGGCAGAGCGGCTCGCTGGTGATCAGACAACTTAAACTGGGCAGCCACGACCTTTTAGTGCGCTCGCCGAATGTCGAACCGATTAACCAGAAACTCTGGCTAACCACGGCGACGACGATTCTGGAAGTGAACGGAAGCGCTTCGCCCGATTCCCCGCTCGCCGCGCAAATCAAACAGGCGCTCAATAACAAGGACGTCGGCGCCGCGTTCAATCTCTACCAGCAGCTTATCGTTCGGTCGCCGAAGGACCCGCAGCGCGCCAACATCGAAGTCGCGCTGGGCGCCGTATACGAATCGATTGGTCAAAACGCGATCAATGTTTACGTCCAATCTTCGGGCATGGAAGTTCGGCCCGGAATGTTTCGAGAAGCCGCCGAGGCGTTTCGGTTCTTAAAGATTGTGACGCCGAACACCGATCAGAGCATCGAGGCGAAACTGAATTTCTGCGAAGGCAAAGCGAATTTTGACAACAAACAATTTCAGGAGGCCGTGGAGCGACTCAAACTCGCGACTCAAACCGACCCCCGCGCGGCCTACGCCTTCAGCGCGCTCGGGATGGCCTACCGCAATCTCAAGAAAGATGACCTGGCGCTTGACGCGTTCAAGCGCGCGGCGGAGCTCGCGCCTTCCTGGGCGCTGCCGCATTTACAAATGGGATTTCTCTATCGGGATGGCGGCAACCTGAATGTGGCCGAGGAGTCATTTAAAAATGCTGCCCGCGTCGACTCTCGCTATTCCTACGCCCAGGAGCAAATCATGCTCATCCACATGCAGAAAGGTGAGTATAAGAAAGCTGAGAGGTTAGGGAATGAAATCATCGCTAAATTTCCGAATTCAGGGAGGGCCTATTTATATCTGGGCCAGATTTACGATGATTCGAAGCGATGGGGGGCGGCGGCGGAAGCTTATGAAAAGGGATTGACTCTTCCTTCCGACATCAATCCAGGGGAGCGCGTAGACTATACGAAGCGGATGAAGAAATGCCGGAAGAAGGGTAAGTAGCAGTGGGGCGGACTTTAGTCTGCCCATGAGCCGGGCAGACTAAAGTCCGCTCCACTTCTTCCGCAGTAGCAGTGAAAGCCATGGCTAAATCAAGAAAAGCTAAACCTGCTGGCCTGATCCCCATTTACCTGCCGTCATTGACGGCGGGGCCTCTCGGCCACAATGACGCCGGACATCCGAACCGCCCACGCCTGTTGCTCGGCGACACGCCCGGGCCGTTGGGAATAAACGATCATGGCGATCCGAATCTGCGCAAGCCCTTTGGGGCGTCATCTCAATCAGCTCAACTGCGGATGGACCCCTTTATTGAGGAGGCGTACTGGAAGATCTGCGCGTTTGCGGCCAATGCCGTCCTGGTGACCGAAGCCGACGACGCCGAATTCAATCTGTTCGAAGGCAAAATCGAAGACAGAAATGTCGCCGAATATGTCAAACATCGAACAGAGTTTTTCGGTTCGACCGCCGCTTACCATACGTATGCGGCAATATCGGATGAAGAACATAAAGAGGCCAGGTATAGGGAAAACCAGATCGAATTCAGAAGCGAGGCTGAGAAAGTCTTTTATCGCTGGGTGAGAAAAGCTTATGAGAACATTGGGGTCGAGGATGTCCCGAACATGATCAGGAGCGGACAATCCGATGAGCTACGGCAGGAATTGGCGAAAGTACGAACGGCTTATGGCCGGGGCTTCCATGCCGGAGGTTTCAATCCGCGACCGAAGAAGAAAAAAAACAAGTACCGGCTCGGGACCATCAGCGAACACGCTACGGGCATGGCCGTTGACATCGAGGACAAGAAAAATCCTCAACTGGTTCTTTCCCAATGGGAGTTCATCGAGAAGCTGGCCGGAAAGAAAGTTGACCTGAGCTTGGCGCGCTGGTGGGAGAAGCCGCAGGACATGTGGCAGGACGTCAAGGATTTGAACGACAAATTCGTCGCCAAAGTCCAGGCCGAGGTCGCGCGCATTCAGAAAGCCAGTAAGGCGCCAAAGGATACGGATGACGCTCTTGCCGAGATTTTCAAAGGGGACCGCGAAATTAAGGACCTCAGGAAATGGGCTAACGGTTTCTTCACGCTGGAATGGGCGCTCGTCGACCAGTTGCACAAACATCATTTCCGGTGGGGGGCCACGTTCTATCCGGGTAATATTGATTTGCATCACTTTGAGTTAGCGAGCGGGGAAAAGGGAAAATGAACGACATGGCGGCAGGCGGCGCCGTGAGGGAGGGCGTATGAATCACGCCCTCCCTCACGGCGCCGCCTGCCGCCACTCACGGCGCGTCCATGCGCCAACCGCTATAACCACAGCGCCCAGCCAACCAATGGAGGTCTTAGTTGCCGACATACACACAGGACAACCGGTTTATCAGAATTGACACGACGCTCGGCGTGGATGAATTGCTGTTGCAGAGCTTCAACGGCGAAGAGGGGATCTCCAGGCCCTTTCATTTCGAGCTGGCGATGCACTCCGAGAACCGCTCGATTCAGTTCGATTCGTTAGTCGGCAAGAAGGCGACGGTCACCGTTTTCCTCCCCGACGGGTCGCCGCGCTACATCAACGGGATCATCAGCTCTTTCTCGCAGGGAGGCTCTTCGCCGCTTGAAGGCGGAACGGCCCCCACTGTTTTCACATCTTATTACGCCACGCTCGTCCCCTGGCTCTGGGCGCTGACCCGCACCAGCGATTGCCGCATTTTTCAGAACCTGTCCGTGCCCGACATCATCGCGAAGGTTTTCAAAGATCACGGCTTCTCCGATTTCGCCAACCGCCTCTATGGCGCCTTCGAGCCGCGCGAATATTGCGTACAGTACCGCGAGACCGATTTCAATTTCGTCTCGCGGTTAATGGAGGAAGAGGGAATCTTTTACTTCTTCGAGCACACCCAGGACAAACATATCCTTGTGCTGGCCAATCGCCCCAACGAATTCAAGCCTTCGCCGTTGCACAAAGAGGTCAGTTACAAATCAGTCATCGGCGATAAACGTAATGAGGATGTGATCAACGAATGGAACAAGACCCAGGAGGTGCGCTCCGGCCAATGGACGATGACCGATTACAACTTCCAACAACCGACCCTCGATTTGACGGCGACCGTCATCGGCATGGACGAACGCAAGCTGGAGATATACGATTATCCGGGCGAATACCGCGAGAAAGGCCAGGGCGAGCGATATGCCGGCATCAGGATGGAAGAGGAGCAGACCCCGATGATTGTCATCAGCGGGTCGGGCGCTTGCGCGGGTTTTACGCCGGGTTATCGGTTCGATCTGCGCGATCATTACCGGCGTGATTTCAATAAGAGCTATGTTCTGACTTCGGTCTATCATTCCGCCGATCAGGGGACTGATTACCGCAGCTCCGCCGAACAGGCTGCGGCTGAATTCCATTACGCCAACAGTTTCCAATGCGTCCCTCATCCGACGGCGTTCCGCCCGCTGCGGCTGACGCCTACGCCGGTCGTTCACGGTTCCCAGACCGCCATCGTCGTCGGTCCGGCCGGCGAGGAAATTTACGTGGACAAGTATGGCCGCGTAAAAGTGCAGTTCCACTGGGACCGTGAAGGCAAGTACGACGAAAACAGTTCCTGCTGGGTGCGCGTGTCGCAGAATTGGGCCGGCAAACGCTGGGGCGCGATGTTCATCCCGCGCATCGGTCAGGAAGTTATCGTGGATTTTCTTGAAGGCGATCCCGATCAGCCAATCATCACAGGCCGGGTTTACAACGGCGATTCAATGCCGCCTTACGCCTTGCCTGACGAGAAGACCAAGAGCGCGATCAAAAGCTATTCGTCGAAAGGCGGAGGCGGGTTCAACGAGATTCGCTTTGAAGACAAGAAAGGCGAAGAGCAAGTCTTCATTCACGCCGAAAAGCAGCAAGATAATCGCGTCAAGAAAGATTCTCTCGAATGGGTCGGGGCCGAACGCCATCTGATCGTCAAGCAAGACCAACTGGAAAAAGTCGAAGGCGACAAGCATCTGCAAATCAAAGGCGATCAGAACGAGAAAGTGGACGGCACGGTCTCGCTCAAAGCCGGAATGGATTTGCAGGAGAAGGTCGGGATGAAGGCCGCGCTCGACGCCGGGGTGGAGATTCATCTGAAAGCGGGAGTGAACCTGGTCATCGAATCAGGCATGACGCTGACGCTCAAAGTCGGGGGCAACTTCATCAACTTGAATCAGGCCGGCATTTTCATTCAGGGAACGATGGTGATGATCAACAGCGGTGGCGTAGCAGGTTCTGGTTCAGGCGCGTCGCCCGAAGCTCCCAAAGACCCCAAAGAGGCCGACAAGGCCGATCCGGGGGCCAAGCCCGAAATGCCCAAGCCGAAGACGCCGGTCAAGCCGAAAACTTACAGCCCTGGCGCGTTGGCGCTAAAACAGGCGGCGCAGAGCGGAATGCCGTTTTGCGAAATATGAGCGGCGTGATAACAATCCCGTGAGGATATGGCCATAACAAACGAGGCGATAATACAGACAATCAGCGGCGAACTGTTCAAGAACGAGGAATTGAATGTTTTCGCCGTGCTCGACGGCGCGTCGATCCCCGAACTGCTCCAACGGCTTTATGAACAACAGCCGCAACACGTCTGCCTTTACCGAGGCGAGCTGGAGCCGGATATGGCCGAAGTCGCGCCTTATCTGGTGAGGCTGGAGAAGGACTCGGATTTTACCGACTGGCTGATTGAAAAAGGCTGGGGAGAGCATTGGGGAATCCTCGCGCTGAGCCGCGAAAGCCTGAGCGCGATGCGCCGCCATTTTCGCGCCATTCTGGTCGTTTACACTCCCGAAAACAAACCGGTCTATTTTCGTTACTACGACCCGCGAGTAATGCGGGTTTATTTACCGACGTGTAATGTCGAAGATCTGTCTAAAGTCTTCGGGTCGGTTGACCATTACCTGCTGGAAGACGAAGACTCGAAGACGGCCCTACGATTTCGCAATGACTCGGGAGAGTTAAGGCAGGAGAAAATATCCCTGACCACCTAAGGTAAGGCGATCTACGGCGCGAGCGCTCGGGGCTGCGGGAGCAGGAGGTTAATTGATGGGGTCTTTCATTGAGACTATCAGCAGGGCGATGAAAGAAATTAAGGAGAAATTCGCCTCTGCGCCACCCAGTCCGGTTGTGAAGTGCCCCGCCGGCGCCGTCACCGAAGAGGAAGCGAGCCAGCTTTTCAAGGAACTGGCGAATCAGAAACACATTCCTTTCGATTTCCCGGACGATTGCTGTTATTCGCGCGCCCACGAGATGTGCAGGATCATGAACGAGAAAGGGGTCAAGTGCGGTAAGGTGTGGAATTACGCGCACGATTATCCGGGCGGCGCCGGACTTAAAGCCGACACGCCCAACAATCCTGACGGGCATGTCAACTGGCGCTATCACGTCGCGCCGACGGTCAAGGTTTGTGGCAGTGACGGCAAAACCAGGGATATGGTGATGGACCCGTCGCTGTTCGGCGGCCCCGTGACCGTTGACGAATGGAAAAAGAGGCAGCAGGACGACAAATCGAAAATCGAGCCGACGGATGACAAACCCTATTTTCGGGGGCCCGGCGGTAGCCCGATGGTCGAAGACAAGGACGGCTCTAGAACCAAAGTGAAGCTTGCGGACCACACCAAGAAGCGTGACGAGCGCAAGCTTTCTAAAGGCAAGTAGGTTCTGTTATGAAATTCAAGGGTACCAGGATCGGATTACATCTTCGCGTTCTCCCGCTGATTTCGTTGTGCGTCTTCGGCGCGGGTTTTCAAGCCAATTGCGGCAATAAGGAGAAGAAAATGGAAAGCTCAAGCTATGTCGTCGGTTTGGTGGATAAGTTTGAGGTCGCTCCCGCCGGCGATAGCGACACGTTGAGTCTGCTCAATCAGGGGGAGTACAGAATCAGCAAGAAAGACCGGAAGTACGACTGGTACGCAAATGTCATCAGAGATTTCAAGGCGGAAAGGAGGCCCCTCTTCGTCGAATTCGAGCCGATTGAGAAGAAAGTCCTGAACATTTTTCTTCCGTCGGAATACCAAATTGAGTATGTCGCGGATCAACCGAAAGATGGGAAGTTGAATGTCGCTCTACTGATGTCGCCGGCGCTATATTTTTTGAAGACGACGCGGAAGGGTTACGAGGAGATGCGAAAGTTGCTGACGGAGAGCGTGAAAAACCAATCCGTCGTATTGGTGACAACCGACACTGATACAAAAGAAATTCTGGACGCGCGCCTTCAGCCGTGACATCTCAGGCGCGAAGACGGCAAAACCTGTAGTAACTGAAAGGAAAATTTATGCCTCCGGCAGCTAGAATAACTGACATGCATACATGCCCCATGGTGACTGGGGTCGTCCCCCACGTCGGCGGCCCAATCATCCCGCCTTGCTGCCCGCAAGTGCTAATCGGCTTCCTGCCGGCGGCGCGCGTGACCGACATGGCGATCTGCGTCGGTCCGCCGGACGTGATTGTAAAAGGGTCAATGACCGTGATGATCGGCTTCCTGCCGGCGGCGCGCATCGGAGACCTGACGGCGCATGGCGGGGTGATCGTGACGGGTTTTCCGACGGTCATCATCGGGGGATAAACGATCGACGGGAGATGACAGATGTTAAAGATTCGGCCTGAACAATCGGAGGCGTTTCAACCGGTGGCGGAGGCCGCTTTTGTGGCGGAAGTCGTTGACTACCTGAGAAAGACGCGCCCTCAGGAGGTCGTTCGTCTTCCCGGCGGCCCGACCACAATCGCAGAGATACCGGATGAAATCTTGTCAAGTATGGTCCGAGGCGGAATTGCCCGCGCGCGCGAATACGGCATTACCTGGCGCTCTACTCTGGCCGGTTTTGTAGCGCTTATGTTTATCTCTGCCCCCAACTTCGACGATCACCCTCTGCTGAAGAGAGCTTTGCTCGATAATGACACTGATCCGAACAGCAGATTGGAAAAGCTCATTCAGGATTCGACTGAGCAGAACTGGGAGGCGGTAAGACAGGCATACGATGCGAGCGCTTGGGGTTTGAAGGAGCAGGAGGTTAATTGATGGAGTCTTTCATTGAGACTATCAACAGAGCGATGAAAGAGATTAAGGAGACATTTGCCTCCGAGCCCCCCGCGCCGGTCGTGAATCGTCCGGCCGGAGCCGCCGCCGAAGCGGAGGCGAAAAAGAGCCCGCAAGACGACAGATCGAAATTGGCGCCAACCGATCCGGATACAAAATAAATTCTGGATGCGCGCTTTCAGCCATGACCTTCCATCGCCGCCGCCCACCGCAGCTTCGCCATTCAGGGAGAGATCTCTTCGCCTGTGGCGCCAATGATCCTTTCCCTGGCGGCCAAACAGTGGCCGTCGCCTGAATGCCAACGGCATAGCGCTACTGATCGCTAAAAAAAATTCGAGCGACCAGTAATATGGCGGGGAGTTCAGCCACTTCATGTTTAGAGCTCAACTTGTCAAATGAGGTTCAATAGATGCGAAGACATTTTCTTGTGCAACGCTATCTGAAATAGGAGGAACGACGATGGCCGGGAAGGAACTTCAAGAAAAAGTAGACCGAACGGCGCTGATTCTCAACATGTCGACGTCGCTAAAGACAGCCTCGGACCGCTGGGCAGAGGTCTGTCGAATATATGACGGCGCATGGAAGACCGCGTTTGAAAGCCACGCGAAAATCCTGGAGAAAGTTCAGAGTATCAAAAAAAAGCGGGAGCAGGAGGCGTTAGACAGGTTAAAGTTGTGCATTGAGCTCGCCTTTGTGTTCCTGCCCATTATTGGTGGAGAGGCGGCCATCGCCCTAGCGCCGATTCTGACGGCGAGAGGCAAATTGCTGGCGAACCATATAGAACGGCAGGCCCGAGCTGCCTGGTCGGAGTTCGCGGCCAGCAGCCCAATCACCTCCAGAGTCGTGAAGGAGATTGGAACACGCTCTGCCAAGGAGGCGCAGGACGCGGCCGAGAAAATCAAGAAAGATATCATTGAGAAATTGGCGCCAAAGTACGTGAGGGAGAAGGCTCTGGCCGCGAACACCAACCCACTGGACGCGTTTATCGACAACAACAATCTAACGCGAGGAGAAATGAACAAGTGGGTGGAAAGCTGCTCCGAGTGGAACGTCAAGGGCACGTGGGAGCGTGAGTTGGTGCCCGTCGCGCACGAGTTGTTTCTCAATCACCCGTGGATCAGGACGGCGCCGCCCGAGCAGACGACGCAAGACATGCGAGCCCAATTGACGCTCTTCATTGAGATGGCTATCTGGCTGCGTTGGGCAAGGAGGCTCGATGAGGAATACTGGCGCAAAATTCACGAGTGGTACGTCAACGAATACAGCGGTAGGAGTCGGGACGGCAAGTATTCCGAAGTAGACATGAATAAGTCTTGGGTGAGAGACGCATTGGACTATCGTGTGCTCTGGGAACACCTGCGGAGGGTATATCCGAAGCTGTACAAATTGCATGGAATGACCCTCCTAGATCCGGATTCGGGCATTGTCTGGGCAGATACAACCACGATAGACCTTTGGGTCATGATCAGGTATGCCACGCACAACTCGGGTAGTGGTTTGTTGTATGAATTGTCGCCTAGCGGCGCGAGAATCTATTCCGGCGGATTGCTCCGCGAGTTGGGTAAGATGTGACCGCACGCTACGCGACTGATTCTCGCGCATAGTTGCAGCCTCTAGAGGCTATTATTAATTTTTCCGCTGCATTTTCAGCGGGTTAGTGTGCCAACAGCAATGCGGGCGCAAACGCCAGCGCGCCCGCGTCGGCGCTTCCCACTCCGTACAATTGAGTCTTCAACGCGCGGCCCGCCATCCACGCCAGGACCAGTCCTACGCCCGCGCCCCATACCCAGATCTGTTCCACTACTGCGGAGGTAAACAATTCCGGTCGCCCGACGGTTCTGACCACGAGAGTGCCCCGCTCCTGACTTCGCTGCGTTTCCGGCCTTAGTTGCGCTTTCGGCCAATACACTTGCGGAAGTAGATCGGTCTCAAGACTCACACTCCTGATGTGGCCGACCACGCCCACGACCTCAATCCATGGCGTCTTATCGGTGATGACTGCGAAGGGGGATTCGCTTGACCAACGAGTCTTCATTGCCGAACACTTTGCGCGCGAGTTGTTCGTCGATGATGGCGACCGGCGGTTGATTTGGTTATGATGGGCGGCGAACTTAAGGGACAATGGACGCTGTCGGGAGTATTGAAATTGCGCCATCAACCTTGAACACCTACGGCGGCCGGCAGCCGCATGCGACGTGGCGGTAGGCGACGCCGTGAGGGAGGGCGTACGAATCACGCCCTCCCTCACGGCGCCGCCTACCGCCACTACTGATCCGCTCCCCGCGAAAGGAAAGAACAATGGACCGAAAGCTTATCTTAGCGGCAGCGGTAATGCTGGCTGGATGTCTGTTTGAGCCGTCGCTCTCGACGGCTCAACGACAGCGGGGGCAGTCCGTACAGCCCAAGGCCCTCCACCGAACCGCGCTGGTGATCGGCAATAGTAACTATGAACAAAGCCCGCTGCGAAATCCGGCCAATGACTCGCGCGCGATGGGAAATACCTTAAAGGATCTGGGGTTCGACGTGACGCTTCAATTCAACCTGAATTTGCGACAGATGAATGAAGCGGTGCGTGGCTTCGGACAAAAGATCAAAGACGGCGGAGTCGGGTTGTTCTATTTCGCCGGACATGGCGTGCAGGTCGACGGAGTGAACTACCTGGCGCCGGTGGGCGCGCGTGTGGAGAAGGAGCAGGACGTAAAAATCAAGATGCTGGACATTGGAAAAGTGACGGCGGAGATGGAAGCGGCGAAAAACGGATTGAATGTCCTGATTCTGGACGCCTGCCGCGACAACCCATTTGTACGCGCCTTTCGCTCTCCGAGCCCCGGTCTTGCGCCGATCAACGCCTCGAGCGGCACGTACATCGCTTTCGCCTCGGCGCCGGGAACGACCGCCAGCGACGGCGAAGGAGAAAACGGGCTTTACACTCAGGAATTGTTGACCAATCTGAAACAGCCGGGATTGCGGTTGGAGGACATCTTCATTCGGACGCGTGTGTCGGTGAAGAAGAAGAGCAATGACAAACAGGCGCCCTGGGAGAATGGGGCGCTCGAAGGCGTGGTCATCCTCAACATAAAGGGCGACGCTGATTCAACTGCAGCGGCCGCAGAGGGCGCCAAGCAGTTCCCGAAGATTCGCTATTCGGGAATTCCCCTCTCCGCATTGCGTTCCGGGAAATTCACCACTGCGAGCGTGGACGAGAAGGGGCAGGTCACCAAACGCGAAGCTGGCCCGGCGCCATTCTATTTGGAAGACCTCGGCGGCGGCGTCAAATTGGAGATGGTCTATATTCGCGGCGGCAGTTTTCAAATGGGGTCGCCTAGCAATGAGCCGGAGCGTGAAGAGGATGAGATCCAACACCCGGTGCGGGTGAGCAGTTTTTGGATGGGGCGCTACGAGGTTACGCAGGCGCAATGGATAGCCGTCATGGGCCGCTTGCCGGAATGTCTTGCCGGTAGTGATAACCTGGGAGACTACATACCTTTAACCTGCATCCGCTGGGCGGAGGCTCAGGAATTCATCGCCAAATTGAATGAGTTGCTGAAATTGGACAAGGAGAGAGGATATAGCTTGCCACGAGAAGCGGAGTGGGAATACGCGGCGCGAGGCGGAACTAAAACACCGTTTCCCTACGGGGAGACAATCGCGCCGGGTTTGGAAAATTACAACTGGGAGACCGCGTACGCCAAGGGGCCGACGCATACTCGTGAGCGCGAATATCTGGGGAAAGTCGGAAGCTACGTGGCCAATCCCTTCGGCCTCTACGATATGTTAGGGAATGCGTCAGAATGGTGTGAAGATTGGTTAGATGAGTACCCGACGGCGAGTAAGGGCGAACAATTAGACCCGACGGGGCCGGCCGAAGGGTATAAGCATATTGTACGAGGAGGAGATTATGGCAGCTCCGCTGCCCGATGCAGACCAGCTAGTCGCGCCGGGATACTCCCTGCTTTCCGCCCCTCGATCTCCGTGGGTTTCCGCCTGGTGAGAAGACAATGACGGTCAAATGTTCCTCAATCTTTTCTCTCTTGCGATTATTCATTCACTGCGCCCGCGACTCTCAACCGGTTGACCAGCAGATGCGCCTGCCGCGTCGGTTCAGGCAAGCGGTATTTGGTCGTCGACCGCAGGACCAGGTCTATCGCCGAATCGAGATCGATAAGGTGGCCTGGTGAAACGTAGACCGGGGCGACTTTGTTCTTCGTCCGCAGCGCGACGCCGACCTGTTCGCCCCGATCGACGAGAGGCGACCGGCTCCCCGCTTCAAGCCCGAGCTCGCCGTACTTGCCCACCAGAATGCTCTTGGCGCAGCCGATGGTCGGCAAATCGAGCAACACGCCGACGTGGCAGGCGATGCCGAAGCGTCGCGGGTGGGCTATGCCCTGCCCGTCGAGCATCAAGACGTCTGGTTTCGTTTTGAGCTTCTCCCACGCTTCGAGCAGCGAAGGGGCCTCGCGAAAGCTCAGCAGCCCCGGCACGTAAGGGAATTTAGCCACACTGCGGACGCCGGCGGTTTCGACTATCCTCAAATCGGGCAGCCTCAAAACGACTATGCCGGCGTATACCGTCTCAGAAAATTTGTTGTACGAGATGTCCGCCCCGGCGATCGCGCTTACGGGCCGCGCGAGTGGTTGCAGGCGAACCAGATTGCGAAGCCGTTGCTGAACATCGACGGCTTCGCCGCGCGTCAGGTCCCAACTGTGCAATGAAAGTGAAGTCATGGGCGGTGGCGCCTACGCCTAAATGTCTCTAAGCCGCGATCTCGACCAGCGTCAAAGAGAAATGAAGCGTCTCGCCGGCGAGGAGGTGGTTCGCGTCGAGCGTTATCGTCTTGTCGGTGAGATCGGTGATGGTCAGTGGAATATTGCCATCAGGAGTGCGCATCTCTATATGCATGCCGACTTCCGGTTCGGCGCCGCCGAGATTGAATTGGCTGCGGTCGATGGTCTGCACCAATTCCTCGATCCGGTTCCCGTAAGCCTGCTCCGGTTCGATGACGACATCTTTCGTCTCGCCCACCTTCATTCCCATCAACGCCTGATCAAAGCCGGGGATCACCTCGCCCGCGCCGACGGTGAAGGCCAGCGGCTCAGCGCCTTCTGACGAATCGAAGACATCTCCGCTATCGAGTTTGCCAGTGTAATGGACCTTCACGATGTCGCCACTTTTAACTATAGACATTTGTTTCTCCTATAATTGTTGAAAATACTCACACAAGGAGCATCGCACAGCGATAGGCAAAAAGCCAGTAGTTAAAAATTGGACGGATTTCAGTCTGTCCCTAATCAGGACGGGCTAAAGTCTGTGGCGCCTTGAAAACGGCGCGCGATTGCCTTATCAAAGTCGAGATGAGAGCTTTGCGCTTTGAAGACAACAAGCTGAAACTGGCCGATTCGGCCGTCCCGCGCCGCGCCGGCGAGGCGTTGGTGCGGATGACGATGGCGGGAATTTGCAACACGGACGTCGAGATCGCGCGCGGCTACGCCGGCTTCCACGGCACGCTCGGACACGAGTTTGTCGGCGTCGTCGAAGAGTCTCCCGACAGGTCACAGATCGGCCGCCGCGTCGTGGGCGAAATCAACGTGGGCTGCGGACAATGCGGTCTTTGCCTCAGGAACGATCCGCGTCATTGCCCGGATCGGACCGCGCTCGGCATTCGCGGGCGCGACGGGGCGTTCGCCGAATATTTGAGCTTGCCGCCGCAGAATCTGTTGACCGTGCCCGACGGCGTCACCGACCGGCAGGCCGTCTTCACCGAGCCGCTGGCGGCCGCGCTCGAGATCCTCGACCAGGTCGAGATCCGCGCTTCGCATCGTGTCGCCGTTATCGGCGACGGCAAACTGGGGCAATTGATTTCGCGCGTGATCGCGAGGGCGGGATGCGACCTGACCCTGATCGGCAAACACGACGCCAAGCTGGAACTCGCGGCGCGCGCCGGAGTCAAAACGGCGAAACTCGGCGCGGCGGAGATCGTCCATCGTAGTGACGACTTTGATTGCGGCGTGACGACTGAAGTTGTCACTACAAAGGCGCCGGGCTTCGATTTCGTGGTCGAAGCGAGCGGGGCGACGAGCGGAATGGAACTCGCGCTCGATTTGATCCGGCCGCGCGGCGCGATTATCCTGAAGTCCACTTTTCGCGGCGCGGTCCGACTCGACACTTCCAGGATAGTAGTTAATGAGGTGAGCGTGATCGGTTCGCGCTGCGGGCGTTTTGAAAACGCGCTCCGGCTGCTCGAATCCGGCGGGGTGGACGTCGAGTCGCTCGTCGCGCGTGAATACCCATTGGCCGAAGGCGTCGAAGCGATGGCCGAAGCGCAGAGGCCGGGGACTCTCAAAGTTCTGTTGACGAATTGACCTATGTATCCGGCGGGAAATCTTTTCATTCCGGCGACGCACGGGCGGTTGGAAGCGATCTATCGCCCGAAAAGCAATCAGGCCGAGCGGGTCGCGCTGGTCCTGCATCCACACCCGCTGCACGGCGGCACTATGCACAACAAGGTCGTCTTCCGCGCGGCGAAGGCTTTGAACGAGTGCGGCTTCGAGACACTGCGGTTCAACTTTCGCGGCGTCGGACTGAGCACGGGCGAGTTCGATGAAGGGCGAGGTGAATGCGCCGACGCGCAGGTCGCGCTCGATTATCTTCTCGACAGCCAGCCGAACGCGCGCGAAGTCATCGTCGCCGGTTTTTCGTTCGGCTCGATCGTCGGTTTGAGAGTGGGATGTTCGGACGAGCGCGTGGACAGATTGATCGCCATCGGCGCGCCTGCGCGGCTGGAGAATTTGGATTTCATCGCCGGTTGCGCGAAACCGAAGCTCTTTATCCACGGGACCGAAGACGACGTCGCGCCGCTCGCGCCGCTCGAAGAGTTTCTGGCCACACTGCCCGCAGGCGCCGACTTCAAGTTGGAACGGATCGCGGGCGCCGGACATTTCTTCGACAATCATGCCGGCGAATTGATGCTGGCTGTCAAAAATTTCGTCGGCGGCGCCACGGCCGTCAGGGAGCGGTGATTTGTTATGCGGTTAAAGCAGTTTCAACTAGGGCGCGTCTTCGGCATCCCGTTGATTATCGACTACAGTTGGCCGCCGGTCGCCTTGTTGCACGTCTGGTTGGTGTCGCGGTTTTGGCTGGTCGCCGAGGTCCAACCTCCGCTCCCGCTCTGGCATAACCTGATCATCGGAAGCGTCATCACCGCGCTCTTCTTCGCCTCGGTCTTGATTCACGAACTGTCGCATGCTCTTGTGGCCAGAGTGGATGGCATCCGCATTCAAGACATTCAACTACATATCTTCGGCGGATGGGCGCGGCTCATCGGAGAGCCGCCCACGCCGATGGCCGAATTACGCATCGCCGTGGCCGGGCCGGTAAGCTCGTTCCTGCTGGCGGCCTTCTTCTGGCTATGGCTGTTAGTGGTAGAACGCTTGGCCGACGGGTCTGCGGCGGCGCAGGCCGCCGGCGCGTCTTTTCTATATCTCGCCGCGGCCAATTTTTTTCTGGCGACGTTCAACCTGCTGCCGGGTTTGCCGCTCGACGGCGGAAGGGCGTTGCGCGCGATCCTCTGGCAGAGACGTAAAGACATCCTCTCGGCCACGCGCACGGCCATGAAACTCGGCGTCTGGTTGGCCTACTTGCTCATCTCTTACGGGCTGTTGCTGGCCACGACCGCGGCCATGCGCGGGAAGTTTTGGCAGGATTTTACGGCCGCGGCGTGGTTGCTGGTTCTGGGCGTATTCCTGAAATCGGCTGCGGAAAACGATTACCGCTACCGCGAACGACAATCCGCCGGCGAGCGGATGCGGCGGGATGACGGCGATCGGTCGGACGTGAGCGGCACGGTCGGCGCGGTGATGCGTTCGCCCGCCGTCAGCGTGTCGCCGGAGCTGTCGGTCGCGGAATTTATCGATCAAATCCTCGCCGCTCACCGCCACACCCATTTTCCCGTCGCGCGCGACGGGCGGCTGCACGGCGTCCTTTCGCTCGAAAGACTTCGCGAAGAGCCGCAGGAGAAATGGGAGCGACTGACCGTCGGCGAGGTGATGAAGCCGATAGACGAATCGTTGTTCATTACCGTCCGCGCCTCAGTCGAACACGCTCGGCGTAAATTGAAAATGAACAACCTCGGATTCCTGGCCGTCATCGATCAAGACGGCCTTCTGATAGGCCATCTAAATGCGAAGGATCTGGAGGAGGCCGTGTGAAATGAAACTGATGTCTTTAGCGTTATCAATCCTAATCTCATCACACGGTGTTGCAGGGTTTGCTCAAGCGCCAGTCGCAGACGTTTCACTTCAGAGACTCGAGCGTGAGATCGCGCGGTTAACGCAGTAAGTTCGCTCAAAAGGCGCATTGACCACGCCTATGAACGCCCGGGCGCTAAATCGAACTAGGCGACATTGGTACAGTACCGGGAGCGGTAGCGACCGGGCGCCTCGCGGAGAGGGCGTTTCGATAGGCGCCCGGTCGCTACCGCTCCCGGTACTGTACCACCGCGTGTCCCAATGTTGTCTGGTTCGATTTAGATGAACGCGCCTTGCTGCCCTTGTTGGGCATCCTGCGGAGGATTCTCGGCAAACCATTCCACAATCGACGGCATATTCATCTCGAAATCGCCCGGGACCGAAAAGTTCAAGACGGCGGCCGGGCTTGAACTTCGGTTCTGGAAATCGTGCGTCACTCCTCCCGGCGCCAATACGAAGGAGCCACTGGGGGCGTCAATCCAGCGGTCTCCAATCAGAAAGCTCATCGTTCCTTCAATCACATAGAAAATGTCGTCCTCGGCGTGGGAGTGCGCGCCGGGGCCTTGCGTGTGCGGCTCCAGGCGCCACTCCGAGATGGAATAGGCCCTTTGCGTTTCGTCCCCGTCTGCTTTGAAGACAGCGTTAATGCGTCCCATCGGGTACGAACGCCCGGCGCCGGGAGGCAGAAAAATGCCGGCTCGTTTTGTAGAGTCGTCTTGGCCACTCATGTGTCCTCCTATTGCTTATTGATCGAAGAATGCGGCAAATCGCTTCTGTATCTCATCGGTCGCCACGTCTTCCTTGCGGGTTGCGATGAGCCAGACGTGGCCGAATGGGTCTTCCAGTTTGCCGCCGCGGTCGCCGTAGAACTCGTCTTTTACCGGCTGCAATATTTTCGCCCCGGCGTCGTAAGCCTGGCTAACTACTGCGTCCGCATCTTCGACGTAAAGGTGAATCTTCACCGGTGTTCCGCCGAGCGATTGGGGGCTGCGATGGCCATATTCCAGATACTCGTCGGCCAGCATAATCACCGCGCGTCCAATTCTGATCTCGGCATGCCCGATCTTCCCGCTAGGTTCTGTCAGCCGGTAGACCTCCATCGCTCCGAAGGCTTTTTTGTAAAACTCAATGGCGGCGGACGCGTCATTAACGCACAAGTACGGCGCCGCGCCTTCACAACCATCAGGAATCGGTTTCACTTCGCTTGCCATAAATATTCTCCTCGGAAAATCCCTGGGTACGCATCGCTTCCAGCGTGCAGTCTCGGCGAAAGACGAATTTATAGGAACCAGACTTGGGCAGGCGCCGCCTCAGGTTTGGGGACGACTGATTCCGATCAATAGATCTCTAGCCGAGACTGCACGCTGGAAGCGATGCGTACCCAGGTCGCGTTCTCATTGTTTCAGGGCGTCGCTCACTCCTTTGTATTAAACCGCTAAGGTCTCGATCACGCTGAACGCCGTGGGCGGCGCTGTCACGATTCGCGCAATGCGCAGCCCCGAAGCTTCGAGCAGCCCGCGGAACTCGGCTTCGGTTCGCTCGCGTCCGCCGGCCATCACCAACATGTTCAAGTCGCTGCCGATGATCACTCCGTCGTGTGATGACGATCCCACGCGCTCGGGGACGGTCGGCTCTATGATGAGCAGCCGCGCGCCATTCTTCATCGCCGCGCGGCAGTTCTTGAAAATCGCCAGGCTCCGTTCGTCATCCCAGTCGTGAATGACGCTCTTCAGCATATACGCGTCCGCGCCCGCCGGCACGGATTCAAAGAAGCTTCCCGCGACGAACTCGGCGCGCCCGTCGACGCCGCTCTCCGCAAACAGCCGCGTCGCGCCTTCCTGGCAATGCGGCAAATCGAAGTCTTTGCCATGCATCTCCGGATAAGCCGCCAGGATCGCCGCCAGCAACACGCCATAACCGCCGCCGACATCCACCAACGAGCGAACGCCGGAAAAATCATACGCCTTGATCAGCGCTCCGGCGGCCTGCCGCGTCGTTTCCACCATCGCCTGGTAGAAGATCGCCGCTCCTTCCGGATCGGCGGCCATCGCCTCGAAGGTCTCTTTTTCGCCGAGAAGCTTCGGCGCGGGCTGCCCCGTTCGCACGCAATCCACCAAGAATTCCCACCCGTGCCAGACGTACCGCCCGCCCATCAGCAGCGCCCACGAGCGCGCGGAGTCCGGCGAATCGGACCGCAGGTAATCGCCCATCGGCGTGAGCGCAAAAGCGCCGTCTTCGGTTTGAGTACACAGTTCAAGCGCGACCAGAGCTCGCATCAGACGATAAAGCGCTCCAGGATGCGCTCCGGCGGCCTGCGCCAATTCGTCGCTGCGGCGCGGGCCGTCGGCGAGAAGATCAGGAATCCGCAGCGCCGCCGCCGCATGAATGGACTGCGGCGCCCACAGGCTCAAAATCAACCGTGTAAGCTGGAGACGCGGCGGCGTCTCCGTGACATTTTGATGCGACATGCATCTTCCTCCATTTCAGATTTTGCGACTGGCGCAATGATACCGATGTGATAAGGTCGCGTCTTGGAAAAAAGTCAGGCCATTCTCCATTTTCAATTCCACATTCTCCATTCTCAAGCAGGAAGAGAGCCTGTTTCCTCTGCCTGAGAATGGAGAATGTGGAATTGAAAATGGAGAATGGGGCCGGCTCAACTAACACAAAGTTTCCCAATCCGGTTTGTTTTGATTCAAAGGCGAGATAGATTCGCGGCGGCTGATTTGCCGCGTTCGAGGTAACTGTCTCCGACGGTATTACCGTCGCCGGTGGGGTAGCGGGCGATCAGAAATTCACGCGGCGAAAGACCGCTCAACTCACGGAACTCCGCGTTCATATGAGGCTGGTCGTAATACCCTGCGGCAAGCGCGACCTCAATCAGCGGTTTTGCGCCTTTCTGCAACATCGCCGTCGCGCGGCGAAAGCGAACGACGCGGGAATAAAGCTTCGGCGCAAGTCCAATCTGTTCGCGGAACGCCTCGGCCAGTCGGGTTTTCGACAATCCAGTCTGTTGTCGCAACTCGGCGATGGAGACCGCGCCGCCGCTCTGTTCAATCCGCCCGGCGGCCCAGGCGATGGCCGGATCAATCCCGCGCGCCTTCATCACGCGCTCCGCCACCCAATCGGCCGCCCGCCGCAACCGCTCTTCAACCGAAGCCGCGTCGTAACACCGTTCCGCCAATTCGCCTGCCGCTCGCCCGACCAGGTCTTCCAGATCGACGACCAACTCGCTGATCTCCCGCATCGGCCCGTCCAGCAGCGTGTAAGCCCCTGCCGGACACAGCCTCACGCCCATCACGTCTTGGCGCGGCGGCTGGGCGCTCACCATCGGCCCCGATTGCACCCCCCCCAGCCACGCCGTCTTCAACAATTCCGGCCCCGCCCCGGTGATTGTGCGATAAGGCTCGCCGAAATTGACCAGCATCTCGACCATCCCGTTCGGCAAAATCCGCTTTCGCACGGAAGACGTCGGGCCTTTGAAATACCATACGACCTCCACCAACCCGGCCAAATGCGAAAAAGGCTGTGGACGCCATTCGCTGTATGTCCAGGGGCCGAGCGGCGTGTCATTGCGCAAAGTGGAGATATTCATGCGGATGCGGATTTACAGGAACATCACCTGACCAGACACTTCGTCGGCGTTCATGGCTTCATAAATGACCACCATCGCGCGCAACGTTTGGCCAATAGACCTCGTTCCCTGTTTGCAATAAGCAATGCCTGCGTGCTGTTTTCCCTGAGCATGCAGTCGCAGGAAGTCATCGTCCAATGTAAACAACAAACGGCCTGATTGATGCGCGAACGCTAGCTGCGTTTCATCCGAAGCGCCGATCAAGCCGGCTTCGGCGGTTGTCGTCACATCAATGCCGCGGCGGCGTAATCCGTCAGCAATGGCTGAAGAGACATTTTCATCCAGATGAAATTTGATCCGTTCACTCACGATGCAATTCCGCCAAGCAGATTGTCGAGTTTGGCTTGCAATGCCGAAGGATGTTGCTTACGGAATTCCGTGACAAATTCCTGTTCTTGCCGAATCTCTTCGCGAATCTCATCAATGTTGTCGTAATAGTAAGCCAGAGCCGCATGAACATCGCTTAGGCTGAGCGTCGGCAAATGGAGCACGATCTCATCAACGCTCATCCCCATCTGTTCGTGCATGATCGCTATGTCCATTACGCGTACGCGATGCTCGGCAATGCACGCTTTGCCGCCGTAAATATCAGGGTTTCTCGTGATGTGCTCAGTGATTACATTTGCCATTAGTTTCACCTTTGCTGAATACGATGCGCTTCATTCGAGCATAGTATAAGGCATCGATCCGCGCCGTGACGGTCGGGTGCTCGTTTTTTGCTTTGACAGCGGCATTATAAACCCGAATCGCGTGTTGAATCAGGCGATAGGGGAGCGCCTTCTTTAAAAATACGCTAGGCGTCGCCCCCGCTTGCGCACGGACGAGATCGGGCCTTTGAAATACCAGACGACCTCCACCAACTTGGCCAGATGCGCCAGAGGTTGTGAACGCCATTCGCTGTACGTCCATGACCCGAGAGGATGCTTATGATTTCAAGAATTACCAGAGACGTTCTCGAAAGTTTTTTGCTCTGTAGATACAAAGGCTATCTGAAATGGACTGGCCATCAGGGGATTAAATCGGATTACGAGGTTTTGCTTGCCGGGGCGAGAGACGAGGTGAGACTCACAGCCATTGACAAGATCCTCGCTCAACACCGGCAGGACCAGGTGGTAAGAGGCATTCCCCTAACCAACTCTATCTTGAAACAAGGATTGCCTTTCCTACTGGAGACCACCCTGGGAGATGACACACACTCTCTTTCTTTTGACGGGCTAAAGAAGGTACCCGGCGTGTCAAAGCTTGGGGACTTCCATTACATTCCTATGTTGTTTCATGAAGGGCGTCAGATCCGCAAAGAGCAGAGACTTATGCTGGAGGTGTGCGGATTGTTCCTCTCTCGCCATCAAGGGATCATGCCTAGCAATGGGATTATCTGGCACGGCAGGGAGACGAAGGCTACAAAGGCTCATCTGAACTCCGATCTAAGGAATGTCGAACAACTTCTCAAGGGCTTGCAGGAGATGCTCAATTCTGAAGCGCCGCCAAAGCTAATTCTTAACCAACATTGTCAAGTCTGTGAGTTCCGTCAACGCTGTCATGACCAGGCAGTACAGGAGGACAACCTCAGTCTGCTTCGCGGAATGTCGGAGAGGGAGATCAAGAAGTGCGGTAAGAAAGGCATCTTCACAGTCACTCAGCTTGCCCACACATTCAGACCTCGGCGCAAAGGAAAGCGGGAGGCGCAGACGACAAATCATCACCAATACCCCCTCCAGGCCCTGGCGATCCGAGACAAGAAAATCTACATCCTTGGAAAGCCGGAACTTCCCAGCAGCCCTGTGCATGTGTATCTTGACATTGAGGGCGATCCCGAAGCGGATTTCATCTATCTCATTGGCATGGTCATTGTGGAAAACGGTTTGGAAAAAAGACATTCTTTCTGGGCCGACCACAATGATCAGGAAGCCAAAATATTCGAGCAGTTTGTGTCTGAGGTCACGCGTTATGATGACTTCTTGGTGTTTTGCTACGGCGGCTACGAACTAGGCTTCCTCAAACGAATGAGGAAAGTGGCAAAGAAGAAGAAGCTGGCGGACAAAGTGTTGAACGCCTCAGTCAACATTCTCTCTCTGATCTACTCTCATATCTACTTCCCAACCTATTCGAATGGCTTGAAAGACATCGGCGGCTATTTGGGCTTATCGTGGACTGAGCCGGACGCCTCGGGCATCCAAAGCATTGTTTGGAGAAAGAAGTGGGAAGCTTCCAATAGCGAAGATTGGAAGCAAAAGTTGGTGACGTACAATTTGGAAGATTGCGCAGCGCTGAAGAGGGTAGTTGGGGTAGTTCAGATGATCATTGCTAAGGCCAGTTCGGGATCTGTCCTGCCGACAAGTGAGCAAGGCGAACCTCCGGTCGCATTCGTAAAGGACATTGAGAGGCTGACTGACTTTTACACCTGGGGCAAGGTTAACTTCGTTCACCCTGACTATGAATACATCAACAAGTGCGCCTACTTCGACTATCAAAGGGAGAGAGTGTATGTGCGAACCAGCAAAACTATCCGCAAGAGCGCAGCAGGAAAGAAGAAGAGTCTCAATAGAAATCTCAGGGCTTCCGAACAGGTCGTGGTCGTAGCCTCGAGGTGCCCCGGCTGCAAAAGTAAGGAAGTGATCAGCGCCGTCAAAAAACAGGTTCGATCTCAAGAGCCAAAAGTGAAGAGAGCATTTGATCTGATACTGACTCCGGGTGGAATCAGACGAAAAGTAATCGAGGTCAGAACATCAGTGCATAAATGCCAGAAGTGCGGTGAGGAGTTTGCCCCTGATCAGCATCAGAGATTGGATAAGCACTTTCACGGCCTGAAGAGTTGGGCCATATTTCAGCACGTCGAACACAGAACCAACCTTGAAACTGTTAGGAAGATGGTCGAGGAGTTCTTCGGCATACGCATTCTCATGCCAGAAATTCATATGTTCAAGCCATTAATGGCAAGACAGTACAAGCCAACATACCAAAAGTTGCTCAAAAAAATCCTCTCCGGCAACCTCCTGCACGTAGATGAAACCGAAGTGAAGTTGCAAAACGGGAAAGGGTACGTTTGGGTGTTCACGAATCTCGAAGAAGTTGTGTTCATGTTTAAGCCTACAAGGGAGGGAAGCTTTCTACGGGAATTACTGAAGGACTTTCACGGGGTATTGGTCTCTGACTTCTATGCCGCCTACGATTCTATTGAGTCCCCCCAGCAAAAGTGCCTCATTCATCTCATGCGGGACATCAATCAGGAACTGTTGAATAATCCTTTTGACGAAGAGCTTCAATTGATTACGCGCCCATTCGGCAGCCTATTGCGCGCGATCATTACAACCATAGACGAGCATGGATTGAAACAGAAGCGCCTTAAGAAGCACGAAGATGAAGTGGAGGGCTTCTTCCGCTCCCTTTCAGAGCGATCTTTTCGCTCCGAAGCTGCCGAAGCTCTTCGAGCGAGGTTGATTAAATATCAGGACAAGCTGTTTACTTTCATCAACTACGATGGCGTGCCTTGGAATAATAACAATGCCGAGCACGCCATAAAACAATTTGCGTATTATCGGGAGAATGCGAACGGGATGTTAACTGAACCCGGTATGAGCGATTACTTGCTGTTGTTGAGCATTTGCCAAACCTGCCATTACAAAGGAGTCAGCTTTTTGAAATTCCTTCTCTCACGTGAGCGAGACGTAGATGCTTTCTGCGAGAGACCACATCGGAAGCGGCAATCTCCCACGATTGAGATTTACCCCAAAGGTTTCATCCCCTCCCATCTTGCATACCGCTACAAACGAAAATCTCATTCCGATCAGCACAAAGATGGTACTTCTTCACAATGACAGCGGCCAGCTATCAATTCGAGACAGAATTTGCCTGTCGTCGAGTGATCGCCGGCCGCTGAAGTTTGCTCCTTCTTCGCCGCCTTAACGAAAGAGGATGAACAAGCCTTGTATTCTGCCTTACTAAGGATCAATCGGCTCGCTTGTGATCGCGGGCTCGTTCTTGAGCGGCCCGACGCCTTGTCGGCCAGGATGTTCCGGAATGGTGATCGTCACCTGGGCGACGTTGTTTTCGTAATCGGATTCCGGCAACTGATGGCAGACTCCGGGGTGGCCGGGGTCCGCGAAGCGGCAAGGCTCGTTCCCCGTCGGGACAAACCCCGGATTGACCGTGATCCGGATGATGTAGTCACCGGGCGGCACCGGCGGTTGCCCGTCGCCGCCGTCGAGCAGGAAGTACTGCCCGCCGAGCCTCCAGTCGTAGACATCCGACCAGCCTTTGCTGATCCCTTGATTGCCAGGTATGCCGATCGCGCCGCAACTCCGGAAGTGCGGCTTGTTGTCGGCATCTCCGGTGAAAGCCTGGTACTTCTCCACATCAATCATGCAGAAGCCGCGCTTGGCCGCGCGCCAAACGAACCCTGTCCTGGGGTCAATCAGTTCGTAGAGCGCGTAATGCCGGAAGTGATAATGGTTGTGGCAACTCGCAAATTCGAAGAGGCCGTCGCTCACGTGCTGGTTGGGATCGCCGACAACCAGGTCGGCGTCGCCGATGTTCGGCGTTCCCACAGTGAAGCGCACCAGCGTGTGTTCGCCGGGCGTAATGCCGCCCTCCTCGACGCTGCAGAATTCCGCCGGCAAGTCCTCGACGCGGACGACCCAATGCTGTCTGAGCCTGGCTTGATCAACGATCAGGTCAGGCAAGGAGGCTTGTTGGGCTTTGCTTTTCGTCTCGTTGGCTGATGACGTGGAATGCAGGCTCAGGTGTTGGAAGAGAGCCAATCCCAGAATCAAACAGATGGTCGCGAGAATAACTGAGAAGCGAATCTTTATCATTTTTCCTCCTGGTTGATGCGGCTAGTGTATTAGCCAGTTCGGTGGTTTGTTTGTCTTCGGCGTGTACTTTCGGCGGGTTAGTTTGACATGCTTATCGTAAAAATCAAGGCAGCTCTCCGATTTCCCTCCGGTCTGCTTGTGACGATGAAGAATCGTCTGCAGACCGGAGGGAGGTTGACGAGGGGCTATTCCTTCTTCACCACCGTTCCTTTCTGCCCGATCTGCTTCAACAACTCCTGCACCGCCGTCTCCAACTGGCGATCGCGTCCCGCCAGGTTATCCTCCGGCGTGTTCTCGACCGGGATGTCGGGCTGCACGCCGTAATTCTCCATGTTGGTCCGCTTCGGATCGGCCAGATAGACGCCCACGCCGGGCGTGCGCACCGTCGAGCCGTCTATCAAAGAGTAACTGCCCGTGCCGATGACCGCGCCCATCGTCGGAGCGCCGACAGTCTTGCCCAGGCCCAGGGCCTTGAAGCCGGCGGGGAACATCTCGGCGTTGGAGGCCGAGCGCCAGTTCTGCAACACCACCTTCGGGCCGAAGTAACCGGCGAAGGGGCGGCCCGAAGGCTCGGTCCCGCGCGGCTGCCAGACCTGGTACTGGCGCTGGACGAGGATGGCGAGCAACTCCTGTTCTATGTTGCCGCCGCCGTTCCATCGCTGGTCGATGACGAGCGCCTCTTTGTCGCGGTTCTCGCGGATTTCTTTCTCGAATTTGCGCAAGGACGGCTGGTTCATCGCCTGGATGTGCAGATAGCCGACGCGCCCGTTCGAGAGTTTTTCGACCGCCTCGCGCCGCTGTTTGACCCAGCGTTCATAGCGCAGTTGGCTGTAAGCCTGCGTCGAAATCGGCTCGATTCGCGTCTTCCACGCGCCTTCCTCCGTGGGTTTGCTGTTGAACGTGACTTCTAGCTTGCGGTTGAGACGGTTGTTATTGTTGAGCAGCGGCCAGTAATTATCGCCGGCTTTGACCGGTTTTCCGTTGATGGCCAGCAGGTAATCTCCCACGCCGACCTTCACCCAATCTTTATCAGCGGGGCCGTCTTCATAAACGTGCGTGACGCGGTAGCGGCCCGCCTGCTCATCGGATTCAAGCTCGAGGCCGAGGTGGCCGGTCGAGATCGCGCCATCGCGTCCCTGGGCGCCTGGCGCGGCGCCGGTGTGCGAGGCGTTCAACTCGCCGATCATCTCGTTGACGATGTTGAGCAATTCCTGGCGGTCGCCGACGTAGGAGACCAGCGGCTGGTATTTGGCGCGCGCGGCGTCCCAGTTCAGCCCGTGCATCTCCGGGTCGTAGAAGCGGTATTTCATTGTGCGCCAGGCGTCGTCGAACATCTCTGCCCATTCGGCCGGCTTGTCGATCCTGACTTTGGCGACGAAGTTGACGCGCCGGCGTCCGCCCTGGCCCCCGCCCTGGCCTCCTGCAGCGGAGCCTCCGCCAGCGCCTGCAAATCCTCCGCCTCCTCCTGCGCCTCCGCCTGCAGGCGAGAGCGAGACCGAGTAGACTGATTGACCTTCGCGGAAGAAGAGTGTGCGGCCATCGCGCGCGATGTTGAGATCGCCGATGCCGCCGCCGAATCCGCCGAATCCGCCGCGGCCACGGCCTTCTCCATCATCGTCGCCGCCGCCCTGGCCGGCACTGATCCGCGTGAGCCGGCGTCCGTCCTCCTGAATCGAATAGATGACCGGCGTGTTGCGCGTGCTGGCCACCTCGGTGGTCACGAAGACGATAGTGCGGCTGTCGGGCGTGATGGCGTAGTTGAAGGCCGACGACGGCATGCGCGTCAGTTGGCGAGTGCGGCGCTTGATGCCGGCCCAGTCAATGTTGATCTCGCGCGGCGGCCCAGTTAATTGGCTGCGTTGTGGCGGGCCGGCGCGGCGCTGACCGCCTTCCTGATCGGAGGCTTCCGCCTGTTCGGGTCGCATCTCCGGGTCATTCGGGTCGCGGTCTTCGCGCTCGAGCACGGCGTAGTAAATCTGCGCCGACGCCTGGCCTCCGCCCCCGCCGCCAAAGCCGCCGCCTTCATTGCGGACGAAGTAGAGCCTGCGCCCGTCGGGGCTGAAGCGCGGGTTGACGTCGCTGTAAGAATCGAAGGTCACTTTGCGCTCTTCGCCGCCGGCGGAGGGGGTCAAATAGACGTCGGTGTTGCGCGTGTGATCGGCTTTCGAGAAGGCGATCCATTTGCCGTCGGGCGACCAGACCGGCGCGCTGATATTGCCGTAGCGTGACGAAGACAACTCGGCGGTCTGTTTGCTCTCCAGCGTGTACTTGCGCATTTTGCTGTCGGAAGCCGTGAAAGCGATTTCTTTGGAGTTCGGCGACCATGAAAAGTTGAATTTGAGTGTGTCGAGGTCGGTGATCTTTTGCGGTTCGCCCGCGCCGTCGGACGCTATGACGTAAATCTCTTCGCGCCCGCTGCGGTCGGAAATGAAGGCGATCCATTTGCCGTCGGGCGAATACTGCGGCTCCTTGTCGCGCCAGGGGCCGTCGGTGATCTGGCGCAGGTCGCCCTCATCTGTCGGGGCGGTGAAGATTTCGCCGTGGACCGAAAGCGCTATGCGGCGGCCCGAAGGCGCGAGGTCGTAATCGTCCAACTGCGAATTGAATTCGCGCGTCTCGACCAGGTTCTCCTGCGTCTCGGCGGCGATGTCGAGCTTGATGGGCGTAGCCTTGCGGCCGGCCACGTCCAATTTCCAGACGCCGAAGTCGTGCTCGAAGACGATCACTTTGCCGTCGGCGCTCATCGCGGGCCAGCGCACGTCGCCGGCCTTGAAAGAAGTCACCTGTTCGGCTTTGCCGCCTTTTTCGCTTACGCGCCAGATGTTGGTCAGGCCGGCGCCTTCGCGGTCGCTGACGAAGTAGATGTAACCGTCACGTCCCCACATCGGCCATGAATCCATGCCGTCGAAATCGGTCAGGTCAATGAACTTCTTAGCGGCGATGTCCATCACCGTCACGTCGGTCTGGTACGCGCCTCGATAGTATTTGCGCCAGTAGGATTGTGATTTGCGATTGATGGCCAGCTTCTTTCCGTCGGGCGAGAAGGTCGCATAAACGCCCATGTCCGAGCCGGCGCTGCGCTCCTTCTGGTCGTCGACATTGACGGTATAGAGCTTGCCCATGAAATCTTCGCCGCGCTGGCTGGCGAAGAGCACGGCGCGGCCGTCGGGCGTCCATCCCTGAACGGTGTCATCGGCGGAATGGAACGTCAGTTGTTTCGCCTCGCCGCCTTCCGCCGGAATGACGTAAACGTCCAGGTTGCCGTTGCGGTCGGAAGAGAAGGCGATCCATCGGCCGTCGGGCGAGAAGCGCGGGTAAACGTCGCGCGCGCGGTGGACTGTGACTCTTTTGATATTCTGCCCGTTCTCGTCCGCGGTCCAGATGTCTCCCAGATAGGTGAAGACGATCCGGCCCTGGTGATAGTGCGGATAGCGCACGAGCTTGGCCTCGCGGCCGAACGCGACGAACGACAGACAGCAGGCCCCAAGCAGCGCAAATGTGTATAGTCGTTTCATAGTTCTCTCCTTAAAGCGGGTTCGAAACATTGAAAGGTTGGTTGATGGCAAAGACGCGGTCGGTCGGCCGCGGGTTACAAAGGCTGCTCGGCGAGATTGGCGCAGTACCGCGCGCGTAAGCAAGCGGCCGACAGATGAGTCGGCCGCTTGCTTACGCGCGCGGTACTGCGCCAATCTCGCCGCTGCGTTCAGGCGTTGGAGGCGCCCGCCCGCGTGGAGCCGGCGCCTCCTGACCGCCTTCTATTTAAGCGCCGTTTTAGAGCTTGTCGCTTGATTGCCTGATTGATGCGGGACTTGAATATTTCCGCCGCTCAGGGTTATCGGATCGAACGTCAGACTCGGGATGATCGCCCCGCTCGGGGCGGTCACCTGCAAGCCGAACTGATCGTTCCCTCCCGGCTCGCCGTTGTCGACGACGGTGGCGCGGAACGAATGTTTCCCTACGTCGTTGAGCGTCGCTTTGCCGATGAACACCCCCGCGTTGCCGAATATCGAGAGCGTTTGCATGGCGTTGCTCTTGAGCTTCACTTCCCACAATGCGGAGCACCAGATTTCGCCGGTGTTATGAACCTCGAAGGCGTTGCTCGAGAACTTGAGGTTGGCGCTATTCTCCTTCCGCATCGAGGAGAGTTTTTCCATGCGGCGCTCGAACTTCAGCATCGCCTCTTGAGACTCTCTGTCTCGGATGTCGAAATTTTCTATCGCGTGATTGTTGGCTGCGGCGTGACCCTTTTTCCCCGGGCCGGGGCGAGATGCCGCCCGCATCGAGAAATTCCAAAAGAGCGTTAAGGTCAACAACAGGACAACGAAGGCTGCCGAAATCCATAGTGGGGTTCTCTTCATACAAGGTGTCTCCTTTTTGGTTGAGGATGAAAGCGGCCCGTCAAACAGGATGGCTGCCCCGGAAGCTGCGCTTGCGCGAAGCTCCAGCGCCCCCGCATAAACTGCGAGCGACAGGACGCGTTAGGCGAAAAGAATTATGATCGGTGCTTTGTGGAAAAGAGCCTGCCGATAATTGCCGGTGATGGTTCCGCGAATTATCAAGAAGTTAGCGCGGGCGCAATCTAAAGCAGAGTTTTGGACTTGTCAATGGCTTACATCCGCCGAGTTCCCCTCGCTTGTAAGCCCGAACCTCTGGGTGAATACGCTCGCGAAAGAAAAGCCCGCTGCCTGCCAGAACCACACGCTGGTTACCAAAAAACCGACGCCGAGAGCTAGGAGGCCGACAAATGATATAGCCAACGCCGTGAAGGTTATCAGCCACGCGCGCCAATACGCGGCCCCGCCTTGCATACACCGGCGTAGCGCCCGAAAGGGATTGTAGATTTCGGCCGGATCAAATTGCCGGCAATAGTGAGACATGTAACCCGGGATCGCGATCGTCGCGCCCAATAGAAACGCGCCGGCAACCAAGCCTAGAGTCGCAGACCGAAGAGACCATGCGGCGTAAGCGATGACGAGACCGGGCAGATAGTAGTAGACCATGCCGCCGGCGGTGATCAGCCCATGTCGAAGAAGCTTTCCGTAGTCGCGCCAAGCCGGCCATGGCGGCTGACCGCGCTGCATTCGGTGGACTACCATAATTCGATGGCCCATGTTGAGGAGCCAGCCGATGCCTGGGAGCAGTACGATGAGCGCGGCTCCCCAGAGAACCTCGCGGCGTGAGGCGGCGGATTGAAGTGGGAAGCGGAAAGAAGATCGAATTGAGAGCGGTGAGGATAGGTCGATGGCGAGGCGTTCTGGGTCTGTGGTCATCATGGTCATCAAAGCCACTTATACAGCGTCATCAATCAAAGGCGCTGTCGCCGCGGTCAGGCGCATGCCAACGTTAAACGCCTGCCTCTCAGCGCTTGCGCATCACGTTCGAATGACTCACGAATCGCCTCCTTCGGCGGCGGCGCCGGCCAGATACGGAGTCGTCGCCCGACGCGGTGCGAGAGCACCCGGCTTCGAAAGAACTCCTCGTGCTCCCATTCGATCTCGGCCATAGTCAGGAGGCAGTCAACCCATTCTTCCCGCCCGCCTGACAAGGCATGCCGCGCCGCCGCCTCATACTCCCGAATGTTGCGGCTTTCCAACCGGCCGGCGCCGTACATCGGAGCGAGCCAACCGGAGACATGGCAAAGGAGCCCGAGAGTTCGGCCAATGAGCCACGCGCGAACTTCGCGAAGCCTGCCAGGAGACTCGCCCAGGTCCCGAAGCATGGCGCCTACCATGCTGCGGTGGCGCCATTCCTCCTCTTCAATCTGCCGGATGCGCTGGCGATCTTCATCGTCTGAAACCGACTTCCAGTGACCGCGGTACGCAAGAGCCGCAGCGAGTTCTCCAGAGTAGGCGAGTTGAAGTATCGCGACGAGGTCGTCTACCGCCGACCGTTTCGTGTCAGACAGCGTATGGTTTACAGATGCCTTCGTTAAGCGCATAGCCAGGTTTCCGCTTCATCTTTAGAACGAACGAAGCGAATCATATTGTGCGCCTTATGTTCGTAAGCAAGTTCGCTGATTCGTTCGCCATATGCGTCAGGGTCCGGCAAAACAATCGCCACTCGTAATTTGTAGTTCGTAAATTTCTGGAAAAGTTCGCCAGCGATAAGAATTTTGCGTCCTTCATTCATAATTGAAGCCTGCGCATAAATTGGGAGGCGCGCCCTGGGTACGCATCGCTTCCAGCGTGCAGTCTCGGTTAGACGGCCCGATGATTCCTAATGCGCCTCCCGGCGAGACTGCACGCTGGAAGCGATGCGTACCCCGCCTTAGCGCCAATATCTATTCAACACCATCAATACGAGCAGCAATGGCAGATAGATCACCGAAACTTTGAGCAGCCGCCGTGATTGTTCGCTCGTCGATTGTTTTGCCGCGGCGACGCCGGCGTGTAAAAACCATCCGCCCAGAACCACCGCGCCCGCCAGATAAATCCACCCGAAAAAATGCAGGCCAGAAAAATGCAGGAAGGTTGGCAGCAGGCTCACCGGTATGAGCGCGACCGTGTAGCCGACGATCTGGCGGGCTGTCCTTTTGCCGTCGGGTTCGATGACGGGGAGCATGCGGATGCCGGCGCGGGCGTAATCCTCGCGGCACATCGTGGCGATCGCATGGAAGTGCGGGAACTGCCAGAGGAACATTATCCCGAAGAGCGTCGCCGCCTCGACTCCGACCTCGTTGCGGGCCGCCGCCCATCCGAGCAGCGGAGGCAAAGCGCCGGGAAAAGCGCCGATGAACGTACACCAATGCGTGCGCGTTTTGAGCGGCGTATAGAGGAACAGGTAGCTCGCCAGCGCGGCGAGTCCCCAGAAGGCCGTCAGAGGATTTAGAAACCACGCGAGGTAGGCTTCGGCGATCAGCGAAACCGCGACGCCGAAAGCGAGCGCGCCGCGCGGGGAGAGTTTCCCGGCGGGCAAGGGGCGCAGCTTCGTGCGCCGCATCAGCGCGTCCAGATCGCGCTCCCAGTATTGATTGAGCGCGTTGACGCCGCCCGAAAGCAGCGCCACGCCGAGCGCGGTGTGAAGCGATGGCGCCCAATCGATTAATGAAGTAGAACCCAGAGCGAATCCGGCGAGCGCCGACAGGACGACGAGAGAGGTGATACGGGGCTTCGTCAATTCAAAATAGGCCGCCAGTCTCTCATTGAAGCTCAAGGCTCGAGGCGGAGATTTGACGGCGACTTCCGGCGATGGCGCGGCCGACGGGTCGGCTGCCGTGATGACTTCCATGGAATTACCTTCCGAATGATGAAGAATGGTATTTAATTATGATGATGCGGTAAGCGATAAGATAGCAGATGGCTGCAGGCTTTTCCAAACACTGGTACAGCGCCGCGCGCGTAGAGTGGGACAGACTTTAGTCTGTCCGCCCTCATTTCACGCTACGGACAGACTAAAGTCTGTCCCACTCAACGAAGGGCGCGAAGATTTGAGGGGCGCCGCGGGGGGCGCCGTACCGGCTCATCGCCTCTCTCGCGCCACTGAAGCCCGGATGAAATCGGCCACCCCGACCACAAACTTCTCGCCAGCGCTTCCGAACAGGAAATGATCTCCGCCTTCGATTATGACCAGACGCTTAGGGTCGCGGGCCGACTCGTAGAGCTTGCGCCCCTGATCGACCGGGATGACCGGGTCGTTTGTCCCATGCGCGATCAGCGCCGGGCATTTCACACTGGCCATTTTGCGCGCCGACTCGAAGCGGTTCTTCGCCAGGAAATGCAATTGTCGCGGCAGCCACGGGAACGAGACCGCGCCCATGTCGCTCGCCGAACTCAGGCCCGATTCGACGATCAACGCCCCGCAAGGGAGGCGTGACGCGAGATCGATCGCCGCCGTCGTTCCGAGCGATTGGCCGTACAGCGCGAGTTTTTCCGCCTTCACGCCGCGCTCGCGCACTAGGTGCCCGTAAACGGCCTCGGCGTCGGCATAGAGCCCCCATTCGTCTCTCAGGCGGCCCTCGCTGCGCCCGTAGCCCCGGTAATCGAAGATCATCGTGTCGAATCCGCGCGCGGTCAGCTCCTGCGCGACCCAGACGACGCTGGACAAATTGCCCCCGTTGCCATGGCAATGGAGCACGGTCGCAATCGCAGGCCGTTCCGTCGCGCGGAGAAACCATCCGTGGACGCGCTCGCCGTTTGCGACCTTCACCCACACCTCTTCGCCGTTCGGGGGCAGCGCCCAATTAGGCCCCGGAACGTAAGGCTCCGGATTGTAGGTCGCCATATATTCGAGACGCCGCATAACGAAGAAAAGAATCACGACTACTACTGGAAGATAGATCATCATGCGAACCCATCTTGGGAGTCGAGAAGATTTTCTTGGTTCGGGGAGCCCGTTTTTCATTACTCGAGGAGCGCGAAGTTGATGGACTTGTCATTTTTTCAGATCGATCACCGCATAGATCCCGAGCCGGGGGACGGAGAATTCTGTCGCGGTTTCGTCATTGACGAAATCTTCCGGCTCGACGCGTCCGAGTCCGAAAGCGCGCGCCTCGGCGCGTCCGTAACTGCCACGCAACCGCAGGCGCAAACCGTCGACCTCGCGCCCGCTGTAATTCAGCAGGCTCAATCGCGCGCGCGCGCCGTCGCCGGTGAGGCGGCAAATCACCGTCTCGCTCCCGTAAACGCGCAGGCTGCGATTTTCGTCGCCGAGCCGCTGGCGAATCTTTTGCGCGAACTCGCTCGGATTAGCCGCCTCCGCCTTCGGATATTCTTTCGAGCCTAGTTCGATGTTGACTCGGAATTGGGGCGCGGGAGCCGCGACGACGTTGAAGAGCAGGTTGCGGCGCGCGAGCAGGTTCATGACCTCGCCCGTCTCCGGCGATTTGTCGTCGACGACGCCGATGTCGGCGACCGGCGGATAATTTTCGCCGGTCAAGTTTTTAATGAAAGCGAACATCGCGCCCGCCTCCGCCAAATCGGCCGGATCGATCTTCAAGATCGCGTCGGCATTGTACGCGAAGGCTTCGGCGATCGCCATCGCCGCCTTACCCTGCGGCAGGTCGTAGTAGAACTTGCCCGCGGGATTGCGGGCGAACCGCCAGCCGTTCGCGTCGATCCAGGGGCGGCGCGTCGCCGAAGCCACGTCGGCCCGTCCGGCGACGCGCGGCGTGAGCAGTTTCTCGCGGCGTCCAAACTCGGCCTGGCCCGCCGCGACGACTTTGAATCCGGCCTTCCGCCACGGCTCGGCCTTGTCTGGAGGCGCGGCGATCTGTTCAATGCCCGCCTGCTTCAACGACTCCGATGTCTCGATTCCACCGGTCCAGTAGATCAGCGGTACGCCACGGCGAACGTCGGCGACCTGAGCCTCGACCATAGGTACGGTACGGGGAGCGTGAGCGACCTGGGCATAGATCGATGGGCCCATTGATCTATGCCCAGGTCGCTCACGCTCCCCGTACCGTACCGCCGGCTTTCCAGGACGCTGTACTGAGAAGCCCGTGAAGAGAGCGATCAAAGCGAACACGCAGGCCACGGCGCCCCATCTCATGCCTCGATCTCCTTCACTTCGATCTCCCTCTTGTCGTGGACGCCCAGCCCCAAACTCCCAGCGTATTCGACGTGGCCCGGCTCGCGGATGATGATGTTGACGTTCGGGTCTTTGTCACGGTCGCCGCCGTTGTTGAAATCGAGCGTTTTCTCGTCGCGGTTCCAGATCGAGATCGCCCCCCGGCGCTTTCGCTCGTCGTCGATGACGTCCAGCAGCAGCCGATCAATCGCCACGGGATCGGTGCCGAACATGATCGTCCGCGGGAAGAATACGTATTTCAACGTCGGCGCGAACGGCCCGCCATGCCATACGCCTCGCAACCCGTCCATGATCTGCAAAACGGTCTTCGAGCGCAGCGGCTCGACGGCGGCCAGCGTGCCGACGAACGAGAGCGTGTGCGAGACGCCTTTGTGGTGCGTGCGCGCCACGTTCGAGAAACTGCCGTAGGCGATATTCTTCAAACAGCCCGTGGCGCCGGTCGCGCCGTGGTCTTTCATGTTCGGAATGTTGATGATCTTGGTCAGCTTCTGCGAGACCAGGCGCATCATGTTCGACCGCGTGTCGTCCTCGCCGAAGAAGTCGGCCTCGACGTAGACGCGCGGGTCGTAGCTCTGATTTTCGTTCCGCGCGTTCGCGCGCTCTGCGGCGAAGATGTTGACGCCTTCGGGCAGACTCGGCGCGTAATTGACCTGATCGAGCTGCCCCTGGAACCGCTCGTAGATGTGGATCTGCTGAGGCTTGACGCCGACCGCCATCAAATTGCGAATGGTTTCGGCCACGATCTCGTGTGACGAGACCACCCAGGGACGACCGCCGGCGTTGACCTTAACGCCGACCACGTCGTCGGGCGTGAAAAATCGCCGCCACGAATCAATCGCCTTCGCTTCTCCGGTGAGCGCGCGCATCCCGCGCTCCATCATCTCGCGGACGACCTCGCCGTCGATCTTCAGCCCGTCTTCGCTCAGACACTTCGCCGATTTGACCGAGACGACCTTGCCAGGATAAGGGCCGGGCATTCCGGGCATGGCGGCGGGCTTGTAGGGCGTGACGACCTTGTATTTCGGGGCGTCCCACTTCGCCTGAATAGTCGGAGCCAGCGGGGTCGCGGCGAGCAGTTGGACAAAGGTTCTGCGTTTCATAATCTAAATGTATGCGATCACGTCAATCTCGACGAGCGAATCGCCCGGAACCCATGCCGCCGCGATCGTCGTCCGCACTGGCGGCTCTTCGCCGAATCGGCCGCGAAAGACCTCGTTCATCGCCGTATAATCTTCGCCCTTGGCCAGGTAGACGTTGCACTTCAAAACCTTTTCCATAGAAGAGCCGGCGTTGACCAACTCTTTCTCGATCTCGTCGAGAACGATTTTAGTGTGGGCCTTGATGTCGCCCGGGGTGTGCGCGCCTTTGCCGGCGATGAAGAGCAGGTTGCCGTAAGAGACGGCGTTGGAAAAGAGAGGAAGCTGTTCGCCAGGTTTCCTCTCGGGCTTCTTGCCATCTTTGTAATGAACCTTCTTTGTCGGAGCGTCTTTCTGCGGCTCGGAGGTTTTCGATTTGCCGGCCGCTGCTTTCGCGACCGGAGCGGCAATAGCGGTCGCCGCCGCAGCTTTCAGGATTTTTCTGCGTTGTGAGTTCATAAGGAGTCGTCCTTTGGTTTTGGTTGAATTTTACGCGTCTTGCGGATTAAGCAAGCCGGAGCTTTCGAGAATCTTCTGCGACCATGCGCCTGCTTGTTCGGCGAGGCTTGCCCGCCTCTCGATGTCGTTCCAGATTTCGTTCCATTTGAATTGCCATCGCGCCAATTGCCTTTGTAACTCGACCAACTCGATTTGAACCTGGAGATCGGCGTCTTTCCCCGCCCATTCGACAAAATATTTGCTCTCCCTGATCACGCGCTTAGCGGCCTCGCCCAAATCGGGATGAGTCGCAATCGATTTAATGCGCGCAAGGTTGGAGGCCAGGTTGCCGAGACGAGCCGGCAAAGGATCGCGCAGATATCGCTCTTTGCGGGCGTCGAGTTTCGCCCTGTCGTCGTTCATATGCCCTCAAAAAAACTCCTGACAACTATGTTGATTCGATCACGAATCGCCGGGTCAAGAATCTCCACGGCCGGATTGTTTTGCCCCGGACGAATGTTGATGAATGATCCGTATCGAACTTCCTTCGTCGATGGCCACCAATCGGCTCCCCAAACATCCTCCTGCTTGCTGCCGTCTTCGAGTAAAACGGCTTCGCAATCGGCGTGAAGCTCACCGCCACCAGCCACCACCTCGCGCTTTATGTCCACGGCCAGCTTCACGTATTCCGTGAGTTCTTCGAGCATCTCGGTCAATTGCTCTTGCGTTGCGCGTGAGCGCAGAAGGTGGATCATATTTCTCCTTGACGGGTTTGGGCGCAGCCCCGATCCCCGCGGCGCGATTATACGGAGTAGTCCGCATTCTTGAAAGGCGCGATGGTCATACAAAGTCTTGACAGCGCCGGAGCCAGAGGGTATTTTTCGGACGGCATCGATAACGGCAGACACCATAACAATTAAACTATCATTTTCAATCGCGCCATCTCCGAGCGCCATTGCCATCATCAACACTACCTTTTCAACAGGGGGTTGTCTCATGACTTATTACGTCTCCAGGCAAGGGTGGCGGAGATTGCGCCCACGCCCGTCTCTACTCTTTTCCGTTTTGGCCTGTCTCGGCGCATTCACCGCGGCCGTTTCGGCTCAAACTACTTCAACAACTATCCTGGGCGCGGTGGCCGATTCCGCAGGCGCCGTGGTCGCCGGCGCGAAGGTGACGGCCACTAACACCAAAACCGGTGTAAAGCGCGAAGCCACGTCATCTTCGACGGGGGACTTCAGCTTCCCGCTGCTCGACGTAGGCGTTTACGACGTCTCGGTCGAGGCGCGAGGATTCAGGCCGGAAGCGCGGCGCGGCGTCATTGTCGAAATCAACGAAAAAGTCCGCGTCGATTTTTCGCTGCAGATCGGCGCGACCGCCGAAAAGATCGAGATCGCCGCCGGGACCGCCACGCTGCGCACCGACGACGCGACGCTGGGGCAGACCATCGAACAACGCCGGGTCGAAGAGCTGCCGCTCAACAACCGCAACCTGGGCGCGCTGGCGATCCTGCAACCCGGCGTGCAATACGGCCCGCGCAGCGGGACCGACGGCCAAGGCTTCGGTCAGACCCAGGGGGCGCACGGCATCCCGATTCCCGGAGTCGGCCTGTCGTTCGTCGCAAACGGTCAGCGCGAGACCAATCAGCACGCGACGCTCGACGGCGTCGTCGCGACGGAGGCTCGCGTCAACACCGTCCCGTTCAGCCCTTCGGTCGAGGCCGTGCAGGAGTTCAAAGTGCTTTCAGGCAGTTACTCGGCTGAATACGGCTTCAACGCGGGCGCGCAGACCATCATCGTGACGAAATCCGGCGGTAACGACTGGCACGGCTCCGCGTTCGAGTTTCTGCGCAATGACGTTTTCGACGCGGAGAATTTTTTTCAAAATTACTTTCCCTCGCCTTTAGGGCGGCTGAAAAAGGATTCGCTGCGCCAGAACGATTTCGGCGGGGTTCTGAGCGGTCCGGTCGTCATTCCGAAAATTTATGACGGCCACAACAAAACTTTCTTCATGTTCAATTATGAGGGGCGCATCCGCCGTCAAGGCAGACTGGCGCAGACGGCCAATCTTCCGCCGCTTGCCTTCAGGAATGGCGATTTCAGCTCACTGCTCGCGCTGCCGACGCCGGTACTGATCGCCGATCCGCTCAAACCCGGCTTATGTCAGGTGACGCCGGCCAATCCGCAACCCGGGGTCAACTATCAGGAAGCCTGCTTCCCCCGCAACATCATCCCCGATACCGATAACAGAATCTCACCCGTGGCCAAAGCGCTCATGAAGTTCTGGCCCGAACCGCAACGCGTCAACACCAATCCGCTCGTCGGCTTTAATTTCATCGGCTTCCAGCGCCGCACGCTCGACGACGATCAACGCTTCGTGCGCGTTGATCACAACTTTTCCGAAAACGACAAAATATTCGGTCGCTACGCTTACAACTCCGTCACCTACAGCGTCATTCCGGGTACCAACCCGAACTTCACTTACTTCGTCGACGGGCGCAACGACAACGTGGCTACGGGGTGGATTCACCTCTTCACGGCGAACCTGATCAACGAATTCCGTTACGGCTACAGCCGCTCGAAGGACGATACGCTCAACCCGCGCGCCAATTCCGACTTCGATCTGGATGCCCTCGGGCTGGGCGCCTTCCGCGTGGTCAACGACGGCAACCGCAAACTGACGCCGCGCGAGGTCGGTGTGCCGACAGTAACGGTCAACTCATTTTCGGGGCTGGCCGAGGCGGACGGCGGCAACGGATTTGACACGAACAATTTGCATCAGGTCAGTGACAATGTGACCTGGAGCCGCGCCGCGCACAATTTCAAATTCGGATTCGATTTCCGCCGCATCTCGCTCTTCCGCGGCGCCGCCAACGTGCCGCGCGGAACTCTGACTTTCAATGGCGACATCGCGAACAACGGCTTTGCGGCGTTCCTGCTCGGTTATCCGAGCTCCACTCAGACGCCCGAAGGTTTGCCGCTGACCGACATCCGCCAGAATCGGACCGCGTTCTACGTCCAGGATGATTGGAAGGCGTCGCGCAAGCTGACTCTCAACCTGGGCTTGCGTTACGAATATAACAGCGTGGCGACTGACGTTCGCGGGCTGTGGCGCAGTTTGAGTCTGACCACGTTGACCAACGGATTACCTACGCTCGTCCCCGAGATAGGGACCCCGTTCGAATTTTACGAGCCGCAGCGCATGCTTTTTATGCCGCGCATCGGCATCGCGTATCGCGCGACTGACGACTGGGTCTTCCGCCTCGGAGGCGGCATTTATTACAACGTCCACCAATTGAACAATTTCTCGATCCTCAATCTGAATCCGCCAAAGTCAGGGACGAGCACGTTCACGCAGACCGCGACTGGCGGCAAAATCAATCCTGTGCCCAACCAGCCTATCCTGACCTTCGCCGCGCCGTTCGGCACGGTCAACCGCGCCGGCGCCACGGGGCTGATCGCGCTCAATCCGGACAACTTCCAGCCATACACTTCGCAATGGAGTCTGGACGTTCAGCGCCGTCTGCCGTTCGACGCCGTGGTTACCGTCGGCTACGTCGGCAACAAAGGCACGCATATTGACAACACCGTGCAGATCAACGCGCCGTCGCCCGCCGTCATCCTCGCCGGAGGGAGTCTGAACAACGGCCGTCCGATCAGGTCTTTTGTTGACGGCGCGAACGGCCCGGTTCGCCAGTTGACCAGCCTGCGCTGGTTGGATTCGGGCGGCAACTCCTGGTACCACGCCTTGCAGGTGACGGCGCAGAAGCGATTCTCAGCCGGGTTACAGCTCGGTTTGGCTTACACCTACAGCAAGGCGCTGGGCGAAGGTTACGGCCGCAACGAGGGCGGCGGCGCGACGCAGAACACTTATCAGAACCCGCGCAATCGGGCCGCCGAAAAACAGCGTTACGGTTTCGATTTCCGTCACAGCGCGGTCGTCAACTTCCTCTACGAACTGCCCGCGCCGGGGCCGCTCCATAAAGGCGCGGCGAAATATTTCTTCGGCGGCTGGCAGACCAACGGCATCGTCACTTTGCGTTCAGGGTTGCCGTTCACTGTTTCGCAGAACAATACGATCAATACAAGCGAAACGCCCGTCCGACCCGATCGTCTGAGTTCGGGAAAACTGGATAATCCGACGATCAATAAGTGGTTCGATCCGGACGCGTTCCGCGTCGTGACCTGCGCTCAGCCGGGCAACGATAACGACCCGGCGGGCCGCGCGCGCAACGAATACCTGAGACAGTTCTGTCACTACGGCAGCGCCGGACAAGCGATTCTGGAAGGGCCTGGGTTCAAGAACGTGGACTTCTCGCTGATCAAAAACATTCCGATCCGCGAGAAATTGCGGTTGCAGTTCCGCGCCGAGATTTTTAACCTCTTCAACACGCCGCAATTCGGTGTGCCGAGCGCCGCGCTTGACGCCACTCGACTGCCGACCGAGGCCGGCGGAGCGTTCCTGACGCAGTTCACTTCGAGCACCGGGCCTGGTACGATCACCAGCATCGTCGCGCCGATGCGGCAGATGCAATTCGGATTGAAACTGTTGTTCTGACAGTTTGTCTATGATTTCGCGCACGTCATCTTTCGGGGGCATGGGCCGCTCCTTAACCTCGAAAGCCGTCTCCTTCTAACAAGAGGGCAAACTGACGGTTTGCCCTACATCCTTCAAGGTGGTGTCACATGCCAGACCGTCGCAATTTTCTTCAAGCAATGTCGAGCGTTCCATTCATCGGCGGGCTGTTCGCTTCGAGCGCGAACGCCACTGCGCCGAAACCGGCGGGGCGCGATTACTTCAAAGAGCTGAATGTTCGCCCGTTCATCAACGCGGCGGGCACGTTCACTACGCTGACGGCGTCGTTGATGTGGCCGGAAGTGGTCGAGGCGGTGAATTACGCCTCGAAGACCTTCGTGCCTCTCAACGATTTGCAGGAAGCCGCCGGCAAACGCGTCGCCGAGCTGATCGGTTGCGAAGCGGCGATGATCACTTCGGGCGCCGCAGCCGCGTTGACCGTCGGCACGGCGGCCTGCGTCGCCGGCAAGAACCCCGATTGGATCAAACGCATTCCCGACCTGGCCGGGACTGGAATGAAGAGCGAAGTGATAGTCCAGAAGTCGCACCGCTACGGCTACGACCACGCCGTGCGCAACTGCGGCGTAAAGATGGTTGAGGTCGAAACCGCGGACGAATTGGAGAAAGCGGTCAACGAAAAGACTGCAATGATGCTCTTCTTCAACGACGCCGACCCCAGGGGCAAGATCAAGATCGAAGAGTTCGTCGCGCTCGGCAAGAAACACAACATTCCCACCTTCAACGACGCCGCGGCGGACGTGCCCCCGACCGAGAACCTGTCGAAGTATACGAAGATGGGCTTCGACCTGGTGACGTTTTCCGGCGGAAAAGGGCTGCGGGGGCCGCAGAGCGCGGGGTTGTTATTGGGCCGCAAAGACCTGATCGAGGCGGCGCGGTTGAACTGCTCACCCAACAGCGACTCCATAGGGCGCGGGATGAAGGTCAACAAGGAAGAGATGGTGGGAATGATGGTCGCCATCGAGATGTATCTGAAGCGCGACGCCGAGGCCGAATGGAAAGAATGGGAGCGCCGCGCCAAATTGATCGCCGACAGCGTGGCGAAAGTCGCGGCGGTCAAGGCCGAAATTCACGTCCCGCCCATCGCCAATCACGTCCCGACCTTGCGGTTGACCTGGGAGAAAGCCGCCTTGCCTCTCACGGCCGACGACGCGCGCAAGCGACTGCGCGAAGGCAAACCCTCCATCGAGATCGCGCCCAACTCGTCGCCGGCGAAGGCCGAAAAACAGGAGATCGGAATCGGCGTTTGGCAGATGCAACCGGGCGAGGCGGAAATCGTCGCCCGGCGGCTGCGCGAGGTCTTCACTGAAAGCAAAACGGCCTGAGAAGGGTAGTGGGCAGTGGATAGTGGATAGTGGATAGTGGGCAGCTCTGCTAACTATCCACTATCCACTATCCACTATCCACTATCCACTATCCACTATCCACTATCCACTGCCCACTACCCACTAGTTAGCCGCCGCTTTAGGCCGGCGTTTGTGCGCGTCGAACCAGTCGAAAATGTCTTTGAACGCCGGAACGACCACGTCGCCGTGATTGCCGCCGTGGACTTCGATGTATTTGATCTCGACGCCAAGCTCTTTGCCGGCCTTGACCATTTTTCGTGACTCATCAACGGGCACGGTCGGGTCATTGTCGCCGTGAACGACTATCCAGGGAACGTGAGTGATCGCTTTCAGTTTGGGTCTAGAGAAAGGAGTTCCTCCGCCCGCGATCGGCCCGATCGCGGCGAAGAGGTCGGGGTTGTTGACCGCGATTGACCACGAGCCGTAACCGCCCATCGAATGGCCCATCAGGTAGACGCGGTCGTCGTCAATCGAAAAGTCGCGCTTCATCTCGTTGACCACGTCGATCACGTCGCGTTCGGCCGCGACCAGGTACATCGAATAAGGCCCACGTCCTTTCGGGCAGACTACTATATAGCCGCGCTCTTCGGCGACGCGGCGGATCGCGCCGTTGTCGTACCCCGTGAAGAAACTGTTCTCGTCCCCGCCCATTCCGTGCAGCGCGACGACCATCGGCCATTTCATCTTCGCGTCGTAATTGGTAGGGATGTAAAACCGATAAGGTTGTACCGTGTCGTCGACGGCCGACCGGTAGGCCCATTGAATGTCGCCGCGCCTCGCGCGCAGCGGGTCTTCGCCTTTTTCTATTCTGTCGAGCGTCGCCGAGGCGTTGACGACGGCGCCCTTCACGTCGGCGCGCTCTATCGACAGCCGCCCCGAATTGGCCATTTCGACCATCGAAGCGGCGTATTCGACCGCGGGGATGGCGTGCGACAGATCATCCTTCTTGTCCGCTTTCAATTTCGCCGCGACCGACGCGGCGCGGGTTTTGATCTCCGCCGACCGGGCGTTCAATCCGCGGGCGATGAGGACTGACGTGGGTTTGATTATGAGGTCGCCGTCTTTCGGCCTGAGCGTCAGCGTGAGCTGATAATTGCCGTCGGCCAGGTCGGGAATCGCGGCTTCGATTGAAACCGGTTTTGTGAAGTCAGGCTCGATCCCCGTGAACTCTTTCAGCTCTTTTTCCTGTTTTGAATCTTTCAACGAGATCGAGCCGCTGAGCTTGCCCGCAATCGGCACGTCGGGAGTGAACGACTGCGAGATCGTGATCAGCGCCCTGTCGCCGGGATCGAAGACGGCGCGGTCGAGTTTGATTTGCATCGCCGCGCTCAGTTCGCGCGACGGCGTCCACGGCTGATTGCGTATCAGCGCCATCGCCCGCAAGTAATATTTGACGGCCTCGCCGTATTTCTGTCCGCCGGTCGCGGCCTTGGCTTTGGCCTCAAGCTCCTCGACCAGTTTGCGCGTTTCGTCGCTCATCCGCTCGGTGTTTTTCAGCGTGCGGAATCTGACCGAAAGGCCCAGCGTGGTCGCCGCGTCCTGCGCCAGAATAGGCGGAACGGCGAAGGATAACGCGAATAATAAAGCCGCAAAGAAACGTGCAACTAAGTGTTTCATTTACCCCTCCCTCAAGATCAATAAACGAGTGACCGTCGGGATAGGGCATAATGCTAGCACACGGACGCCGCGTTCGCGCGCCTGGCCCATGAGCGCCTTCGCTGAAATTATGTGATGATCAACCGGCAAACTACGGGAGGTAGGATGTTCTCACCGAATCGCGTAATTCTGCGGGCGCCTCCTCTCCGAGATATTCTTCGTAAACCTGCCTGAACATTTCTTTCAGCCCGATCCTCGATTTTGAAGCCCTGTTAGGCGCGATCACCGAGACCTCGTGAAATCCGAGCGCGCGGTAGTTTTCAAACTGCGTTTCGCTGTACATCTGATTGCCGGTTGATTCGTGTGGGAAGGCTGGGTTGGCTCTGGCGTAATTTTGGATGTCGGCAGGCTCGGTACCGTAAATGGCAGGTTTGATATAGAGCAGGAACCTGTCCATGCCATTTTCGTCAACTTCAGAGTAGTGGATGCGTCCGACCGCGCAATATTTCTTCTTCTTCTCTTCCTTGGTGGTTTTGGCGAAGGTCGGAATCTTCTTCTCGCGCGGGCTGATGGGGATCGAATCGAACGTGATGCGGACGCCCAGGTCGATGCGGATTTTGTTTATCGCATTGACGAGACTCTCAAAATCGAAGTCCTTGTCCTGGCTGCCGTCGCTGACGACGATGAAACGACAGCGGCGCAAAACCATCTCGTACAAGCCCAGGTTTTCAAAATGTCCGCCGTCTGAAAGATAGATGTATGGATGATCGTTATTCATCTGACTCAGGGTTTCGGCGATCAACGGGCGTGGCGCGAATAAAGGGCCGGGTTGCGAATGCGTGGCGGCGCCAGCTTGGCCGGGGTTGCCCAGCCACCATCCCAGCCGTATGCTGAACAGCGCCAGCAGAAACGTCATTACCGGCGACGGGTGATAGCTCATATTGAAGTTGGCCGCCGTGCCGGAAATGGCCATTGACGTGCCTAGCGAGATTGCGCCGCTCTGCTTAAGGTCGATGGCGTAATTCTTCGATCTGCGATAGCCGACGTCGAAAGGACTGCCGGCGTGCAGCGGCGAAACCGTGAAGGATTGAGCTTTACGGTCCTGCCACGCCAATTCTTCACCTTTGACCAGGTTGAGCGTCATGTTGATGACATGCAGCGGGCGGGCCTCACACGATTCTTCGAGAAGTGGCGCGATCAGGCCGCGAAAGGCCGCTTCGAGCAGCATGGCGTTGATGCGCAGTTTTTCAACTGGAACGCGCCGAGGGATTTGCATCAGACGTGATGGCCAATAGGGGATTAGTGACGGAACCTCCGGCTGGCTGTGTATCAACTTCTCGATATCGGAATATTTTTCGTCTTTCTGCAACTCCTTCAGAGCTTTTTTGAAGGCGTCGTCTTTATGAAGCGGTGGGCCATGAATGATCCGGTGAAGTTGTCGGTCAAAGCTTGCAGCGTTTCGGTCCGGATCCAATAATCCTTGTAATCATTGTGCCTCCGCAATAATTCTTGAGCGTGTTGTGAAAGGCTCAACCAGATGAATTCGCCGTAGGGAGGCTCGCGTTTCACGATCCTGGCGACGAGCATATCGATATCGACGAAGCTTTCATGGCCGAAGACCGGTCTGATCAGGTCGTGCATCTGCAGGTCGTCCTGCTCGTCCATTCCCGTGAACGGATTCGGACCCCGATCATTCGCGCTGCGCGAAGCGCCCAGGTAAACGCGGGTCAATCGGTCGCGATAGGCCGAATGTAGCGAGAATTTATTGACATTGACGAACAGACCCATCACTACTCCGATCACCAGGAAGACCATAAGGATAAAAAACGCCGACCGGAGCGGCGTTTGATAGAGCACGTGTAAATGCCGTTGCCATGATGAATAAGTCGTGGCCAATTCCCCTTGCGCCATCACTTTGTAAATCCATCCGATCAATGCGGCGAAAAGCGCTGCGACGAAAATCACCGCGGCGAACGGGAACGCAAGTTCGAGCAGTTTCACGGGCAAGCCGGATATCTTCGTTTTTTCATCCTCACGTATCTTCGCGGAAATGGCGCTGACGCATCCGCTGAGCAAGGCAATAATCCCCGATCCTATACCTGTCGAGACGAGCCAGGTCCGGAATTCACCCCATAACCAGATCAGCCCAAAGAGGCTGAAGTTGGCCAAACTGTTGACGACTGTCCAGACGGCGATTGCGATCAATATCCAGCCTCCGGCGCGCGCCAACCATTCGCGGTCGGCGTCGCTCGTGTAATAACTCGTCAGCCCCATGAAGACAGTCGCGGCCACCAGAAACGCTAGGAGGAAGAGCGGAGGCGCAAAGCAGGCGTATAGCGCGGCGTTGAGCAAAATTTGACTGGTGATTTGCTGCCCCGGATGAATGAGAGCCGGGGTCGGGAGCGCCCTCGCGATCATCCACAGGCATAGCCCGCCGAGAGCGCCAGTCATAGCGCCATAGATGAAATCGTGGATGCCCATAAAATATCGCTTCCACTTGATTATTTGAGGCGCGATAGGCTGCGACAGCGCGACGCCGAGAAAATGGAGCGCAACGCCGAACGCCACGAACCCCCACGGCTTTTGCTGATCGAAATACTTTTGAGGCTCGAAACCGGATATGGAGAGCCGGAGAGGGGATTCGACAGAATTGTGGATCCACGACCAGTAGAGCGCGCTCGCAATCGCCGTAATAACCAGACAGCCCACACCGAGCCTGAGAACCCAGTCTTCGCTCCGATACTTCTGATTTAACCTTAGGAACCCCTGTCTCCAGGTTAGGTCGGCCAGGCTTGGACGGCTGATGACGATGTAGGCAATCGATATGACGCCGGACAGAAAGCCAAACCAGAAGACGCTATTGACCCAATGCCACGTGGGTTTGTTCCAGACCAGCGCCGACATCCATAATCTGGGCAGCGACAACGCCGCTGCCATCAGCGGAATCAACACCAGCCAGTTCAGAAACAGGTTGCGCAGGTAGATTGCAACCAGCGTCCACGTGTCCGCCGAAAGCAGGCCGAGTCTGGGACTCATGTAGTTGCTGTAACGGCGTAGATGAATGATCGGTTCCGGTTCGGCGCAGAAAGGCGATTTGTCAACGTGTTTTTCTTCGAGCCCCCTCTGAACTTCACTTATCCCGCGCCTATGCGCCCACGCCGATAACCAACTGCCCAGATACCCCCCGCCCGAGACGGTTGACAGGTAATGAAAACTACCGAGGTCCAAGCGGCTCGCCAACCCTTGCAGCACACCCAGCCCGAAAGTCGCGCTGCGGACGCCGCCGCCGGAGAAACAGAGGGCCGCTCGTTTCTCGCCGCTTTGGTGAAGTCGCCGGTAAAAGTCTTTTACCAATTCCTCATTGATCCGCCGCTCTCGCTCTTTCTCATCCGCCAGTAAAGCGTATTTGGCCTTTACCTCATCGCGCTTTTTCTCTATCTGTTTGCGCATCTCCTTCGCCTGTTTCAGCCGGGCATCGATATTGTTAGTCTTTTCCGTGTCATCAGTGTAGAGCGGCATGAGGCCATGCGTTTTTACCTGGTGTTCGTATTCATCAACCAGGACATCGAAGAGCGACAAAAGCGGAGAGTTGTCTTGATAGTCATTCATGGGAGCCTCCGGTAGTTTGTTGGCAGAGGAAAAGGGCGCAAACATCGGCCCCCCTGTTATTGGCTTAGTCCTTTGATTCTTCCTTTCGGCGCCAGGAAATAGTCTCGTTCAGGTAGGGTCTGAGCGAGGCCGGGAACAAACTGCAAACTGACTGATAATTATGGCAGGCGGAATCTACATCAGCTTTTCGATGGTAGTCAATCTTTTTTCGAAATTGTTCCGCCAAACAATTGCATGGCCGGTCCATGTGGTAACGAATTTATTCGTTACCACGTGGTCTATTCGAAATTCAATCCGATCCCCGCGCGTTCGGAATGGGCTTTGATCTTCTCCAGAACCTCTATGGCCAGCGCCAGCGCGCGGCGGCCTTCGGCCCCGCCGACCTCGGGCGGGGTCCGCGATTGAACGGCGGCGACGAAAGATTCGATCTCGGCGAGCAGCGGCTCGCGTTTTTCGATCGGCAAGGCTTCCGCCGCGATTTCGGGTAAGGCCCCGGCGGCCTTCGGCGGGAGAAGTTTGAGCGCCGCCACCTGCTGTTCGGCGTAATCGAGCGAGTAATATTCGTTCGGTTGAAAGACGCGGAGCTTGCGCAACCTCTCGCCGGCGACGCGGCTGGCGGTGATGTTGGCGACGCACCCGTCGGCGAACTCGAGCCGGGCGTTGGCCAGATCGATCTTCGGCGTCAGTATGGGGACGCCGACCGCTTCGAGTTTGACGACGTCGCTTCTGACCAGGCTGGCGATGATGTCCAACTCGTGAACCATCAAATCCATCACCACGTCGATGTCGAGCGAGCGCGGCGTAAAGACGCCCATCCGGTGGGCCTCGAAAAACCTCGGGCGTTCGATGCGCCTCCGCAGCGCCACAAACGCCGGGTTGAACCGTTCGATGTGGCCGGTTTGCAAGACCAGATTCTTCGATTCGGCCGCGCGGATCATCTCGTCCGCTTCGTCGAGCGAGCGGGCGATCGGCTTTTCGACCAGGACGTGGACGCCCGCCTCCAGAAAGGCGCGTGAGATTTCGCAGTGACTGACGGTCGGAGTGGCGACGCTGACCGCTTCGACCTGGTCAATCAGTTCGCGGTAGTCGCGAACGAAGCGCGTCGCCCGGGCGTAGGCGATCTCGCGCCCCCTGGTTTCGTTGACGTCGCAAACGGCGACGAGTTCGACCTGTTCGAGAGAGGCGTGGACGCGCGCATGAGCCTGACCGAGGCTCCCGACGCCGATTACTGCGGTTTTAATTTTGTCGGCCATAAGTTTTATCAAGGCGATTTCAAGTTTCGAGTTTGAATGTTACTCTGAAGGCCGCAATTTAAACTTGAATTATCGAATTTAAAATATCAATCGTGCAAACCGACCGTCTTCCTTTAATCAGAAAAAAAGACAATCCTGAACATTTCTATTTGATCGCGCTCCTCTGTCTGTGCGCGGTTGTCTTCTTCTACGGGCTCGGGCGATTGCCGTTCATCGGCCCCGACGAGCCGCGCTACGCCGAAGTCGCGCGCGAGATGTACGCGACCGGAGACTGGATCACTCCGCGACTCGGCGGGATCAAGTGGTTCGAGAAACCCGCGCTGACGTACTGGTTCCTGGCCGCGGGTTACGCGCTGTTCGGCGAAAACGAATTCGGCGCCCGGTTCGGCGTCGCCGCGGTCTCGACTTTCGGCGCGCTGCTGCTTTACTTCTTCGGCCGCCGCGCGCGTTCGGCGCGGTTCGGGTATTTGAGCGCGGCGGCGCTTGTGACCTGCGGACTGTGGCCGGGCTTCGCGCGCGGCGTAACATGCGACTTGCCGCTGACCGTCGCGATCGAAACCGCGCTCCTCAGCTTCTTTTTGTGGGAGAGCAAAGAGTCGGAGACCGGCGCCGGCCGGCTCTGGTACGTCTTCTGTCTCGCCCTGGGCCTGGCGACGTTGGCGAAGGGCCTGGTCGGAGTCGTCCTGCCGATGATGATCATTGCGCCGTACCTGATTCTGACCGGCGCCTGGAAGTCGCTGCTGAGACCACGCCTGATTATACTTGGCGCGTTGATCTTCCTTGGGACGGCGGCCGTCTGGTACGCGCCCGTGATCGCCAGGAACGGGCGCGAATTCATCGATGAATTTTTCGTCGGCCATCATTTCCAGCGCTACCTGTCGAACAAATACCGCCACCCGCAGCCGTTCTATTTTTTCCCGATGGTCGTGGTGGCCGGGAGTTTCCCGTGGTCGTTTTATTTGCTCTCGTCAGTGGGACAGACTTTAGTCTGTCTGGGCCGGAGACTCAGTAGATCCAATATTGAGCGATCCGGCGTAATTTGGGGACTACTGAGACAGACTAAAGTCTGTCCTACCGACCGGCTCAATCTGCTTCTGCTCCTCTGGATCGCCGCCCCGATCGTCTTCTTCTCTTTTTCGTGGTCGAAGCTGCCGGGCTACATCCTGCCGGTCTTTCCGGCGGTCGCGCTGATGGTTGGCATGGAACTGGAGCGCTGGTGGAGCGAGGAACCGCGGCCTCCCATGGCGCCGCAGTTTTTGACGGCGCCGCTGGCGGCGGCGGCCGGGATCGGCGCAGGCGTTCTACTTCAGCGCGAACTGGGCCTGAGCGCGCGCGACGCATGGTTGATGGGATCGATCGCCGTTCTGGCGTCCGCCGTCCATCTGGGATTGCTGTTTTTCAAAAATGGCAGAGTCGCCACGCTCTATCTGCCGATCGGGTTGGCTGTGATCGTCGTCGCAGCCTCGCATCTGGTCTTCCCCGTCCTTGGCAATCGGGAGTCGTTGAAGAAACTCTCGCTCGTGGCTCTCGAGGCGGCGCGCCCTTATGAGCGGTTGGTCTTCCTCATCAACAATGACCAGAGCATAAATTTTTACGCCACGGGGTTGCCGCTGCGAGACGGCCGCTCGGAACTCATGACCGTGAGCTCGACCGAAGAAATAGCGACGCTCATCGAGGCCGGTCGCAGCCAGAGTCTCCTGATTATGTCGCCCAAGCGATGGGGCGACGGTCTGATGAAATCCGCAAATTTGCGGGTGGAGAAGATCGGTGAGCAGGGGTTCAACGCCAGTTGCTCGCCCGAATGCGATTGGGTGTTGCTGCGCGCACAGCCGGTACGATACCGGGAGTGATGGCGCAATAGTATCGGCTTAGTGTCCTCCAGTCTGAGATTGAGCAAAAAGAACCACGGGGACCACGGGAATCACGGGGATAAGCTTGGGTGTAAGATATGCTGAACCTTTCTTCCATAAAGCCTTTTCCTCATTTTCCCCGTGGTCCCCGTGGTTGGGCCTCTTCTGAGTTCAACTCAAGACCGGGATTTAGTGAAACGCGGAGTATACGAATTTGGAATATCGAGAAGATCATCTGATTCAAGCCACCGCCGCTGACGCCGCGATTCGCCTGATCGCGGCGGTGACGACCGACCTCGTCGCCGAGGCTTGCGACCGGCACAAGACCGCGCCCACGGCCTCGGCCGCGCTCGGGAGGACTCTGACCGGGGCGTTGCTGTTGGGCTGCGCATACAAAGACCTCGAATACATCACCCTTCGTTTCGATTGCGACGGCCCCGTCGGCGGCATCATCGCCGAAGCCGGCGCGGGCGGCGCGGCGCGCGGCTACGTCAAGAATCCGGCGGCGCACCTGCCCCCGAACGCCCTGGGGAAACTTGACGTGAAGGGGATTGTCGGCGGCGGCATGTTACACGTCATTCGCGAAGCCGGGTTCGAGATCGGTTTGATGAAGGAGCCGTATTACGGCTCGACCCCGATCGTCTCCGGAGAGATCGCCGAAGACATCGGGCATTACCTGGCGGTCTCCGAGCAGATCAATTCGGTGGTCTCGCTCGGAGTCTTCGTCGAATCCGAGCGGGAGCGCGTGACCGCGGCGGGCGGCTATATGATCCAGGCATTGCCTGGCGTCGAGGAGAGCGCGATCGCCGCAATCGAGAGAGCCGTGTCTGACGCCCCGTCCGTCACCGAAGCGATTCGCGGAGGCGCGGACGCCGCCGAAATGTTGCGGCTCGCCCTAGGCAACTTCCCCTTCGACTCTCTAGAAACCCGCCGCGTCGAGTTCCGGTGCAAATGCTCTTACGAGCGCGTCGTGAGGATCGTCACCGCGCTCGGACGCGAAGAGGTCGAGGACATGCTCGAAAAGGACAATGGCGCGGAATTGACCTGCCATTTCTGCAACTCGGTCTACTACCTGGACGGAGACGCGCTGCGAGGGATACTCGAACCGCCCTCGCCGGTCGTGATGTGATCCGGTTGGGAATCAGTACCGCGAGCGGTAGCAAGCGTGGCTCCATCAATACCGTTTTGCTGGGATTGACCCACATCCATCAGCGGCCCTCCGTTCCATAAAATGATGACAAATATGCCATCATCTTATCGCGACCGATTTTGTTGATTTGCCGGTCGCAGTTTCGCTCTTTGATTGACGCGGCGACTTGGTTTCGGCCTTTGCCGCGTTCTAAAGTCTGCCCCGGAA
>WNFU01000520.1_pt1 | contig 52257 bp, 72 predicted proteins | sample 5400121 | NCBI WGS metagenome assembly WNFU01 (sample SAMN13153360, study PRJNA577476) | soil metagenome | isolation source: 100 cm soil or saprolite under grassland replicate 1 | place: USA:California | collected 2016-06-15 | reverse complement strand
CGAGGGGCTGCAGGGCCGTGGCGGAGGGTCGCATGGGCCGGCGCGGTGGGGCTTGGGAGGGGCGGGAGGGGGCCACAGCCAAAATTTGCGGCTGAGAAGAGATCAGGCCGCCTCGCCAAAGTGCCACAGACAGAATTTGGAGCTGCGAACAGTTGTACCTGTCAACGTTAATGGCTCGCTAACGTTAATGCCGCGTTAACGTTAATGGGCTGGTAACGTTAATGGCGCATTAACGTTAATGAGTAACGTTAATGAGTAACGTTGATTTCGCATTAACGTTAACGAGGACCTTGGGCGCACGTCCGACGTTCCCATCCCGGCTGGATTAGGAAGATTGTAGCACGAAATTGTTAGTGAAGATACAGTGGAAGTGAGAACATCGTTAACGAGAGGTCGACGCGGTCGTCGACGCTCTATTAACCAAGATTCGCAAACCACTATTTACATGTCGTGCGTTGCTCTCTATAATCTACGAGTAAACTGAAACGAAGGAGTTACCCACATGAGACACACCACTCTCGCTGACCGACGTGAGACTCTTCTCTGGAGAGACGTCGTCATCCAACCACCCAAACCATCGCTCTTGAGTCGCGTGTGGACTGTGGTTTGCTACACGTCAGTCGCAACTGCTGTTGGCGTCGCAGTCTTCCTCGTCACTCCAGCTCATGCTGGTGGTAGCATGGCTCAAGAGGTGAGAGTCGTACACGTCTCTCCCTCCGTGGTTCTGTATGGTTCGAAGTTGGATCGACAGTTAAAGGTTGACAACAATAAAGCTCAAAATTCAATAAACTTGGAACAGTTAAAGTTTGAGCATTCCCGTCAACTCCTCGCTGACAAAGCCTACTACGAGAAACTTAAAGATCAACGCAAACATAAGTAAAACTTGACATAGTCCAACTTGCATAAAGTTGGACTTGTCTCATCTGTGACAGTTAAAGTTTTATGTAAACTGTAACTGATGCAGCTTGAGTCAAGATTGAGTAAAACTGTACATAGCCCAAGTTGTGTAAAAACTGTATGCAGTCGTGTACCACACAAAAGTTAGAGAAACGTTAACGAGGTAGTTAAAACTTACATAAAGAACTATTTTCAAAAAAGTGAGCTTCGTTAAAACTGTAGCTGTAAAATTAACGTTTCGCTAATACGTTCACTATAAGATGTAACTATCAAAAGAGCAATGACGCTCTCTTGAGAACGAAGATGGAGAAATATTATGGCTAAGAAAGTCGCTGAAGTTGTAGTCGTCGAGAAGAAGAAAGGCTGGAGAATTAAGTCGTACTACGTCGACTTGAAGGCCTATGAGGCCTCGAAGGCAGAACTGAGCAAGGCGCCAAACCAAGTGCAGATCATGGTCAACTACTTCGCCACGAAGTACGTCGACGAAGCGTCTGCTGCGCAAGGCCGAGTGATGTGTCAGTCTGCGATCGACGAAGGTGGTTTGAAGACCGTGATCGAGCCACACGTTCTCTTCGCCTACTATCGGTCGACGATGGAGAAGTTTGGTCTCCGCCTGCGTGGCTGAGTTAACGCTTCTCTAACGAGTGTGTGCGCCGGCGATAGTGCTGGCGCACACTCACTAGTGAGCGAACCAAACCGATTGCACCTTGAATTGTGGAGGCCGCCGCCGACCTCCACGGACTCCGCAGCCACTTTCAAAGTGTTACTATATAACATCAGGGCTCCAGGACCGCAACCCTCGGTTCATGTCCCACTCGTTCGAGACCCTAGGTCCACCCACCTAGTCACCTGCTTCGCTCTCGCATGTATGTGACACACGCATATTGGGCCCCTCATCTGGTTGGCTCGACGCGGGCACCTGTGGTCCACCTGCATCCACTTGAACACCCACGACGGCTGTCCCTTGACGAGTGCCTCACAGCGCTCGTCGTCTGGCACGTAGAATTCTGGTCCTCTGTGGTTAGTCATAAGATCACTATATCACGCGATTATTGACTCGGACACAGGCTAGTTGTACCTGACCCTCAAAATAAACACCATAAGACACGTTTACAGGTTATATTGGGCGTGATATACGTGGTCCAGGGTACAAATTGCCAACATATATGGAGCGGGACTCATGACCACTACGGTGAAGGTGCACGTAAACGGCCAGTATCGGGCCACGGTCGTCCACACCGTCGACGGAGAGGTCAAGGACACGGTCCTCGTCGGGCCAAGTGAGGAGAAGGCCCTCGCGGCGTACCACGGTCACACCAACTCATTCACCGTCACCGAGGAGTCTATCCCCGCGGAGGCGGACGAGGCCGACGAAGATGAGGCCGACGACGAAGACGACGAAGACGAGTAGGAGCCGCGGTGGCCTCGGTACTCACCCCATACAGGCCCTCGGACGGGAACAACCCGTACACTGAGGCCCAGCTCAAGGCCCTCTGGAAGGACCTGGAGCCGTCGGCGCGTGAGCCGGGGAGGTACTCGCTACCAGAGCGTATATTGGTCCAGAGGGAGTTCCTCTCGTACGTCGCCCAGGGCTACTCGCCGACGCGCGCTGTCCAGAGGCTCCAGGCCCTCGCGCAGAAGGAGCCCGAGAAGTGGCCCTACGCCGACTACTCCACGTTCATGGCGTGGAAGGCGTACGACAAGGACTTCGCCGAGGCGTACGAGGTCGCGTACTCGATGGGCACCGACAACCTCGAGGACAAGGGCGTCGAGCTCGCATACGCGGGCAACTCGTCCATGCTCCAGTTCCTTCTGCGCATGAGGAACCCCCAGAGGTACAACCCGAGACAGGAGGTGTCTGGGCCCGGGGGCGGCGCGATAGAGCACGTCCACACCATCAAGCTCGTCGCGGCGAAGCCGAAGGTCCTAGAGATCGAGCACGACGGGGCAGAGTCCGCCTCATCGCGCCCAGGGTTCGAGCACGATGACGGAGAGGCGCGGGTGCCGGAGGGTGCCGTGGACGCCGAGGTCGTCGACGATGAGTGACGAGGCGGAAGTCGTCCTGCCGGAGAAGATGATCCCGGTATTCGAGAAGCCCCGCGGTGAGGTCCAGTACCGTGGGGCCTTCGGGGGTCGTGGCTCGGGGAAGAGCTTCAACTTCGCGAAGATGGCGGCGATCTGGGGCTACGTGGACCCGTTACGTGTATTGGCCACTCGCGAGTACCAGGGATCGATCAAGGAGTCATTCTACGCGGAGCTGAAGTCCGCGATCATGTCCGAGACGTTCCTGTCGAACGCTTACGTGATCGGGTCCGACTTCATCCGCGGGAAGAATGGCACAGAGTTCATGTTCATGGGGCTGAGGCGCTCGATCAACTCGATCAGGTCCCTCGCCCAGATCGACCTCACGATCGTGGAGGAGGCGGAGGACGTCCCCGACCAGTCGTGGCTCATGCTTGAAGCTACCGTTTTCCGGCGCCCGAAGTCAGAGCTTTGGGCGATCTGGAACCCGAGGCTCCGGGGGTCTCCTGTCGACCTGCGTTTCCGCGTGCATCCTCCCATGAACGGCGTCTTCGCGGAGATGAACTACTGGGATAACCCGTTCTTCCCAAAGGGCCTGGAGACCCTCAGGGCGCGCGAGGAGAAGCGCCTAGACCCTGACACCTACAACCACGTCTGGGAGGGAGGCTACCTCACGAACTCGAACGCCCAGGTCTATAGCGGGAAGTGGCGCGTCGCGGACTTCGAGCCTGGACTCGACTGGGACGGACCCTACCAGGGAGGGGACTTCGGCTTCTCCCAGGACCCGTTAGCCGCGGTCCGCTGCTGGATACACGACGAGACGCTGTTCGTGGAGTACGAGGCGGGAGCGATCGCGCTGGAGCTTGACGATACGCCCGCGTTCCTCGACTACCACATACCTGGCTGGGCGTCGTTCGTCTCGCGCTGGGACAATGCCAGGCCTGAGAGTATATCGCATTTCAAGAACCACGGGATGGAGCGCGCGGAGGCCGCGGACAAGTGGAACGGTAGCGTCGAGGACGGTATACAGTTCGTCCGGAGCTTCAAGCAGATAGTCATCCACCCGCGCTGCATGAACACGAAGAAGGAGATGCAGCTCTACTCCTATAAGGTCGACCGCTTCACGGGTGACGTGCTGCCCGTCCTCATCGACGCGAACAACCACTGGATGGACGCGATCAGGTACGCTCTCGCCCCAATCATCAAGCACCCGATCATGGTGCAGATGTTCGTGTCGTCGAAGTACCGCCAGAGGTTCCTTGAGATGAGGAGAGCCTCATGAATGCCCTCGTGAAAGCGGGACCGCGGACATCGGTCGTCAACCTCATCCAGAGGACGCTGAGCAGCGCATTCCCAGGCTACTTCCCCGGGCAGAAGCACGACCACTACAAGGACTTCGGGTTCCCGCAGTACGTCGACTTCAAGCTGGTCTACGACATGTACGACCGGAACAGCCTGGCGAAGGCTGCGGTCGACAAGACGACCCGCAAGACGTGGCAGGACCCGCCGTGGCTGCTCGAGAAGCCGCGCGACGGCTCCGAGGGCGCGGTCAAGAAAGAGACCCGCCTGGAGAAGGCGATACGGCAGCACTTCTCCAAGATCAGGTTCTGGACCAAGGTCATGGAGGCGGACCGCCGCAGCCTCGTAGGAAAGTTTGGTGCAGTTATATTGCGCGTCGCAGACGGGAAGCCGACGAGTGAGCCACTCGAGAAGGTGAGCGGAGGTCTCGACGCCCTCGTGGACATCATCCCAGTGTGGGAGGGCCAGCTCAAGGTCACGAGGTGGGACACCGACGTGAAGTCGATGAGCTACGGCGACCCGCTCATGTTCGAGTACGACGAAGGCAGTATCGGTCAGAACTCCGGCCCTTCTCCAGTATCTCAGGGCCGCGCGAGGAAGCTCACCGTCCATCCATCGAGGATCATCGTCTGGTCGATGGACGGGACTATGGACGGTGAGTCTTCCCTGAAGGCCGGCTTCAACGACCTCGTGACTATCGAGAAGATCACGGGGGCGGGCGGCGAAGGTTTCTGGAAGAATGCGAAGCAGGCCCCCATCCTCGAGATGGACAAGGAGGCCGACCTCCAGAAGATGGCTCGCGCCATGGGTGTCCCGGTCGACAAGGTAGCGGACGTCATGAACGAGAACGCGTCAAATTGGCAGCAGGGTTTCGACGAGCTACTGATGCTGCAGGGTATGACGGCGAAGCTCCCGAAGATCGAGCTTCCCGACCCTGAGCACTTCTACATGAACGCCCTGCAGTCGTTCGCGGCGTCATTCGACATCCCGTTGAAGGTCCTTGTTGGCACGCAAACGGGTGAGCGTGCCTCGTCGGAGGACGCGAGCCAGTGGAACCAGACCTGCAACTTCCGAAGGAAGAATACGGTCATACCAAATATCTTGCAGATTGTCGCCCGACTCGAGAACTGCGGGGTCTTGAAGGAGAACCCCGAGTGGTTCGTCGACTGGACGGACCTGACAGAGAGCACCATGCTAGAGAAGATCGACCGTGCCGGCAAGATGGCGAAGGTCAACAAGGACTTCGGGAACATTGTGTTCATGCCGCAGGAAATTCGCGCTTCTGTCGGATACGAGCCTGTCGACGAGAAAGAACTCGCGAAGCTCCGTGAGCAACAGAAGGACGTTACGTCGGACCCAGCTGATCCGAAAGATCCAGCTGACCCGACCGATCCGGAAGATCCGTCAACGAGTGGAGGCCAGTGATGGCATATAAAGTTATACGGGTCAATGTCACCCGGGTCCTGAACACGAAGGCCGCGAAAAAGCAGAAGCGGAATGGACGTGACGTGATCGTTGTCCCGTCGGCGACCATGCCCGACGACATCATCATGAACCGTGTCAAGTACCCGGCCGCCGAGATCAAGGCCTCATTCCATACACTTGAGAAGACGCCGGCGCCGCTGAACCACCCAATAGTCGACGGTAAGTTCGTCTCGGCGAGAGACCCCGAGGCTCTAAATGTGGGTTGGATTGGCGCCTGGAACGAGAACGTTCGCTACGAGAACGGAAGGATCAAGCTCGACAAGATCATCGACGTCGACAAGGCGAACCAGTCGGAGGAGGGCAAGCGCGTCCTCAAGGCCATCGAGAAAGGTGAACCGGTCCACACGTCGACAGGTCTGCTCGCCCACATGGAGAAGGTCGAGAACCAAGAAGACCACGACTCTGTCGCACATGACCTCGAATTCGACCACGACGCAATACTATTGGACTTCACGGGCGCCGCGACACCAGATCAAGGTGTCGGCATCTTCGTGAACGCTCAGGGGGCGACCGAGGAGGTCGAAGTAATCAACTCGATCTGGGATGATGCGGATCGAGAAATGGATTGGGCAGTCGAGTCGATTGCCCGAGCTCTGGAGAAGAAGGCAAAAATTCCGATCTATGAGCGAATTAAGGCCGCGATAACCGAAGCCTTCACGGGTCTCGGGGCGGAAACCACTGCAACAAATGAGGAAGCTGAAATGTCGAAAGAAGAGATCGACAAGCTCTCCGCGAAGGTTGACGCCCTCACGGAGAGCATGAAGGGGATCGGAGACACCATCACTAACGGTGTCGCGACCGCCTTCACGACAGCTCTGAAGCCCCTCGTTGACGCCCAGGCCGCGGTCTTGGCGAACGAGAAGGCCAAGGAGGACGCGGAGAAGAGCGGCCTGATCGACAAAGTCGTGAAAGCCAATCTGCTCGACGAGACGGCCGCGAAGGAGACTCCGCTGTCGACCCTGAAGGCACTCGCCGCCAACATCAAGGAAGCCAAGACCCCGGCTCCGATCCGTCAAGGTGCGTTTGCCACCAATGGCGGCGTCGTGTCGGCCTTCAAGGCTCCCGTGGCCAAGAAGGAGGCCTGATACATGGCCCGATACAACAAGATCTTCCTCGGCCCCGCCGAAGAAGTCAAGCCACAGGTACGGGAGCTTAACGCTTCCGTCGACTTGCTCCCCGGTCGCCTCGTTGTTATCACGGCTGGTGAGTGGGCTCTCGCCGGCGCGGCTACCGTCGGCAAGGTCTGGATCGTCCAGGACAACTACCTTCAGATGAAGGGAGCCGACGACGTCTGGGCCACCGACAACTCTGCCATTGGCATGGAGCTTCTCCCGAACCTGCTCTATGCCGGCCGCATCGCGAACGGTGTCAACATCGCCGCGATCGGGACGCCGCTTACGCCGGGTGCCAACGGCACCCTTGCCATCGCGGCCTTGAGCGACCTCATCGTCGCCTACAGCGAAGAGGTCTACAACAACACGTCCGGCTCCGAGCAGCTCCTCCGCATTCGACCCGCGGGCGGCAGCTACCTCTCGGCGGCGGCTTAACGAGGAGGCGAACTGATGCGCTACTTCGACGATCAGCTGATCGCCAACTCTCGACACCACGCCGAGTGGTGGGAACTCCAGTGTGTGAACCGTGAATGGTTCCACCAGTCCGAGGACACGTTCGCCGGCTTGTATAACTCGACGGCGATCCTCCCCCGTGACGCGTGGCAAGAAATCGACGACATCACCCGTCGCGTCATGCGTAACGATGAAGGTTCCACCTTCATGAACGACCTGATGCCCCTGGCCAAGACTGTCAATATCGGCAAGCTCGTGAACCTGTACCGTGTGTCCTCGGACGCCGGCTCAGTCATGCGCTCGCTCTCCGGCCAGGTCGCCGTGCCTCTCGACAAGGTGACTTACGACTACCGTGGTTCGCCCGTGCCTATCTTCGCTACCGCCTACGGTCGCGAGTGGCGCGAGTGGAACACACTCCAGTCGGAGAACTTCGACGCACTCTCGGACGACCAGGAAGCTCACACCGCGAAGATCCGCCGTGACATGGCCCTGTATGCCCTCTCGGGCGATGCAGGCATCACCGTCGGTGGTTACTCGGCCGTGGGCATCTTGAACAGCCCATACTCGAAGCCTGTCAACTTGGGTGCCGCCGTCGGCGGGGCCAACATCGACCTGACTGCCAACGCCACCACCTCCGACGCGATCGTTGCCTTCTTCAACAACTATGTCGGCGCCATCCTCGACGCCAACCTGGTCATCCAGAAGATCAACATCTACGTCTCGCCGGAGATCGGTCGCCGACTGGACATGCCATACTCAAGTGCGGACGGTTTCAAGACAGGGACCCTTATGGAGTTCCTTCTGAAACAGCGCCGCATCGGCAAGATCGACGTGACCTATGAGCTTACCGGCAACGCGTTCTTTGCGTTTGTCCCGAGCTCGGAGTTCATCCGTCCTCTCGTTGGTATGGCCGTTGGCACGACCCCCATGGCCCGCCTCAACCCCACGGACAACTACCAGTTCCTGATCATGGGTGCGATGGGTCTGGAGATCAAGGCCGACTGGAACAACCGCTCTGGCGTGTTCCACTCGGTTATCCAGAACTAGCGGGAGCCTCAACCCCACCCTCAGCCAGCCCTGAGGTAACTGCTAGTAGGAGGGGGTCTCACTCCTGGGGGACCCCCTCTTCGAGAATAGAAACAAGTTGGAGGGCCACATGGCCAAGTATCGCGCGAAGGTGGACGTTCCGCCCGGCATCAAGGCAGGCGACGTCGTCAATTTCGAGGAGCCGCTGGTTCCTTCATACGAGAAGCTGTTCGAGAAGGTCGGCGAGTCCGACGACGAGGACGATGACGCTGACAAGACTTTTGTCGGCAACCCTGACAGGAACACCCTCAAGGATAGGGCCACGGAGCTGGGCATCAACTTCGCGCCGAACATCCCCACCGACCGGCTCATTGAGCTGATCACGGAAGCCGAAGTCAAGGCTGCGGCCGGCGGGGAGTAACTACACATGGCACGGCTGGTCACCCTGATCGTCGAAGACGGCACCATTGTCGCGGGCGCGAACTCGTTCGTGACCGAGGACGACATCGTGGCCTATGCTTTGGCGCGTGGGGTGATCTTGCCGTTTACCACAGACCCCGAGAAGGACGCTGTCGCAACTCTCGGGATCAAAGCTATGGACTACCTTCGGATACTGCCTTGGAGGGGCGAGGTCGTGGACGTCAGCCAGACCACACCGTGGCCACGCAAGAACGTCGACGTCACGCCTTCATGGCCCGAGAATGCTATCCCGCTGGCCGTCACTGAGGCGCAGTTGCAGCTGACACTCCTCGTCAAGGCAGGAACCATCCTCCTCCCGACGATCGCCGGCACAGGTTTCTTAATCAAGGAGAAGATCGGGCCGATCGAGAACGTGTACTCTGAGAAGGTGGGCTTGTCGACGAACGGTCTGCCTATACTCCCAGGTATCAGTCTATTGCTCCAGCCGTGGCTGCTCGGCGACTATGATGGTTTCGTCCCAGTCATGCTGCTCTCCATCGGAGGCAGGGTGTATGGCTGTTGACTATAATAGAGCGCGTGCTACAGTTGAGAGGATGATCAACGCCTACGGCAGGCTGATCACTCTCATAGACGACAAGAAAGCTGCTGACCCAACAAACCCGCTCGGTCCTCCTGCGGCTCCGACGGTTGTCTCTGACGTCAAGGCGGTATTCGTGCGCCCGTCTGGCTACATCAAGCTAGGTGAGTCATTTTACCTGGATCCAGGCATGTGGGAGGAGGCCGAGAAGATAGCCCTCATCTTGCCGAGCCTCACGAACGATTACGAAAGGTTCACGCGCATCCTCGACAACGACGGCAAAGGTTACAAGATCTTTAAGGTCGAGGCCCTCACGCCGGGCGACGTCCCGATAATGCTCTACCTGGGACTTCGCCAATGATCACGAGCCTGGCCCAAGCAGACGACGAGATGGCTCAGCTTTTCCGCATCCCGTGGGAGGTTACAGCAAGCTACGTCTGTGAGTGGCCGAACCACAAGGAGGCGAGCCACGAGGAAGATGAGATCTGGGCACGCTGGAACCTTGATTATGTGGCCGGTAACCAGGTTACTATGGGCGGGGCCAATCGTCGCAAGTTCACCAAGATGGGGCTAATCTACATTAACGTGTATTCCCCGCTTGGTGGTGGTCTCGCGCAGGCGAGAGACGCCTCTCAGATTGCGCTATTTGCATATGAGGGGCAGCGGACACCGAATGACGTCTGGTTCCGTAACGTACGTATTGAGAGTGAAGGTCACGGTCGCGGAAGCGGCAAGAACAAGAGCTGGTGGACGACGCTCGTTGTGGCAGAGTTCATCTACGAGCACCTGAGGTAGGACCCCAATGGCTATCCGCAACAAGATCGACAGCAATGAGACTGGACTGGCAATCGCCAAGGAAGTCATCGGTCAGCCCGGTGTCCTCCCAGTTACCCCAATCTGGCACGAACTGGAACCGAATGAATATGACGACTTTGGCGGTGAGCCGACGTTGCTTGCACGCCGACCGATCAACTCGTCACGCCAACGCAAGAAGGGCTCCATCGTGGACCTGGCGGCGACAGGCGGCTTCAACCAGGACTTCACGAACAACAACTCTCAGCTTGTCACGAGCGGCTTCATGTACGCTGACTTTCGTGAGAAGCAGAGCGAGACCCCGACGGCCGTGTCTGCGACAGGTTACGTCGTGGTCGACGAGACTCAGTACTTCGCCAACATGCTCATCCTCGCGTCTGGCTTCGCGGTGGCGGCGAACAACGGACTGAAGGTCGTTACGTCAGTCGACGCAGGCACGAGCGAGGTTCGTGCAGCTGGTCTCGCTGTCGAGGCTGGCCCTCCCGCGGCTGCAAAGATTGTGCTCGTCGGTATCCAGGGTGGGGCCGGCAACATCGACGTCAACGCGGCGGGTGTGCTCCCTGTGATTACGTCGGCCGTGATCGACATGTCGTCGCTGGACCTTATCCCAGGTGAGGCTGTCTACGTCGGAGGTGACGCGGTTGGCACACGTTTCGGGACAGCTACAAATAACGGCATCAAGCGTATTCGGTCGGTGGCGCCTGGCGGTATCACGATCGACAAGTCGGACGAGGTGATGGTCACGGAGGCCGATGTCGCCAGCACGATACGTATCTTCTTTGGTCGCGTTCTGAAGAACGAGCTCGCGCAGCTCATTATCCGTCAGTCGTTCCAACTTGAGCGTCAGATGGGTGCGCCTGACACGGCTTTTCCTGCACAGATACAGGCTGAGTACGTCATCGGCGCGTTCCCGAACGAGATGGAGATGGTCGTCGAGTCTGCAGACAAGATCAACTGCAACTTCTCGTTCATCGCCATCACGAACCAACAGAATATCTCGACCGTCGGCATCAAGTCGGGTACCCGTACACCGGTCGTTGAGTCTGACGCCTACAACACGTCGACAGATTTCTCGCGGATCAAGCTAGCTCTCGTGAGCAGCACCAACTCAGCTCCCGATCCGCTGTTCGCGTTCGTGACCGACTTTACGCTGAGCATCAACAACAATGTGTCGCTCAACAAGGCAGTCGGGTACCTCGGCGGCTTCGACGCGACGATAGGCCTCTTCGAGGTGTCGGCGGAGATCAACGCCTACTTCACGAAGATCGAGTCGCTCCAGGCGGTCCGAAACAACAATGACGTGACCCTCGACTACTTCGTCGCGAAGGAGAACCGCGGGTTCGTCGTCGACCTCCCCTTGTTAGCGCTCGGTGGAGGTCTCTCTGAGGTTGAACTCGACGAGCCGATCATGATCCCGCTCGAGTCTGACGCCGCGACGGCCGTGAAGATGGACCCGAACTTCAACCACACCCTCATGTGGACGTTCTTCGACTATCTGCCCGATATCGCTGAAGCTTGAAACTAGAAACCCCAGTCTTAATCAGGAGAAAGACGATGGGACTTTACGAGAAAATGAAGACGAGCCCTCGGTTGGAAGCCGAGGGTATCTGGCTACAGGTCGATGACACCCGTATCCGCCTTGGGCGAGCCGGTGGCAAGAACACCAAATTCATCGTCGCCGCAGAAAAGGTCGCTCGCGAACACAAGCGTGCGCTCGACCTCATGGGGGAGGAGCAAGGCAGGAAGCTCTTCTCAAAACTCTTCGCAGAGATTATTGTCCTCGACTGGCTTACGAAGGCAGCTGACGGTGACTTCGACGAGGATGGTAACGCCGCTGGCGAAGACGTCATCGAGTCAGCTCGCTGGAAGCGGGGCATCTCTGGACCCGACGGCAATATCATCGAATTCAGCGTCGAGAATGTTGTGAGGACCTTCGACGACATACCTGACCTGCTGAAGATGGTTAAGGAGACTGCCGAGGACCCGTCGCTGTTTCGGCAGGAACTACTGAGAGGAATTGAGGGAAACTGATCGCAGTCCTGGGTTACGAGCTAACGCAAGGTCCCACGGAGCAAGCAATCCTTCGGCAGTGCATTCGCGAAGGTAAACCATACCCTAAAGCTATCGCGAATGCCCCCGACATCGAGCAGTTCACGGAACTCTACTATTTCGCCTACGTGGACCTCGGGAGTTGTCGGAACTACGAAGGTGGAGAGATACCTTGGACTGCTATTCGGGAGTACGCCGACGAGTACGATTTAGACGAGGATCAGCGAGTAATCCTATACAGTGTGATCCGCACCGTGGATATCTGGTTCTTAAAAGAAATACAGGCTAGAGCGGAAAAGAAGAATGGCCGGGGAAACACAGAGCGGAGACATGGCGGCCGCGGGAAAAAGGTTCTTCCGATTGGCCAGAGGAGTTGAGGTAGCTGCTCTTACAGTAACGAAAGAGCAGGCCCTCGACGTCCAATACATGCTCGCGAAAGAGACGCCGGTCGACGTCGCTACGGCCCGCTCGAACTGGCGTATCAGCGTTGGACGTCCGCTCGTGGGGAGGATCAAAGCTTACTTACCGTACCCCTCCAGGCACCGTAAACCTTACGGTGCAGGCGGCACCAAGAGCGAGAGCGCCAACCTTTCTGCTGTGACCTCTCAGGGTCGTGCCCGTCTGGCAACTTACGAGAAAGGCTCGATCTATATCTCAAACAATGTACCGTATATTGGTCCTCTTGACCGAGGCCACTCTCCGCAAGCTTCGTCAGGCTTTGTCGCCCGGGCTGTGCTCCAAGCTACTTTGAGGACTAAGCCGAAGATCAAGGTGATCTTCGATAAGGAGTTCAGCAAGTAATGGCCAACCAGATAATCAACGTAGTCGTCAACTCGAAGGGCGCCGTGACGGTTGCCCGTGAGTTGAACGCCATTGGCGACAGTGCGAAGTCGACTGCGACATATCTGAATGGCCTGCGCGCGGTGTTGGCGGCGGCGTTGACGTTCTCCGGTGCTGGGCAGATCGTGGACACGATCAATAGTTTCACGGCGCTTCAGAACAGGCTGAGGCAGGTCGCGGACGCTAACAACACTGTGAGTGACAGCTGGACACGCCTGTTGAATATCGCCAACCAGTCTTATTCTGCTATCGACAGCACCGTTGATCTGTACTTCCGTGTCGCTCAAGCATATAAAGCTTGGGGCGAGAGCGCCAATGCGGCTTACAAGTTCACGGAGCTGTTCCAGAAGGCAGCTATCCTGTCCGGTTCGACTATGCAGACTACGTCGCAGGCCGTCTACCAGTTCTCACAAGCTCTCAACAAAGGCAAGCTTGACGGTGACGAGTTCAGGTCGGTCCTGGAAGGCTTACCATATGTCGCTAACCTGATCCAGAAGTCGCTCGGAGTCACGAGGTCTGAACTCTACCAGCTGTCAAAAGAAGGTAAGATTTCTGTCGATCGCATAAAGGAAGCGTTCGAGGGTGCTGCAAAGACGATCCAGAAAGATTGGAGCAACATCACTCCAACGATTGGTATGGCGATGCAGGTGCTCAGCAACAACTGGACCGACTTCGTAGGGAAGATCGAGACGTCGACAGGCGTGTTCAGCGGTATAGCTCAGCTCATCATACTTATCGCAAATAACTTTACTTTGCTTGCGATTGCTCTTGCACCTGTCGCGATCTCTCTCGGTTTCCTCGCAGGTCGACTTGGCATCGGTCTCGTCGTAACTGGCTTCAGAGACTTGACGACAGCTATCAAGGAGGTTACTATCGTCCAGTGGCTGTTCAACGCTGCCGTGTCTGCGAATCCGTACGTCCTCGCGGCTGTTGCGATCGCGGCCGTCGTCACAGGCATCATCTACTTTCGTAATGAGCTTGGACTCACGAGCGAGGCATTCAACTCATTGTGGAATGTATCAGCTAGCGTGTTGTCTGATATAGTTGGTTACTTGACACCGCTCTATAACGCCCTGCAACCGATCGTGAGCGCTTTCCTCGAGTGGAACATCGTCTTTGTCGCCATCCGTGCTCTTGCTAACGTGACGATGACAGATATCGTGTCGATGTTCAGCGCGATTGGTACCGCTGTCGCGTCGACGGCCCAGTACATGATAAAGACACTAGGTCCCGTGTTCACTGACCTGATGGGTCTCGCTAAGTCACTATACGACCTCATCAAGACTATAGTGGACATTCACGTGAAGGCTTGGGGACCGGCTGTTATCACCGTGTGGAATGCTATGAAGAGCATGTGGGAATACGTTGAGCCCACGTTCACGAAGTTTGTCAAGTTCCTGAAGGACGTGTACGACAGATGGAAGATCATCGGCACGTGGCTGAAGAGCAACTTCAAGCCGATCCTCCAGGACGTGTTCGAGGGATGGATCATAATCATCCGTGAGGTCATCAGCTGGATCAATTCGCTGATTACCCTTCTGAAGCGTGCCCTCGCCCTCATGTCAGCCGTGGGTGCAGGCGGAGGCGGTGGAGGCGGAGGCGGTGGGGCGCACTACGGCGCTCAGTTCAACGCTGGTGAGGGCTTCGCAAATGGCGGTTCGTTCGGTGTCGGTGGGACCGGTGTCGGCCGTGACACGACACCGGTAGCCTTCCGCGCTGAGCGTGGCGAGCGCGTGACCGTCGAGACAAAGAAGCAGCAGCGTGCGAACGACAACCAGGGCGAGACCAAGGTGAACGTGCCTGTGAATGTCACGAGCATATTCGACCTGTCGTCGATACCTCTCGTCAACGAGAGTGCTACCGGCCAGAGGTCCATCATTAATGTCGTTCGCGCCAATCGCGAAGAGATCAACGCAATCTTGGGAGCGAATTAGATGCTGCGCTTCGCAGACAGTTTCGAGCACTACGGCACCTTAACGTCGAATATGTTGCTGGGCTGGTGGGCCAGTCTAGCAGTAGCTGGCGGTGACACTATAACTTTATCGTCTACGTTTGCACGAACTGGCACAAAGTCGCTCAAGTTTACGGACAATATCGGTGTCAACGCAAACTGTGACGCGAGGTTCACTCTGGGCGTCAGCGCCATAACGGCAGGTTTTGGCGCGAGTGTATATCTCACCTCGTTACCTGTCGCCAATGCTACGGTAGGTATGCAGTTCCGTGATAGTACCAACACCTCAATATTAACACTCTTATTCCAGTCTGACGGCTCAATAGAGGCCAGAAAAGGCAGTAGCACAGGCACTGTCATCGACATCAGTGACAGCATCTTGACTGCTGGTACCTTCCACCACGTCGAATGCAAGGCTGTGTTCGACACAGTTGCCGGCTCAGTCGAGGTCCGTGTCAACGGCATCACAGTCATCCAGATCGGTTCACTTAACCTTGGATCAGCACCTGCTGTGGCCTGTTCTCTAAGGATGCTCGATGCTAATGTATCTAACCCGGATGTTTACTGGGACGACGTCTTCGCGTGGGATGACACAGGAACGCACAACAACGACTTTATCGGACCGCAGCGTATATTGACGATATTTCCGACTGGTGACACTGCCCAAGCCGACTTCACCAAGAATGGTGCAGCTACGGGTTATGGATGTGTCAACCAGTCGACGCCGGACGGTGATACGACCTATCTCAGCTCGACAGTGGTCGGCCACAAGACCGACCTGTCTTTGCCTACGCTGCCTCCAGAGCTTGTCACTATAGCAGGTGTGATAGTCCCAGCGATGGCAAGGCTAGATGCTGCTGGCGTCGGTAACTTGAAGATGTCGATGAAGAGCGCGGCAGCTCTACTCGCCGGTGCTGATGTTCCTCTGACAACAGGGTACAACTACATAAGGGGCAACATCTTTGAGTATGACCCTAATACTACATTGGCTTGGACGAAGGCCGGTCTCGAAGCTGCTCTGCTTCGTAATGAGAAGACAGTCTAAAGCATGTCCGACCCTGATTTCTCTAAAGTAGTTCTATTACTCTCGTTCGATGGACTGGACGGTGCAGTAGTTACAGCTGACAAGAGTCCCGCTAATCATCTTCCTACCTTTCTAGCTAATGCCCAGATCGACACCGCCCAATCAAAGTTTGGTGGGTCATCCTGCTTATTTGATGGGGTCGACGACGCTATCAGCTTCTCAGACAGCAACGACTGGAGACTGTCGGCAGCTAACTCCGACCAGTTCACAGTAGAGGGCTGGGTAAGGTTCTCGTCTGTCTCAGGCGACCGCCACTTTATGGGTCAGTGGATCGCTGCTAATCTTGGTTGGAATATTCGTAAACAAAGCGGCGGTGAACTACAGTTCGGGTGGTCCACTGACGGGTCCAACAGCTTCACAGTTGTGACCGCAGGCGCTAACTTCGTCATAAATACCTGGTACCACTTTGCTGTCGAAAAGAACAGCAGTGGCAAGATCAGGATCTATATCGACGGTGTGATGCTTGGCAGCAGCACACCAGCTGACTCGTCTATATTTAACTCAACATCCGCGTTGATTATTGGTGAAGAAACCACCCGTGATTTTGCTGGGTGGTTTGACGATATTCGGATCACCAAGGGTCTGGCCCGCTACGACTCAGATGCTGGGTTCGCAGTCCCGTCGGCAGCATACCCTACCTTTGGCCCGACAACTATTCTCCCTGCCCGATACTGGATGCTCCAGATTTCTGCCAACAACGGAGACGGCGTTGGCACCGCTATATCTGAGCTGAAGTTCTTTGACTCGTCAGGGACCCAGATAAGCACAGTGGGCGGCACGCCGACGGCATCGTCGATATTTAGTGCAAGCTATCCAGCTTCAAAAGCGTTCGACGGAGTGACTACCGGGTTCGTGTGGCTGAGTAGCGGTATCGCCGCCACTCAGTGGATAAAGATGGACTTCGGTGCCGGTAACGAAAAGGATGTCGCCTATGTTGAGATGGCTACTGAGAGTGGCCAACCTACCCGTGGTCCGAGGCTGTTCAGATTAAAGTACTCTAACGACGACGTTGACTACACGACTAAGTTTGATATTGTAGATATCATGGGTCCGACGGGCAATGGCGTCCGAGCATGGAATGGCGTCGCATTTTACGCTTTCCCACCTCCTCTAAAGCGTGACTGGCGAATTCGCACTGACACTACGTACCTAACATCTAGGATTAACGTCGCAGTTGCCGAGTTTGAGTTTGCGTTAGGAGCAGCTGGAGCGGACCAGTCTGTGGTTGCATCACCTGTCTATGGTGAGCTTCAATGGTATTCTAGTAACACTCCTGCTCTGGCAGTTGACGACAACACTGGTACGTATTGGGCAACTAACGTAGGTGCAACTGTTGCCGCCCCTCAATATTACCATGTTCAATTTTCGACAGCTAAGAATATTTCTGAGATACGCCTCAGGTCTAGGAACGACACTTTTCATGACCAGATACCAGCAACAGGTGAAGTCCACTACAGCGATGGAACCGGTGGCTGGGTCTCAGTTGGAACGTTCAATTTTACGGCCGACGGTTCCTCTGCTGGTCAGGTTCACACTTTAACGACAGGGTTGGCTGTACCTGATCTTGTCAGTGTGTCTCCTGTAAATGGTCCTCTTGCTGGTGGGACGGCAGTAACTCTTACAGGCACCACCCTCCTTGGCACGACCGACGTCAAGTTTGGTGGGGTGTCGGCGACCTCTATAGTTGTCGTCAACTCGACGACTATAACGTGCGTCACGCCAGCACACGCTGTTGGGCTCGTCAACGTCGACATATTTAACCCTGCAGGTAACGACACTCTGGTAAATGGGTTCACGTATCAAGACCTCCAGACCATAGTGACTCAGACCCCGTTGCTGGTGCTTGATGCGAGTAACCAAGCAATAAGGGTCACTCAGGTCCCGATGCTGATCCTCTATCAAGAGAAACAGCCGACGCGTGTAACTCAGACACCACTGCTCGTTCTTTACGAGCCCAAGCCCGTCCCGCTACCTGGACCGGTAGTGCCTGAAACTTCTGTGTCTGAGAGCTGGATCTGGAAAACCGCGATCAGCAGCGCTTTGACAAGTAAGGAGCAGCGCAGTCGACTGCGCGAGGTTCCACGGTACAAGATGCAGTTCTCGGTCCTGATACTTGACGAGGAGGACCGCGTCAGGATATATAACCTGCTCATGAGGTTCCTGAAGACTACTTTCACATACCCGTTATACCAGTACTGTGTCCAGCTGGATCAGGACGCAGCGGTCGGTGCGACGAAACTCTTCTGCGACACCACCAAGACTGACGTGAGAGCAGGTGAGTTCGTGGCCCTATATGACCCACAGTTGGAGGAGACAACGTACCTGCTCTGCACGACTGTCGACGTCGACGGGGTGAACTTGTCTGTGCCACTCACCTCCGGCGCGTTCACGTACATGCAGCTGTGCCCCGCGATCGACTTCAGGATCATGCCTACTGTGGGCCTGAACATGAGATCAGTCGACGGCGACATGTCGATTACTATGGAGAGTGTGAAGCCGCGGATATTCCAGAGACCCGGCGCTACACCCACGTTGGCCACGATAGACAGTATATTGGTTGTGCCCGAGCGGCCTCTCGCGAACGATGAGGTTCCCGAGAATTTTGACATGGGCAACGAGTGGTTCGACAATGGGACAAGTGTCCCAGAGGTCTTTAATGAGTGGACTAACCCACAGACGAAGAGCACGCGGAAGTATGAGTTTGATCGGAGGGTGAAGGTCGACTACTGGAGAGCCGTCTGCGATACGCTGAAGGGAAGGCAGAACGTTGCCCTGTTCCCGACATTCAGGAACGACCTCCCGCTGCGTGATCCAATGGTGCTCAACTCAACGAGCTTCACTACAGACAACATAAACTTCTTCCTGTGGTATCTTGACCAGAATTTCCGCTACCTCGCCATCAACACCGCCAACGGGATGAAGTATCGGCGAGTGTCCTCGGTAGAGCCACACTACGACGCGAATGGTGACCCATACTATCTGACGGTGAAGCTCACAGCAAGCACAGGTAACATAGCGGGTGACAACGTCATATCGTCGATCTCTTACATGAACCTTTGCAGGTTGGACAGTGATGAGGTCAAGCTGACTCACTACGAAGTCGACACTGACATAGAGTTCGCGATCAAGGCTGTAAACAGATGAGCGTCTACGACGACAAGGACAGGTCAGTTCATGACTCGGCACCCGTCGAATGCTACAAGTTTGTCGGTGAGTTAGACGTGTACCGCTACACCAACAACAATGAGGCGGTAACCGTCAACGGCGAGGTCTACGAGCCATTGTCTAGCATCTCCCGTAGCTCTATCGAGACGTACTCCTTGCTCGACAGTCCGCAAACCGTCGACATCAATATCCCGATCACGTCCGACCTGTCGCAGGCCTACTCCTTCTTGAAGATGCCGCTCACCCTCGACCTTGAGGTCAGGTCGGTGCACAGGGGGACGAACTACGCGACTGACTGGAAGCTAGTCTGGCAGGGTCAGTGTGTGGCTTTTCCGGTGGACAACAACACAGCTACCGTGAGCACGCAGTCGATCATTCAGTCCTCGCTCGGCCAGCAGCTTAACCAGCTTACGTTCCAGACACCGTGCAACCACGAAGTCTACGACGTCCACTGCGGGTTGAACCCTGCTCTATTTACGACCGTCACTACCGTTACAGATATCAAGGACCACGTCATCACTGTCGCTAATGATGGAAACGCCGACGGCGCCCTGTCAGTCGGCAAGATGGTGAATGTCAGGACCGGTGAGGAGCGAGTGATCGTGAACAACGTGGCCAACGTCGTCACCGTAGGCTACCCGTTCATCGACGTCGTCCTCGGTGACACTGTAAATTTGGTGCTTGGATGCGATAACGCTTACTCGACGTGCCAGACGGTTTTCGCCAACGTCCTGAACTTCGGCGGTTTCATGTTCCTACCGACGACTAACCCTTACGTGGACCCGGTGTAACCATGACGACGTATAGCAGCGAGCCCTTCACGGTCTGGTGGCCGAGGCCAAAGTCGAGTAAGACTGAGGCGAAGCAGGAAATCAAGAAGACCTACACCACCAACTATGTTGCTGGATCAGGTAAGAGTGCCGACGACGTCAGTCTGCCACGTATCGCTACAGGTGGTACCGTCCCTCTGGTGCTCGGCCGCGACGTCGTCCGCAACCCTGACATCATGTGGTATGGTAACCTGAAGCCTGTCAGCAAGAGCGAGGTCACGCAGGATGTCGTGACTGACGCATCCGGCAACCAGACCATCACCACCACCATCACGACCACCGTCGTCGCCTACACAGTCGACATCCAGTTCTGCGTAGGTCTTGGCCCGGGCATGAGACTGCGCTCAATCTTCATCGACAACGTTGCCATCTGGACAGGGACTCAAGGACCTGTAAGATCGACCTTCACTGTTGTAGGCAGCGACGTCATCACCGACGTCATCTTCGCTGGTGGCAACTTCGACCAGGCTGTTGACCCGTACCTAGATAATCTGATCGCTCAGGAACTTTCAGGCTACCGTGGCTACGCTTACGTGATCTTGAAGAGTCTCGACACGACGAAGCTTAGCAATATCTCTTTCGAAGTTGACAGGTATCCCGACCCTTTGGCGCTTGGCGCGAGCAACAAGGTCGGCGACGAGCTTAACCCTGCCTCGGCGATGGCTGAGATCATCACGAGCACGTGGGGTGGTGCTGGCCAGAGCGCGTCGATCATTGGCGCCAGCTTCGGTACTGTTGCAGCCCAGCTCTTCGGTGAGGGGAATGGCGTCAGCCTCATCAACCGCAACAATGTCTCGGCGAATGAGCTGAACTCGATCATCTTAGAACAGATCGACGGTACTCTCTATGAAGACCACGAGACAGGTAAGATCGAAGTCAGCCTGTACAGAGACGAGTTCGACCGCACGAACCTGTTGCGCATATTCGACAATGATATCCTGGACATCAAGCTCAACAAGACAGCCTGGAAGTCGACGCCAACAAGTATCAAGCTGTCGTACACCGACAGGGGACTGGTCTACAGGAACGTGCCGATGGTCGCGCGCAACCTCGCCTCCAGCTCCAAGCTGAGTCGGTCATCCGTAGAGGTAAGTTTCCCGGCTGTAAAGACCGGCGCCCTTGCAGCAGACCTCCTTTCTCGTGTTGGGACGAGCGTCAGCTCTCCGACGCAGCAGGTCACAGTAGTCACTGGTCGTAAAGCTGCAGGGTGCAACCCTGGCGACGTCATCCTCATAACCTGCTCAAAATACAAGTACTATTCGATACCGGCTATCGTGCTTAAGCGCCGTACCCAACCGGTCGAGAACAACATGGTGACGTTGATCTGTAACGTCATATTGTACCCACACAACAAGGTACTGTTCGCCGCGCCTGAGGGCAGCTTCTTCGTCCCAATTGACCCGAACCCTCACGCTCCTGTCTCTGTGAAGATGTTCAGTGCCCCATATTTCCTGAGGTTCACGAGCACGTCCGTGAACGGGACGTTCGATTACCTGTCAAACCAGGCCGTGAGAGACTACACGAATGACGTCCCAGTCGTGTTCGGTGAAGCTTACAATGCAGCCCAAGTAAAGATGGGTGGGTACTACAACTCAGGTGGCATAGACACGAGGTTCTACACTGGGCAGACTGCACCTATCTCACCAGGTTTCGACTTTGGATACCCACTTATCGGGAAGCTGACAGGCACTATCGACAAGTTCGACCACTGGGATGGGAGCCAGGTTACCATCACCATCCACGGGCTCAATAGCCAGGTAGCAGACTACGACTCTATCTTCAGCGCGTACCAGTCGGTCCTTGGCCAGACAGCTATCATCTGGATCGACGACGAGATATTCGTGCTGGACCACGCTCGAGACTTCGGTAGCACGAGTATATTGATCGACACAGGAGCAGGCACACTGACGCTGACTGGCTGCCGCCGTGCGTACGGTGACACGGTCGCGCAGAACCATGCAGCGAACGCGGACGTCTACGTGACCTCGTTCACGTACACCACCAACTTCCTCTCCAAGATACCCTTCGCATACGCGACGACACCGAGTTTCAAGTTCGTTGGTGCAGCCTACCCGAAGAAGTTGTACACGCTCAGCTCCATCTCGACGGCGCTTGCCTACTCTGGTTGGACCACGAACGACAGGGCTAACAGGCCACTTCGCCCGCACGACACGAAGATCAACGCGGCCAGAGGCACGAGCACACCGGTCAACTTGACGCGTGGACTCACTGCAGCTATAACTTGGAAGGTGCGCAGCCGCATCACCCAACCTGTCGGCTCAACCCAGACACCCTCATTCCAGACTGACGCGAACCAGGTCGGCGAGGTCCTTACAGGAAACCACATAGTGTATCGGGTATTCATCGTAGACAGCGCGTTGGTGTCTTGGGACTGTGGAACCACGTCAAGTGCGTCGGACGTCGACAACAAGACTATCACGGTGCCTGCAGGGGCCGCCGCAGGTGTCGGTGAACTCTACGTCCAGTCGGAGTTCACGGTGACGAGTGGACTGAAGGTGTCGAAGTACCAGGACCGTCTGCCAATAAACCTCGTTTAACCGGAAGGAGAAAGTTGACATGTCAGGCTTACTCATCTCTGTCCTCGTGCTCCTGTTGATCTTAGTCCTCGTACACTTCTTGTGTGACACGCTCCCGGGCCTCGCGGGCTACAAGTCCATCATCATGGTCGTGGTCCTCATCATCGGGGTCATCTACATCCTGAGGGGAGCCATGGCCCTGTGACGTCATATTCCAGGGGAATGACATGATGATATACTCATAAATTTCCCCTGGAGTGACTAGAGAATTACGCATTTAACCCAAAGTTTACTTCTGATTACCGACATGATATGATGTTCTAAATTCACAGGAGCGGGTCGTGGCAGTAAAGTCAAAACCAGTTGCACGCAGTGTAGAGTCTCTCAAGGTTCTCCTAGCACAGATCAACGCCTTAGCACCTGACAGATCCAAAGTATCTGATGGCTGGATCGGGAACGCTGAACATATGGCTCGACACTCGGACCATAACCCCGAGCCAGACGGGACCGTCGACGCGAGGGACTTCACCAACGACCCGTCAGGCGGGTGTGACTCCCGGAAGCTCTGTGAGGCGATTCTTGCCTCAAGGGACCCTCGCCTGAGCTACGTCATCAGCAACGGTGAGATCGCATTCGGCCGCAAGGGCCCTCACCCATGGACCTGGCGGAAGTACACCGGCGCGAACGGACACTACCACCACGCGCACGTCTCAGTCCTCGACGAGGGCCAGGACGACAAGACCCCGTGGAAGATCGAGTCCGCCTTCAAGAAGATGGTCCCCGCGCCCTCCGTGACCCTCACGAAGAAGCAGGTCAGCTCTGTCATGCACCTCGGGTCAAAGGGCGAGTTCGTTGAGACGCTCCAGAAGAACCTGAGGACCCTCGGGTACGGCCCGATCGCCGTCGACGGGGACTTCGGCGACGACACCGACAGGGCCGTCAAGGAGTTCCAGAAAGATCACAAGCTCAAGAGCGACGGTTGGGCAGGTCCAGCGACACTCGAGGCCGTCGGTCACGCCCTCGAGAGGCGGAAGACGCAGCCCAAGATCGACGAGGCCGAGAGCAAGGTTGCCGCCGCAAAGAAGGTAGTCAACGACGCTGCGGCCAACGGCAAGAGCGTCTCGAAAACAGAGTGGCTTGCAGGTCTCCTGGGGGCAGGAGGGACGGTCTCGGTCATCAAGCAGACTGCCGACACGGTGACCGAGACCACTAAGTCGGTCAGTGACATGGTCGTGAGCCTCGGGCCATGGATCCTGCTCGGCGCCGTTACGGCCTCTGCCGCAGGCTACATCATCTACGACCGCCGCCGCAAGCGCCTCGAGGCCGCCGCAGTCAAGAAGGTCCTGTGATGTTTCCGAACATCAATACGTATATTGGGGTCGCCGTCGGGGTCGGGGTCTCCATGGGACTCGCCTGGGGATACAACGTCCTGGTCGATAACCCGTCTGTCGTCCGTGAAACAACCGCGAAGGTAGAGGCCGCAGCCCAGGCACGCACCCTGGCCGCCATAAGTGAGGTTACAGATGCTTCTCAGAAAGCTCGTGCTATGCGCCGCCTCTGCCGCGATACTGGCAAGCTGTACAACTTCGAAACAGGGAAGTGCAGGTAAGGAAGACCTGGCCAGGTCTGCCAGGGCAATCTTCGGCACAGAACTCGTCGGTACCCGTGGCTTGACGCCGCAGGACCAAGAGAATATCGACGATACTGTGGCGGGCGCTTGCGCCGTGGGGGTCTACACTAAGCCGGAGTGCCGGCGCCACCAAGAGATAACTTCACAGTAGACACTAAGAAACGGCAGGCGGGATGGAACCTAAAGTTGAGGAACATTACATGTTCGACCATCAAGCAAAGTCTATCGCCGACAGCGTACTAATTCTAGCAATATCCAGGGTTTCCATGGTATTGGCCCTACCTACGATCGCCTTCATAGCCTGGCTAGGCGGCCAGTGGCTCGATCAGAGGTTCAACCAGCAAGACGCGAAGATAGTCGCCCAGTCCATAGCCTCGACGAACCAGAATACCCTCATCACAGCACGTATCGAGTCCACGGAGCGCACGACCGGCGCCCGTGTTGAGACCGTAGAGCGCTCGGCCAGCGCGCGCGCCGACACTGTAGAGCGCTCGGCCAACGCGGCAATCGAGCAGGCGGCGAAGGTGAACGACAGGCTCATAGCTGTCGAGGCTAACCAGGCCCAGAACTTTGCAGCGTCAGAGCGCTTCCAGAACGGGGCACTACAGAGGCTTGATAGGATGCAGGATAGCATCATACTCATGTCGAACGCTATAGCCGCGCTTACCGCCACGCTTCAGGCTGAGAAAGACAAAGAGTCTAGATCCAACTCAAGATAGACGTCCCTAGTATCTCGGCCATAACGCTCTTCTTAGCGCGGAGACTAGCGAAGATCTTCTCGTTAACTGTTCCTCGGGCGTAGTAGTCGAGGTAGAGCACACTGTCAACCTGGCCCAGACGCATCGTTCGATCCTCTGACTGTAGTCGGTGCTCCAGGTTATAACCGTTACTGAGATAGTGGTTCTCCTTCCCCGTGGTGAGAGTTCTTCCGTAACCAAGACTCTGCTGGTTGGCGACGATCCACCGAACGTCTCCTCCAGGATCTTGGAAGCTTCTGACAGCTGCCTCTCGCTCATCGTCCTTTACCCCTCCGTAGAAACGCGCCACCTTGGCGACCCCGTAATTTTTCCTCAGCTCCTCGAACATGTGCTCGAGCATGCCACGGTAGTTGCACCAGATGATGCCCTTCGCGCTGCTGTCCTCGAGCTGGGTCATCACCGCCTCAACGCGGTGGTTCTTCAGGATGCGGTAGCTGCCGTCGTCAAGCTTTAGCTGGCCCACCGCGATCTGGTCCATCTTCGATATGATCTCCATGGCCGACGCAGCCTCGACGATCGTGTTGTCCCCGAATTGGGCAAAAGCCATGTCACGCATGTCGGAGTACATCTGCTCCTGCTCATCTGAGAGCGGGACCACGACCTTCTTGTAGATTTTCGGTGGAAGGTCGAAGCACTCGTGCCGCTCCTTGATCGAGGCGAAGGCCCTGATCTTCTTGTTGAGCCTGTCAAGATTCTTTGCCCCGGTGATCTGCTTAAAGTGCCTCTCACCGAAGTACTTTATCTCCTCGACACAGTACTCTGACTTGAAGCTGTAGAAGGACGTCGTGCCCATGATGCCCTCACCGAGGACCTTGGACTGACCCCAGACGTCGAGCGGGCTGTTGGGGCTGAACGTCCCCGTCATGATCATGCGGTACCTGGCCAGGTGAGCGAGTCTGTAGACCTCCTTCGCCCTCGCGGACTTGTGGCTCTTGGCAAGCGTGCTCTCGTCAAGGATGAAGAACAATCCAAGCTTCCGCGTCTTGGCGAAAGCTCTAGCGACCTGGCCACCCTCGTGGATCATCGACTCCGCGTTAATGTTCAATATACGCAACTTATTGGAAGGCTTCACCAGGTTGCGGATATTCTGCTTCTCGTGCTCCTTCAATCCAGACCTGTAGACCTCGCAGACGTAGTCTACCTCGGGTGGCATGTGCTCAGGTATCTCGACATACTTCCAGTTGGTGTACTCACCCTTCTTTGCCATGACGATCACGGTGTCGATCTTACCAGTCAACCATAGGTAGGCCATCTTATCAATAGCCGACTTGGACTTGCCAGTGCCAGGGTCCCACAATAAACCACGCGCAAGTGTATCGCGGTGAGCCCACTCCTCGACCTGGTGCTTCATGGGCTTGTAGACGAACGGGAAATCGTCTTGGGGGAAGTCTTCCATTATTCAGGTCTCGCTGTCTTTAGTCGCTCAGCTTCGGCCTCGAGAGCCCACTTAAGAAAGCTTTGAGACCAGTGAAAATCAGCTCTTGTTGACATGGACAGATACACCGCTAACATGTCGACTAAGTGGTGTCTTGAGCAACCACTTTGAGCTATTTCTTTGATAATCTGTGCAGTATCATCCATTCAGAACCTCACCTTTCCGTCACCGTAGTCCATGTGCTCGTCTGTCAGTGACGGGAACATGTACCTGACGGGCTTGCTGTTCTGCCTGGCGAACTCGACCTCTCGCTTCGTCGACGACCCGACGTACCCGCCGACGTTGATCACGTAGATCATGTCAGCGAGATTGATCTTCTTGAAGTGGAGTCTGTCGAGAGCTTGCTTCGCTGTCGTGTCCTCGTTCCCGTCAGATGTCAGGAACCTGGAACCCACAGGTTGGTCAGCGTGGCCGAATAGCCCGAGACTGATGACGACGTGTCCAAGCATCGAGAAGTGCGCGTTGGCGAGATGGAACGCCTCGGGGAAGCGGGATGACCCACACAGGGTGATGATCATTGCACTGCTCCTAACAGGTAAAGCATGAGTAGTAGGTTACCGACCTTGGACCTCATCTCGGGGTCGTTGTACTCACGACATAGCCCCGACGGGTGTGGGATCACGTAGTAGACGAAGCCCTCAGCACTATTGGGCCTCAGGTTGAAGCCGTTGTGCTTAAGACCGAGGGTCCTGGGCACGTTCGTCCCACACATCACCACGACCCTGTTGTTGATCTTGCCCAGGATGTCGAGCCACCGCTGATGGGTGAACCTCTCAGGGTCGAAGACCTCATCGTCTAACAGATTGTATCGGTCGAAGGCTGCCTCGTACTGCGGGGCGCCGACCACGACCGGCGGCTCCTTGGCCATCCCGCTTATGGCGAGCATCTGCCATAATCTGTAGCCAGACGCACGAGTTGGCAACACTCCCAGGGCCTTCGCCGGATCGTCCGAGTGCGGGTTATTCATGCCGAGTAGAACGGGCTTCACTTAACTTCTCCAGTTTCCTTGTAGTGTACGATCTGCTTGCGGGCCTCTGTGGAGAGGGTGATCTGCTTATACCCGGCTTTCATGGCCTGGGCCAGCTGAATCAACTTCTTCTTCTCGGCCTGTTGCCTAGTGTAGAAGGCGAAGGCCCCGATCATGAACCGCTTCTGACGCCGGGCGACTCCTCGTATAGGCATCAGTGGCTCTGCCCAGGTGATCTTTCCTGTGATGACGATCCGGCACTCGCGCTCCTCGATGGGCCACACAGGCATCTTCGGGTTGACGATGAACAGTCGGTGTATCGTGTCAGCCATCACATCACTTGCCTTGCCAACTTCGAGTTGGATAGCAGGATGAACTTGTCAAGCGACATTTCAGACGTAAAGCCCCAGTGAGCTATTCCGTCGAACGGTACCCTGAGAAACTGTCTCCCAGTTACTCTCGCGAACTCTCTCGGGTCCATGTCCTGGGGCGACATGTGCGGGACCTTGACTTGGTAGGGGTAGCGGTGCTGGCGCTTCTCCCAATACTCTTTACTTCTCGTGGACACGGGCAAACCTCCGGTGTTTATACGTTGAACAATGTGTCAATAGGTGTGATGAACTTGTATTCTCTCTGACACTTTGGGCATACTCTGAGTTACTCCAGGGGAATTTTATGACAACGTCATCACTCAATTTCCCTGGAATATCTTCAGGTCAAGATCAGAAAGGCATCTCGTCGCCGTCGACCTTGTCTGCGCCGCTTCCGCCGCCGTTCCCGCCCTCTTCGCTGGCGACCGACCCTGTGTAGGTCTCCTTCGCCTTGACGAGTAGACCACTCTGCATCAGCTCAGCGAACTTCTTCGCGGAACGATACTGGTCGGCCGTCACCATCTCGTCAAGACGTGCGATGTCGAAGTTCGACCAAGTGTTGTTGTTCTTGGTCTCCTTGACGGTCTTGAGCTGGTAAGGGTAGAGCCAGCGTGGCGCACGCGCCGACGTGTTTGGGATGAGAGTCGCCATCAGTGTCTTATTCCACCGGCGAGACTTCTTGAGCATCGTCGACTTCATCGGGATGATGATCTCCTCCCAGATGCCGTTGGTCGGGTTCTGGAAGTACACGTAGTGGTAGGCGGTTTCGATGACCAGGTGCCCGTTGCCGAGGATCGGGATGCCTTTCTCGTTCGGCTTGCACTCGGACAGGATGCCACTGTCAATATCATGGTCGGCGACATAACCGCCGCCTCCCGTGTCGCGGTCGATCCACTCAACGTACTTGCGCTCGTAAGCGCACGGGATCACCTTCAGGCCAGTCTCTCGGCCCTCGTAGATCTCGTTACTCACGTTGTTGAAGAACATCCCGGCCTTCGCACCCTTGACGTAGGTGTCCGCGTCCTCGTTGACCTGAGGCGAGTTGGACTGGAGGATGTATAGGTAAGGGACGGCGATGTCGTCCATGCTCATGTTTTCGACGCCGGACCCAGCGTCCTTCATGAGTTCTTCCATGTCCGCCATGCCGGCGGGTAGCTGAGCACTCTGTTTGACCGAGGCTACTTCGGTCTGATTTTTTGCAGCCATGTGCTTAGTACTCCAATAAGTCACCCTACAGTGTGTATCGACCAAGTGGGTGACGTTTACTCAGTCGAATTACTTCGGGAGCTTCAGCTCAGCCTTACGGCCGACGAAGACACCAAACATGTCCAGGGGCAGCGGGTGGCCGCCCTCGATCTGCTCCTTCACCCAGGCACGGAGAGTCTGCCAGTGCACGTTCTCCTTGTACTCGGGGTCGATGGCTTTCTCGTTGAAGCCGCGGATGAACTCGACGAACGACTTCGCTATCTCGAACTCGCCCTTGCCGAAGCTGACCTTGACGTCTGCCTTGATCATGCCGTCGAAATCGTGTTCCTTGAGCCAGTCAAACGCCTCCTCCTTGCGGTCCTCGGGGATCGAGGCCGCATAGAAAGGTTTCACGGTAATCGTGGTGCCGTCGTCGAGTACGAACTTAGTCATCCGGACATCGTCCATCGCCTCAGGGAGGTCTTGCTCCATCACGCGGCGAAGCTGCTCTTTCGTCATGGTGAGAGTATTCTCGAGGTCTGCAATAGCCTTTACCAAGGCCCTCTGCTTCTGACCGAAGTGACGGATACGGTCAAGCATATCCTCCGGTATTTTCTCCTCGACCGCGGCGTCCGCAGCGGCCATCGCCAATACGTCTTCCATGCTTTCATTCTCCATGTGGTGAGCGAGTAGACGTGCTTCGGTCTGGCCGTAGTCCACAACAACTTGCTCTGCTTCAAATGGTCCCAGGTCCGTGGCTCCGCGGTTTCTCACCGAGTGGTCCGCGCACATCTCACACATGCGGTACGGACCCTCGTTTCTCGTCGGCCATCCAATCATCTTGACTGCAGGCTTATTGCACGGAAGAGTCGGGATTAAGAAGTTTGACTCTTGACAGCCGCCAGGTTTCGCCTCGATCATAGGTTCACTCCAAAGAAAGCGAAGACTTCTCGACGGCAGTCGTCACAGAGGTCTTTCCATATAAACATTGGGCCTGGGCCTTCTGCCCAATTGAAGTTAGCGACAATGTCGGTGGATTGGCTGTGCTTTGGACGGACGGAGCCCATGTCCGCCTTGCAGCGGTCACATGAGTATGTCTTGTGGACGTGCTCAGCCACGTCTCAATCTCCCGAGTCGATCGACGCGTCGAAGCCACACTTCTTACAGCGCATAGGGTGCCAGCCGCGGCTGTGGTTCGCTCCAGACTCGTCCCACTCGTGCTCACACATGAAGAAGGAGTAGGCCTTACCTCGTGAAGCCAGGATCACTCCGGAGCCGTCGAATTGTCCGCTCATCCCGCCAGTGTGGAGAAAAATCTTCGGGTACCACGTGACCTCGTGGGTCTGGACACCGTGAGGAGGGTCGAACTCACGAAGCCTGAAATGGTATGGAGTTTCTGCCTGCTTTGTGCACATAGAGATAGCTGCAAGAGCTTCTTGAGCATCCTCTATCTCATCGACATTTGGAAGAGCGACCTTACCGTCGCTCTTTATAGCGGTATCAAGAATATTGCGGAATTCAGTCGACCTGACGTTAGACATCTTACTTCCCCTTTGAACCTACATGCAGTAGGTAGTTGCACTTCTCGATGATGGTGATCTTGTCGCACTCCTCGCAGCGGCCACTCTTGTAGAACACGTTGGGTGTCTCCATCGTCTGCCGCGAACCACAGTGCCTGCAGGTCCACTTCTGGTGGACGGTCGCGCCAAGCGTCTGGACCTTCTCGTAGGCCTGCTCAGCGACTTTCTGAATAGGGTAGTCGTTATACTTTACCATCGGTAAACCCCCATCTGCTATACAATTTATAAGATCATTATATCATGCTTTTTTAATGAAGGACACTAGCTAGTTAATATGTCACGGACGGAGTTCCACGACCTGTACGGTGGCTCCATGTTGAACACTGTCGGCAGCTCGTTCATATTGACAGTAATCCATTTCTCGTAGGGGACACGCGGGGCCTTCAGTATGACACCTGCAGGGTAGAGATGTATCGTGTCGCGACGGTCCATGACCAGCACGAACATGCGTGCTCCCAGGCGGCTGTGCTTCGCGATCCAGTTCGGCTGGAACTTCTCGAAGTAGATCAGGTCACCTTTCGTTACCTTGGTCTCTATCCAGCCGGTCTTCCCACCGATGTTGTAGAACACGTCGGACATGCCAGAGCTTACCGCATTCTCAACACGGTCACACTCTCCCCACACCATGAGGTGTGGCCTCAGCTTCGCGTACAGTTTAGTCTCTCTCATCGTACCAGGTCCTTCGTCTCACCCCAGCTCAATCCAACCTCGGGGTCGGCGAGGTGGGGCACTTCAAACTCTATGGCGTGCTCCATCACTTCCTTGATACGCCACGCGTCCCTGTCGTCCCAGATCGTTTGCCCCAGCTCGTCGTATACCTGGATCTGGGGCGTCAGGCCGATGCTGTCTAGGGTGACGATAGCTTGCTTCGTCTGGTCTGCGGCGGAACCTTGACATATCGAGTTAAGCGCCTTGTGGGCGCCCGACCGCTCGATGCTCTGACCCCACATCTCGACCGCTTGGTCGTAGTCCGACATCGGAACGGACGTCCTCTTGCGGTCCCAGTCCTTCGGCTCCCACTCGTTAAACCGGCGCTTCCGCCCCAGCACGGTCCTGATGAAGCCCTGCGCCTGGACTATCTCCATGCACCGCTCTTCAAGCTTCTTAACATATGGTATACCTGTATGGTATATCTTCAGCAGGGCCTTGGCCTCGTCCCTCGAGATGCCGAGCTTGGCGGCGAGCTTGTCGACACCCATGCCATAGGCCGACCCCAGGTTGATGTCCTTAGCTATCCGGTAGCTGACGCCTGCGTCGGCGTTCAGCGGCTTGCCTGTGTGTTCACGTATAAGCTCCTCGACAAGACGGTGGTAACTTATCGACGGGTCCTCTATATACCGCTGCCGCACCTCGGCCGCGCCCTTGTACCTCTTGAGGTAGGCGAAGTGGACCATGATTCGGGGTTCTTGTTGCGAGTAGTCATTCTTGCAGTACTTCCCGCCATCGTCTGGTACGAACACAGACCGGATCTTCTTGCCCCACACGGGGTCGCGTACCGGGATATTCGTGAGGTTTGGTTTGCTAGACGCGATACGACCAGTGGTGGTGCCGTTCTCTCGATCTTCGTCGTCCTGCCTCAGCTGGTGCCACTGCGGGTGCAACCTGCCACGTACATTATTATTGAGTATCATTGTGTCGAGGAAGTCTCGACGGATCTTTCCCATGACCCGAAACTCTCTGAGCCACCCAAAGACCTCGTGCTCTGGTGCCATCTTCTCAAACCACTCGTTCGTGAACGACGGCTGTCCCTGAGGGTGCTGCTTCGTTGGTTTCGTGTATCGGACGTGGAAGCCGAGACCCATCTGGTTCATGAAGACTGCAAGACTCTTACTAGACCACGGGTCTACCTTGTACCCTGTGTGGTCCCATATCTTGCCGAGGACCACGTTCTCGTCTGCCTGCATCTCGACCGAGAGCATCTCAGCTTTGTCGAGGTCGACCTTGATGCCACGTGCCCGCATCTTCCACAAGACGGGAAGCAGGTCGCTCTCCAGCTTCCAGATGTCAGACAGCTTCTCCTTCTCTATCTGGTCCAGCTGTAGCTTCAATATATCTATAGGGAACTGGGCGTCGTCCTCGCCATACTCACCGACGTATTTCGAGTGCAGTCTCCACAGGTCTTTCTTCGGGTCAAGGTCGAAGTCCACTGCAGCCTGGAGCAGCTTCTTCTCACTCTTGCCCTTACCAAGGTACCTCCACGACAGCGCCTCGAGTGAGTTGCCGTCCTCTCGGTTCTCATCAAGGATGGGCTCAGCGACCTGAACGTCGGCGAACGGCCCATGCATCTCGACTCCGAGGGAGGCGAGCGCCTCCATCTCGTACATGAGGTTCGCGCCAACCTTGAGCTGGCCAGGCCTCTTGAGCTGGTCCTTGACGTACCTGACGACGAGGTCCTTGTCCATGTTCCCACCCTGCTCGTGACCGAACGGCAGGTACATCTTGGCACCGTAGTCTGTCGCCAGGTTGACGCCCACTACTCTGGCGTCGCCGCGTATGAAGCCCGGACCCATCTTCATAAGGTTAGGGTCCTTGGACTCGACGTCGACACCGATCATCTTGGCTCGTCCAAGGTCAGGCAACTCTGCCGGCGGCACCCAGTCCGACACTGGTGCAAACATGGCAAGCTGGAAGCCGCCGACGTGTGAGTTCCTCTTGGGTTTGGTCGCCATTATAGTGGTATCTCGTCAGATTCGTCGTAAGGTTCTAGCTCCACTCCTGCTTCAGAGAACATGGCGCGTGTCGACTCCAGCTCGACTTCTAGAGCCTGGAACGTGCCCTTACCGTACAAGACCTTGAGTATGCCTGCCTGTATCAGAGTCCTTGCGCACGTAGCACAGGGGACATGGGTCGTGACGACCATGCAGAACTCAGTCCTGATGCCGTTGCGTGCCGCGAACGCGATCAAGTTCGCCTCAGCGTGCGAAGCGTACATGTACTTGGTAGGTCTCTCGAACCGTTCAGGACGATCCTCGACACCACGAGGAGGTCCGTTGAAACCTGTGAGTATCACGGACCCATGCGGGTCGACCAATACTGCACCGACCTTGGTCGAGTCCTTGGACTTCTTCGCCGCCGCCTCGGCGAAGCTCATGTAGTACTCGTCCCAGCCCATGGCTCAGCCCTCGAACATCGTCAAGAGTCCTTCAGGACTGTTCGCACAGTCCCAGAGGTGTTCCACAAACTCGTCAGCGTCGTCGTACTTAGACGGGTTGAACAGTGGCCTGGAGTATCCTACAGGAGTCCCATGCTCCTCAAACTGCTCCAACACCATCCCCACGTCAGGTGAGTTTCTTTCATAGATGTGCTTGGACCCTGCCGTAAGAAACAGGTTTCCAAGCTCAAGGACCAAGTCTACCTGGTCCTCGAATAGAGTCATGAGCTGCAACAGGACAGCAAACGAGATCGCGGAGAAGTTTACGATATCGTACGGGTGACCTAGCCACAGGTCCGAGGACCTCATCGACGCGACACAGTGTAACATGTTGTGTCGGACCAAGAACTGCAGAGATAAGGTGCACGGAACATCTTTCGTTGGACCTGGGTTCTCCCTCCAGATGTTGATGACCGCCTGCCGGCTGTTGATGTCATTCAGCAAGGTCGCCACAACATAGTCAACCTGGCTCTTGATCTTGGGACCGTAGGCCCCGAAGAACTTTTCGCCGTCGTCGGAGAACTTGCTGATCTCTTTCGAGTAAGGTGCGATAGTCGACACGCGGTCGTCGCCAGACAGTATCCATGCCGCCTCAGCCGCCATGAACCTGTACCCGAGCTTCCGATGCTCGTTTAGGATGACCGGGTTCTTCATCGATATCGTCGACGTAAGGGCCAGACTCTCGTAGACGAGCATCCCGCGCGGTGAGACTCGGTTACCATACTTGAAGACGTGCTCAAGGTCACGTATCCAGGCCCTATCGGCACTGATAAGGTCGTCCATCAGAGGTCACTCCTGTAATCCTCGGTGAACTCCAGGATATTATGACATATCTCTCTCATGACAACACCCCTGGAGACGGTGTCGTTGTCGAAATTGTCGAACATGTCGTATCGGCAAACGTTCTCTTTGATGCCGAGGTAGCTCCTGTATATGTCGATGTAGCCGTCGTACACGCGGTTCAGTCCCTCGTCGTACATCTCGACGCGTCGCTGCTTCAGCTCGTTGTAGTGGGTGAGGTAGCGCTCACGGTCCTCCGGGAGGCACATGACGAAGACCACACCTAGCTTGTTTGCGACGTGCTCAAATAGTGGAAAATGCTTCGCGACCTTGGACCCGCCTCTGTAAGCTTCAGCGTAGATGAGTTCGCTCGGCCACCACCTGTCGATGATGACCGGGTTATGCTGGGCGAGGTGAGCCGCCACGCGGATCGCTGCAAAGTGGTAGAGGTGCATCTTCTCCTTCCACCGATACGTCAAATGGATGTATCGCGCCCCCAGGAGGTCCTGCATCTCGTGAGACAGAGTCGTCTTACCGGCCCCGTCCGGTCCCTCGAACACGATGATCGGGTATCGAGATTTCTCGAGCAGGTCGATCATTCGTCCTGTTCCTTGACCAAGTCGCTCAGGTCTGGCGGCGTCCACCCACGGGGCTTGACGACGTCGTACTTCGACACACGTTTCGAGTCCGAGAGGTTCTCCACCCGGACCTTCTTCATGTTCGCCCCATGGACCCGGCGCCAGCCCTCGTGGAAGTCGACTCCGTGGAGGTGGACCGTACCAAGGAGCACGTAGGCCAGGTCGATGAGAGAATCGAACTGCACCTCAAGGTTGCGGCCCCCTTCGTTCTGGCTGGTGAGCCACCGGTTCTCCTTCTTGATGTGCTCGTGAAGCTCGTTGAGCTGCCTGGCGATGTGGGTGTAGCCTGCCGATATCGCGTACTCGGCAAGCTCCTCCATCATGAAGCCCATGCGGAACAGGAAGAGGTCCCGCGGAAGTTCCCGCGGTCCCCCGTCGTACTCAAGCTCGAACTTCCTGTGGAAGTCCTCGACGTCGGTGAGGAACGACTGGATGCGGTGCGTTGTGTCAGACATTTGCCAGATCCTTCCAGTTTTCGCTCGAGGTCCACGGCTCGGCAAGCTCCTGGATTGGAGCATACTTCCGCTCGTAACCTTGGGGAGCGACAGTCAAGCGCCAGAAGCAGTTGCGTGCCTCGCGCGGGAACAGTGGCGCGAACAGGATCGCCGCCAGATTACTGTCGAAGTAGCCGTTGAGTCGCTCATAGACCCGATATACGTCTTGGCCGTACCTTGACAGGAGCAAGTGGTCGTAGTCCCGCTTCGACGCGAACGTGCCGAACTGTTCCACGATGCCGAAGCCGAGCTCCTCGAGCAACCAGCCCAGGGCCTCGTTCTTCATCTCATTGACGTGGTTGTCGGCAGTGTCGGTGACGTTCCAGTTCGGTGTCGACATGAAGAAGGTCGGCGTGTGGCCGTGGAACTCCTTCGTCTTCTCCATGATGTACTTCACACGCATCAGGACGCGGATGACGTGCTCAGGCTCGATGTGCTCGAGGACTTCGAAGCATGTGATGAGGTTCGGGATGGAGAAGTAGTCCTCCCCGTTGTCGCCCTTGACGTTCAAGCAGAGTTCGCCATCCTTGGCGTTGTCGAACCACACGTTGTGGTCGTTGGCGAAATCGACCGAGCCAAAGGTCGTCGGCTTGAACCTCGTGTTCGTGAATATGTCCGTGTTGAACTTGGAGCTGTGGTTGTAGTCCAGGCCAATATACTCCAACGGGGCGATGCGATTGGACAGCATCATGCGCGCGAGAGGGACATCCACGCCGCACCCAATGTCCAGGACCCGGATGTTCTTGTAAGCGTGCTTCTGCAGTAGGAACTTGATCACGTGGGACCACCTCACGCAGTGTGAGATATAGTCCCGGTGGATGAGGATGCGCTCCTCGGCAGTGTCGATGGACAGGTGTGTATTGTCGATGGACTTGCCACGAACGTTGGCCATTCTTGTCTCCTGACAGGAAAAGAAAAAGCCCGCTCCCGGTCCGGATGGAGTACGGACAGAGGCGGGCTTAATTAGCTATGGAACGAGGGAAGAACCATAGCTGGGTGGATTACTTCGCCGGCTTGGCGGGGGCTTCGGCCGGGGACTTTTCGGCCTTCGCCGGCTTCTCGGTCTTCTCCTTCGGCTCCTTCGGCGCCTTGATGGTCTCGATCAAGCCAGTCTCGGCGAACTTTGGCGCGTAGTAGGCGAAGATACGATCCGGCGGCTGCCGGGTCACGAGGGCGCCGGAGGCGACGACCGCGTCCACCATGGCCTTGCGATCCACGTCCTTGCCGACGCCCTGGGCGAGCAGATAGTCGTAGAACGCCTTCTGCTGCGGGGCAATCTTCTCGCCTTCATTGAGCTTGCGCTTCAGCACAACCTTGTCGGACATAAACTTTCTCCTGTTTTGTGTGGTCGCCACCTTCATTGGTTGGCGATTTCTATTTACCTATACAGTGTATCACGATGTAAATCGCAAGTAAATAGGCTAAATGCAACTAGCCTCGTCTCTAAAATGGTATCTCCTCGTGAGTGATGAGCCCCCTGTTGTGCCCGACCAGGTCTTTTTCGTCTGCGACGTCGAACGACAACCAGTCGTGGTTAACGTGCATCGACTTATCGAAGTGCATCCTCGCGTCGTTGAGCCTCGGTAGCGTTGTAGCAGACTGCCTGTCTGGTCCAAGTAACTTCCTCTGGAAGTCCTCAGACGGAGCCAACTGCCTCAACCTCCTGAAGAATGCGTTTATCGTGGGCATGCGCCGGTGTCCCATCATGTTGAGGTACGACACACAATCTTCGTGCAGTTCTGCCGTCTTGACTGACGAGAGCCAGCCAGTCTTCGACATGAGGAGCGTGTTGCCTTGTTGAAGACACGTGAACCAATATGTTGCCACTGGATCCATCGAGGTCTCTTTTTGCTGGGTCAGGGCCATCGTCTCTGGCAGGGCCCGGATGTCCGTCGACTTCAGGTCGAAGTTCATCATCTCGTGCAGGAGCGCCCCATAACCCCCGTGGTCCATCTGGTCGAGCATCGCAATAAAGTAGCTCCTGTCCTGCTTGTTGCCGTCGCCAACGTCTAGTACGGCGAACCTCCTCTCGTCGAAAGCGGCGGGTACCACCCAATCTTCATTTGTAGTGATGAGCAGGCGCAAGTAGTTATTGACCTGCAGTGAGTCACGCCCCTTCTGTTCGATACGCTGAGTGTCGGAGGTGACGAGGGACTTGAGCTTTCCCACGTGTCTAGGGTCACCTCCCCAGAAGCCTTCATCTGAGTGCAGCAGTACAGTTGAAGCCATGTGTGAGTTGAAGTTTCCAAAGAGGTACCTCTCCTGGTCGATGAGCGTGTAGTGCCTCTGTATCAGTCGCCCGAATATCTTCCCAACGATCGTCTTGCCGGCACCTTGCTTCCCTCGTAAGGAGAGGCTAGTGCCTGACTTATTTCCCGGGTGCTGGATGATGTCGGCGAACCACCCGAACACCCACCTGTAAAGTTCCTCGTCGTCCTGGCATACGTTCTTGAGCAAGTGCTCGTGGAATATTGACCAGTCCCCGGCCTCATCTGGCTCGAAGCTGAACCCCTGCCACAGGTTGTAGTGCTCCGGACGGTCGCGACCTGGCTCGAATATCAGTCCACGATAAGTCCTGCGGTCCGGGTGGATCAGCCAGTAGTCACCCAGCTTGACTTGGTTCCTCCCACTCGCTATGAGCTGATTTGAGAAGAATTGCTTGAACGCTTCTACCGACCAGTACTCGACATCTACGCTGCCGTCGTATGGGTCCTTCTTCTCATACAAGACTGCCGGGCGTCCGCCTGTAACAATAAACGCATACTCGCGGTTTATCTTGGCAACCTGGCTGTCGGACACTGGGACGAACGGTCTGGCTCTAGACACCAGCAGATGGTAGTCGACGATGAAGCCCTCAGGCACGTCGTCCGCGACATCCCAACCCTCAGGCAATCCTGCTGGGACCTCGACCATGTCAGGCGCGCTGCCCTCCTGCAGGAGTATCTCCGCGAGCTCGGACATGGCCTTAAAGCCTGGGTCGTCGTTGTCTGGCCACAGGATAACTTTGCGACCTTTCAGGTACTTGGTGTCTGAGTACTTCACTGCTGCCGCGCCGCCTGGCCACGTCGTGCAGACGTACTTGTCCTTGAAGATCTTCTGGGCGGCGTCCGCGGTCTTCTCACCCTCGAATACAATTATAGGTAAGTCCTTGTTCTTGAATAGTGGCAAGTTGTAGAAGGGCCTGGGCTTGTCAAAGGATTTCCAGGTCCACGACTTTCCGCCTTTGTCGCTCAAGCAGTAGCACATCGGGATCAACGTCTTGTCTACGCCTCCCTCTGAGTTTGGCTTCTCGAAACGGTGTATTAGCCCGATGAGTGCCCCGTCGAGTTCACGGTACTCCCACGTGCGCTTCGGTTTACCGTGCTTGAAGTGCTCTACGCCGACCGGCAAGTTTACCCCGTTTGGGACAGGCCTCATCGGCTTCCACGACTCCTGGACCGTCTTCTTGGACCACATGTCCCGGTCGACTAGAGCCTGCATGACGTCCGCTTGAGAGCACCCAGCGTGGCACTTGAACAGTATCTTCCCGTGCGGTGATCGTATTGACAGGCTCGCCTTGCCGTCGTTGTGGGCCGGGCAGGTTGTTACCCACCCGTCAGCGACCTTTGACTCTTTACCGTTGCCCAGCGCTCGGGCTAATTCTTCTGGAGATAGTGCCATATCTGCTAGACTACCGTCAGATTAAACAGACGGCAGGTAGCGTACAGCTGCTCCAATGAAGTTATCTTTACTCTCGTATCCCCAAGAACTATCCATACTTTAATTCGGTGTTCCATCACGCCCTCGTTTTCTTAGGACGCCTCTTTCCACGGACGATGAACCCGTCCTTGATAAACTGCGGCCTATAGTACTGGAATATGACCCATGGCTTCTGCTTCGTCTTCAGGGCCCTGTTGGCGACGAGTGTATAGATCAGTTTCTTGATCTCGTCCTCGTCCAAGAACTTCTTCCCGCCGTTGAACAGGGCAGTGAAGACTGTTCTTGCTTGATTATTGTACATGTTCTTGAACGCTTCCTCGTCCTCGGTGAGCTTCTGCATCTCGCCGAGGTTCAACTCATAGTTCTCCTTTGTTGCCACACTATCGTTCTGCATCCCTCCATTCTGAGGGACCGAGAGCCGCTCACCAATGTCCTGGAGAAACTGCCAGAACAGTTTTGTAAGCTCCTCGGTCCCGACGTCAGGAGCGACACTCTCATAGTCCTCGACACTGCCGGTCGCGCTCTTCGGCGTGTAGTCGGCGTGTCTGTCGTAAGTTATTCTCCAGCACCTCTCCAGGAAGCTGTGGTCGTGTCTCACTCTGAAGTCGTTCGGTGACTTATAGACGTTGGTCATCGCGACCGACTTACTGTAGTTTCTGGCAAACGCCAGTGATGGGCAGAGTCGTGTCGCACCGGTCTGCGGGTAAAAGATCACGACCCATTCGTTCAGGGGCAGTTCAGACATTGGACGATCTCTCATGGACAATAGAACGATATTCCAGGGATCATTATATCACCAGATTTTACAGAAGTAAATCAGATGATTATCGCCACCGTCATCTAGCCGTCAAGGTAGACCATTATAGCCACAATTTGGACAATGCTCGTCAGATACACTGATAGGATAACTACACCTTGCACACTTAGGAGAGATACCCGGTATGTTGTATTGCTCACAGCAGCAAGCCCCGAACTCTGGACAGGTCTCGTCGATCGCCATATAGTCCCAGTCTGGGCAGAAGTGCTTCTTCTTACCGCTCAACCGCTTGAAGACCTCGCTCTCACGGTCCACGTTCTTTCCCGATGTTTCCACAACACGTCTCCTAAAGGAGTTTCAGGTAGTTCCCGTACCTTGTCGACCCGCCGAAGATTGGCTTAGAACCCTCTACGAAAGGTACAGGTGGTCTCGCCTTGACCTTCTTACGTTTTGGCACCTTGGCGTTACACGGGTTCTTACGGCTCATCCCCATAGCACTGAGCGCACCACGTATCGACGTAACAGACTGACCTAAGTAAGTTGCATATTGCTGATAAGACCAGTCCGGGTGAGTGATTACGAGCCTCCTGAGAATTGCCCGCTTACTGATCATTAGAAAGGAATATTCCCGTCAAGATCAGCCTTACTCCTGAACCCTAAGAATACGGGGAAACGAGGCTTTCCGTTTGGACCAAGGCTCTGGTACTTGAACTTGATAGTTTCACCGATACACCCGTTCTTCCAATATGTGTCACGCTGTTGCTGGTTAAAGCCAGTTCCGACGTCGAACTCCACATCCTTCCACTTGACCGTGAATTTTCCAAGTGTTCCCATACCAAGCATGTTGGCTTTATGGGAGCTTCGCTCAGTATAACCCAGCTCATTAGTGACTGCCTCATTAGCATTGTGGACCAGCTCATGCATCGACAGTACAACTGCCTCGCCGTCGAAGAACCTCTTAAGCTTCAGGAGGATGCCCTCCTTTGTCGTCGACCGCCCGAACTTGTAGTGCCCGTCGTAGCTTCTCGCCATTATGCCCTCCCATCCTAAACTGAGGCACTTGGCTTCGAAGTCGAGGACGTCCTCCTCGCCTCGTGCATGGAGCTGGATCACGTGCTCAATATACTTCGTCTTGTGCTTATTCTGGTCGAACCACAGGCCAACGATACCGTTGCGCGTCTGGTACGGGGACGTCGGCACGGACCAGTCGTCGAAGACCATGTACCTGAAGTCGGGTCTACCAGAACGGGTCGTCAACTTCGACTGGATGGTGTTGAAGTCGTCGACCTTGTCTCCGGTGTACGTGAGAAGCTCGCCGTCCAGTTTCGGGAGGTTCAGCTCCTCGAGTTTCGTGTACACATAGCCGTTGGGTATTGGCTTCAGGTTGCGGGACACAGGTTGACCCATCGAGTTGATAAGGCACCGAAAGCCGTCGTACTTCGGCGACACGAGCGTCGGGTATTGGAGGATCTTGAAGTCAAGTTTCTCTGCGAGCAATGGACGGAACATCAGTTTAGACTCCTGAGTGGCTTGAAGCCAAGGTGAAGGTAGTAGTGGTCCTTGGGAGTTTCCTCAAAGGCGTAGAACCTGGTACCGCTTATGAGTTTCGTGTTCACGACCGTGAGCCTCATCCCACGGTGGACTGAGTAGTCCGAGTCACCGTACGCGTTGTGCCAGTCATTCTCCTGGCAGATGCATCGCTCACCCGGTTCCATGTCGTCGCCTCTCGAGGTTCTTGGAATACTCCGAGAGCTTCTCGATGTAAGACGCTTCCAGGTAAATTCTACTTATCACCGACATACCGTTGTAGGTGAAGATGACTACGTTGGAGCCGCTGTAGCCAACGTAAGCTCCATCTCCCAGGTATTCCACCTCATGAAGTTCACCTATGTCCATGTTATATGATCCCCATATTTTTGTAATCGCGAGTCGCCACCGCCTTACAGGCATTTCTCCAGGCTTCCTCAAGAGTGAAGCCACGGGCTGACGTGGCTGATCCACCTTTCGGGTATTTCTGGAAGGTGACTTCCCATGGTCCCTCTTGGTGCGCTACAGGGCTGTGGAAGTCCGCAGCATACCGGACGTCTGTGTGCTGGTGCTCTGCTCTGAGCAGAAACCACCCGTTTGGCGCCTCAAGCGGATAGGTCATGTTGCTGGTCCTCTTGATCATTGTGGAAGCTCCACACCGTACTTCTTGCATATCTCCGCGGCCGCCGACCTGGACCTTATCTGCTCGACCTCCATCGCTGACACGATATAGCCAAGCTCGAACCACCTGACATGGTCGCTCTCAGCCTTCCTCATCTTGTCGAGCAGGGACGTCATGTGAGGCCACAGGTACTTCTGTTGCCAGTCACTCAGCTTCAGGTACGCGGTGAAGTGGATGAGTTCTTGGGCCGCGAGGTATAGTGGGTGGCCGTCGCGCGGCGGCTTCCACGGATTGATGCTAACTTGTTCAGCCGAGTGTCCTCGAGCTAAGTGTGGAGGTGGCTGCTCGAATAGGTCGAACTGTTCCTTGGACAATATACATCTCCTTGTAGTTTGAACGATCTATCGCTGGTAGTAGTGTTTTGCAGTATAGAGCGTATCCTCGTCCCAGCCAGAGGACTTGTTGATGATGTAGTCGAGGTAGTCCTTTGGCACGTCTTGCCAGAGCTTATCTTTGTGCTTCCCGAACCTGCACTTCTTGAGCAAGATCGGGTTATTCGAGACCTTCAGCATACCTTCAAGCGGCTCCTCTGACGTTGCCCTCCCCAGCAAGTGCTGGAACAAGTATGTCGTGACCTCTGAGTCGTAGAGTGCCCGGTGAGCGAACACGGCGTTTGCGTGGACGAGCTTCTGAAGATTGAGAAAGTAGCGCAGAACCTGGTTCTTGTGGGAGGGAGCGTTCGGGTACACGACCATGGCAAGCTTATAGGTGCAGGCCCAAGGGCACTCTCCGAAATCCATGAACCGTCTGTCGAAAGCCGCGTTGTGGGCTACGACGAAGTCGAACTCTTCGTCGAAGAATGGTGCCATCGCGTCGTCGATGCTGGGCGCTTCAGCCACGTCCTCGTCCGTGATGTGGTGTATCGCGCAAGCCTCAGGCGGTATCGGGATACCTGGATTGACGAGACTCTGGTGATACTTGACTATCTCGTTGTCTACACAGAAGAACCCAGCGACTTCTACCGCCTTGTCCTGTGCTCCAACGCCAGTGGTCTCGCTATCCACGACCCAATACCGCATCTTGGCTCCATACTGTTGACTGTTAAGTTCGACTCACTCGTCGTCCACGGCCAGCGGCAGGCCGAGCGTCCTGAGAGCGCTGAGGTTGACCGCGATACGCTTCTCGATGATCATGATAGATTTCTTGATCTGCGACTTCTTGAAGATGAAGTCTCTCCTGATGGACCGCAGCTGCTTAAGTTCCGAGGCGTACGCCTCACCGAGAGCCCTCAGGTCCATCACGGAGTCGGGCTGTGCCTGGGCAGTCTCGTCATGGGCGTCGTCGAGTTCCCTGGAGATGTTCTCGGCGAAAGTGTCGAGTTGCTTGTCAAGTGCATTGGACATTAGATGAGTTCCTTCTCATGCGCTAGATACTCAGGCATCGTCACCACGAAGATGCCCTCCTTCTTGGTTGGCTCCATCTCGATCAGAGACTTCGGGAGCCAGACAAGTCCCTCGCTGTCCTCGGTCTCCTTGAAACCCCAAGCTTTCCCACTCGGGGCCTCTCGGACGCGGATCAGCATTATGTCGACGAGGTCTGACCTGCTCATTCCACGCCCACTTTGTCCTTGGGCACGAACATCCTCATCGAGGACATCTCGAGCTCGGTGGCTGGCTTAATCAAGATCTCTCGCTTGTTCATGAGTGCCCAGACCATGAGCCTCGTGAGCCACTCTTTCGTGGTAAAGTCTGAGAAGTTGACGAGGTACTCTTTCTCGACGTCGACGTCGTCTGGGCTCTCCCAGACTTCGACTATACAGTAGATAGACACGTTTGCCATACCATAATTCCTGTCCTGTGAATAATCCATAGTAACACGAAAATTTTCTGAAGTAAACGTCGGTGATTTCCGCGCTCTAGCTGCCAGTATCTCCGCCTTCCTCGCCGGAGTCTTCCGCTTGAGCCTCTCATTTCCGAGGAAGACTATCGCCTTCTCTATCGCCCGCTTGACGATGAAGGCCTCGATACCTTTGTTCAGGAGGAATGCTCTGGCGTCCTGACCGTTGAGGAAGCACTTGACGGCGAGCTTCGTCATGTAGTCGATCGGCCTCGTCACGGGCTCCCGTGTCCAGTCGAGTATGTGGTGTAGCTCCGCCCGCTGCTCCGGCGTCATCTTATTTCTTGCCAATGTAGGACCTCTTGGTCTTCTCGGCGGCGATCTCTGCCGCGCGCTCCTCGGTCCTGCTCTTGACGGCCTCCTCGACCTGAGCCTCGAGGTCTGCTTCCGCGAGAGTGACGAGCCTCTCTTGAGCCATCGCGGTCCTGAACAGGGAGTGGGCGACATGCCCGAGAAGTGTGGCGTAGTCACCCCTGCTCACCGCCCTCTCGATATACTTTATGTTCTCGTCGACGTCTTTCTCGTAGCTGTCGGCTTCCACGTCACGTCTCCTCTGCGATAAAATAGTTGTTTACTCGTCAGCATATTCGGTATATAGTCCTGGCTCAAGTGGAGGGAGTTTGCTGAAAAGCACGAGATTGAAGGCCCGTGCCTCCTGACTCTACTTACACCGTCTCTCGATCTCCTCGAAAAGGTTCTCAGCTCTTGTTATGAGGTCAAGGTAGTTTCCTCGTTGAGAGAATGTCTCCGACGCAAGCATAGCTAGGACGGCCTTCTGCATAAAGTCTCTCTTGCGGTCACTCACAGGTCTTGGGACTACACCTGAGAGAGCGCGGCCGCTGCCGCGCCCTCCGTGGAATATCTTCGTTGGCCAAGCCATCAGAACGGTACCTCCCCTGTGTCTGCTTCAGGCTCCTTGATCTTGCACTTGAGCAAGTACTGGAGCAGCTCAGCCAAGTCGTCAGGCAGACCTGACGCATAGGCCCACCTCTCGATCTTGCTCCTGAGACTCACGTCCTCCTTCACGGGAGGCGGGGCGTACTTGTCGTAGTACGCAAGGGCCCTAGTAGAGATATACCCTCCCCTGTGCTTCTTCTTAGCGACGACCGCGTTGAACTCCTCACTCGGTGACACGTACGAGTAGTCGAAGTCGAGCCTGTTCTCGAAGAACTTATCATCTGCGCTGACCACAGCGTTGATCAGCTTCTCGTCCTTTGACCTCGCCACGTAGGCGGCGATCCTTGACTGGGCCTCCCACACGTACTTCAATGTGCGGTCCTCAGTGAGGGTCATCTCGTCCAATATGTTGTAGGTATAGATCGACGGCTTCTCGAGGTCGAAGACGCGCAGGCCCCTCCAGTAGATGTGGTCGGACGGCTCGTTGAAGACCTGGAGCTTGTCGTCACCCTCTCGCTTCGTCAGGGCATTCGGCAAGAACGTCTTGTCTCGGTCCGCGTACGCTTGCTCATACGGGTCTCCTTCAACTATGATGAGTGTCCTGTCTGCCTTTGGCTGCACAAGGTCTGTCATAGCACCACCAGCAAAGAACGTGTTGCCATTCTCGTCTCGTGTGTTGGACTCGATCTCTCGGAACACCTGCCACGCCTCCCAGAACTTCCCGTGCTCCGTTGTGAACGGCAAGGCCTCATACGACCACTTCTTGAAGACGCTCGCGCGCTTCCTCATACGGCACATCTTGACGTCGACGTCCCGGAACTTGTCGTCAACCGTGATGAACTCGTACTCAGTCAGTCCGATGAAGACCCTGACGGTGCACCCGAGCCTCAGGAGAGTGGCGACGGCGTACTTCAGACCTGTACCAAACTTACCGATAGGGTTCGTAGAGTTCGGCTTCGCGTGGAGGCCGAACGTCGTGAAGGACCTGATGTCGATCAGGCCCGGGGTCTCGTGAACAATAGACATGTATCGGGTTTCCTTTACTCTTCTCTTTCAAAGTTCTGTATAGCTCTTCGACACTGGTCGACTTTTACGTGGGTCTCTTTAGAGATCAAGCCACCGTGTCCACCCACCCACCTGGTGCCGACCATTTCACCGTTCTCGTCGAATGAGACGCTCTTGACGAGAGCTTTAGCTGCTTCGACCAGTCGCCTGACTTTATCTTCCACGACGACCATCCTGTTTTGCCTTCACGTAGCCGACGACCTGGCCGAATGAGAAGCCAGACAGGAACGCGAAGCCGAAGCCTGCTACGACCACAATAAACATCCAGCCACTCATGGTTTCTCCCTCTTTGCGACTAGGTCAGTTAGAGCCTTCACCGCGGCCTGAGGTGTCGGACCGAACGCGTAGTCGCCACACAGTCCATCCGGGAGTACCTCCTGGGCATACCACCTCGTCTCTTCGGTAGGCTCCCAGTCTGGACCAGTCGCTTCCACGTGGATCTTCACTACCCTACTCCATCATCGAGAGCTTGCGGCAGTCGCACACGAAGTGCATGTGGTCGCGCGAACCATTGAGCGTGCCGTTTAGGAACTTGCCCTCGCAGTCGGGGCAAGGGGCCTTGGCCCTCCTGAGCCCTCGCTTGAGCATGACCTTCTTTAACTTGAAGGCGAGGTCCAGCACTTTCCTTGTGTGCCTAGCCCACTCGGCCCGATCTACGTCGTTAAGTCCCATCTAATCCTGTCTCCTGCACTTCGGGCACTGCTCAAAGTCGAGCACGCCATGCTCACATTTCGCGGTTATTCCGCGGACGAACGACCTCTTCTGCTCTTCGATCATGGCCATGTACTCCTCAGGTGTCATCTTCGACACATGGTCCTTGGCTCGCCTGAAGAGTTCCTCGAGTTCGGTCACTTGCCATCTCCCTGGTGGTGGGTGTACTGGAGCTTCTTCCGGAATATGCGGTCAAGCTCACCGTAGCCGTTGTCGATGAAGATGTCACCGCACCGGTCCATCTCACCTGCAATCGCGAGCAGGTCGTTGAACTCCCTGATAAGGTCAGACCTGTTGGTGCCCCGGGTCTCCTCCGGGAGGTTAGGGTTGTAGCTACTGTATCCGTGGCGCAATACTTTGGTCGCTGCCTGGACGACCTCGGCCGCCTCCTCAATGAGCATCTCGAGCCTCTCGCGCTCCCCCTCGGTCAGTCCCGCAAACGCCGCCATCAATATGTTCCTTTGGAGCCTATCTCCCTCTCGAGCGCGCGGAACGTGTAGACCTTGATCAGCTCCACGTGCATCGGCACCATCTCCATGTAAGCTCCCGCGAGATCTGTGGTCCCAACCCTCTCCGTGGCGAGTGCAAGCATCTTCAAGAGGGCGGCGGAAAGGACCTTCAGCACGATGGTCTCCGCGCCCGAAGCCCCCGGGGACACCCTGTCGTACCCGTCGTCCTCCACGTTCCTCATCATAGTGAGGACTATCTCGTTGCTCTCGTCCTCCACGTACTGCCACAACATCTGCTCTTCACTCGTCAAGGTCGACACTGTCTTCTCCGTCGTTTATGGTAGGGGGCGGTCCCCAGTCCTCTTCTTCTTCACTCTCGGCCTCCTCGGCCTCCTCGGCCATGATCTGGTCGCGGGTCTTGCGCATCAGGTCCTGGTCTAGGTGGTAGTGCTCCGGGTACGGGTCGTCCTTGTCCGGGTTGAACTCCTTGCTCATCCAGAGCGACGACTCAGGCTCCTGGATCAGCTTCGGGTTGACCACGAGCTTCCTCGTCCTCGGGTCGAACCACCACGGGAGGTTCGCCTCCCTGATCGTCCAGTGCATCGCGTCCGTGATCTGGGACACCGTGCGCTTAGGAACCGACGGGCGCTCGCCCAGGCTGGAGCTTGGAGCCTCGGCCTGGGCGATGAGATGCCGGCGAGAAGTCGACGCGAGTATGCCCTCAGGGGTCACGAACTCGTGCGCCGGCTCCTCGTCCGACACCTGGCACAACAAGACGATACACCCGTAGGTCGTCTTCACGGTCGTGTACTTGAGGGTCCCCGCGAGCCTGTAGTTCTTCTGAGCCACCATCATGGAGACATATTGGTACGGCTTGAATGACGACGGCACGCAGAAGTAGTCCCCTACTTCCGTGAGCAACGACCACGGGTACGTCTCATTTCGGGACATAGTTCATCCACTTCATAAGCACTTTACCTTCATGAGAGAGCCTGATCCTGTTGTCCTCGAACTCAAATAAGCCCGGGAACCTCTTGTTAGTCTTGAGCACGAGCAGCTCGGTGTCTTCGGAGTACTCCCTCCAACCACCGCCTGCGTCCTTACTCCTGTGTAGTAGCGTGAGAAAACTCACCAACTCAGGGTTAAACATCGGACCTTTTCCTTTCTTATTTCCGACACTCACACTAAGCACGCCAGCCTTTTCTAGTACGCGTCACCTCCACTCTACTCTGTTGATCGCCCTCACTTGGTCTGGTGCCAAGTCTCCGGGCCTGTGGTCCGCGCAGCCCACCGACCCCAACGTCAGCAGCATGGCAAACGCGAACAACCTACGGTACATTGACGTTCTTCCTCTTCTCCCGGTCTGGGAGCTTCTCGAACCAGTACGTGAACACGGCGATGCTCCCGTCGGGCCACTCCTTCGCGTCCACCTTCACCGAGAACTGCGGGTGGTTGTTCAGGAACTGCCTCAGCTCCAGGACGAAGTCCCTCCGGTCGCTTGGCCTGCATACGATCATCCCGCCAAGCTCAAGCAAGAACTTGAACGGCCAGGGCCTCGTCTCGGCGAGTGGCACCTGTCGGACCTGGGTCTTCTCAGAGCCGATGAAGAGCGTCGGCAGAGGCGCACCACCATTGCCGGGATTCTGCACGTTGTCGGACCGTTTTTTTGGGAATAGTTTCTCGTTTACGAAGATTACTTTGAAGAGTTTCTCGAAAAGCCTCTCACGACAATATACCTCTATGCCTTGGCTGTAGCCAAACTTGAGGTCCTTGCGGTCGTGCCCCGCGTGGTCCGCCACGGCGACGAATGCCTCCTTTATATCTTGCAGATGGACGGGCTGAGGGTACCTCGGCGACATGAACGACGTCATGCGCGTGGTCAGTAGCTCCTTTCGTGCAAGATATTGCAGGATCATGGTAGCCGTATTGCTATGCACTGGACAAATATACCTCATTCAGCACGATTATATCATCAGGTAAATCACAAGTAAATCGTGGTTTTGGGGCAACAGTTTATCAGCCGCTGAACAATGACTAGAGCGCCACAGAATTACGGCCACAGACAAAGTTTGTAAGGTAGCTAGACAGACTGAGTAGCGTGAGAGCGTAGGAGGCTTTAGCTCTACGTATAATGTGGCTAGATGTAACCTGCTCGTTTACTTTCGCACGTGTGTAGTATATAATGTATGTATCGATTGAGATCCTTGAGTCGGCACGGGAGAACTGAGATGGTCACTGTCTTGAAGTTGTCTGGAACCATGAAGGTCATCGACACGCACAGCGACCCGAAGAGGATGAGACACGAAGCTTGGCTCGTCGACATCTACGCGCGATACTGCAAGAAGGAGGGACTGCCTCACTACAGCTGTGACGAGCTCCTCCACGAAGATATCACAGACATGCAGCGCACGTGGTTGACCAGGTTCTACCTCATATGGACCGCACTCGAAGACGAATAGGCTAGTTACTTCTAGCCTGTTTATCGTCGCGTCGTTTCGTGATACAATATACCTATCGAATGGGAAAGGAGAACTACCATGAACATCTTCAAGGACGAGCAAGCGCACAAGAACCTCAGCGCAGACCTCAAGGCCGTAAACGAATGCTTCGACAACGTCAAGACACGCCTCGTCGAGAAGACCCTCGACACCCTCGTCGAGGACCTCTGCCAAGAGATATGGTTCAACCTGGTCGACGACGCCCAGATCACGCTCCAGGACCTCATGATGGCACACCCAGACAGTGAGATCACGGGCATGATCGACCTTCTCGCCTTCAAGGAGTCGGTGACCATCAGGGACGCCAAGGAGTTCTACGACGAGATCGGCCTCGACCACGACGAGTCAGTCACCCAGGTCAGGGTCTACCGAGACGGATTCTACATCGAGGTCCTCAAGGACGGCCGCCACCAGCTCGTCATCGAGAATCGCTCCTGGATCGAGCCCGAGACCCCTCTGGAGACCATGGAGCTTGAACTCTTCAACTACTCTGAGGCCGCGAACTACAACATCAACCCGAAGCTCGACAACAACTAGGAGGACTACCATGGCAATACACAACGACTTGGTGGAAGCTTACAAAGGTTTCTACGAGGATGAGATTGCTCGTGATGAACCTGTTGGTGGAGAATTCTACAACTTGGTTGACGAGTGGGTTGAGGCCAAGATCAGGAGCCACACCCCTAAGGAGAGACTCGAGGTCTACCTCGAGTGGAACGGCATCATCGGCTACACCGGCCGCATCTGGTCCATCGCCCAGGGGGAGTTCGAGTCATGAGACAATATATCGTCAGGTTGTCTGGGAGCGTCGGCGTTGCCACCCTCGAGATTACCCGACAGGAGATGGACGACGACCACATCAGGGCGTGGGCCGATCGGGCCCTCCCCAACTATTGGCCAGTCTACTACAAGATGCACGTCTTCAGGGACGACGACGAGGACAACACCCTCGTGGCCGACCTCACGTCGTACGTGGTGGTGAGGTCAGAGCCATGAGACGGTTCCGCATCACCGGCCACAGCATGGGCTGTGTCGAGGTCTTCCTCAACATGCAGCAGGACAGGTGGTACGACGAGTGCGAGACGGACGAGGCCCGACACGACCTCGTGGCGCACGAGGCGTGGAGGCGCCTGTGGGACTCTGAGGCCAAGACGATGCTCAAGGTCGTATGTGACGAGCTCGGCGTCGACACCGTCTACAGGACCTTCAAGCGCGACATAAGGGTGGAGGAGATCTGAGCGAGACTACTCCCCTAGTCTTGCCCTCTCCGTGATGGCAATACCGTGGCTCGTGTCGAAGCCGCCCACCTCCACGAGGATCACATACACGTACTTTTCGCTCTCTTCACAACTGTACTGGACGTGAAATCCCGGAAGATCCTTGTACCGGTAGTTTCTACTAGCTACTATAGACTTCATGTGTCTGAGGCTCTCTATCCGTTTTGATATGAGGAAGTAGTCTCCGGGCACGCGAAGCATGTCCCAAGGGTACTTGATGTTTGCCATATGATCAGGGTCCTAGGTTCTGGGTCTTTTACGGTGGTATTATATCACGAGAAAATTGGGCAGTACATCAAGGTCCTGGGGCTAGTTGACACAGGTTTTTTCAAGTTTATACTCCTGTGCTCACAAGTAACTGCCTAAGTTATTGATTTTATTGACTTATCGCATATCACACACAGTACAGTCAAAATTTGAAATTGGTCTGACCCATTTGATGTACAAATATCTATCTATCGCTTAGTAGTATAAAGTATGATATACAATATAATATATAAAGGTGTAACACCATGATAATTTGTCTGTGTGTGCTGTGCACTTGTGCCACACGTGCTGTGCATGCACTTGTGCACAATATATGTGAATTAGATATTAAGATATACTGTGCTAAGAGTGAGAACTGCTTCAAGGAAGACTTCTTCACACCTGGACACATTATTGTTACTAACAAGGTTTTCTGGAGGCCTATAATTCTTCACGATTTACGACGGATGTCACTTCGTTTTACTCAAAATGCCGGGCCAAGGATGGATCGACTGGCCGCTTGCAAACCTGCCATCTGAAGCGAGGTCCCAGGCCCAAGATCCTCCAGCCAATAATCTCGAACAATCCTCAGTTTTCCTGGTCTTTTCTCCCGTTTTTTCTGGAATATTCCTCGGATCTTCTGCCGTTTTCGGCCATTTTTTCCGCGTTTATTTCCCATTTTCTTAGCCATTTGTTCAAGTATTATTGACCTGATGTCCTAGGGTCAAACATATGTCACTACAAGTCACCTCTGGGTCATTTTAGGCATACTCTGGGTCACACCAGGGGTTTTATCAATGGGTACTAAGGGCCTAATTCCCTGGAGACCTGTGGACGTCGTTTATACACTAGGGACCAGGGCCCAGGAGAGTGCTGGGAGGACCCAGGGCCGGGCGCCAGGGCTCATCGGGAGAGGTCGGGGAGGCGAGGGGCTGCAGGGCCGTGGCGGAGGGTCGCATGGGCCGGCGCGGTGGGGCTTGGGAGGGGCGGGAGGGGGCCACAGCCAAAATTTGCGGCTGAGAAGAGATCAGGCCGCCTCGCCAAAGTGCCACAGACAGAATTTG
>WNFU01000517.1_pt1 | contig 52368 bp, 52 predicted proteins | sample 5400121 | NCBI WGS metagenome assembly WNFU01 (sample SAMN13153360, study PRJNA577476) | soil metagenome | isolation source: 100 cm soil or saprolite under grassland replicate 1 | place: USA:California | collected 2016-06-15 | reverse complement strand
CGGTTATCCAATTCCCCCCAACATCCCTTCCAACTGCTCGAGAGACGTGACGCCAGCTCTGACTTCTTGGATAGCGAGCGTTCCGAACAACTCGACGCTCATGTTTCCCATGGGAGGGTGCTATCGAATCGACCGTTCCTTGGCCGTTTCCAACAGGGTCGGATTGACATTCGAGGGGAGCGGGACCACCTTTGACGGCAGCCACAACGCCAATGGCACGGCGCCACACTGGTGGATTCAGCATTCCTCCCGAATCACGCTCAAGAACATGACGGTCCGAGGAGCCAACCCCCATGCGGGTGCGAGAGAGGGCGCGTACGTGCCCGGGATGGAATGGCAGTCTGCCTACGACCTGTGGGGTTCCGAATACATACTGCTCGATCACGTTCAGGCATACGACTTGTACGGTGACTTCGTGGAAATCACACCCATGTGGGTTGGCCAGACGCCTGTCACATCAAGCCACATCACAGTGCAGAGCTCGCACTTCGAACGAAGCGGGCGCCAGGGGATCTCAGTCTTGGGTGGTAACGACGTTCTCATCCAGAACAACTACATAGGCCAGGTCCCCCACGACATCCTCGACATCGAACCGTCATTTCCAAGCGTGCCCATCCGTAACATCCGCTTCGTTGGAAACCGGACCGGCGCCGTGTACCTGGTCTGGCTCGCCAACCATGGAGCGTGCAATGTGGCTGTGAGCGATGTGACCATAACGGACAACGTCATGGAAGCGCAGGCGACTAACGACTACTCGGTGGTCTGGATCAAGCCCCCAGCCGGATGCGCCCGACGCGGGCCCTTCACCATCCAAGGCAACACGTTCTTGGTAAGACAGCCTCCAGACGCTTTCGATTTGACGCTTACCCACGACGTCCGCATCCGCGGCAATCAGGTACGTTTCGTTTTCGCCAATCGAACGCGGGTTCTGGTAGGCCTGCACAAATCGTCCCGCGCAGACGTGGAGAACAACACCGTGACCGCCGACGCTCGCGACCAGGTCGTATTCGTTACGGCCGATGCCGACAGCGACTACTTCAGTTCGGGAAACAAGAGGGTGTGACCCAGGTCATCTGCTAGCGCACTCCACGACCGATCCGCGTTGCCAGGTAGCCCCAGAAGGTTGGGTGATACCAGAGCCTGGAAGGGCCCGGGACCGGGTCTTGCTGAACGGCCAGTCCCCCATCGAGCGCACATCTGACGGCTTTGACGAGCAGTGGGATGCCCGTGCCAACGTGGAGGTACGGGTACGTCGCGAACGAGTCCTCGGGGCGAATGTTGAAGAACCCCTGCTCGATCACTCCGCCTGTATCGATCCCCTCATCTATGCGGTGAATGGTCGTGCCGACCAGCTCGGGATGTCCCTCGGCCAGGGCCCAATACCCACCGTGAACCCCCCGATACAGGGGGGTGATCCCAGCATGCATGTTGATGAAGCTCGCTCGCAGGGAGGAGAGCGTTTGCTTACCTATGATGCGAGTGCCGCACACGACAACGACTACAGGGTCAAGCTCCCTGAGTAGCAGTCTCGCGTTATCCGAGTTTACGGACCGGGTGGAGAGGATCGGACCGGTAACCGGGGTGTCGTCGAGGCCAAATTCCGCCTTGATCCTCCTCACTCGGTTCTTGCTGCGCACGGCTAAGAGTGGGTAGATCACCGATCGAAAGAGGACCTGCCCCAGAACTGGGATGATGCCGAGGCTCTTCACGCGCCTTCTCAGGAGCTGGAGCACGGGAACCGATTCCTCGATAACGAGGGGGACGCGCCCGAAATCCCGTTCGAGGGCATGCCAGACGATCCTTGTGAGCGGGCCATCTTGGGCAAGGAGCACCACCGGACATCGGTGACTTCCATCCTTGCAGGCGAGCAAGACAGTGTCGTGTTTGGTCCCCATGGTCACTCGCTCAACCCAGCAATCCGCGGTAGACGTCCTCGATCCGGCGCACAGCCACGCGGATGTCGAAGTCTGCGGCTCGGATCTTGCCTGCCTGGGCGAACTGCCGTCGGCGAGTCTGGTCGTTCAGGAGCGACACGATCGCGTTGCCGAGGGCCAGGGAATCGCGCGGCGGCACGATGACACCATTGACGCCGTCGGACATGACCTCGGTCACCCCGCCCGTTCCCGTTGCGATCGAAGGTACGCCTGCGGACAATGCTTCGATAAGAGCTATCGACAGCCCCTCGTAGACTGAAGGAAGGGCGAAAACGTCGAAGCTCGCCATGAGTCTGTGTACGTCGTTGCGAGGTCCGGTGAATATGACGTTGCGCTCGAGCTGCATCTGGCGGACCTGGCGCCGAAGCTCGCCTTGGAGAGGCCCGTGGCCCACCAGGACGAATCTCACCTCAGGGAACGCCTGTCGAACGCGCACGGCCGCCTCGAGGAGATACCTGTGTCCCTTCTCGGCTCTGAAGTTCGCTACGGCCCCCACCACTGGTGCCTCCGAGGGGATCCCTAAGGATTCCCGAACACCATTCGCGCCTTCCCATGCACCCATCAACGCTGGATCGAGCCCGTGGTACAGGGTCTCGACCGGGGGCATCCGAAGGAGGCGGAGTGCAGGCGGATAGCGGATCGACTGTCGAACGTGCTCCGAGACGGCAAAGACGTGATCGTTCAGCGGGAACGTCAGTAGGTTTCCGTGCCGGGTCAGCGGATGGTAGAAGTCCCAAAGGCTGTGCTCCGTGTGGACCAAGCGCGGACCGCCGGGCCGCTTCAGCGTCAGCCTGGCCCCCACAGCTGCATACGGCGAGTGGGTATGGATGATCCTTGATCCTCTTTCACGAACGAGCGCTCGAAGACGAGACATCCACACGCCGCCCTTGATTCCCCCCAGGCAGTCCACTCGAAGGCCTTGGCGTTCGAGATCGCCTACCAACGCGTTGAACTCCGGGAGGAGATACGCCACTGAGTAATCGAACTCCGTCCGATCCAGATACTTTGCCGCATTCACCAATAACTGCTCGGCTCCACCCGGCCCGAGCGCCTTGAAGAGCAGAACGACGCGCTTCCGACTCACAAGGCTTCGACTCCCCCCGAATCTTGGCTTGGCTCCCGCCATACGTCGAAATGAGGACACCCAGTATTCCGTTCCAGACGAGTTTTCATGGTGCTCGCGGAGGTTCACCCGGCCTTTGGATAGCCGATGTTGCGGATTCAATGGCACGGCGCCGGAACAGGTAGGCGACCGCGGCGGCGACACCCGTCGCGATGGATACCGTGACGACGCCTCCAGAGAGTGGCAGAGCATTGACGGCGACCGCGATGCCTCCCGTCAGGCCGCCGAGTGCCCAGAACAGGACGGTCGACCTCGTCCGGCTCTGCAAGCCGTCGGCGAGGAGATCGTACGTGTGGTCGCGGTCGCCGATGGCCAGGGGCTTCCCGGACCGAAGCCTCCGCGCCGCGGTGAACACGAGCTCGCAGGCAAACACGCCAAGGCAGGCCCCCGCTGCCAGCAGGCCTCGCCACCCCGCGCGGAGGACGTTCTCGGCGGCAAGGACTGCGAGGGAAGCTCCCACGCCGTAGGCTCCACCGTTGCCGAGGAAGATGCGGGCCGGCGGACGATTCCAGAGGAGAAAGCCGGCCAGAGCGCCCCCGAGGGCAAACCCCAGTGCGCCATCGAGGCCGCTGTTCTCCCCGATGAGTACGGCGAGGATCACGGCTGCGATTGCCCCAAGGCCTCCGGCCAGCCCATCCTGACCGTCAACGATGTTGACGGCATTGGCACAAGCCAACACGAGGGCAACTATTCCGATTAGCCCCAACTCGAGGCCGACGAGTTCCAAGCCCAGAGCGACCCCTGCCACGCAGAGCAGAGCCACGCGTACCCAGGGGGGAAGGTGCAGAGCATCATCGATGATTCCAGTTGCGAGGGCGAGTCCGACACCAACTCCCAGACCGGCGGGAAGGCCATCGTGGGTGATGGCGAAGGCACCGAAGGTTGCGGCGACAACCGCACCTCCCCCCAGTACCGAGATCGGCTTCTGATGGATCTTGAGAGAGCCCGGACGATCCACCATGCCGAGGGCTGAGCCGACCCGACGTGCAGCCGGCGTCAGCAGGAGCGAGAGCCCGAGGGCGATGAGGAAGGACACGTGATCACCAATACGTTGCTGGTTTTGCCATCATGCAACGACATGCGGGTCGCCGGGCGAAAACCCAGGTTCTCGTAGAAGCGATTCGCCCGTTCATTGTCACCGGCGACGAGCACTTTCACTTGTTCGACTCCGCGTTTGGCGAGTCCCTCCAGGACGCGGTCCGCTAAGACCTTTCCGACGCCGGTGCCTCTATGGTCTGTGGTTACACCGATGGCGAGGAGCTCCGCATCGGGAAGGGAGCGAGCGTTGTTCGGGTATTCGGCCGTTTGCCGGACTCGCCGAAGCGTTCCCGGTCTGAAGATTCTGGGGACTGCCGCCAGAACCGCGAGAGCTCCGTGCCTACGGTAGAAGCGCCGATAGAAGGCACCGACGGAAGGCACCCCGGCGGCAAAGCCGATCACGCCGGTCGCCTGCTCGGCTACGAACGTGACTGCGTCCGAATCCGAGGCCAGCGCCCGGTACACCCTGCGGAGGAAACCGTCTCCCAGGGATGGCAGGAAGGAGTCCGGAAGCGACTGGCGGTGAAGGGTGGCCAGGACCGATGCGTCCGAGGGCCGGGCAGGTCGCACATGAGGCCCGTCGTCTCGGACCCGCGTCGAGGTCCCAAGGAGTCCCTTCGTGGCCAGCAGACTCCTGTAATTCCCAACGACCCGATCGGCGACCGCCCGCTCGTCGAAGAGCTCCTCAGCCCGGGCTCTGGCGGCCTCGCCCATACGTTCGCGCAGCTGGTCGTCCTGAACCAGGGTACCGATAGCCTTTGCCAGCCCCGACTGTGATCTGGGCGAGACGAGGAATCCCTCAACACCATCGCGTGCCACCTCCCGGCACCCGCGGATATCGGTCAGAACGAGGGGCCTCGCCATTGCCGCCGCCTCCAAAGCGGAGAGTGGTAGCCCCTCCCGCCAAGAGGCGAGCACGAAGACATCCACCAACGCGAGTAGATCCCTCACATCCTCACGCCACCCGACGAATATGAAATCCTCGCGCGCTTTTTCGATCTCGGCGGGTGCGAGCGAATCCGTCTTCTCGGGGTCGAAATCCCCCACCGCAAGAAACCGCACATGAGGAAAGTCACGCCGAACCTGCGAAGCGGCGGAGAACAGCTCGCGATACCCTTTTTCCGCGACCAGCCTCGCTACCGTCCCCACCAGAAGGGTCCCCTCGGGTATGCCCAGCTCCGCCCGTAGCCGGCCGATCCGTTCGCGGCCCACCGCATCCGGGGCAAAGAAGGACAAATCGACCCCATTCCCCAGGAGCAGGCTCCTCGACTGCGGTACGAGACGGATACGTTGCGCCCAGTCGAGGTCTTCGCGACTCACGTACATCTCCAGATCGGAGAATCTCGCCGCCAACCATTCCAGCGCCATGACCGGGATGCGCTTGAGCGCCCTATCATCCGGTCCCGCGTACAGTCCATGAACCGTATTGACCACACACGGCAGTCCCGCGAGGCGAGCCGCGACGCGGCCCATGACGCCGGCCTTCGGCGTATGAGTATGAACCAGCTGAAAACGCTCTCGCCTGAGGATCGCGTACAGCTCCCGAAGGGCCATGACATCCGCTCTCGGGTTCCATGCCCTCGTGGCGTGCGGCCACGGAATGTGCCGGATCCCTTCGTGCTCCAAGTCTGCCGTCCACGGCCCCGGAGCGCTGATCGCCGCAACGTCGAAACCCTCGTCTCTCAGGCGAGTGAGCTGCCGGAAGATCAGGAAACGAAGGCTGAGGTCGATCGTCGTCACGTGGACGATGCGGATCCGACCGGTCAATCCGATCGTTCCGATCCCGGCGCTCTCTCCGGCCGCCACGGACCCGCCTCTCGGTCGACCATTCCGACAGCAACGAGGCTTGCGGTCACGATCGGAATCATCGGAAAGTGGATCACGTAGTCGATCGAGGCGTGAATGCCCAGAGCTGCCAGCGCTGCAGCGCTGAGAGCGGTGATCGTGTCGGGGGATTTCACGACCCACAGGCGCGAGAACGCCCACAGGAACATGAGTGCCAGAAGGGCGAGCCCCGCGACGCCACCCTCTGCCCCCTGCTGGAGGAATTCGTTGTGGGCCCATCGGGAATCTGGGTCGTGGCTGGCGATCGGGCTCACCACCTGGTACCGGCGGGCTCCAACTCCCGCCACCAGGTGATCTTTCATGATGGCGAACGCGTCGTTCCAGAGGACCAGTCGGTGCTCATCGACTGCCTTCACGGCGGCGCGTTCCACTGTGTTTGGATTCGCCCCCGGAGAGTAGGTTGCGCCCAGCCCGATCGTGATAGCCAGCGACGCGAGCACCAGAAGACCGCACAGTCCGACGACAGCACGGGCTCCTCTGGCCCCGAGGACCGGGACCAACACGAGAGCGGTACCGGGTAGGACCACCACGAGCCAGGCTGCTGCCACTGCATGAATCGCGAACGGCAATATTGCGAAACCCGCCGCTGCTACCCCACCAGCCACCCGAAGCAGCCACAATTCGGCGCTGGCCGCGAGCATCAGACCTGCGACTGCAGCCTGAACGTAGAAAGCCCCATCGGCGTTGACGTACTCGAAGGGTCCGGACAGGGGGGCGGTGCTCAGAACACCAGTCCTCGAGCGAGCGGCAACGACGACGGCGGCGAAGAGAGCCGCCGCGGGTACGATGAGCCGAGAGCGAGGCCCGATGGTCCGGACAATCAACAGCGCCAATCCGCAAGCTAGTAGCAATTGGATTCCGGGGAGAGCAGAGCCGCCTGACTGAAGCGATGCCCAAGACATCCACAGGGCAGTCGAACCGAACAGAGCAGCGCCCAGGGTGTCGAGGAGGCGATGCGGCCATTCCTGTACATTGAGCGACCCGGCGTCCTCGAAGGACAGGACGGCGTTAGGCACTCGACACGGCTTCCTTGGAGAGGGCTGGATCGTCTGTGCCTGCGAACAGCTTCCTCTTTGCGGGCACGCACAGGAGGACCAGGAAGAAGGGCAAGACGCTTGATCGCTCTCTCATCAGGAGGCCGAAGTTCGAGAAAGAGGAGAACGCCAAGACGAACAGCCCTGTGTGAACCGCGGCCAGAACGATGAACGGCTGACGAAGAACGCTGCGGGCGGCGGCGATGATCCAGCGGATGCGAGCCAGCGCAAACAGCAGTAGCAGTGTCCCCTCGACTGCGGCCAAGCCTTCCTGGAAGTTCGTGGCGTCGGGAAGGATGGGTCGGAAGAGAACGGTAAGGATGGCATAAGGCACCCGTCTGACCGACGTGGCAACGGAAGGCGCGAAGGTGGATCCGCCGATCGACGTGTTCTGGCCGACCGTACCGAGTGAGGAGTTCACGTCCGTCGGGTTTAGACCTGCCTCTCGAAGGAAGGAGTTGCTCCGACTGATGAGGATGAGGGCGACCACTGCCACCGCGAGGAAAGAAAGGGCCTTGATGACAGGAGCAAGTTCTCTAAGGTCCCGGCGTGGCTGGCGTAGCAGATACGCGGCAGCGAGTCCCAGTCCCGCCAAGGCCGCCACGTGAGGACGGACCATGAGTGCCATCCAGAATCCAACACCCGCGATAGAAAGCCCTCGCCACAGATGTCCCGTCAGGATTCGCGCAGAGCCGAATGCGGCGATTCCGAGCGCCAAGACCATCCAGGCATCCTTGCCGATGGCTGACGGCCAGAAGATCAACGAGGGCAGGAAGAACAACAACCGAGCATACGAGCGAGAACTGCCCTCGGGCACCGCGATGACGAAAGCGCGATAGAAGAGGAACAGGCCCCAGAAGCCCATCCAGGAGAACAACATGAACGCGGCCGTCTGACTAGACCCGATCACAGCAAGCACGTATCCGGTGAGGATGAAGATGAAGTTCGTCCCGATGATGGGGTGCATCCCAGTGGTGAAATTCCCCTGGCGAAAATGCTGGGCGAGGCGCCATCCCTCACGGTAGTAGGCCGCAGCGTCGGCCACTCCTCCGTAGGACTTGAAGATCACGTAGAGCTGTCCCACGGCTCCCAATGCCAGTTTGACCATGAGCGCGATGAGGAGCAGCCAGAAGAGCCGGCGGTCCCTTTCTCTCGCCGCTTGGCGGGACAGGGCGGGCAGAGAGATCGCCAGGAGGATGGGGCCGATGATCAGAGCGACCAACGTGTCGTACGTGCTGGCCGCGAACATGAGGCCTTCCACGTAGATGGCGAGAAGGAAGAAGCTCAGGAGGAGTATCGTCCGCGGTTGGAGGGCATGGGCGACGCTTATGTGGTCATCTGTCCTATTCAGCGGAGTAGCTCCTCGTACGCTTTCTCTGTCCTGACCCGTGGGCCACTCGATGCGCCTGCTCGGGGGTGGCGTAGTGGTCCAGAAGATCCTCATAGAAGGCTTCCAGCGCTGGGCCCACAGTGCCGATGTCGAATCGGCTTGCGGCCTTCGGGGCTTCTCTGCTCAACTCGTTTTTTAGCCGTCGGTCGTGAATGACCCTTCGCAAGAGGGCAGCCGCCTCCCAGGGTTTGTTGGGATCGAAGAGCAACCCGGAGTTGCCGTCCCAGACCACCTCCGACAGCCCGACGACTCGTGACGCGACAACTGGAAGCCCGCTGGCCATGCCCTCGGCCGCCACACGTCCGAAGCTCTCGCTGCCGGAAGGGACAAGGAGGGCATCCATGCTTTGATAAGCGGAGGCGACGTCCTTGACCAGGCCGAACGATCTTATCTTGCCTTCGAGTTGCTTAGTCCGGATCTCTTTCAGGCATCGACCTAAGTACGTGCTGCGCGGCATGCTGTGGTCGATTCCGTACACGTGCCACTCGACATCCTCGTGTTTGAGGAGAGCGGCCACTTGGATAAGGCGATGAAGGCCCTTCACCGGCAACTCCCGACCCACGAACCCGATTCGGAAGGGCTGGTGCTGCTCTCGCGCAGTCCCGTTGAAGATCGAACACTCGATTGGATTTGGTAGGAGCCCGCGAACGAGATCGCGAACGCCAGTTGTCTCCAGGAGACCCCAGCTGAAATTCGATACCGGGTAGAAGGCCATCCGGACTCCGAGTCGCCTCCAAGTCTGGAGGAACGCGCGCGAGCGCCTCAGGATCCGCGGTGCGTGGAAGTGTACGAACACGGGAGCCCCCACCCGAATCGCCAGCGGACCCGCGAGATTGAGGCCCGAGTCCGTGTTCGCGTGGATCAGGACAGGACGACGGGCGTCCCCGAACGCGGATAGGAGAGCCATTGATCCATGGGCCCACGATAGTTGCCGATTCGGGTATAAGGGCAGCGGGACCAGGGTGGCACTCGACCCGATCTCACGGAAATGCTGGAGAAATGGCCCCTCGGGCGCCGCAACCGCTACATCGTGGCCCCCTTCGAGGTATCGAATGAAGGCAGCCAGAGTCTGAGGTGGCCCAGCAAGGAGCTCTGGAAGCGGGTGAACCATTACGATGAGAGGAGTCCCGCTGCCCGGGGCCCATCCGCGGAATCCGCGCAGTCTCATCGTCGCGCTCGCCTCCGACCGAAAAGCCACCTGATCGGAACGGCCCACCGGTGCCGATACGAAGCTCGCGATGGCCCCGACCGGGCGACCAGGAACTCCCGGTTGGGGAACAGCAGGGCTCGAATGTAGGCCGCCCTTGCCCGAACCCCGCGGATAGCAAGGACGGTCCAGAGGGCGGTCCCTCGATCACGATGCTCATTCACGTAGGCGTTCAAAGCGCGGCGTTCCTTCCGGCTCGGCTTCTGGGCCACGGCGCTCTCGGCTCCGGTGGGAAGGCCCACTCCCAGGCCCTGGGAGGCGATCTGAAGCGCGTGACGAACGACCGCCCGGAGCTTCCACCGAGCGGCTCGGTCCGCCAGCGCCTCCCAGTCCACCTGGCCGAAATGAGCCACCTGGGCCACGTCACGAACCGGGACCTTGAGGGGCGGCCACCAGCCGAGCGATGCGTGCATACAGGCGTGGAGCTGGAGCAAGGTGTCATCCAACCGCCTGAGCGTCCGATCCCACAGCCGAAGCTCGGTCGTTCCTTCGAACAGGAGGTTGGGCTCGATCCACAGTCCGAAGGGACCGACCACCAGGGTCCTGTGGAGATCGACTTCGATGCCGGCGGTCCGACGAAACTCGGAGGCCTTGCCGAATCGCTCGTCGAAGCCTGCCCGGGGCTCCGGAAGGCCCCGTCGATAGCCGAGGCTCTCGAGGATGGTGGCTGCCTTCCGCCAGTCCTGGGCTCGAACGAGGAGGTCCAGATCGCCGAAGAAACGCCACGAAGGGTCGGGATAGACGGTGTGAGCCAGTGCCGGCCCCTTCAGCACGACGAACTCGATGTCTCCGGCTTCGAACTCGGTCGAGATCTCAAGAAGAGCCCGCTCGACGGCGAGGGGGTTGAGCATGGCCAGGCGGTGCGCTTCCAGCAGGCCATCGGCCTGCTCGGTGGTCAGTTCCAGCCAACCGGCTTCCGCGCCGGCCACGGCGAACCCGGTGATCCGGTACGAAGCCAGCAAGGCCAGGACCTGGCTCCATTCCGTTTCCTCGATCGCCGGCGGCGGGGAATGATCATCACCGTTCGGGAGCCCAAACGCCGCGATCTGCCGGAGGGTCGCCTGGGTGTCCCAGCCGTCAGCCATCGGTCTCCGAGAGCTCCTCGATGGCGCCACGCTCCATGAGGTCGGACACGAGCGCTCTGACGTCGGTGCCGATCCCCTCGGCGGAGACGGCGTACATCTCGGCCAGCTCGTTGACCAGATCCTCCGGACTGCACGGGGTCTCGAGGACGCTCCACACCGCGGCGGCCGTCCCAGAGAGCCGATCGAAGTCGTCTCGTCCCGCGGGGGCCAGGATGATGTCCTCGCCGATCCTCCTCCACGGTATGGACAACGACCGGGCCAGGCGGCTCAACCCTGCCTCACAGTCTGTGAACCTTGGGGTTTCGATAGTCTCGGAAGGCGTTTCGGGCGTCGAACACGGACTGAGCATGCTCGGCGAGCCACTCCAGGTCGTACACCCGGTGCGGGGTGAGGATGGCCACGCAGTCGGCGGACTCCACAGCCCGGCGAGTGAGCTCGGTACGATGCAGGATGGTGCCGTTCACCATCACCTCCGAGACGTAGGGATCGTGGAAGCTCACATGCGCCCCCCGAGCGCTGAGGTGGCCGATCGTCTTCAGCGCCGGTGACTCGTGCGTATCGGCGACGTCCGGCTTGTAGGACACACCCAGCACCAATACATTGCCGCCCTTCGCCCCTTTTCCCGCCTCCGTGAGAGCCTGGCTGATCCGGAAGGCGACGTAGCCGGGCATCTGTCCGTTGATCTGCTGGGCCCGCTCCAGGAGGCTGGATTGCTTCGCACCTTCGTGTTTCGCTTGCCACGCCTGAGAGCTTGGGTCCAGCGGACTGTCTTGCCCCCCGACCCCGGGCCCCGGATGGAACGTCATGAATCCGAAAGGCTTTGTGGCGGCGGCGTCGATGACCTCCCAGGCTTCGATCCCCATCTCGTGGCAGAGCATCGCCATCTCGTTGACCAGCGCGATGTTCACGTGCCGAAACGCATTCTCGAGAAGCTTGGCCAGCTCCGCAGCCCTGCACGACGACACCGTGACGACCTTGTCCATGATCTGGTTGTAGAAGAGGGTGGCCACACCGGTCGCCTCGGGCGTGGAGCCACCCACGATCTTCGGGATCGATCGTGGAGGAAACTCCTGGTTACCGGGGTCGATACGCTCCGGCGAGTAAGCGAGCAAGAAATCCCTCCCTGCTCGGAGCCCGGAGGTCTGCAGGATTGGCATGACGAGGTCGTCGGTGGTCCCCGGGTAGGTCGTCGACTCGAGGATCACCAACGTGCTCGGGGTGAGGTGCCGGGCCACGTCGCGGCACGCGCTCTCCACGAAGGAGAGATCTGGAATCTCGTTCTTGATGGATGTGGGCTGGCAGATCGCGATGATGTCGCTTTCAGCCAGAGCCTTGACCTCCGTGGTGAATGTCAAGCGCTCGGATGCGACGGCGGCTCGAAACACGTCTGGGAGGACACTGGGCACCGCCAGTCGTCCCTCGACGAGCTGAGCGACGCGGGCCGGGTCAGTGTCGATGCCGATGACCGGAAAACCCGCGTCTGCGGCGATGCAGGCCAACGTCAGGCCGACATATCCCTGCCCGACGACGCCGAGGCTGGCGCGTCGAGCCAGGATCCGTCTTCGGATGAGTGCAGTGTTCTTCACTGGCGTCCTTCCCGGGGCGTGATCGGGCGTGTTCGACATGGGAACGAGAGCGCGGCGCTTACCGCAGGGCCACGGCCTGTTCTCGCGCCTCATCGCCCAGGAGGAACCGGATGGCCCGGGCGCGTCTCCTGAAGCATTGCCGGCGGGAGATCCCGACTTCCTTTGAGATCTCCTGTGCCGACAACTGCTTGACGTACCAGAGGAAGAGGATGAGCCGATCGGCGTCGTCCATCCGCCGCATCCGCCGGCACAGCTCGGCTCTTTCGTCGAGGGTCTCCAGAAGGCCCTGTCGGATGCCGTCTCCGAGGTCGGTATCCCGGCGGGCCCAGCCCACCTGGAGCAGGGAAGAGGTGCTCGGCTGCCACCAGTCTGTATACCGGACGAGGCTGCCGATGACCTCTTCACGTGAGGCGAGCATATTTCCCCACTATGGAGCCTAGGTCGGGTCCGAGTGACGCACTAGAGGGGGGAATCCCCCACTCGGCCGGGCTTCTCTTCGACGTCCACCGGAGTTCGACCCTGTCCGTTGGGCCCCCGCCCATCGCCGCGGGGCCCGTTGCCTCGCGGCTCGCCCATCGGCTGCGTGTAGTACCTGTAGTAGCTGCTGGGCACGGGGACTTCCGTGGCTCCGTTCAGGGCGACACCCACGACCGGGGCATCCAGCCGCTTGAGGAGCTCGCTGGCCCGCTCGGCGATCTCGGCGGTGGTTCTCTTCGCCCGAGCCACCACCACCACCGCGTCGACCAGCGGGAACAGGTGCGTGACCTCGGCGGAGGCCAGCAGCGGCGCCGTGTCGATGAGGATGATGTCCGCCTGGCGGCGAGCCTCGTCCAGAGCTGTTCGCATCCTGTCCGAGCTGAGGAGCGCCGCCGTGTTCCTCGGATGGGCGCCGCTCGGCACGAGCCGCACGTCACGGATGGGGGTCTGCTTGATACAGCCGTCGAGGACGGGAACCTCCAGGTCCGACGACTGCAGTGCATCGACCAGCCCCCCGGTGTTGTCCAGGCCGAAGAGCTCGTGGATGTGGGGACGCCGGAAGTCGCAGGACATCACCAGGACTCTCTTGCCGACCTGGGCGAAGGTCATGGCCAGATTGGCCACGACGGTGGTCTTCCCCTCGGCCGGTCCTGGACTGGTCACCAGGATGACGGCCCCCGACCCGTTCCTGGTGCCCACCCCGCCCGTCCATGGACCGCCGGCTCCCCCGCGCCGCGCGAGGGCCGTCCGCGAGATGCCAGCTCCGAGCAGGCGGAAAGAGTCGCTGACCCGTGGGAAGAACGGCAAGATGACCGGTACGTCCTCCCGGAACCTCCTCCAGGGCACGACGGCCGCGACCCGACGACGCTTCCGTTTCGGGATGAACGGGATCTCGGCCAGGACGGGCAACACGAAGTGCCTCTCGGCCGCCTTCTTGGTTCGGATGCGTGTATCGAAGCGCTCCAGCACCAGGGACAGAGCCACGCCGGCGAGCAAGCCCACCAGGGCGGCCAGGATCAGCCTCGAGTTCCTGCTCCGAGGAGGCTGGAAGGTAGTAGGGGACGGCATGAGAAGCGGCACGGCATCCTGCAGGATCAGGAGCCCGACGGAGGTGGCCGTGGCCGTGGAGGCGAGCTGCTGGGCCTGGTTGGCCAGGAGTCCGTACGTCTGGACCTTCGCGTTGCGCTGGGCGGTGAGGAGCTCGAATTCGGTGCCGCTCCGGGTCCGGCTGGTCCTCTCGTCGAGCCTCGAGATCTGGTCCTTCAGCCGGTTGAGCTGCTTGTTGATTGCGGATGCTTCCGCCTCGTTCGTGGACTGGACTCGGTCTCGGAGGAAAGCCAGCAGCTCAGCGGAGAACTTGTCAGCGAGGCCCCTGGCGAAGCCGGGATCAGTGGCGGTGGCGGTGATCTTGAGGAGGCCGGCCTCAGTGTCTCCGATAGCTGTGATTTGCGACCCGAGCGCGGCCGGATCCCCCTGTGTGTAGTGGAGATCGTCGGCCACCCGTTTGGAGATATCGGGAATGTCGACGATCGCCGCCAGGGTCTTCAGATTCCCGACGGCGTTCCCACCCGTGCTGAGCAGCACCGTGGTTGCCTGATATGTACGGATCGGCGGTCCGATCCCGACCGGAGCCACACTGGTGGTGACCCAGGCCAGGGTGATGGCCACGCCCACCGCGAGCGCCACGAGCACCCAGCGTCGTCGGACCGCCCTTATGTATTCGACGGGATCCACGAACCGCTCCTCTCGAATCCACCCGTCAGCGCGAGCGACACGGCCGCCGTCTGGTTTGGAACGCCGAGCCTGGCGAAGATCCTGGTCTTGTGGCGCTCCACCGTCTTCGGGCTGATGCCCAGGTGCCTGGCGACCTGTTTGCCCGCGAGCCCCTGTGCCACCAGGGCCAGGATCTCTCGCTGACGCTCGGTCAAGGGCAACGGGGAAGAGGCGCCCGACCCATTGCTCGGAGACAGGGCCGAGGCAAGGGACGCCACGGGCATGCCCGTCGACACGCGCAGCCCATCGTCCTCCCCGCTCCCACCGAGGAACACGACGCGGACCCCCTTGCGGCGCAGCTGGGCCGCGGCCGCCCCGGCCCCGGGAAGGTACGGATCGAGGGCGACGGCCTGGATCCGGTCCGCCCATCCGATCAGCTCTTCTACGGACGTAGTGGCAGCCACCGGAGCGACGTTCGGGTATCGTGAGAGCGCGGCCGCTACGCCCTCGGCCACCATCGTCTCCCGGTGGGCGACCACCGTTCCCAGCCGGAGGCTCACCTGGCCACCCCCACCACTTGGGCATGGGCCGGCTCCAGGGCCAACGCCTTCATCCTGACGGCGAGCTCGTCGCTCTGCCCCCCCCGGGCCAGTGCCTCCATCTCCCGCATGGCCTGCTTGAGGAGCGCTCGCTGCGGACGAGGCGGACGAGAGACCACGATGCTGGGGTGCTCGCTGGGAATCGAATCCTCGGCCGGGTCGACCAGATCTTCCACCAGCTTCTCCCCCGGCCTGACCCCTATGAACTCGATGGGTATGTCGCGCCCGGGAACCCTCCCGGAGAGCCGGATGAGTCGGCGGGCCAGCTCGAGGATGCTGACGGGGTCGCCCATGTCGAGCGTGAACACCTCGCCTCCTTGCGAGAGCGCGGCGGCCTGGAGAACCAGCAGCACCGCCTCCCGGATGCTCATGAAGTAGCGCGCCATGTCGGCGTGGGTGACCGTCACCGGTCCCCCCATGGCGATCTGGCGGAGGAACGTGGGGATTACGCTCCCCCGGCTGCCCAGGACGTTGCCGAAGCGAACGGCGCAGAAGACGCAGCCCCCGTCCACCGAGCGGACGATCTGCTCGGCGAACCACTTCGACGCCCCCATCACGCCCTCTGGCCGAACGGCCTTGTCGGTGGAGATCAGCACGAATCGCCGAACGCCCGTGGCGACTGCCGCGTCCGTGATGTTGGCCGTGCCCACGATGTTGGTCGCCAGGGCCTCCTCCGGATTCATCTCGAGGACGTCCACGTGCTTGTGGGCAGCCGCATGGAAGACCACCTGTGGACGATGGTGGTTGAAGACGGAGATGACCCGGTCCTGCTCCCGGATGTCGGCCAGGGCGATCTGGACCTCCGGGTGGCCGTGGAGCTCCGTCATGAGGTCGTGCAGGTGGGTCTCGTCGTGGTCTAGCAGCACCACCGATTCCGGTTGGAAGGCCACCACCTGCCGGGCGATCTCGGCGCCGATCGAGCCGCCCGCCCCGGATACCAGCACCCGCTTTTCCCGGGCGATTGCGGCCACCGCCTCCATGTCGACGGAGACCTGCTGGCGCCCCAGGAGGTCTTCGATCTGGAGGTCCCGGATGTCACGGGCGGTGATCCTTCCGCCCACCACCTCACGGATGGACGGGAGCACCCGAAGTGCCACGTTCGCCTGCTCACACAAGCCGGCCACGTCGCGGACCAGGTCGCTCGTGGCAGACGGGATGGCCAGAAGGACCTGATCGACCTTGAGCCTGGGAACCAGCGTGGGAATGGCGATGTGCCGTCCCAGGACCGGGACGCCGTGCAGGGAAAGCCTGGCCTTCCTGGGGTCGTCGTCGACGATCCCAACGGGAGTGAGCCCGAGCGAAGGGTTGTGCAGGAGGTCCTTCAGCACCATCGAGCCGGCGTCACCGGCGCCGATCAACAGCACCCGGGAGGGCTCGGTCTCGGCCGACCGCCTCCGCCAGCCGAACAGTCGACTCTGGAACCTGATCCCGCCGAAGCCCATGAGCGACAGGGCGGACCCCAGGATGACCACGGAAAGAGGCACGAACCGCCGGCCGCTCAACAGCCAGGTGGTGGAGATCATGACCGCGCCGGCGAAGATGCCGGACAGGACGACCTGGCGGGCCTCTCGTACGCTGGCGTAGCGCCACATCTGTCCGTAGAGCCCAAAGAGGTAGTTGGAGAGGAGATGGACCGTGGCCACCACCACAACGAACCACTGGAAGTTCTGCCAGTAGTTCCGCGGCACTGACCCATTGAACCGGAGAGCGAGCGCCGCGAGGTAGGAAACGCCAACGACCCCGATGTCCAGGAGGACCAGAGCGACGTCCCTGCGTACCAGCGCGACGATCCGGCTCGGCCACCCGATCGCGGCCGAGTCGTCGTGCGCACTATGGGGCGTCAAGCACTCCTCCCTTCCGGAGGGCGATGGCTCTGGCAGGGGCGGAGTCTAGGGGAGAGGTCTTGCGCCGCTCATGCACCGGCCTGCGTATCTTGGCTACCGCAGTCCACGTAGACCCTCGTTCGGCGTACGCCCTTTACGATGGGACGCGTATGGACGGCTGTTCAGCATCGGCGACAATGCTGCGGGCTGCTTGATTGAGGTCGAAAATGCCGATACCTGAGGGGATCCCGCACAAACTCCCCACCAACGAGCGGGTCATCAGTCGCCGGCGTGCCATCAGGCTGGGCGTGGAGGTGGCGGCCGGAGTTTCCGTCGGCCTGGCCACCACCGCCTGGGTGAAGCCCCAGATCGCCAGCGTCAAGTTGAAGGAGGGATGCTCGGGCTCACCTCCGCCTGGACGGCCGAGCATCGAAGTGTCGAAGGACGCTCACGTGGTCAAGCGGTTCGGCAGGGACCTCATCGTGGCCGGGACCACCACCATTCGGAATGTCTCCGAGGTGCAGGTGATCGTGGAGAAGCTCGACGATACCGTCCAGTATCGGGAGGGAAACAAGTGGAAAGACGCTCCCACGGTGATGCAGTCGCTCTCGGGGTGCGCCCCCGGCTCGTGCATCAAGCCCCGCAAGAACTGCTCGGGTGACTACACCGTCGACGCCCAGGTTCCTCTGTCGGCGGACAGGTTCCGCAACCGGGTGGACGTCAAGGTCATGTACCGCAACAAGATCTTCTCGTATACCGCAGACGTGGAGCAGGAGATCATCGAGGTCCCTCCCGAAGAGCCCAGTCCGATCGAGTTTCCCACCGACGTTCCGTCCGAGCAGCCATCGCCCTGACGAGCCCTTCGGGGCTTTGGGGTTCTCCTCGGTCCTCGGCGCTACGCGTTCAGAGACGACGTGATGTCGTCGAGGAGCTGGGTTCGTTGCGCCGGCGTCCCGTTCGCCCCATGGAGCACGTAGCACTGGGCCTGTTCGGCCAGGAGTGAGAGCCCCTCCAGAGCGGAGACGCCGATGGTGGCCAGGTTCATGGTCAACCCGGCCAACCTGTACACGGCCTGTCCCCTGGACTGGGGTTGCCGCGGCCCCTCGTCCGCGCCGGTGGTCAGGAGGGCGACAGCCCGGGCAGGAGCATCGAGCACCCAACGCTCCAGGTGGCCGTTGTCCGCAGCCCTGGCGCTGGCGACGCCCAGGATGGCCCCGGCTTCCGGCCCCACCGCCTTGACCAGGCGATCGATCGCGTCGCCAGGGATCTCCAACGTTGACGTCGTGGGGATGACCTGCCCCGTCTGTCTGTCGATGGCCACGGTCCTGGCGAGCGGCAGCCGGACGCCGGCCTGGTGCAGTCGGCGGCTCACCTTCCACAGCGTCGGAAGGTAACGGCCGGGAATGAGCGCGACCTTCCCGTCCATGGCCAGCGCCGCGGCCTCCACGTAGACGGCGTCGTCCCGCTCCTCGAACGTGGTGGATTCGAGCTCGGCGAAGAGTGCGTGGCCGAGCGTGGGCAGGTCCAAGGTGCGAACGATCTGTGACGACCCGCGGTACAGGATGTGGAATCGCCTCTTGGACTTGGTGTCCTCGTCCGGGTCACCTCCCGCGATGACCACGGAGTACCAGTTCTGAGCGGAAGGTTTCCGGACCTTGTACGGCTTCAGGACATTGCCCAGCCACGTGTTGAAGGCCCTGGAGGTCGAGCGGATCTTGAACGCATGGTCGCCCAGCTTGACGGTTGTGTGCGCCTCCCACCCGAGGAGGTCGAGCTTGTCCATTCAACCGCCGGCCGGCTTCTGCTCCCGGGTCTTCTTGCGCTTGTCTGGCACGGCCAGGCCTTCCTTCTCTACGAGGATTTGGTGCGCTTTCGGGGACGCGCGGTGCCCTGCAGTGTAGCGGTCGAGGGCGCGTCGCCGTTCGGCGAGGTGGTGCGGTTGGCCGTTGGTTCGTCCAGGAACCCGGCCTCCCGGAAGCTGCGGATCAGGGCCCGGACCTGCCGCTCGACCTCCCCTGCCTGGAGCGAGAAGGCGTCGGCGATGTCGCCGGAAAGCTCCTTGACGGTGGAGGTTCCATCGCACAGGTTGAACACGATCGTGGCCGTCCGGTTGAGGTAGTGCACCTGACGGGTCTCGTCGTCGTAGATGACGGCCTCGCCTTCCAGCTCGACGATGGTGAGGTCAGACCGGACCTTGGGTTTCTGGGCGGGCATGCTCTCAGGCCACCCAGTCGATGAGCTCGGCGTGATCGAACTCGAGCAGGATCCGCTCGACGTCTTCGGCCACGACCTCTGGGGGGAGGCTCGTCACGTCGCAGATGGCGATCATCATCTCGTCCGGCAAGGTCTCGCCATCGCACAGATCCCAGATGGCCAGCGCCGTCTCGTTCAGCAGGTACACGTCGCCGGTGCCTGGGTTGTACACGGCGATCTCATCCTTGGCGTCGCGCAGCCACACATCCTTGCGCCGAACGGGCCGGCCCTGTCGAACCGAGAGATTCACCGCTCCACCCCGACCAGGTCCTCGAGGATGCCGTTCTGGATGACGAAGGCGGCCGCCTCCAGCCGGGAGTGCACCCCGAGCTTGCCGAGCACGTTCTGGATGTGGGTCCGGGCCGTCTCGGGGCTGATGACCAGCGCCTGGGCGATCCCGTCGTTGTCCTGCCCCTCCGCCAGGAAGGCCAGGACCTCCTTCTCCCTCTTGGTCAGCCGAGAGATGCGCTGGAGGGCCTCGTCCTGCTCACGGCGCCGGCGGATCAGGCGCGACAGGAGAGAGCCGAGCATGCGGGGCGGGATCAGGGTCTCCCCCCGGTGCACCGCGCGGGTCGCCTCGATCAGCTCCGAGAGGGGGCATTCCTTCGTGAGGTAGCCGCTGGCGCCCGCCTCCAGGGCCTCGACCAGCGTCTCCTGGTCCTCCTCCCCTGTCAGGACCAGGATGCGCGTGTCTGGGAACCGCTCCTTGATCAGCGAGGTCGCCCGGATCCCGTTACAGTTCGGAAGGTTGATGTCCAGGAGGGCCACGTCGGGGCGGACCTGCTCCACCTGGGTGACGGCCTGGAGGCCGTCCTTGGCCTCGGCCACGACCTCGATGTCGGTCTGGGTCTCCAGGACGACCTTCACTGCTTCACGGAAGAGCGATTGCTCGTCTGCCAGCAAGATCCGGAGCATCGTCGTTCGAGTGGTCCCCTCGTTCCTCGTGCGGCCCGTCGGGATGTGCCCCCTACAGGTGGCACAGGTTAGGGGTGAAAAGGCGCGCGGAGCACGCGCCTCGCGGCGTATCCCACCTACGGCGAATGCATGGCCGAGGTATCAGGCCGGCCTCTCGCCCTGTGAAAGCAGTGGGGCCTCCACTCGGGAAGCCCCACTCGGACATTCCGCCAGCAGGATCCTGCCTACTTCGTGCCGTAGGCGGCGCCGCTGTTGCCGCCACCTCCTGTGCCAAGGTTGCACGGGCCGTAGCAGAGCTTGCCGCAGCAATTCTCCACGCAGACCTGCCCGTAGGGACAGGAGTCGCCAAGGCCGCAGGGCTGGTGAAGGTCGCAAGACTCGAGGTTTCCGCAGAAGCACGCAGTGTGGGCCGAGTTGACCCAACAGTTGCAGTTGACGTTCCCGTTCTGACACGGGATGGGGACGTTGCACGGCATCTGGAGGTTGCAGGGCGCCCCGGGATCGCAGGGGCTTTCCACAGCGAACGCCGGGGTCCTGAGGCTCGTCAAGACGGGGGCGGTCCAGGCAACGGCGGCTCCCGCTCCGATCCGCTTGAGCATCTTCCTCCGGGAAATTCCAGTCTCGGAAACGCCGATCTCCGACTTCTCTGGATTCATGCTCACCCCCTTTTTTTGAAACCCCAGCGAAGCTTGTGCAGAGCGTGCGTTCCAGGCCGAAGGGGCGCATCGTGCCCCCGCGGTAACTTTCTGCGGCTGTCCGGGGCAGGGTTCCTACACCCTCCGCGCCGAGATCAACGTAGTGAAGGAAGCCAGCGGTCAGTCTGCCAACTGCCTCTAGGGGTTCTGCCAGGAGAAAACGACCTGTTCGGAGCGGCCTTTCGTCGCGGCTGCCACCTACGCCCGGACCGGGCATCGACCGTAGGGTCGATACGGTCGCACGACCGCTCACGGAGAGAAAAGTTCCCCCTCGAAGACGAGGCGACCCAGCACCCGCGTGGGCGATTCTTTGCCTGTCGCCTTGGAGACAAGGCATGGACTTCCTGAGAAGGAGGTGAATGAATGAGTCCAGAGGAGTTTGAGGTCAAGGATGGAATCTCTCGTAGGAAGATGCTCAAGCGGGTCGGGGCGGGCGCGGCGATCGCGTGGTCTGCACCGATCCTGACCAGCATCCGAACCCCGGCGTTCGCTCAGTACGGCAGCAGCTGTGACCCAGGCCAGGTCTGTCAGCCGGCCTGTGACGTACTGCGGCTCTGTCACGGCAATGCGAACTGCGGATGCTTCCCGGCCACCGATGGTGGCGCCTGCACGTGTGGTGACCTGAAGGACGGCTTCTGTGCCTCCTTCCCGCCCTGTACGGCCCAGGCGGACTGTCCCGCTGGTACGACGTGTGTGTCGAGCTGTTGCCCCACGGGGATCTGTATCTCCCCATGTGGAACGGCGCGTTCGGGGCAGAAGTACGCCGGTTCCGGCGCCAGGCTGACCAAGTAAGGAGCATCGAACACCATCGCAGTGGGCGCCTCGAAAGGGGCGCCCACTGTGTTTCCGGGACTGTCAGCTCGCCCGGGCTGCGGCGCGCCTGCGCTGGCCGGTGAGCTCGATGATGGTCTGGACCGCCTCTTCCAGGTTGCCGGAAACCAGCCGATAGCTGCGGGCCCGGCGGGCCACGTCGGCCACCAGCGGTAGCGCCCGAGAGCGATAGCGAGGCAGGTTGAGCGCGTTGGTCAGAAGCTCCATGGCTCCCTGCGCCGGAGTGAGCGGGGTGATCTCGGTTGGAGTTCCCGGCCGGTACTGGTGGGCGATGACGAAGCGGATGGGACAGGGACCCCCGACAGCTCCGGGACGCACGTCCTCCGGGTGGATCCACCTCTGACCCACGGCCCAATCGGAACCGTTCGCGCGCTCGCACAAGTCGGGAAAAAGATGAGCGTGTCCCTCCTTCAGGGAGAGGGGTCGGTGGTACGGATACAGCTTGCGGGAGACCGGGTCCACCGCCCCTCCCTCGTCGGACAGGTAATGGAAGCCCTTCCGGATCAGAGCGGTGACCAGGGTGGTCTTTCCGCCTCCCGAGGCCGACGGCAGAAGGATCCCTTCTCCGGCCGGCGTGGAGACGGCCCCGGCGTGGATCAACAGGAAATCGCCGCTCTGACGGAGGGTCTGGCTGTTCACGTGCCAGAACAGGTTGGCCAGGGCCCTGTCCAGCGTAGTCGTGCTCATCACCACGTCCTCGCCGTACAGGAGGTTGTAGCGGAGGTTCCCGGAGCGGCGCCTCACGATCGAGTAGTTCGGGGGGAGGCTGGGCGCCCATATGTCGGGGTGCTCTTCCGGGTCCTGCGGCACCGCGAAGTCCCGCAGCGCGTAGAGGATCTGATCACCGGCTGCCTCGATGTTCCATCTGACCGAGAAGTAATAGGACAGCATCCGGAAGCTCTGCTCGCCTTTCCACCGGATCCGGTCCAGAGCCAGCGGCGGCTCTTTGGCACGGCTTCGAGATCGACCCAATCGAGAACACCTTCCCTCGAGCACGCGGAGCCGTCAGGATACGGGTGGCCTTCCTGGTGCAACACGCGGCGCGAAGCGTAGTCCACCTACGGGAAACGAGGGAGGCGACCGGGAACCTGGCCCCCACCCACCTGGCGTGGAATCCAGAGCCTCCGTTGAACACGTAGAGCGAGGGATCGGTGACCACCCCGGACTGGATCAGGGTCGCGGCGTTCACGTTGATCTCGTACCACCGCTGCTGGGAGCCGGCGCCACCGAACACCGCGTGAGAAGAACTAGGCGCGGACTGTGCGCGCCCCTCGACTGGTGAGTTCAGTGATAGCCCGTACGGCCTCGTCCAGATCTCCGGAGACCAGGCGGTAGCTCCGGGCCCGCCGGGCCACGTCGGCCACGAGTGGCAGCGCACGGGACCGATACCGGGGCAGATTGAGAGTGTTGGCGAGCAACACCATGGCTCCCTGTGCGGGGGTGAGCGGCGTGACCCGCGTGGGCTCACCAGGACTGTACTGGTGCGCCACGACGTATCGGATACGGCAAGGGCCACCCCTGGCTCCAGGGCGGATGTCCTCCGGCCGGATGTGGCGCATCCCTGCCCCGGCCCACCCGGAGCCGTTCCCGGTCCGGTACAGGTCAGGGAAGACCGAGGCATGCCCATCCTTGAGAGTCAAAGCGCGAGCGAAGGGATACAGCTTGCGGGAGACCGGGTCCACCGCCCCCGCCTCGTCGGACAGATACAGGAACCCTGCCCGCACCAGGGCGGTCACCAGGGTCGTCTTTCCGTACCCCGATGGCGCTGGGAGGAGGACCCCCTCGTGGGCGCGGGTGGAGACGGATCCGGCGTGGATGAGCAGGAAATCCCCGGTGGTCCGGATTGCCTGGGAATGGACGTGCCAGACGAGCTGGGCCAATACGGATTCCAGGTCGCGAGAGCTCAGCATGATGCCCTCTCCGTACAAGAGGTTGTAGGCGTCTGGGCCGGGCCGGCGCCTCACGATCGAGTACAGGGGCGGCAGGCCGGGGGCCCAGATCTCTCCGAGCTCCTCCGGGTCGTCCGGGACGGTGAAGTCACCAAGCCATCGGCGTACATATGCCCCTGCGGCGTCGACGTTCCATCGGATCGAGCAGTAGTAAGACAGCATCCGGAAGGACTGTTCACCCTTCCACTGGATGCGATCCAGGGCTATCGGGTGCTGCTTGCCACCCCTACGAGGTCGACCCAATCGGGAACACCCACTCCGAGCACGCGGAGTCGTCAGGATACGGGTGCCTTCCTGGTACAACACGCGGCGCGAAGCGTAGACCATCTACGGAAAACGACCCAGCCGATCGGTGGGCCACCTGTTCGGCGGCGGCTCCCTCAGTTCTGGCGGCGCTCTCCCGGGGTCCTGATCAGGCCGTGGCGTACGGCGAACGCAGCGGCTTCGAGGCGCGAGTGCACCTGCAGCTTGGTGAGGATGCTCTGGACGTGGGTGCGGACGGTGTTCGGGCTGATCGAGAGCCTGGCCGCGATCTGCACCCCGCTCGATCCCTCCGCCAGCAGCTGGAGGACCTGACGTTCCCGGACGGTGAGTTGCTTCACGAGCATGTCCGCGTGCTGCTCCTCCGGACTTCGGTCCCCCGCAGCCGCCCTGGCAAGCTGCTTCGGCATGATGACGTTCCCGTCGAGCACGGCCCGGATGGAGGTCACGAACTGGTTGACGGGGGTGTCCTTCGTGACGTAGCCCCTGAACCCCAGGCGTACCGCCTCGGCAACTGCCCGAGGGTCGATCAGGGAGGTCACGGCGACGAGCTTGGTGTCCGGCATCTCATCGAGGATCCTCTTGCCGATGCGCAGGCCGCTCTCGTCGGGGAGCCCGATGTCGACCAGGACCACGTCGGGACGTTCCCGACGAGCCAAGTCCAGGCCTTCGGATCCCGTGGTCGCCGACCCCAGGACCTCCATGCCCATTGCTTCCAGGGTGGATCGGATGACCTCCGAGAAGAGCCGGTGGTCGTCGACGATGAGGACTCGACCGGTGGGTTTGGTCACCTACCGCTCGCAGCGGGCAGCTCGAGATGGAACGTGGCCCCAGGGCCCGTCGACTCCACCCAGATCCGGCCATCGTGGGCCTCGGCCACCCGCCGCGCGATGAACAGTCCCAGCCCGGTTCCGGCCCGCGAGGCCCTCCCCGCCTCGCCCCGAGCCAGGGGATCGAAGATGACCTCGCGCTCCGCCAGGGGGATACCGGGCCCATCGTCCTTCACGGTCAGCGTGACGCGCCCCGGCCCCCGATCCACGCAGACCGAGACGGGGCGATCCTTGGGCGAATACTGCAGGGCGTTCCTGATCAAATTGCTCACGGCGGCTCGGATGTGCTTGCCGTCGGCCATGACGGTCGCCCGCGTGGAGATCGTTACCGCGACCCGGCGCTCACCGCGTTCCATCATGCACGATTCCGCAGCCTCCTTGGCCAGCCTGCCCAGGTCGGTGCGGCGCCGTCGCAAGCCGCCGGTCCCGATGCTCCACCGCAGCAACGAGTCCACCAGCTCGGACAGGTACGAGAGTTCCTGGTTCGATCGCCGCAGCAGCTCCCGCCGGCCTGGATCCGGGGCGGTCACCATCAAGTGCTCGATGACCGCTCTCGCGCCCACGAGCGGACCGCGGACCTCGTGGGCCGTGGCGGCCAGGCCCAGGTCCAGGTGCTCGTTCCGGCGCTCCGCCCACGTCACCGTGGCGAGGTGGGCGAACACGTCCTCGAGGAGGGGCCCGATGATCCCCAGCGAGCGTTTGAGGGAGAGCGACATACCGCCTGCCACCAGGACGGCGTCGCCGACGTGGAGCAAGGTCGGGGTCCCGCCTCCCACGATCTCCGCGAAGACATTGGGCAGGCGGAGGCGCTCCTTGAGCGTGAGCTTTCCCCACCACGGGAGCGTCCCCATCTCCCGACGGAGTTGCGCCGTCCTGCGCGGCCCCAGCCCCCGTACCCCCACCAACTCGGCGTCGCGGCCCGGGCCCGCGCTCACCCAAGCCGCTACCGGGATCCCGAACCTCTCGAAGTAGAAGCTCACCACTGCCTGCAGGACCGCCCGAGGGGTGCTGGCCCGAACCATGCTCCGAGCCAGGTTGGCTGCGCTGAGGGCGTCCATCTCCGCCCTCAGGTCCGCGCGCTCGATCGCGTCTCGGAGGATGTCGGCGGCCGGCTCGAGCGCCTTGTCCAGCGCCTTCCATCGTTCCTCCATGGCGTGCGTGGTCGCGATGACCTCCACCAGCCCGACCACCGAATGCCCCGCCAACAGCGGGATGATGGCCAGCTCGTAGCCGGGGACGCTCCGAAGGCTCAAGCGGATGGTGACGCCGCTCACGTAGGCGAAGCGCCGGCGCTCCGACCGCTTCCTCCCGATGTCGGCTCGGCTGCCGACCACCGAGGCCAGCCTGAGCCTGCCCGTTCGATCCGGCAGGCTTATCCGCACAGTCGCGTCGTGGGGCCGCATAGCGGCCCGCGCCCGGCGAATGACGGCAGTGACGGCCTGGCTCACATCGGCCGGCCCGCTGGACTCATGCGACGCGACCCGAGGGTTTCCCTTCGGAGGAGTCACACCAAAGTTTGTGAAGTCATTCAGGACCAATCGAACTCCCTTCGCACGGGCGAAGGTGACGGGAGTGTAGCCGCGGCGCGTGTTCGCTGTAAAGCTATTTGGGCTACGACGAAATTCCTAATGAAGCGGTGGATTGACGTGCTGTTGAGACGTCGGAATGGCACGATTCCAGACCGCCACAACCACACATAGCGGCCGCGAAAGCTCCGAAGCAACCTTCCCGCCGGTCGTAAGAAACTTATGGCCGGATGTGCTTCCGGTGCGGGCATTACTGCCCTTATCATACGGCCATCTCCACACCAGGAAATCGCGCCCTCCCCAAAGCGACCGGTGAGGTACTCCGATCTGCCCGCCGAGCGCGCGGCATGACCCTGCGCGACGTTACGTCGAGCTCTCACGGTCGATTCAAGCCTTCGGTCCTGGGAGCATACGAGCGAGGCGAACGTAGTATCTCCCTCGTTCGGTTCTGTGAGCTAGCCCAGGCGTACGGGATCCCGCCGGACCGCTTGCTCGCAGACGTCCTCGCCCGCCTTGATCCCGCGGGCCGCCAAGAGATCGCCATCGACCTGAACCGCCTGACCCTCATACCCGAACAAGAGGGTAAGGTCGTTGCCGAATTCGTGCACAGACTGAAGAGTCAGCGGGGTGACTACATGACGGACGTGATCACGCTGCGCGCGGGAGACCTCGAAGCCATCAGCCTGGCATCGTCCCAGACTCCGAACACGCTACTTCGCACGCTTCAGCCGGCGCTCCGCAACCCCAGGCTCTAGCGTTCGTTTTGTTTCTCACATGTGCGCGATGAGCTGCTCCACCCGCTCGTCCACGGATCGGAACGGGTCCTTGCACAGGACGGTTCGCTGAGCCTGATCGTTCAGCTTGAGATGGACCCAGTCCACCGTGTAGTCACGCCGTCGCTGCTTGGCCTGACGGATGAACTCCCCACGTAGCCGGGCCCGAGTGGTCTGAGGCGGCTCGCGCATCGCCCGCTGGACCTGCTTGTCAGGGACCGCTCGTTCCATCAGCCCCCGCCGCTCCAGGAGATAGTAAAGGCCTCGTTCCCGATTCACGTCGTGATAGGCCAGGTCCATCAAGGCGATCCTTGGATGCGATAGCGGGATCCCGTGTTTGCTCCGGTACTGCTCGATGAGGCGGTGCTTGGCCGCCCAGTCGACCTTTCCCACCAAGCGGTCCGAGCGGCCCTCCCGGAGAGCCTCCAGGGCGCTCCTCCACTCCGCCAGGATCTTGACGGCCACCGGGTCCTTGTCCCTCCGCTCGATGAACCGGGAGGCGCGTTCGAAATACTCCGTCTGGATCTCGATGGCGGATAGTTCCCGTCCGGTTGCCAACCGTACCTTCCGCTTGCACGTGATGTCATGCGAGATCTCCCTGATGGCTCGGATGGGGTTCTCCAGGGTGAGGTCGCGCATGACCGTGTTCTCTTCAACCATGCGGACCACCAGATCGGTCACCCCCACCTTCAGATAGGTGGTGAACTCGCTCATGTTCGAGTCGCCCACGATCACGTGCAGGCGCCGGAACCGCTCAGCGTCGGCGTGGGGCTCGTCTCGCGTGTTGATGATCGGGCGTGACCGGGTGGTGGCAGAGGAAACACCTTCCCAGATGTGTTCCGCCCGCTGGGAGATGCAGTACTGCGCGCCCCTCGGTCCGTGGAGGACTTTCCCCGCGCCGCAATAGATCTGCCGAGTGACGAAGAACGGGATCAGGACGTCGGCGATGCGGGCGAACTCGCCCTGCCTGGCCACCAGGTAGTTCTCGTGGCACCCGTAGGAGTTGCCCGCCGAGTCGGTGTTGTTCTTGAACAGGTAGACGTCACCCGAGATGCCCTCTTCGTGCAGACGGACCTCGGCCGCGGCCAGCAGAGCCTCGAGGATCCGCTCGCCCGCCTTGTCGTGCGCGATGAGGTCCGTGATGCTGTCGCACTCCGGTGTGGCGTACTCGGGGTGGGAGCCGACGTCCAGATACAGCCGGGCCCCGTTTTCCAGGAAAACGTTGGAGGACCGTCCCCAGTGGACCACGCGCCGGAAGAGATAGCGCGCGACTTCGTCAGGCGAAAGACGGCGCTGGCCCCGGAACGTGCAGGTCACGCCGTACTCGTTCTCCAGGCCGAAGATCCGCCGGTCCATGCTGCCAGTGTAGACGCGGCCCCGGGATGGACCGGGAGGGCGTTCGCGTCCGGGTCGTCACCTCGCGGTAGGGAAACTACTGCAATCGGCCGTTCACTGTGTGGTCCAGCTCTCGGATGCTCGCCGAGCCCGGGATTTTGCCGGATCGGGCAACCTGCTAACCTGCCTGCCTCGAAGGAGACAACGGTCATGGCTGTCGAGGAACGGACGTACGTACTCGAGGAAGTCGCGGACGGCGAGGAGATGTTCGCGGACGACATCGACGGGAGCTTCGTGCCCCGGATCAGGCCCGAGGTGAACGGCGTGGAGGTCGACGGCGAAGCCGTTCTCGTGATCGAGGGACCCTGGTCGATCCACTGGCTCAACCAGATCAGCACGATCGTCTTCAACGAGATGGACGGCGTCTCCACCGTCGATCAGATCGCCGACCAGCTGAGCCGAGCCTTCCGGGCGGACCCGGAAGTGGTCCGGAACGACGTCCTGGAGCTCACCCGCCAGCTCGGAAGGGGCGGGTTCCTGGAGGGCGTGGCCGTCGAGGAGGTCCAGTACAACGCCAGCGCCGCGTTCGAAGGGCTACCGATCGGCACCGCTGTTCCTCCGTTCGAGCTGTCCGATCTCACCGGTCGGACCGTGACCCACGAAGACCTCCAGGGCCAGCAGACACTCCTGGTCAACTGGAGCCCGGTGTGTGGCTTCTGCGGCCGGATCGCCCCCGAGATCGCCGAGCTGCGGCCGAAGCTGCGTGACCGCGGCGTCCAGACCGTGTTCATCTCCATCGGGAACCCGGACGAAATCAACAAGCAGCTCGGCGAGTTCGACCTCGACGTGCCGGTCTTTGTTCAGGAAGCGCACCAGGCAGAGATCTTCTACGGCATGGGAACCCCGGCAGCCTACCTCATCGACGCCGAAGGAAAGACGGCCTCCAACCTCGCCTACGGCTCGGACCAGGTTCCGACCCTCATCCGGGCGGCTGCGGGGTTGTCGGAGGAGACCAACGGGGCCAAGGGCGATAAGAAGTCGAGCCGGTCGAAGAAGGCCGCCGGATCCGAGAAGCGAGCCTCGGATAGGAAATAGAGCCCTCGGTCCCGGCCCCAACTCGGCAAAGTCACGAACCGGTTCCGGCTGATCCTGTCGATGCCTGCACGAAGCCGGCGAGCTCCTGGTCGGTGAGCCGGCGAAACTTCCGGCGTCCCCGGGAACGGTCCACGATCGCTGCTTCCAGGTTCTCCGATTCCACGGAGTTCTCCTCCACCTTCGCGAGGGCCGTCGTGGCCAGCCGCACCGAGTCCGCCAGGGAGAGCCCTTCCTTGTAGTCGTCGCGGAGGTGCCCGGCCAGCTCCTCCGACCGCCCACCCATGGCCACGTAGCCCTGCTCGTCGGTGACGCTCCCGTCGTACAGGATGTGGAACAGCTCGTTCTCGCCCGGCGAGTCGCCGACCTGCCCTACGAGGATCTCCACCTCGTAAGGCTTCATCTGGGTGGTGAAGATGTTGTTCAGCGCTTGGGCATACGCGTTGGCCACCGTTTTCGCGGTGACGTCCTCCCGTCCGTAGGAATAGCCTCGGAGGTCGGCCAGGCGCACCCCCGCGATCCGAAGGTCCTCGAACTCGCTGTACCTTCCGACCCCGGCGAAGGCGATCCGGTCGTAGATCTCCGAGATCTTGTGGAGCGTCGCGCTCGGGTTCTCGGCGAGGAACAGCAGGCCATCCGCGTATTCGATCGCCACCACCGAACGGCCCTTGGCGATACCTTTCCGAGCGTATTCGGAGCGATCCTTGATCAGCTGCTCGGGAGGAACGTAGGGCTGGAAGGACATCAGGACTCCTCCTCGCCGGCCTCACGAGCCTGACTCCTGCCGGGCTCCCGAGGAGCCTCGTGGGTCTCGCCGACGATGGCTTCGAACGCTCCCTTGACCTCCTCGTCGGGGACGCCCATCACGCCTTCCGTGGTGATGGTCTTCACCGTGGGGTAGATGCCCCGGAGAGGTATCGGGCCGCCGGTGGCCACGTCTTCCTGGGAAGCGTCGTACAGGGCCTCCACGGCAGCCCTGATGGCCGCCTCACCGTCGAGGTCGGGTCTCCATCTCTTCTTGAGCGTCGCCCGGGCATGCGTCGACCCCGAACCCGCGGCGTGGAAATCCGTCTCCTCCCAGCGGCCACCGGTGACGTCGTATCGGAACAGCCGTCCTTCCCTTTTGCGCTCGTCATAGCCGGCGAACAGGGGTACCACCACCAACCCTTGCAGGGCCATCGGGAAATTCTGCCTGATCATCTGGGCCAGCCGGTTGGCCTTGCCCTCCAGCGAGAGCCGGTCGCCTTCGACCTTCTCGTAGTGTTCGAGCTCGGTCTGGAACAGCCTGACGATCTCCGTGGCCTGTCCGGCCGCCCCGGCGATGGCCACGGCGGAGGTGTCGTCGGCCGGAAACACTTTCTCTATTCGTTCGTCGGCGATGGAGAACCCCTCCACTGCCCGGCGGTCGCCGGCCATCACCACGCCCCCGTCGAACTTGATCGCCAGAACGGTAGTGCCGTGCTGAACATCCGCCCTGCCAGCGAAGGATGGGGTGGCGGTGGAAGCCGCCCCTGCTATCGCACCGCCCGGCTCCGGCGTGGATGTACGAAGGAGGTCCGCGAAGCTCGGATTGGCCCCGAGCGGATAGGCGGGGTCGGGAAACCCGGGGGTGGAGCCGGTCATTCCCCGCCCTTCTGGACGTAGGACTTAACGAACTCCTCGGCGTTCTCCTCCAGCACGGAGTCGATCTCGTCGAGGATCTCGTCCATCTCCTCCTTCAGCTTCTCGGCCTTCTCGGTGGTCTCGGTCTGACCCGCATCACCGCCCGAGCCTCCTCCACCCTTCTTCTGGGTGCGCCTCTGTTCCCTTTCCTGTGGCACGACGCGCTCCTTCTCATGGCGGGCGTTCGGCTAGCTATTGTAGGCCGAGCCTGCCGCAGGCTCGGTGAGGGTGAAGCAAAGGGCAACCTCGAACGGCTCGCGTCAGCGCTGGATGGCGGCGATGAGGGACGCGGCGTCCTCGGAGGCCTCGAGGACCGCTTCGACGTGCTCGCTGGTGCCTCTGAGCGGCTCGCGAGTGGGGACCCGTTGCAAGATGTCTCCTCCGGTGTCGAAGATGATGGAGTCCCAGGAGGCCGCGGCGATCGACAGCGGATAGCGCTGGATGCACCGCCCGCGAAAATATGCCCTGGTGTCCTCGGGAGGCTGCATCGTGGCCCGCTCGAGCTCGGCCTCGGCGGTCAGCCGTTCGACCTTTCCGCTTTCGACCAGCCGGTAGTACAGCCCTCGGTCCCGCCGGACGTCGTGGTACTGGAGATCGATCATGGCCAGCTTCGAGCTCTTCCAGTCAAGGCCGTCGCGCTCCCGGTACGCATCCACGAGGCGATGCTTCGCCACCCAGTCGAGCTCGCGATGCAGGGACAGGGGATCCTCCTCGATTCCCGAGAGGATGGTCTCCCACCATTGGAGGACCTCGCCGTGCTCTCCGGTCGGCTCGTTCTCCTTCACGTACTTCTTGGCGTGGTCCAGGTATTCCCACTGCAGCTCGAGAGCTCGGAGCCTACGGCCGTCCCGCAGCTTGACGGTCTGGCGGCATGAGATGTCCCAGGAGACTTCGTGCAGGGCCGACACCGGGGTTTCCAGCGAGAGGTCCGGAAGGAGTTCGTCCTCGATCATCTTGAGCACCAGGGCCGTGCTTCCCACCTTGAGGAACGTGGCCACCTCGCACATGTTGGCGTCGCCGATGATCACGTGCAGGCGTCGGTATTTCTCGGGGTCGGCGTGAGGCTCGTCTCGCGTGTTGATGATGGGTCGCTTGAGGGTGGTCTCCAGCCCCACCTCGGCCTCGAAGAAGTCCGCCCGCTGGGAGAGCTGATACGCGACCTTGCGGGACTCGTCCCGGGCGCTCTCCGAGCCGACCTTGCCGGCCCCGGTGAAGATCTGCCGGGTGACCAGGAACGGGGTCAGGTCGCGCACGATCCGGGAGAACGGTGTCCGCCGGTCGACCAGGTAGTTCTCGTGGCAGCCGTAGGAGTTTCCCTTGCTGTCGGTGTTGTTCTTGTAGATGGCCAGGCGCTGGCCGGGCCCCAGGAGGTGCTGCACGGCCTCGAGCGACCTCTCCAGGATCCGCTCCCCTGCCTTGTCGTGCGCCACCAGCCCCCGGGGTGTGGCGCACTCGGGTGTGGAGTACTCGGGATGAGCGTGGTCCACGTAGTACCGGGCACCGTTGGGCAGGATCACGTTGGCCAGGCCGAGATCCTCCTCGACGGGCTGACGCTCCTGGATGGGCTCGAAGCCCCGGGCGTCGCGCAGAGGTGATTCCTGCTCGTAGTCCCATCGGATACGGCGGAGGGTTCCCGCGTAGGAATTGATCAGCATCGATGAAGACAGCACGGGGTTGAAGTCGGACATGCCGGGCCCCGAGATCCCGTACTCGGTCTCGATCCCCATGACCTTCGGAATGGCCAACGGTCCTCCTCGGCTTCTGTTGGCCCTCCAGCCTACTCGGCGGGGTCCCCGTGCGTCCCAGCCGAGCGTATTGGACTACGGCGCGTTTGGTGCCTAGAGGTACTGTCCGGCGTTCACCCGCTCGACCTGCCGGCCCTCGCCCCTGGCGTCGCCGAGCAGCGTCCGCACGTACACGATCCGCTCGCCCTTCTTGCCGGAGATTCGGGCCCAGTCGTCCGGGTTGGTGGTGTTGGGCAGGTCCTCGTTCTCCTTGAACTCGTCCCGGATGGCCTTGATCAGATCGTCCAGCTTCAGCCCCTTCTCGCCCTGGCTGAGGAACCGCTTGATGGCCATCTTCTTGGCCCGAGCCACGATGTTCTCGATCATGGCGCCGGAGTTGAAATCCTTGAAGTACAGGACCTCTTTGTCCCCCGAGGCGTAGGTCACCTCGAGGAAGCGGTTCTCTTCGCTGGTCGCGTACATCTGCTCCACCGTGGCGTCGATCATCCGGCGAACGGCCCGATCACGGTCTCCTTTGACCTCGGACTCGTGCAGGGGAACGTCAGCCGTGAGGTATTTGGAGAGGATGTCGTGAGCCGCCTCGTCGTCTGGGCGCTCGATCTTGATCTTCACATCCAGTCGGCCCGGCCGGAGGATGGCTGGGTCGATCATGTCCTCGCGGTTGGAAGCCCCGATGACGATGACGTTCTTCAACGTCTCCACGCCGTCGATCTCCGACAGGAGCTGCGGGACGATGGTGTTCTCCACGTCGCTGGAGATGCCGGACCCGCGGGTCCGGAACAGCGAGTCCATCTCGTCGAAGAACACGATCACCGGGAAGCCCTCGGCGGACTTCTCCTTCGCCCGCTGGAAGATCAGGCGGATCTGGCGCTCGGTCTCCCCGACGTACTTGTTCAACAGCTCCGGTCCTTTGATGTTCAGGAAGTAGGAGTGGACGCCCTCGCGGCCGGTCTTCTCGGCGACCTGCTGGGCTAGCGAGTTGGCCACCGCCTTGGCGATGAGCGTCTTGCCGCATCCGGGCGGACCGTACAGCAGGACGCCCTTCGGGGGCTTCAGCTGGTGCTCCACGAACAGCTCGGCGTACAGGAACGGAAGCTCGACGGCGTCCCGGATGTCTTCGATCTGCTTGCCCAAGCCCCCGATGTCCTCGTAGCTGATGTCGGGGATCTCCTCCAGGATGGCTTCCTCGACCTCTTCCTTCGGCAGAGCCTCCAGGGCGTACCCGGATCGGGGGTCGTACAGGACGGGGTCGCCGGCCCGCAGCGCGCCCCGAACCTCGGCCGACAGGTTGGCCACCACTTCCTCGTCGCCCCGGCCGATCAGTACGGCCCGGTCCTCGCCGAGCAGCGTCTTGACCGTGGTGACCTCGCCCAGCACATCCTGGTCCAACACCTCGACCACGTTGAGCGCCTCGTTCAGGATGACCTCGACGCCGCGGCGAAACCGCTTCCGGTCGAGCGTGGGATCGACGTTCACCCGCATCTTCCGCCCGGCGGTGAACAGGTCGACGGACTCATCGTCGTTCTCGCGGAGGAACACACCAAAGGTCGCCGGGGGCCGGGCCAGTTTCTCCACCTCTTCCTTCAGGGTCTGGATCCGCTCGCGCTCGGCGCGCAGAACCGCGACGAGCTTCTCGTTCTGGGCCACGGCTCGGGAAAGCTCGCCCCGGCTCTGGAGAAGCTGCTCCTCGAGCACCTTCACCTGTCGAGGGGAATTCGTGAGACGGCGCCGAAGCAGGGCAGTCTCGTCCTCGAGGAACTTGATCTGGGTCTGGAGCTGGTGGATGTCTTTCTCGTAGCGCTCCAGCTGCTCCTCGGGGTCGGGCATCCTCTGCTGCGGCATCTGTTCTTCGCCTACCTTCCTCAGTCACCATCCAATATATGCCTGGCTCTCGCCCTTTCGACGGAAGCCCCTCCTGGACCGTTCCCTTTTCTTACGAGGAGTCTCGGCCCGGGGGATGTCGAACCTTAGACCTCGGAGTAGGACTTTCGGCCAACCGTGATGAAGCCGGTGTGCGCCACCATCCTATGGTCCGGTCGAACGCTTCGTGTGGTGACGTGCCACGACCGCCGCAGGACCTCGAATGTCATGACCTCGGTGAACCCGGCGCTCTCCAGCGCAGGCACGCACTGCTGGATCTGGTTGGTGGTGGGGAGATACGTGCACAGGATCCCCCCCGTCCGCAGGGCCCCGGCTACCTCCGGCAACACGGCCCAGGGCTCGGGGACATCCAGCACGACCCGGTCGAACGTCTCCCCCGCCGCCCGGACCTCCCGCACGTCGCCCAGGCGCAGGTCGAGCCACGGCGGGACCTTCCCGAAGAACGCTTCGAGATTCGCTGCGGCCTTCTCGTGGAAGTCCTCTCGCGCGTCGTAGGAGACGACCTTCCCTTCCGGCCCCACCGCCCGGCACAGCGCGATGGTCAACGCGCCCGAGCCCGTTCCTGCTTCCAGGACCAAGGATCCCGGAGCGATGTCCGCCTCCACCACGATCGCTCCCATGTCCTTGGGGTAGATCACTTGGGCGCCGCGGGGCATCTTCAGAACGAAGTCGGCAAGCGTGGGTCGAAGGCAGACGAGTCCCGCGCCGGTGGTGGAGTGCACCACCGTGCCCTCCTCCGATCGGAGGATGAGGTCGTGCGGCACCGCGCCCCCATGGAAGTGGAACGTCCCCTCTGCCTGGAGCCTGACGAGGTAACGGCGCCCTCTGGAGTCGATCAGCAAGACACGCTCTCCCACTTCGAACGGCGCGCTCACCTGTTCCTCCCCGCCTCCCCGTACACCCCGACGGGGAGGACCTCCTCGGCCAGCTCGCGCGAGAGCTGGCTGTCAGCTGGCCACGCGAGCCGCTCTCCCAGGACCTGGGCCCGGGCCCGGCAGAATGCGCAGAACCGGCCGGTGGTGGGTTGGCCGCAGCGCGAGCAGGCCACCAGGTCGCCCTCTCCCGCAACCTCGTCCCGGAACCGATCGGCGGCGCTGTCCAAGAAGCCCAGATAGAAGGCGGCCTTGATGCCGGGCGAGCCGGCCTCGAGGTGGTTCAGCGTGTCCTTGTATCTGAGCTGGGTGTTTCCTGCCACCAGCGGACACTCCTCGACCACGTAGTCGATCCCCTGGAGGAACGCGTAGGCGGCGGTCTCCCGTTCCGACAGCCTGTGCAGGGGCTTGACTTTCTTGACCAGGCCCTCCTTCGCCGTGAGGGCCGGGAACTGGCGGGCGATGTATTCGGTCTGCCAGCGGAGCGTGTTGCCGAGCAATGTGGCCGCTTCATCGTCCAGATTGTGACCGGTGGCTACGACATCGAAGCCGTGGTCCAGGGCAACGCGGTTGAAGAGGTATCGCTTCGACAGCCCGCAGACCGAGCAGGTCGATCGAGATCCTTTCGTCCCCGCCGAGGGGATGTCGAACCCGTACTCATTTCGTAGATCGATGTGGAGGAGGTCGGCACTCCGTTCTTCCGCGAATCGACGGGCGACCTCGCCCGAGCGGTCCGAGTACTCGCCGATCCCCAGCCCCAGATACATACCGGTGGCGTGGTACCCGAGGTCGAGGAGCACGTCCCACAGCGCCAGCGAGTCCTTGCCCCCCGACACGGCCACCAGGACCCTATCGTCGGGCTCGAGCATGTCGAAGTCCTTGATCGCTCGCGTGACCTGATCGCGGAAGTGCTTGGTGAAGCATGGCTGGCAGAAGGCCGCATTGTGCCGGCGGAGCTCGATGACGGCTGGCCGGCGACATCGCCGGCACGTCATCCGTGGCCGGCGGGCACCGGCTCCTCCGGAGATCACGGGGCGGATCTCGATCGAGGCATCGTCCTCCACACGCTCCTGGCGGGTGAGCAGGGTGCGATCCTTGATCACGAGCACCGTTTCCGGATCGATGGCGAGCTCGGCGAGGAGGTCTTTCACCGTTCGGCCGCCGGTCACTTCCACCTCTCGATCCGGATTCCGCAGCCGAACCTTCACGGGTTGAAGGCTACCGCACTCATCGCGGACGGCTCCGAGAGGGCACCCCCGCGAGGCATCCGGTTGCGGACGAACGCTTCGGGGGGTCAGCCGGAGGGTAGGGGTCGCACGCCCAAGGTCACCCGTACTGTGTCCTTGGTTCCACCTCGGGGGACGACGCCCACCGACACTACCTCTCCGGGCTTGCGGTCCAGGATGAGCTTGCCGAGGTCGTCGGAGGTCTCCACCGATCTCCCGCCGAACGCCACGATCACGTCGCCCGTCTCTATCCCTGCCTTGTCGGCGGGGCCGTTCGGAGCCAGAGCCAGCACCAGTGCCCCGTGGTCTACGGCGAGGTCGAACTGGGCAGCCACGCCCGCGTCGACCGTCTGCGAGGACACCCCCAGATAGGCCAGCGCGCTCTGTGGGTGGCCGATGGCCCGGCTGATCAGCGACTTGACCGATTCGGTGATGGCGATGGCGAACCCGACGTTCTCGGCCTGCTGATTGCCTGCCGTATTGATGCCCACCACGTTGCCCGCCAGGTCCACCAGGGGACCTCCGGAGTTCCCGGGGTTGATGGCCGCGTCGGTCTGAAGGGCGTCCTGATACGTGCGGGTTCCCCCCTGCGCCTGCGGATCTGTCGCCTGAACAGTCCGGGCGAGGGAGCTGATGATGCCCGAGGTGACCGTGGGGCCCCCGGGAAGGGCGAGAGCGTAGCCGAGCGCGATGACCCTCTCCCCGAGCTGGACGTCCGTGGCATTTCCCAGCGGGACGGTCGGAAGGCCGGTCGCGTTCACCTTGAGGATGGCCAGATCCCTGTCCTGGTCGGCTCCGATCACCCGGGCGGTGAACGACCGATTGTCGGGTGGGGGCAGGGTGACCTTGATGTTCAGCGCGCCTTCGACGACGTGGAAGTTCGTCACGATGATGCCGTCCGACCTCACCACGAATCCGGTGCCGACCCCCTTGCCCGTCTGGCCCCCGCCGAGGAACGCGTCGGGGTTCGGCACCGCGGTGGTGACGTTGACGACGGCGGGAGCCACCCGCTTCACCACCGAAACGATGGGATCTGCAGTGACGGTCGTGGTGTTGAGCGAATTGGCCGACGGGAGGGGCGGGGCGGGGGTGGAGGGGGCGACCCCCGTCTTCCCCGCCTTCCCGCCAGTGCACGCCGCCAGAGCGAGTGAGGCTGCGGCGAGGAGCGCAATGGCTCCCCGGGAGACCCTCGAACCACGGCCTGCATATGGTGCCATTGCCGGCATCATACGAACGAAGCTTAAGAGCGCCCTGAGAGCCAGAGAGCCCGGCGAAGTTGAGGTGCTGTTCGGCTTACCAGTAGTACCAGCGCCGCCCCGAGGGTCTCACGAGCCACCCCGCGACCCACAGGATCAGGAGCACGGCGGCCAGGATGAACAGCCACTTGACCACGAACCCCAGCCCGAACAGGATGGCGATCAACAGGAGCAACAACAGGACGGGAACCAAGCGAGTCCCTCCTCAAACGGGGGGCGCCTGTCGGTCAAGGGTACCCATCAAGGCAGGCAGGAAACCTCCCCTGTTCGAGAGATTCCTTGGGACGCCGTGATACCGCTCGGATGGGCGGTTACTCTCGGGCAAGAAGGTGTTGCGGCCGAGGCTCGGGGGCCCCGACCTTATGATGGGGCCGGTGAAGGCCATCGAATTCCGCCGGCACGCCGAGCGGGAAAAGGACGCGGACGCCCTCAGCCCCGAGGGTCGATCACACGCCGAAGACGTCGGCAGAAGCCTCAGCACGGACTTCGCTGTCGTGTTTGTCTCTCCGGCTCGCCGGGCGGCCGAGACGGTGGCGTGGTTCCTGCGCGGTTCCGGGCAGCAGCTACCCCAGCACACTGTGGTTCGGGGGCTGCTCTCGGAAGAGGAGGATCGCTGGCGGAGCGCCGGCAAGGCTGCCGGATCGAGCCGTGTCGATGCCATCGCGGCCGAGGCCCCCGATCTTGTGGAACGGGAGTCCAACCGCCTGAAGGCTGTGGTGGAGGGGCTGTTCGACCGGGTCCCGGAGGACGGCGCCGCGCTGGCGGTGGGGCACTCCCCGCTGATCGAGGCAGCCGTGTACGGCTTGACCGGGGTGGTCATCGAGCCGCTCTCGGAGTGCCAGGGGGTGGCCGTCGCCCGATACGGCCCGGGCGAGTACCGGCTGAGAGAGATCCGGGACCTCTGAGCCCCAGCTGAAACGCCCGGTTTCGAGGCAAGCAATGCCTAAGCCCAACAGTCTGGGGGAAGAACGAATTACGTAGATACCTACGGCGATATCAGGACGATAATGTTTCATGGTCAACTTCCGGTTGATCCAGGATGGCGGGCCCCGACTTCGATTCGGAGGCGCCATGCTCGCGTCGGTCCTGCTTCTGGCCGCCTGCACCAGTTCGTACACCTACATCAAGAACTCCTCCGTCAAGACGTATTTCAAGGTTCCGAACCAATGGCACATCTTCGACGAGAACCAGATCTTCAGGAGCCAGATCAGCGGGTTATCACCGCAAGGGGAAGCCGCGGCCAAGGCCTCGATCTGGATGGTGGCGTTCGACGCGAGCCCCGAACCCTCACTCGATCACTTCTTCAGCGGAAGTTCTCCCTATCCACAGGGGTTCGCTCAGGTGCGGCAGCTGAGCGAAGAGCAGAAGGATTCCATCTCGCTCGGGTCGATCCGAAACAGTGTCTTCCCCCTGAATCAACTTCAGTCCGAGGATCCGACGAGCGTCGAGTTGCTCCAGAACACCGACCTGGTCCTGGAAGGCGGGATCCACGGCAACCGGATCGTGTTCAACGTCCGATTGGGGTCCACGTTCTACTCGGTGAACCAGACCGGGCTGGTCAATCCGCAGACGAGCCTTCTGTACCTCTTCGTGATCGGCTGTGAGGCTCACTGTTACCTGAATCACAAAGGGACCATAGATGAGATAGTGAGTTCGTGGACGGTGAAGGAGCGATGACATGAGTTCCAACGGGCCACAGTCGGGCTTGGCCTGGCCCGATCACGACCGCGGGCCGAGCCCGCCTCCCGAATACAAGGGGCGGGAGCGCGACGAGGAGCGGGCTACCCGGAAACCACTCTCTTGGTGGGATCGGGTGAAGTTCCTGTTTCTCCTCCTGGGAGGGTTCGCCCTCCTGGTGTGGGGCGCGAAGGCGAACGACCCCATCCTCCCGTGGCGGGATGCCCTGGTCCAGACGGTTCGTTCGGGGGCATGGGTCCTGGTCCTGGCCTGCGTCGAGGCGCTCCGCCAGATCCACTTCTTCATCAGCGAGCATTCCGCCAGGTACCACCGATTCTGGAGCGAGCGGGTTTTCGGTGGTCTCAACCGCCGGGCCAGCAAGATGAACGACTGGAATCGGTTCCGGCTGGCTCGGGCCTTGAAATGGCTGTTCTGCCTTGCCATCTTCGACCTGGTCCTGGCGAAGCTGATCCACGAGCCGCCGGCGATCGCCCTGTTCAAGCTGCCCGTCATCATCTTCCAGGCCCTGCCCCTGATCGTGCAGGCCGTGGTGATCATCTCGCTCGGCCTGCTCCAGATCGTCGCCCTGTACTGGTTCCTGTCCAAGGGAGGCATCGATGTGTACTTCCCCGACGACATCAAGACCCGGTTCCGCGATGTCTGGGGGCAGGATCACGTTCTGAACCGGATCAAGGAAAACATGGTCTTCCTGGACGATCCCGAATCCATCGAGGAGAAGGGTGGGTACGTCCCCGGAGGCATCCTGCTGTGGGGGCCGCCCGGAACCGGGAAGACCCTCATGGCCGAGGCAGTGGCCGGGGAGACCGGGAAGCCGTTCGTGTTCGTCGACCCCGGCGCCTTCATCCAGATGTTCATGGGCGTGGGGATCCTGAAGGTGAAGTCGCTGTTCCGCAAACTCCGGAAGCTCGCCGTGCGCTATGGGGGCGTGATCGTCTTCTTCGATGAGGCCGACTCGCTGGGCAACCGCGGGATCCAGCAGCAGGGTGGGCCATGGGGAGGCTTCGCCACCCCGGCTCCCTGGAGCGACAACCCGTCCTGCAGCGGCCTGAAATACCTGAACCCCGACACGGTGTCGCTCCTCATGCGGAGCAGCCTGAGTCCGAGCGACGAGGTCGAGTCTCCCCGTCGGATCGCGAACCGATTCTTCATGGGGATGGGCGGCGGCGGCATGGGAACCCTCCAGGCCCTGCTCACCGAGATGTCCGGGCTCAAGAAGCCTCGAGGCTTCTTCAACCGGAGGATCCGTCGCGCTCTCGGGATGCGGCCCAAGCCACCGCCCAAGTACCGGATCCTGCACATGTTCGCCACCAACATGCCGCAGGCCCTGGACGAGGCGATGCTCCGGCCGGGCCGCATCGACCGCATCTACAAGGTGGGCTACCCGTCCAAGGAAGGCCGGAAGCGGACATACCAGGGGTACCTGGACAAGGTGAAACACGAGCTGAATGAGGAACAGGTCGAGAAACTGGCAACGATCACCCCCTACGCCACGGGCGCCACCATCAAAGACCTAGTGAACGAGGCCCTGATCCATGCGATCCGGGAGGGACGGGACGTCATCACGTGGCGGGACGTCATGAAGGCGAAGCAGCTCAAGGACCTCGGCCCCCCCGAGGACGTCGAATACATCGAGCGGGAGCGCCATGCCGTGGCGGTTCACGAGGCGTGCCACGCGGTGGTTGCCTACCGGGCCCGCCATCACCTGAACATCGACATCGCCACCATCGAGAAGGGCGGGACGTATCTGGGGATGGTGGCTTCGATCAAGCCCGAAGACCAGTTCACCCACTGGCGGTCCGAATACGAGGCCGACATCATGACCAGCCTGGCCTCCCTGGCCGGCGAGCGGAAGTTCTTCGAGGACGACAGCTCTTCCGGTGTGTCGTCGGACCTGGAGAGCGCAACCATGATCGCCACGCTGATGGAGGGGTACTGGGGCATGGGCTCGACCGTCACCTCGCACGGCGTGACCCACGAGGTCGGCATCGCCGGCGGCGGGAAACCGGGCAAGGGCAAGGGCCGCAAGGAAAGCGATCTCCTGCAGAGCAATCTCGGTGCAAGGATCGAGGCGAAGCTGGGCGACCTCTTGGAGCGGACCAAGACCCTGGTCGAGGAGCACCGCTTGGAGGTCTTGGCGGTGGCCCACGCGCTGGAGTCGCACAAGACGCTGTCCGGCGACGACGTTGAGGCGATCCTTGACGGACAGCGGGGCCCCCTGTTGGACGGGCGCCCTTATCACACGCCCGAGTTCGGCAGGTTGCTGGAGGCCTACCACGCCAAGGCAGCCGAAGCCCACAGGGACCATTCGGCCGTGGCGATCCCGCTTCCCGCGTTGCCACGGCCTGAGCCGGTGGCGTTGGCTGAGGACGGTGAGGGCAACGGAGAGGTCGTGGCGGCAGAGACTTCCGCAAACGGCGAGGTCAGCGCGGAGGAGCCCAGCGGCAACGGCCCCTCCCGGCCTGCCGCCGACAAGCCGGTCGAGGTTGGCGCGGGCGAGGCAGCCGATCCTGAGCCCGACGAGGAGGAGCGCTAAGAGCCGCTCAGCTGCCGGGCCAGACCTTCAGGCCGTGGGCGGGGCTTTCCTCACGCACCGGAGGCGGCCCTGCCAGCGCCCGGAAATAGGCCTCGACCACGAACGCCCGACATCCCTTCATGGCATGCCCGCCCAGGGCCGCTCCGTCCGGCCCGGACACCACCAGGTGCAGGTGGATGAAGGGCTTGCCGTCTCGCAGGGAGACGTTCCCCACCCCCGAGGCGATCTCCACGTGGCCCGTGGGCACCGTCCGGTATCCCTTGGTCGCTGGATCGAAATAGCCCAGGACGGCCTCCTCCAGACCGCCGATCACCTGCAGGGTCGCCGCATTCAGCCCGAGCTCCTCCACTGCGCGGTTGAGCCCGTCGAGAAGGTCCTCCCCTCGCTCCAGGCTCACGAACGAGGCCGACCGATCGTCCGAGGGATAGAGCTTCACGCCGGCCTCCGCTCGTTGCTGCTACCCCCCCGGACCCCCACGTGGTCGAGGAGCTTGCGGGAGGCCTGAGCGATCTCGTGCACGGCCGCTTCGAACGCCTCCTGGTTGGCCTTGGAGGGCTGCCGGTACCCGCTTACCTTCCGGACGAACTGGAGGGCCGCGGCTTGGACCTCCTCGTCGGTTGCCGGCTCGTCCGACCGCCGGAGCGTCTTGATGCTTCTGCACATGAGGACACGATACCCGAGCCGACTGCGGAGGGGCCGGCTGTGCGGAAGAGTCCATCCTCGATCCGCCCGTCCTCCTCCGGACAGCCCTGAGAGAATAAAAGGATGAGCGCCACCCGGACCTCTACAGCACCCACCGAGACCTCCACAGCACCCACCGAGATCGAGACGCCCGCCGGCCGCGACGTGACCGAGCCGGCCCGGCCGTGGCTGGTCATCGTGTGGAACGATCCGATCAACCTGATGAGCTACGTGACATGGGTCTTCCAGAAGCTGTTCGGGTACAGCCTTCAGAAGGCAACCAAGCTCATGCTCGACGTGCATACGAAGGGCAAGGCGATCGTGTCCGGCGGTAGTCGCGAGAAGGCCGAGTTCGACACGTACCGCCTTCACGCGCACGGCCTGTGGGCCACGATGCAGCGGGACTCCTGAGGGTATCCGGCGGGTGGGGGCGGCATCTTCGATGAAGGGGCCATCGGTCCGAGTACGGCGGACCCGGCGAGGCGATTTCGAGCTACGTCTCCCTCGGGAGGAGCGGACCCTGCTGAGCGCGCTCCCCCAACAGCTTCGCGAGTTGCTCTCCTCGGACGATCCCGCACTCGAGCGGTTGTTCCCGCCGGCCTATCCCGAGGACTCGGACCTGCAATCCGAGTACGAGCGTCTCGTTCGGGGCGATCTGTTGGAACAGCGGCTCAGCTCGGTCGACGTGATGGAGCAGACGATCGGGGCCTCGCGGGTGAGCGAGGAGCAGCTGCTGGCCTGGCTGAGCGCCCTGAACGACCTCCGGCTCATCCTTGGGACCAAGCTTGGAGCGACCGAGAACGCAGACCCCGAGGACATCTCCGAGGACGACCCGCTGGCGCCGTCCTACGCGCTCTACTACTACCTGGGGTGGCTGGAGGAGCAGGTGGTGGAGGCACTGAACACCGGACTCAGCTAAGGAGGGCTGGAGCCAGCTCCCTGAGTTCGGCGAGGGGCATCTGAACGGGATCCTCGGCGAGGATCTGCACGCAGACGTGGTCCGCTCCGGCATCGAGATGCTCGGCCACCCGCTGGTGGATCGCCTCGACCTCGCCCCACCCTACGATGGCGTCGACGAGTCGATCCGTTCCTCCTTCGGCGAGATCCTCCTCCGTGAAGCCCAGCCGGAGAAGGTTGTTGGCGTAATTCTCGAGCTTGAGGTAATGCTGCATGTGGCCCCGGGCGATGGTTCGGGCCTTGTCCGGGTCACGCTCCAGCACGACGGCTTGCTCGGGGGCAAGGATCGGGCTGTCTCCCAGGGTTTTTCGGGCCCTGACTGTGTGTTCTACGGGGACGAAGTAGGGGTGAGCTCCCGCCGCGCGCTCGGCCGCCAAGCGGAGCATCTTCGGACCTAGCGCCGCCAGCACTACCGGAGGGAGTGGGGTGCCATCTCGGACGGGGTACCGCGCCGAGTCCATGGCCTCCAGGTATCGGGACATGCGGGCAAAGGGATTCTCGTAGTGGAAGGCTCCTCGCCGGTCCACGCTGGTCCGGTGGCTCACGCCGATGCCCAGGAGGAATCGGTCCGGGAAGGCCTCGGCCAGAAGCCTGGCCCCGTTGGCCATCGCCACGGGGTCGCGGGCCCAGATGCTGGCGATGCCGGTGGCGACGATGATGCTCTTGCCCGCCGACAGGAGCAACGCCGCGTGGCTGAGAGCGTCCTTGCTCCCCAGTCCCTCCGGGATCCACAGGGCCGGGAACCCCATCGTTTCGATCTCGGCCACAGCTTCGCGCTCCCGTCCGATCGGGTGCCGATCCAGCCAGAAGCTCCACACGCCCACTCTGCCGATGGCGCTGCGAACCCGGGTTCGCAGGCGTTCGTTGGTCTCCGGCACGTCGCGCCTCCGTATGTGTCTTGGTCTCGTCCTCGCAGCAAGTATGCCCCCGTGTCCGTGTTCGGGTCCGTCGAGCTGCTGCCTGCCTCCCACTGCGAGCAGGTGGTGGCGCGGGCGGCCTGCTGACCACTCGGACCCGGCGCTCAGACCGGGCGCACCTGCACCCCGCCTCCGTTCACCCTGGCCTCGTACACGGCCTGTCGGGTCGAAGCGGGTCCCCTGATCACCATCCCGTCGGTCAACCGGAAGATACTCCCGTGCACCGGGCAGGTGACTGTGGGATTGGCGCCCGAGGCCTTCACCACGCCCCTGTGCAGCGGACCGCCCTGATGAGAACAGCGATTGGCCAGGGCGAAGATGCGGTCCCCCAACGGGTAAAGGAAAACGTGCACACCGTCGACAGTCACGCGAACGGCCTTACCCTCTGGGAGGTCGCCGGCTGACAGAACGGTCGTCCAGCCCTCCCGCTCTGGAGACTCCATCGATCAGCCCTCCCTGCCGGCCCGAGATCGTCGGGATGCCAGACTATGATGCTCGAGCCGCGGCAGATTGGTCACTCTCTACTATTGACAATCGAAAGGGGCCGCTGCGAATCTCCTGGCCCATGGGCGAGGGGGAATCGAGGCCGATCAGCCGCCGGGAGCTGTTCCGCGTGGCCTGGAAGGCAGGCCTGGTCGGATCGTCTCTGCTCCTTCCCAACTCCCTTCAAGGGCGGGTCCTGGCTGCCCCGCTCTTGCCGGGGAAGAAGGAACGCGACAGCGTCGTCGTCCGATGGAACGCCGCCGCGTTGCAGGGCGTCAGGGAGTCGAAGTTGGGACCCCCCATGGTGTCCAGGGCGCTGGCCATCGTTCACACCAGTGCGTTCGATGCCTGGGCCGCCTACGACAAGGTGGCTGTGGGGACGCGCTTGGGAGGGGCCCTGCGCCGACCACCCCAGGAGCGGACACTGGCGAACAAGAGCAAGGCGATCAGCTTCGCCGTGTACCGGGCGGCGGTGGACCTGTTTCCCGGCAGCAAGGGAACCGTATTCGACCCACTCATGGCGGAGCTCGGGTACGACCCCGCTGACAACTCCACGGACCCGGCAACGCCGAGCGGCGTGGGAAATCTGGTCAGCGCCGCGCTCTTGGCGTTCAGGCATCACGACGGCTCGAACCAACTGGGGGACGAGCCCGGAGGGCTGCCCGGGGTTCCTTACTCTGACTACACGGGATACCAGCCGGTCAACGAGCCCATGGACGTGAGGGAGCCGCGGACGCCGCTGGACCCGGCAAAGGTCCACGACCCGAACAGATGGCAGCAGCTACGGTACATCGACCTCTCGGGCCATGACGTGACGCCCGGGTTTATCGGTCCCTTCTGGGGGCTCGTGTCCCCGTTTGCGATGTCGTCGGGCGACCAGCTTCGACCCGAGGAGGGCCCGGCCAAGTACGGCTCCGATCGGTACGCTGCCCAGGCCAGGGCCCTGGTCGACATCAGCGCCGGCCTCACCGACGAGCAGAAGATGATCGCGGAGTACTGGGCGGACGGACCCCGCTCGGAGCTGCCGCCCGGCCACTGGGACCTGTTCGCCCAGTTCGTAGCGGCGCGGGATCACCACGGGGACAACGAACGCGGGGTGGACCTGGACGTGAAGCTCTTCTTCGCTCTCACCAACGCCATCTTCGATGCTGGCATCTGCGTGTGGGACAGCAAGCGAGCGTTCGACTCCGTCCGTCCCATCACCGCTCTGCGCTATCTGTACTTCGGCCAGAAGATCTTGGCCTGGGCCGGGCCGTACCAGGGACCCAAGGAGATCCACGGAGAGACGTGGTTCCCGTATCAGCCGACCACTTTTCCCACGCCACCCTTCGGCGAGTATGCCTCCGGGCACAGCTGCTTCAGTGGGGCCGGGGCGGAGATCCTGAAGATCTTCACCAGGTCCGACCGCTTCGCGGGCTCCATCACGTTCCCTGCCGGCAGCTCCAGGGTCGAATCGGGAGCCGTGCCTGCGGAGGATCTCACCCTGTCCTGGCCAACGTTCTCGGATGCGTCCGACCAGGCCGGCATCTCTCGACGCTTCGGTGGAATCCACTTCGAGCAGGGCGACCTGGATTCGAGGCATCTCGGGCGGCTCGTCGCCCGACAGGCCTGGGCCAGGGCACGGTCATACATCCTGGGGAACGCCTGAGGCCGACCGCTTCTCGGGCTCGAGGACCCCGGCTCGAGAACGAGCCGGGGTCCTCTCTCACCCTATTCCGTTCCGTCGGCGGCGTGCTGCCGTGACTTGGGTTCCAGGAGGGCTCTTAGCCCAGGCCCTTGGCCTTGGTCACGGCGGCAAAGGCGTCCAGACGCCCCTCGCCCCAGACGTTGTTGTTGCCGGCCGTCCCGCCACACGTCAGGTTGCTCACGTCGATGGCCGTCTGGTCGATGACCGTCCTCGTGGCGGCGATGTCCCGCCGGAATGAAGGAGCACCCGACCAGATCAGGGCGACGGTGCCTGCTACGTGGGGCGAGGCCATGGAGGTCCCGCTGATCGTGACGTAGCCGCCGTTGTTCCAGCTGCTCCGGACGTTCACTCCAGGAGCGGACACGTTCGGCTTGATGATGCCGCCGAACGCGGAGGGCCCCCGGCTGGAGAACGACGCGATGTTGTTGTTGATGTCGAACGCCCCCGCCCCATAGCTCTCCGGGTAGTCACCGGGCGAGTTGGCGCTGCCACAGCCGGGACCGCTGTTGCCGATGGCGAACTGGGGGAAGATCCCCGAGGCGACCCACGCCTGCACCGTCGACTGGTAGAACGCGTCACCAGAGCCTCCACCCCAGGAGTTGTTGATGACGTCGGGGCGAAGGTCCGGCCGGGGGTTCTGGCCGTTCAGGTCCTTGGGAGCGAGCATCCACTGCCCGGACTGCAGCAGTGCTGAGTCGGAGCAGGAGTTCGACTCGCACCCCTTGGCGGCGATCCACTGAGCTGCAGGGGCCACCCCGACCTGGTTGCCCACCCGGTCGTCGCCGACCATGGTGCCCATGGTGTGCGTCCCGTGGCCGTTGTTGTCACACACACGCTTGCCGTCGGCCGAGCACACGTGGGACGGGTCGAACCAGTTGTAGTTGTTGTTCGGGAACAGGGGCCTGGATGGGCTGAGATGGAACCCCCGATACTGCTGGTTCAGAGCCGGGTGGTTCCACATGACCCCCGTGTCGATGTTGGCCACGGTGATGCCCTCGCCCCGGTCGTTGTAGGTGGACCACACCTGTGGGGCGTTTATCCGCGTGATGTTCCACTCGACGGTTGAGATGTTCGCGCTGCTCGCTGTCGGTGAGATGGTGTAGTGCCACTTCGGCAGGATCCGCGCCACCTCGGTCCGGGCGGCCACGGCCTGCAGGGTCGCTGCCCCGGACTTGATCCGGATGGCGTTGATGATCCAGAACGCCTTGGCGGAGACCCCTCGTGCCTTCAGCAGGGCCCGGAGCTCCTGCTGGCTCGAGCTGGCCACCGAGTTCAGCTGGTTGTACACGTACCACCCTCGGGCGGTCCAGTCACTGATCGAGCTGGCCCCGGACAGGTCGGCCTTCTGGCGCAGTATGGCCCAGTACACGGCTTGCTTCCCGCCGGACACCGCCTGGAGGACGCGTCGATCTACCTTCTGCAGCCCGCTCGCTGAAACAGCTGCGGGCGCTGCGGCCATGACCAGCCCTGTAGTCAGGGCCAGCGTCAGTAGTGCAACTACGGCCCTACGGGGCCGAGCAGCACGTTCATGCATACCTCTCCCTCCCCTCTTGGTCGACCCAGCAAGGGTCGACGAACGGTTTGAGCGCGCATGGTACAAGGCGGCGCCAAGAAGGGGGAACGTCAAATACCGTAGAAAATGCCACCGAAACCAGGTAGATAACGATGCCCTTTTCACCTGCTTTTCACTGACCCGAGAGCGGTCGTCTGGTCGACTTCTACCAGTGAAGAGAGGCTCCCTCGATCGAGGGAACCCGGACCGGCTTCCACGCTCAGTCGGTCGACGTTTCATTGCAGGACGTGCCACCCCATCTGCCTTACCGTGCGCGCCGAGCTCTCGAGAGGTTCCTCTGCCGCTATCGTGTCCGCGTGCCAGAGCGCAAGGAGAGCCTGGACGTCGCGGGCCGAGAGGTCACCATCACCAACCCGGACAAGGTCTTCTTCCCGCACACGGGGCACACGAAGCTGGACCTCGTTCGCTACTACCTGGCTGTGGCCGACGGAGCGCTCGGTGGCGTTGCGGCGAGGCCGATGGCCCTGAAGCGTTTCGTGAACGGCGCGGAGGGCGAGTTCTTCTTCCAGAAACGCGCCCCCACCTCCAGGCCCGAGTGGATCGAGACCATCGAGCTCAGCTTCCCGTCCGGGCGGACGGCTCACGAGGTCGTCGTCCGCGATGCCGCCCAACTGGCGTGGGTGGTGAACCTGGGCTGCATCGACCTCAACCCGCATCCGGTGCGCGCCGAGGACCTCGACCACCCGGACGAGCTGCGGGTCGACCTCGACCCCGTGCCCGGCGTGGCGTGGTCGCACATCCTCGAGGTCGCCCTCCTGACCAGGGAAGTCCTCGAGGCGTTCGATCTCATCGGGTGGCCGAAGACGTCTGGCTCCCGCGGGTTCCACGTCTATTGCCGGATCGATCGGCGGTGGACCTTCCCGGAGGTCCGTCGCGCTGCCGTCGCCCTGGCTCGTGAAGTGGAGCGGCAAGCGCCGGACCTGGCCACCAGCAAGTGGTGGAAGGAGGAACGCCACGGCGTCTTCCTCGACTACAACCAGAACGCCAAGGACCGGACGGTGGCCTCGGCCTACTCGGTGCGCCCGACGCCCGACGCCCGAGTGTCCACTCCCCTCCGATGGGAGGAGGTGGAGGATTGCGATCCCGAGGCATTCACGATCGTGACGGTGCCCGAAAGGTTCTCGAGCACTGGTGACCCGTGGGAAGGGATGGATCGCGAGCCGGGATCGCTCGAGCTCCTCCTCGACCTGGCCACGGAGCACCAGGCCGCGGGCTTCGCGGACGCTCCCTGGCCTCCGCATTTCGCCAAGCAGACGGCCGAGCCGCCCCGGGTCCAACCGTCGAAGCGGCGACGGGCGGGGCGGGCCGTGCGGGAGGGGATCGTCCCGCCTCCCGCTCCAGGCAAGGCCAGCGGTCCCACCGGCCGGCGTCGGACGAAGATGCCGCTCATCGAGATCGCCCGGGCGGCCACGGAGGTCGAGGCGAGGGAGGGGTTGGAGCGCTGGAAGGAGCGCCATCCCGAGGTGTGGTCGTACCTGGATCCGCCCGACGTGCTGGTGGATTCGATGCGAGGACGGAGCACCACGTGGACCCGGATCCGGCTCAATCTGCGGAACGTGCCCGAGGAGCGCCGCCCGCCCCAGGAGGCTCTGGAGGTCGACTACGACCCGTGGGAGGGCTACGAAGGACCCCCCCGATCCTGACTCGAAGTGGTGGATCAGGTCGGGTCTATGCTTCGGTTCGTGGAGGTCTGTCCTCGGTGTGGTGAGCCCGTCGCTGTCGAGGCTCGGTTCTGCCCGGCGTGCGGAGCGGGATTGCGTCCCGCCGCGGCGACCCGGGAGGAACGCAAGCCTTCTCGAAGGAGAGATCGGTCGGGCTCAGCGAGATTGGCCTGAACTGTGGGAGGCCGCCGTGAACGGTGGCGCCTGGAACGAATGGCTGGGGACGGGACGCCTGGCCGTGGCCCGCCCGGAGATCGCGCTCCGTGCCGAGGGGCCGGAGGCGGCGGTCGAGCGGGCCCACGAGGCCATCGAGCGGGCTCGCCCCGGCGGTCGCCTCAAGTACGAGACCATGGCCAGAACCATCCTTGGCACGGCGCTCGTGGCGCTCGGGCGCGGTGAGGAGGGCTTGGCGGAGCTGCGGGCTGCGGTCGAAGGGGCCGATCGGCTCGGTACCCCATCCGGCAGATGGGAGGCCCTGGCGGCCCTGGCACAGGCGCTCTACGCAACCGGCGACGACGACGCCGCGGCGAGCGCGTCCCTTCGATCGGCGGAGGTGATCCGAGCCTTTGCGGAGTCACTGACCAAGGAGCACTCGGACTCTCTGCTGGCCGCACCTCATGTCCGCGAGATCCTGAGCGCCACATCGTGACGATCGAGCGGGGGAACGTACCCGGCCTGGCTGAGCCCCCCGGCTACGCCCACTACGCGGCCCCCTCTGGCCGCCGGCTGGTGTTCCTGGCCGGCCAGGTACCGTTGGATGAGCGGGGCGAGTTGGTGGGGCCCGGCGATCACGTGGCTCAGGCGCGCCAGTGCCTCGCCAACCTCGCAGCCACATTGGGCGAGATCGGCGCCAGCCCGGCGGACTCCGTTCGCACTACGATCTACGTCGTCGCCTCCGAGAAGCGGCACATGGGTGAGGTGTGGCGGACTGTGCTTGAGTCGGACGTGGGAGACGTGGCCAGAACGGCCGCCACCCTGCTCGGCGTGCAGCGGCTGGGCTATGAGGGACAGCTGGTCGAGATAGAGGTCACCGTGGCCCTTCCCCAGGGTTGATCCCTCGCTGACTCGAGGACGGGCGTGTTCGGGGGCGTTCTGGGGCCCGCTCGGCCATGTCCTCAGGAGGTTTCCGTGCAAAGGCAGAGGAGTCCTCAAGCCGCCAACGGACCGGGTATGCGCCCAGGGCTTCACGGACGGGTCGACGCATGAGCGAGGAGCCCACGCTGCGGTGCCCCGGTGTGGGTCGGACAAGGTGAGACTCCTCACGTTCGAATTGGAGGAGGAGTTCTCGGGGGCGTTGGTCGAGCAACTTCCGCCCAAGGAAGAGTGGGTCTGCCCCAGCTGCGGGTACCGGTGGATGGAAGTGAAGTCCTTGGTCCAGAGGGAACCGACGAGAAGCCTGGCAGAGGGGCCGCCGGATGCGCGGCCCCCTCGCGCTGCCCGGTCTTGCGGAGAAGGGGCTGCTTCTCGGGGCGGATTATTCCTCCCCGCTCACGGCCCGCCAAGACTCCACGGACTGTAACTCCACAGCGCGCCCCCCTCCGGTAGCCGAGAAGAATACTCCAGGAGCATGCTCTACCTCGGATCAGCTTGGCGACCACCTGGCGAGCCCGGACGGGGCACGTACCTTAGCGTCGGTTACTCTCTGATGAGGAGTGAACCTACCAACCCTTCTCGTCTAATCCTCTAATCCTCGGAACCTCGGCCCCCTCTATCCTGGTGCCGACCGGGCGAGGCTGCCCATCCGACCGGGGCGGACCTCCGTGGGTCTCACGAGCTCGGTAGAGTTGACAACAGACGACTGCAGGCACAGGCGGATTCCGAGGTCGACATGATAGACGGCATCCCTCTCATCGATGCTCATGTACATGCTGGGCGGCTCTCCTCTCTTAATCCTGCCGTAAGGGAGTGGGCGGCCAGCTTCCAGGCCGAGGTGCCGCTCAAGCGCTTGTATGACGGGGCCGGTGATTTGGTGCCCGACCGCTTTGAGGCTTACCTCAGGTCCGAGGGAGTGGAGATGGCGATCCTGGTACCTGAATACAGCCCCAAGGTCACCGGCATCCAAGCAGTGGAGGATCTCTTTCCCCTTCTCGAATACAATCCAACGCTCTTCCGGTTCATGGCCAATCTCAACCCTCACCTTCACGACCCGATCGCGGCGGAGCTGGACCGCCAGATCGAGCTGGGGGCGGTGGGTCTGAAGATCCATCCCGTTCATGGTGGGT
>WNFU01003234.1_pt1 | contig 52477 bp, 41 predicted proteins | sample 5400121 | NCBI WGS metagenome assembly WNFU01 (sample SAMN13153360, study PRJNA577476) | soil metagenome | isolation source: 100 cm soil or saprolite under grassland replicate 1 | place: USA:California | collected 2016-06-15 | reverse complement strand
CGGATCGAGTCGAAAGGCTCATCGCCGGAAGTAGAGGGGATCGAATCCCCTCATACTTCCAGCGATCTCAATTTCCTCTCCATCCGAGCTCACCAAGATGTTCGCTACGGATGGAGTATCCATTGAGGGAAGAAGATGAGGATGCTTATAAGCCTGAAAGGCGAAACCCGCTACTAAGGAAATATCATGTGCTCCGCGGAGGTTGTATAGTCTGCGCAGAGAGCGAGTGCCGCGTTTCCTTCCGCGATTACGATGAGTTTGGCCCGGGAAAACACATCGGATTTCGCATAGCAAAGTCAGTGAAGTTATCTGAAGAAGTGAAATCCTCAAGCCTTGGCGAGTCTGAACGCGCACGATAATGCTTCAGCAAAAAAATGCTCACCCGGATTCTCGTATTTCAAGGCCGGATGAGATTTTCGGGATGTACAGTAGGGAAGAGCGACATCTGTTTGGTGAATGCCGCATACGGAGAGCGACTGGTTAACTAGCCCCTTTGTCGTATTGAACTTGGATTTTATGGCCGTCGCCGTGTAGGATTGGTTTTCACATTCGCCCGCTATTCTATTTCAAGGGGGCGTAGTCTTCAGCACCTCTTCAGGAACGGGCGCTTCCGCATTCCGACGGCAACGCAGGAAATCAGTCTCTGTAAACTAAGTTATTTGATATTTTGTGGTTTAAAACCTTTGCATTGAGCCTGCGGAGCAGGCGGCGGCATAAAGCCTGGGGCGTAAGCCCAAGGAGAGCGGCAGCAAAGCGATCAAAGCCCACGAAGTGGGCGACAGCCAATGGCTGCCGCCCGTTTCACGGGCTTGATGGCGCTCCGAACCTGACCTGGGGTTCCGCCTTCAGCTCCACCCCCAGGCTTTACTCTGCCGCCCGCTCCGCGGGCTTGAATAATACCAAAAAACTTAATTTACAGAGTAATCAGTCTCTGTGACTCATTACCGAAAAGATATCCTTCGCCTCGCAATCTCGACTTCGCGGACCGATTAGATCCCGCAGTGCCGCGATCGCTCCGATGGGGGCGACTTTTCAATCAGAATTGGAGCAAGAGATGAGCGTCCCACAACCAAAAAAATTCGAAATCGGTCTGGTCATGGCCGGCGCCATTTCCGCCGGCGCGTACACGGCGGGGGTCGTCGATTTTCTGCTCCAGGCGCTAGCGGAATGGGAGCAGGCTCGAAAGGCGGAGGCGGAAGCCACGCCCCCGCACCAGGCCACGATCGAGGTCATAGCTGGCGCTTCGGCGGGAGGAATGACAGCGGCGATCGCGGCCGCAGCCCTCTGCAGCGGCCTCACTCCCGTGATGAGCAAGCCCGCTCCTGATGCCGTCGTCGACAACCGGCTCTTCAGCAGCTGGGTACAACAGGTCGATCTTGCTCAAATGCTCATCAGCGAGGATCTCGCGGAAAAAGGCAAACCCGTAGTCTCGCTGCTCAATTCGACGCCGCTGGACCGGATTGCGGAGCAGGCATTGACGTTCACGACAACCTGCGAGCGCCCGGCCTACATTTCCGAGGTCCTGCACCTTCTGCTGACAGTCTCGAATCTTCGAGGCGTGCCCTACATTATTGGTCTCGAGGGTGATGTCGCCGCGGGACACGGGATGTCGATGCACGCAGATTACATGCATTTCGCCTTGGGCGATCCGGGAGCGGAACGGGTTCCCGGCGCGGTGATGCTCGATCGCAAGGGCGCCAACAATGCTAACTGGTTACTGCTGGGCCAAGCGGCGCTTGCTACGGGCGCGTTCCCTGTCGGGCTCGCCCCGCGCACACTCTCCCGCAAGCTGCAGCTTCTCGAAGGCGCCATCGACGATGATTACGCCGAGCGAGAATGGATGATTTCCGCGATTCCTAAGCCCGGGGAAACCTACTACCGCTGCCAAGAAGCGAAGCATTTCTCTCCCGCCTGGCCGCGCGAGAGCCTCAATCTGGAGCATGGCCCCTTTGAGTATCAATTCCTTTGCGTTGACGGCGGGTTGATGAATAACGAACCGCTGGAACTCGCCCGCCGCATTTTGAAGGGGGATGACGAGTATAATCCGCGAGATCCGGGCCAGGCCAAACGGGCGTTGCTGATGATCGATCCGTTTCCCAACCTAGCCCCCTTCGACCCAAAGTACACGGCTCAGGACGGCCTGCTTCCGGTGGTTCTCGGCATGTTCTCGAGCCTCAAAAACCAGGCGCGATTCAAGCCCGACGAGATCGCGCTGGCGCTGAATCCGAATGTCGCCAGTCGCTTTCTCATTGCGCCAAAACGAGACAATGAGGCCTTTCCGATTGCCTCCGGCTCGTTGGGAGGCTTCGGCGGCTTCTTCTCTTATGACTTTCGGGCGCACGATTACATGCTCGGCCGCCGGAATTGCCAGCAGTTTTTGCGGCGGTATTTCATTCTGCCGGAGAGTAACCCTCTCTTCGCCGACTGGAGCTCAGAAATGAAGGCGAAATACCGGGTCGACAAGCTCGGGCAACCGCATCTGCCGATCGTCCCACTCCTCGGGCGGGCCTACGAGGAGGCCCCCCTTGATCGCTGGCCCGGTTACACGCAGGCCCAGCTCAAAACCATGATGGAATTGATCGAGGACCGCCTGAATAACGTGGTCAGAAGGATCATCGAACAGACTTTCAGAAGCTGGCATCTTCGCAAGCTCGCCTGGTTTCTGTGGGGGTTGAAGAAGCGTGAGACTCGCGACAAGATCAAAAACATCATCGTTGCGGATTTGAAGACACACAAATTGCTGCAATGAGAGGTTCCTCTCTCTCTGCTTCTGCGCTTTAACTCCTAATTCAGACCAGAGCGTCTAGTGTTTTATCGCAATGCATTTGATGGATAGAGTCGTTTTAGAGGGTTCTCGCGCAAACCTGACAATTATGGATAATCGTCGGCATGACCCAACCCCCTTGTGAGAAGCCCACGCTTTTCAAAGGGCGCCATTTCAATCATCTTCTTATCATTCAGGCCGTGCGATGGTTTGTCACTACCGCGATTTCTGCGCCTTAGTTAGGAGGCTCCTTGCAAGCCCCTTTTTGGTACATCTCGATGAGGTCATCAACGATTACCCGCTTCAGATAATCCTTTAAGTTCGGGTCGAGGTCATTTGTGGACTTCGGGTCCAACCCGGTCAACTCTTCTAATGTGATAGCTTCGAGCCTGAACTTATAACGTTCATATCTGATTTTCTTATCAGACCCCGCCATGCAAGGCGTCATAGGTTCAATGACATACCACTGCATGGCTCTCCGCTTATCCGTCCTAGCCTTAACCTCCGCCTCAGAAGGCTTAGCCTTCGGCGCCTCAGAAGGCTTAGCTTTCGGCGCCTCAGAAGGCTTAGCCTTCGGCGCTTCTTGGGCAAAGACGATGGGGGCGAACAACAGAATAGCAACGAGGATTCGTTTCATAGACATGCTCCATTGAATTGCCCTGCCACGGGGTGGTAGGAACTTTGCAGTATGCGTTAAGGGTCTGCCTGACCCCGACCGTGCGGCGAAATAATACCATGCATGTGTTTAGGCCGCGCCAATCGAACCCTGCCGCACGGTCGATATGAAAAAGAAAAGCCGGGTTTGTGATCCGGCTCCGTGTGTGCGGCGATGGCCGCAGGAAGGGAAGGGAGGGCATTTAGTAGCGGGAGTCGCGCGTGTGATAGGGCGCATAGCGGTCAATGGTCTGTGATGCCGCTTGCCATCGCCGGAGTCCGTTCAAGCCACTTGTGGCCTCCAAGGAGCCCTGGCAACCGCAGGCTTTCGCGCTCTTTTCAGAAAAGGTTGACTTTAAACATTCACAATATTATCTTCCCTGCTTCATGCCCTTGGTCAATCTGTCATTATCGCTATTGAATACTTTTGTCTTTTCGACATAACTCGAAAAGTTCCATGCTGCCCTAGCCAAGCCCTTTTGCTATAAGTATTTTCTTTCACGCGAGCCATATGGCCATTCCGAAAACGCCCAATTAGGCTGCCTCTGCTAGCCATGGGTACTTGTGGGTAATTGAAGAAAGGTATGAATGATGAAACAAGCTACCACTTTGCTCCTGGACTCCAATCCGGCAAGCGGTCTAGGCGAAGCCATGCGCGGGATTCTGGAATCGGCGTTTGGAGGCGCCTTTCGGCTCCAGCGGGAACATATTCGTGAAGGAGATCCCGAAGCCATCGGGCCGGAACTCGCCAATCTGATCGCGCGCTCTCATCCGGACCTGATTTTCCTGATCCCGGCTCCGGAATCTATCGAGCGGGGGCGCCTGTGGCTCGAACACTTAAGTCGCGCGGATGGAGGTTCGCCAATCGTGCTGGTCGTCGAAGGGGGTGAGCCGGACGAATTGTTCACATGGCTTGAGATGGGAGTGGTTGATTTTATTACCCCGCCGCTTAAAGCCCTCGACATCATTCCCCGTGTCCGGCGCTTACTGGAGGGGCCGCGCGGCGATCAAACGTTGACTAGCAGGCTGAAGAAGACGCTCGGTCTGAAACAGATCATCGGCGAAAGCCAGGCGTTTCGCGCCACGATCGATAGGCTCCCTCTCGTGGCGCATTGCGACGCCAGTGTTCTGATCTCTGGGGAGACGGGCGTGGGGAAGGATTTATGCGCCCGATCAATTCATTACCTCAGCTCCCGCGCGCGCCATCCGTTTGTTCCGGTCAATTGCGGCGCCATCCCCGCGGAGTTGGTGGAGAATGAGTTGTTCGGTCATGAACGCGGCGCCTTCACCGGAGCCACTCACGCGCAATCGGGGTTGATTCGCGAAGCTGATGGCGGCACGCTGTTTCTGGATGAGATTGATTGCCTGCCACTGCTGGCCCAGGCCAAGCTCTTGCGCTTCCTGCAGGATAAAGAGTACCGCCCGCTGGGTTCCTCGAAAACCCGACGGGCCGACGTGCGCGTTATCGCGGCGTCCAACGCCGATCTCGGAGAAAGCGTGCGCTCAGGCAGGCTGCGCCAAGACTTCTACTACCGTCTGAATGTCGTCTCGCTGCGGCTTCCATCGCTGCGTGAGCGGCGCGAGGACATCACGCCGCTGGCGCGGCACTTCCTGGATAAATACGCCGCAGAATTCCACAAACCGGCGATAAGCATGTCCGCCGACGCTCTGCAAAAACTGCGGCTATATGATTGGCCGGGCAACGTGCGGGAGCTGGAGCATCTGATCGCCAGCGCCGTGGCCATGGCGGAATGCGACGTGATCGAGAGCGATAATTTGAATCTGCCCGGCGGCGTCAAGGAGACTGGCGCCGCGTCCGAATCATTCCGCGAAGCCAAAATCCGCTTCGAGCGGGCATATCTCGAAGACCTGTTGTTGGCTCACAAGGGCAACATCACTAAAGCCGCCCAGGCCGCGCGTAAAAATCGTCGCGCGTTCTGGGAACTGATCCGCAAATACCAGATAGACGTGGCCCGCTTCAAGACCCAGACCAAATCACGATCGGCCGCCGGCTAGGACAAAATCGGCATACCTGACCGGACAATTTCAGCATACCTTTATCTAGCCCTCATCAGCACTGATTTCCGTGTTTAGCTCCATACCGTGTCAATCGTCGAAGGCTCAACGAAATCCGCGCATTGCTCGCCGAGAGAAGCGGGTCGGAGACGGCGACAGGCTCGGAACCCGAGGAGTGATTCTGAGACAGTATGCATTTAGTGATTGATAGACTCGTTGAAGTCATCGTCGGGGCGCAGGGAATATCGGTTCCCGCAGGCAACCTCGGTTCCAGGAGGCCGTCGAGCGGGAGCGACATTCCCGCCGTCTCGGTCTCGCTGACCCTCGAAACGGAAAGAAGCCCCGCCATTGGCCGCTTCATCCGCTCCGGCGACAGCCTGGCCAGGAGCAGTTCGGTCATTGAAGTCAAGGCGTCGCCAGATACTTTCTCCGCCGGTCTGAAGTCGCTGCGTATCTCGCCGCTCCCGCTTAGGAAGAATCCTTCTTCGACAAAGAGAGAGTTCGCCGCAGACGACCTGCAGATCAGAAATGTCACCGACCCTGCCAATCCCGCGCAGTATCACATGACCGGAAATCCGGCCCGCAAAGACGAATTCAAACTCGATGTGGCGAGAGCGCAGATTGAATTCGGCGCGGCTCAAACGGAGGGCGAGAAGCTGGAGTTGACTCATTGGACCGTGACCTGGCGGGACGAAATTCTGGCCGACCGCTTCATAGGTTCAATGGCGTTGGAGATATGGGCGAACAGTTTCAATCAGGCAGATGGAATAGCGCGGAATCTCCAGGATGTTCTGAGATCGAGTCGGGCGCTGCTCAGAGAGAAAGGGTTCCTGAAGCTTCATCCGTTCAGTCTCGGCCCGGCTGAGCATCTTCGGATCGATCCGCCCGTTGGCTCGGCCATACCGGTGTGGAAACAAAAGCTCGAATACAGATTCGCGTTCGAGGCCGAAGACGGCGGCGAGTTGAGCGGCGGCGTCCCCATCAAACAAGTCAATGTCGAGATGGGGGGGCCGGCGTGGAGAACCTGGACAGTTACGAGAAAGGGCGCGCCAGGTTCGGCGAGCCGGGCGAGTGGGACCCGAACGCCGTCGACGACAATCTGAGTCTCGTGCGGGCCCTCAAAATTCTCTTCGACAACGGGGCCCGGACGGTCTACGCGAGGCGCGTCTTTGACGAAAAGGCGGCCAAGACCGCGACCTACACGCTCGTCGGTGACGACAACGCCCAGCTCATAAGGCTCAAGGCCAAGACGCCGGGCGCCGGAGGCAACCGCCTGCAGATACGCGTCGAGGAAGGCGAGGCGCAGGAGAACGTCAGCAACGAATTGGTGGCGCGCAGCAACGGCTCCTTCAAGATCTCCGCCGTGCCGAAAACCAACGGCAATGGCGCCGGCCAGTCGGAAGATCCCGTGCTCGGAAGCGTGACGGTGCGCGACAACGGGCTTTTGACTAAGTACCAATTGAAACAACTGTCGGCCCCTTCGTCGCAGGTGGTTCAGATCAACAAGGATACCCGCGCGCTGACCTTCGCCACGCAGCCTTCGGCGCAAGCCGAAATTCGCGCGAGTTACTTCGCGCCGAAGACCGGCATAAGAAAAGTCACGCTCCGACAGGGGAACCTGCAAGAGGTCTATCTGGTCCCTAGCGTATCTTACCTGGCGCAGCGACTGCGTAGCGAAACCAATCCGTCGAAGCTGGTCGAGGTGGACGAGCAGAAAGTCGATGGACTGCCTAAAGCTACGACGCGGTTTGAAGCCTTCGCGGGCGGCGCTAACGGCACGGTCTCGAGAGAGCATTTTCAACCTGCGCTGGAAAATCTGGTCGATCGCGACATCCAGATCGTCGTCGTCGCGGGCCTCTCCTTCTCACAAATCAAATCGGACATCCTGGGCCACGTCGAAAAGACCGAAAACCTGGGGCGAGAGCGCATAGCGGTGATCGGCGCGGATTCGAGCGAGGTCGAAAAGATTCTGGAGAACGCGAACGATATCGCGGACAAACGCGTCGTTCTGGTCGCGCCCGGATTGAAACAACAGGATCCAATTACCGGGCAGATAACGGGGCTTCCGCCATGCTACGCGGCCGCCGCCGTCGCCGGAAAGCTCAGCTCCCTCTCGCCGCACATCAGCCTGACCAACAAGACGCTGGCGGGCATCGACGCGCTCGCCGCCGAATACAACTACGGCGAGATGAAATCTCTTGTGCAGAACCGCGTGCTCGCGTTGCAGAAGAAGCGCGGCATACGCGTCGTCAAGGGCGTCACCACCGACGACGAGGCGTTCAAACAAATCACGCTGCGACGCATCGTGGATTACGTCAAGGAAGGCACGCGAATAGGCGCCAATCAATACATCGGCAAGCTGAACAACAAGCGGGTGAGAGAGAACCTGCGCACGACTCTGGACGGCTTCCTCGCCGACCTGCTCAGACGCGAGTTCCTGACCGGATACAAACTGACGGTCTCTGCGGATCGCGCGATGGAGATCAGGGGCGAAGTCCTGGTGGTGATGGAGCTCAACCCGACCTTCAGCATCGACGTGATCAGAGTGGTCATGAATTTGAGTTGAGCGGTTCGTAGTCCCGCCTTTAGACGGAAACGTCTGACACATATCCATTCCGCGACACCAGGCGCCTCCGCCTAAAGGCGGGACTACAAACTGATTTTCGGAGGAGATGATGTTCAACACCAACACATTTTTCGGCACGGATGGCGTTCTCACACTGAGTGACGCGGACGGCATAGACGCCGCCGTCTTTACGAACTACTTCGGCGAAGGCGGGGTCGTGGGCCGCCTCACCAACGTCTCGCTGGCGGTTTCAGTCGAGATCAAACCTTTCCACGAGCTTGGCTCGCGGGCCCCGAAAGAATTGCGCGCGGGCAACCTATACATCAGCGGGACGGTCGAGCGCGCATTCATCAACGGCGCCATGTTGAAACTGATGCTTGGCCAATACGGCGATGAAGAAGAGACCGCCGGATTCAAGATTCCCAAATTCAATATGAAGATCAGCCTCGACAACATGAGACCCGCCGGCGACGAAGGCAACGCGATCCTGACGGTTTACGACGTGATGTTCGACACCTGGCAGTTCAACCTGCCGGAAAACGACTTCGTGCTCGAAAAACTCTCCTTCAAAGCTCGCCGCATCAAGACGGAGGACACTGAAGTCTCGGCTTAACGGCGGGACTGATAAGCCCTATTCATAATCAAGTTTGGGGAAAAGTATGTTTTTGACAGCCGAAGAACTGCTGGCCGGCAAGGAGATGACCTTCGATCTGGAAATTCCGCCGTCCATCCTGAGCCCGTCGCTCGACGGAAAATCCGCCAACGGCGGGACGGCTAAAAAGGTTCAGCTTCGACCTCTGACGGTGAGAGATGTGCAGTTGATCGCCAAAGCGGCGAAAGACGACGAAGCGCTCATCTCGGCGCTGATGATCCAGAAGGCGGTCGTCGAGCCTCAGCTCAAGCAGAACGAGATCGCCAATATGCGCAGCGGATTGGTCAGCTTCCTGGTGGATGCGATTAACCGCATCAGCGGCCTGAGCGCGACCGATGACGAGATGCGGGAGATGATCGAATCGCCGCTCGTGCGCGCATTCTTCGTGCTCGCCAAAGAATTCAACTGGACGCCGCAGCAGGTGAAGGAGCTGACCGTAGGTCAGATTCTGGGCTACCTGGAGATGCTGAACCAAACGAAGAGGTGAAATGATCACAGTGGTCGCCGCCATTTTAGAGAAAGGCCGCAAGCCTCGAGAACTTCTCTCGGCGCTCAGGGCAAAGACCAAACCGCTCGGCGCGCTGCCGCGTTCGCTCGACGCTTTGAAGACCGCGCGGGCGGAATTGCCGCAAAACGTCCTGGGCGGCGACCTGTTGGGATTGCTCAGCAACCGCATGCGTGAACTCCTGCGGGGCGATGAACAGAGTGCGGATGGCGTTGGCGTGGCTCGCGTGAGTAATACGAAGTTCGCCGACCGAACCGAATTCACAAGATCATTGGCGGCGCGGTTATTGATTAGCGGGCAAGCTACTCCGCTTGCCATGCCGAATGGTGAGCAGTCTGCTGTTGTTTTCAGTTGAGAGTTTGAAAATCGAGTTCCGGAGGCGGCGCTGGGCGGATCAAGCCAGCTAATGTCTCCAGCACATTGCCGCCTTGTTTCTTGATCGTTTGGATGACGCTCTTGAAGGCGGAGAGCGCTGCGGCGCCTTTCTCGTTCTTTGAACAGTGCGAAACTTTTCGGGCGATCACTGCCGGTCTGAGCGCGCGTTCGGCGGCGTTGTTGGTCGGTTCGATGACCGTCGGTTCGTGCAGGAACCTCAGCAAGTTGCCGCGTTCGTGATGGCGAGAAAGCTCATTCAAGAGGCGTTGGTTGTCGGGGTCTTTGAGCTCTCGCGGGCGCAAATGATAGCTGATTTCCTCTTCCAGCGCCCGGACGCGTTGCTTGTAATCGGGCAGCTTCCTGGTCGGATCGTGAAAGGCTTGGTAGAGTTCGACCGCCTCTTTCAACTGCGATTTGAGGATCAGGCCGAAGCCACACGCCTGTCCGCGCTTTCCTTCAAGCGCCTCGTCAATCGAACGCTGGATGTGGGCGATGCATTTCTGCTGTTTGACCTCGATCAGTTCTTTCGCGTCGTAGCTCTTGCCGCGATCGGTTCCCAGGATTCCCTGGTAATTGTTGCCGATCACCTCGCGGACTTCTTCGTTCCGATGCTGCAGCCTAATCTGATAGACCGCCACGGCCCGGCTGTCAAAGGCCATCAACTGCGCCAGATATCCGTTGATCCGCCATCCCGTGTCGTCGGTGTTGATCGCCTCCTGGCGCCTGATCTCGACGCGCAATTGTTGATAACGCCGCGCCACTGGCCCATCGCCCGTCCCCAATCGGATCGCCGATTGGGCGAGCGCGCCCTGCGTCACGACCAGCCCGGTCAAGCTTCGCAGCACGCGCGGCACTTTGCGTTGTGGGATGCCATCGCCGTAGTGGAGTGTGTGCGCGGCGGCTTGTGCGCGAGGACCCAGACGATGCGCCGTCGCCCCGAACTGATCAGGAGCGACCTCCGGGTGACGCCCGCGCACTTTGCGCTGGCAACGACAGCAAGTCCGGCTGTGAACGCGATAGGCTTTGACTTCGGGCGCAGGCGCCTCTGGGATTTCGGTGTTGGCGCCGATCTCTTCGTCCTCCCCAATCAAATCGCCGCCGCATTCAGGGCAAGCGGTTTCTTTGACCGGCACGTCTTCAACCGGACCACTGTATTCTTCCGCTGAAGGCGCCGTGCGATTGCGAAACTTGCCTTGTCCAGGGCGACGGCCCGGACGTTTGGGATTCTTTTTGCGTTTGTTTTTCGAGAAGGGCGCCGCCGGTCGTGCGTTCTTTCGTTTGAGTTCCTCGATCTCTGCGCGCAACTGCGCATTCTCTGTCCGCAACTTCTCATTCTCGGCAATCAGGCGCCGAACCAGTTCGAGCAGTTGCTCTGTGTTCAGTTGTGCGGGATTGAGATCGAGGTTCATTGCGGCAGGCAATCTAAAGTTATTGAGCGGTTTTGGCAAGTCCGGGCCGCTAATCAATTACGCGGCGCGGTACTCCCTACGTGATCTTTGAAGTAATTGCAGCGTTGAAGGTTAGCAATTCCCTGAGCGTCCAGCAGTGGTCGCTCAGGCCAGCGGCTTGCGCCGGCGTCTTCCCCTTCAATGTGCCGTGTTTCCGGCACAGATTGTAATAGCTCTTGAAAAGCTGCGTCTGTGTATCGAGCGCCGTCCGACACTTGGCGAAACTGCGCGTCTTGCGATGCAGCGGCGCGACGTGCTGCCGAATCGTCCCGTTGAGTCGCTCCAAAAGCGAGGTCGAGATTTGTTTGAGCGGGATCAGTTCTTCGACACCAAAGATCACCCGTCGGGTCACTGATACCAGACGCCGCCCCGCACGCTGTTTGATAACTTGCCCGTAACGCACTCGCGGATCAGGCACGACCTGTGAATCTTTCGGACGGCCTGGCCCCTTGCCCTTGATGAAGTGGATCAAGACGGCAAAGACGAGCGTCAATGCGAACAGGTATAGCTCCCATCCATCGCTTGACCACAATGGCCAGCAATCAGCGGCGAGTCGCTTGGCTGCGCCCTCTACCAGTTTCGTCGCCGATTCTTGCGTGCGCGGGCCAACGAAGACTTCGAGCATCAGGCGCGATTCGCGCGCCATTGCGATGTGCGTCCAATGCTGGCCGACCTCTTCCAGGTCGCTTTCTTGCTCGTCGGGATGCTTCTCGCCAGCGAAGCTGTAGAGTTCATCGAGTTCGATGTTCTGAGTCAAAACGCCTGCGATGACTTCCTGGTCGGCGGCTTTGGCCTGCAAACAGGCGCGATCAACCCAGCGTTGAACGGTGGTCGGATGAACGCCTTCGACACGGGCGACAGCCTCCGGGCACAATCCTTCAAGGCCTTGCCGGATGGCGCGTTGGACTTTCTCTTCAGGCGTCTTAAGGTCGTAGAAGGCTGTGCCATAGCGGTCACAGAAAGTCCGCCGACACTGTCGACAACGGATGACAAAGACCATTTGTCCATCCCGCAAGGGATAGCGGCTATGATAGGCTAGATGCTCGGCAGTCGCTCCGCAGCGCGGACACTGCCCGGTAAGGGGTTTTGTTTGGATCATGGCAGACCCAAGCTTGCCTCTTACCGCTCAATCATTTCAAAGATCAGCTACGGAGTACCAAGAAAAGTTGAAATCAAAAATTTGCCAGCGCACATTAGCTACAGCTGTGCGCTGAAAATCTCTACTATGCCGAGAGAAAACGCTCGAATGACCGGAGATATTGTTTATGGCTAAAGGGCTGGAGAAAGAAAAAGCGCCACGTAGAGAAGACGTCGTGCGAAAATTTCCGGGATTGACAGGGGCTGAAAATCTCGAAAATGAACTACCCGAGATCTACCGATACGTCGAAGAGGAAGCTGAGCACGCCATCAAATGGTACATGCGGAATTCGGTCTGGAAGCGCAGGGTGTCCCGCTATATTCGGTATTCAGCCATCGTTCTAGGCGGCTTCGCGGGTCTGCTGCCGATTATCTCCGCTATCTGGCCACCGACTTGGTGGCATGTTGACATCGCGAGGGAAGACTTCACCTTGATCACCTCGCTTCTCATCGGGATGGTGGCGTTGCTGCTGGCGCTGGACAGTTTGGGCGACTTCTCTCGGGGCTGGATGCGTTACGTCCTGTCGGCGTTCGAAATCCGCAGTTCACTACAGGAGTTTCGGATGAACTGGGCCGCCGAGTGGGCGAAGGCGCAGCGCCCATTAGCGGGGGACAGCGCCGCGGGGCTAATCATACTTGCCAAGGAGTTCGTGTTGAAGGTAGAGCGGTCCATCGGGGAAGAAACTCGGCAGTGGGCGACGGAATTCGCTCAGAACCTCGCACAAATGGAGAAGGAAGTAGCGTCGCAGTGGGAAGAGCGGCAAAAAAAGGTCGAGGCGCAGCGGGAGGCGACAAAGCCGGGGGCAATTCAGTTGACGGTGACAAACGCGAAGGCGACCGATGATCGGAAGTTCGACGTAGTCCTGCAGTCTGGTGACAGCTCTGACCCTTTGAAATGGACCGTTGTGGGGGCTCAGACCTGGGTACGGTCGCCTGTAGCGCCGGGGATGTATACTATCGCAGCGATAGCGCTCTTAAACAAAAAGAGCGCCGCTGCTTCACAGGTAATCCAGGTAAAGCCCGACGCGATCTGCGAAGTCAGCCTGACACTGATGGATTAGCAGACCGCAGACTGCATCGACGATTCCGACATTCGTTTGCCAATACATGAACCGCCGCAATTATAGTGATTAAAGTATCGTTGTAGTATTAGCGCTACTCTGCTGATGAAGTGTCCGGCTCTTCCAGCATTGCAGACACCTGCCGAATATATCTACGCCAGCTGCTATGTTTCCAGCTACATTTCCGTACCGTATGCCACATTTCGTCATCCTTAAGAGAATCGGCAAACAGCACTTTTGGCCAGTCATATCTAACAAAGTGGGTCAACAGAGCACGGGTTAACCGGACACATTTATCCCAGTCTTCCAAGAACCACTCCGACGGCGCTTGCTGCCTCAATAAGCCCCAGTTTTTTTCGTCCAAACGACTTTCACGTGCGGCAATATAAATAGGAGCGAAAGCGTGGGAAACAAGTGCGGCCCCGGACGGCGACGGATTATGAAAGCCCAGCGATAACAGAAAGGCAGCAACTCTTTGCTGCGAAGAATTCGACTGAAGCGCATCAAGCTTAGTCGCTAGTCGCTCCCATAACCCTGCTCCAAGCTGAATGACTTGATCGTCGTGTGGATTCAATATTCTGGCTAGAAGCAAGCTGGTCTGTAATCCAAACTGCGGAATAGACTGCTGCCGGAGCCAGCTTAGTATATGCGTATGTTGGTAGGATAGATATTGCAACCAACCATTCGGCAGATAATCTATAGCAAGTCGCTGCTGATCAAACCATTGTAAAAAGCCCCCGACCAGCGCTTCTGGCGAAGCAAGATTTGCAAGATCATCTGCCAACCCGTCCGCGTTTGCCTCCAGCAATACCGGCAAAAGCTCATCGATCGCCGATCTGCCTAGGCCACTAAATAAGCTAGCAAGCAGCCTAGGGCGTTGGTAGGAAAGGCTCCTCCATACGTTGACATCGCTTGCTAAGCTAGGCTTGAGGGTAATGACATCAGCCACAAAATCCATATCCCGCTGCGCCCAAACAACCAATTCGTCACCGCTGATATTTTGAATAATGCTTGCCAAATACTCTTTAGCCAGCGGTGTACGATTCGTTTCCAACAGACTCTCCGCCAATCGAATGGCGCCGCTTCGGTTCGCTCTCATTAGCCGACTGGCCCGTTCATCAACGCCAAGCATGGCAGGGTCGAAGGCTGAGTAATATTGCGTTTTCGTCAATGTGGAAAGTACTTGCATTTCTGTCACGCCAGGAACCCACGAAGCAACATTGTGAGGCGTTACCCCCAGCAGCGCCTTTTTCAACCCTGCCGCCAACTCCGGTTGTGGGAAAAGCTCGGCCAATAAGGCAAGCAATGATTCCAATTCTTCGGCTTTAAGTTGCGAAAGCAGGTCGGAAATACGCACCAGCGGAGCGAATGATGCACGCCCATCTTTTACATAGACGCCAGAACGCCAGAGGAAGTCACGCAGCCTCGTTTGATTGGGGGTATTCAGATCAGCTAGTGTGCTTGTGAGCCAACTCGCCGCATCCATAATCTTCGTGGAATCAACCACCAACCATGAACTTTCCGTGCGTAAAACGTGTTGAAGTTGTTTTTGCAGAGTCTTTGGATAGACCTGCAAATCAAACTTGCCCTCCTCCTCGTCTTGGCGCAATGAGAGCGCCCCAGTGGTGAAGCTGAAAGCGCGGCGCAACCGCGGCCATTGCTGGCTCCAAAGGCGCAGCATAAAATCCTGATGAGTTTTTGCCGTGGCAGCTAACAAGACGACAGATTTTTCTGGTTGCCCGTAAAGACCACTCAAAATGCCGATTGCATCCGTCTCTGATATAATGTCAGAAGATTCGTTGATGAATTCGGCGGTACCACAATACATATCAACACTAATTGGTTCCTGATATTGTTCCAATCGGTCTCGCTCATCTACTGCAGGACGCTTGAAGTAGCGTAGGATCAAGCGTAAGTCATCAATCTGCGCCAAATCGGCAAAATCGATCAGCAGGGTATGAGTCCAAACGCATCCTGGTCTTTTCATCTCTGGCGCATACCACGTGCGGGCCAACGCATACTTTCGCAAATCAGGTATTGGATAACCGGTCAAATAACTCTCGAACCCATCAACAACTTCAGGCCCAGACAAATCGCTGAGGATATTCATCAGGCGCGCCGCCCGTTTGGATAGGCTGAGCGTCCCGGCCAGCAATTGATGGCCATCGGCATAGCCGTGTAGTGTCTGCGCTAGACAGATTGTCTGCCCTTCCATCCGATTCACTTGTCTTCTCAAGTATTCATCAGCCATTTGATTGGTGCCGTGATATCGTGCTCTAAGCAATCCTCGCCAAGAATCTGAATTCGTTCAGAGTGGCTTAAGTAATTTCGCAATTTTACAGCGTCCCGTTCGAGATCACCCGCCTGAGCGCTCAGCCCGTAGATGCGCGACGCCAACCGATGATTATTGCCTTCCAAATACTGATACAACAAGGGAAGCCGCCGCTCCAACCATTGACTTGGCTTTATGTTTTCGCGCACAACGTCCCAAGCCGAAATCATCACCGCAACGCGGCGCAAAGGGTAGACTGCCGGATCGTGCGTGAAGAATTGCAAGAATTCGACCAACTTCACTTGTGTGGGAGCATCGTCTGCATTCCAGTTTCTATTCCAACTCGATAAAGGGCTGTCATCGTCGTCATCCAGTTCATCCGGAATTAAAATTTCGTTGATGCGCGTTGGCTCGATCACTTTGTCCGGATGGATGAACAAAAGCGCCCCACTAGCTTTTCGCGCCAATTGGTCGTAGCGTTCTCGCCAAACACGATCTTTCCAAAGGGCTTTGAATGACTCGCCCGACAGGTCAGGGAAGATTAATTCCGCCGCAAAATGGTCATTAGCATCTGCGAGACGCATAGAAAGTTGCACCTGCTCCGCCCTCTGTTGTGTTCGGCCTATCGGCTCACAACTTACCCAATGATCACGAATGTCATTGAGATACCCATGATCGCCATGCAATTCCTTGAGATGTAATGCGCCCTCTATCTCCCGCGAAACAACTACGTGCCACAAAGCTGCCAGAAAGGTGGTCTTGCCCGTCTCAGGTAAACCAATGATGAAATGATGAGTTATTTGATCGCTCATCGCCTACCTCCTGGAGCCAGTTGCAGCAAAGCGCGTTCCAGAAATAGATCGAACTCCCGTCCTGTCGTCATACTGGGTGTCGTCGTCATTTTGGGTTTAGTTGAAAACTGGCTGCTTTCCTCCACCCAACTCGGGAAGAGCAGATCGACTGCTGTAGCTTTCTTCATCGTTACAGGTCGCGGCGGGCGGGCGGCAATCCGATGAAACCGCAATCGGCTTAGCCGCTGTGCGAAATGTTGGGTAAAACTATGGGTCAAATTTTGAAGGAATTGCTCAAGCCTGGTTTGATCGTCGTGTGCCTCCAGCACATCATTCTTATTGAAGAGGATATCAACTAGTGACCAGTCACCTAGCATCTGTGCATCCAACAAGCTCAGCAGCAACATTCGCCCATTCTCCATCACTTTATGCCGCTTGCTAGGGTCAATCAGATGCTCTCCGTCCAACAACAACAGAAAGTAATCGGCGCGTCTGACGACCCGTAATCGTCTGGCATCCTCAATTGAGTTGCGAGCCGCTTTAAAATCCTCGCCTGAAATGTCACACAACAATAGGTGCTGCGGCATACTATCTGAAGCGGATTGCCTCTTCACTTGCAGATGTAGAATTTTCATCTCCCGTGTGCGATCAGTTTCAGGAAAACTGCGCCCAGATGCGATTCTTGATGGATGACTGCGACGCTCAAATCCTGGCAAGGTCTGCGATCCGGCGAAAATGTACCCTGCCAGAGGCCCGCGTTGAAAACTGTCATAGATCGAAGTAATTAAGGTCGTTTTGCCGCTCTCCGGCTCTCCGGCGAGCACAATCAAATGTGTGAGTTGGCTACCCATGATACGGCGGCAGCTCGCCTCGGTCAGATCATCACCATAAGGAATCGGCATTTGCGCTTCTGCTACATCTTCCTCATCTTCTGCGACGGAATCGCGCTCTGTCGCCTTTTCGCTAATATTCACTGGAGACGCTTTTATATGTGGGCATTGATCTACGGGATTGAACCCTTCGAGGCACTTTCCTTCGCTCTGCAACGGGCAGTTCTCCTGCTCGCAGAATCTGAAAATCGTTTCTGCCATTGCTTTTTCTCACTCCACTTTGCATTAGCTTTTTACTTCTGCGACCAATTGTGCTTCAAGATAAACCTGCATCGCCAAGTCAAGCGGTGAAAATTTTCGCGCTGCCTTGATAGGCGCGGCAGCGTCGAACAAGCCGGCCCAAGGTTTTTTTTCGGTAACCTCCAAAGATTTCTTCGCAGCAAGGTGAACAGGACAGAGATCAATCACGGTACCCGCCGTCAAACTCCCCATCCAACGCTCACGGTAATCGCGCGGCATGGCATTTATCACGTCGCGAAGCACGACCATCTCGGTAGGCTTCTCTGCATTCATGTACATCGCAGTCTTTTGAAGCATACGATGCAGAAAACCTTGAGCAGAGCGCGGTCCCGGTCTGAGGTTGATCAGATCGGCGAGTTCCTTGCCCATTACAATAGCCGCAACGCCGGTATCGAGCTCTGAGATAGGGCAGTTAAAATCACGGCTGTGCTCGCCTAGCAACCACCAAAGAATATTTGTTTCTTCACGCTGTAAACGGAGCTCATATTCCAGTCGCTCTATCTGCTTGCTTTGTAAATTGAAGGCCATCTTCAATAAGTTGATGACAGATTCAAAGCTTTTTTGATGAGGGCTGTTTTGCCAACCCACACTTTCAATGAAAGTTTTTACTGCCTGATCTATCCCTTTGATCGACTTGCCATTGAATTCGGATTCGTCAGTGAGCCTGATCTCACGTGCTCGTGAAGCCAGGTAAGATTGAGCTGCTCCTCCCATATCAGATTGATGGGGCAACTTTGCCACAACAAATCCTCGGCAGGTTGCAGCAACGACAGCCAACCCGATTTGATCACCAAGTAGTGAGCCGCCATCAGACAAAAGCTGAATTAACACTGCGCCAGACAAAATTGATAGTTCAAGTTGATTGTTTCTAGCGCTAAAGGTCGGGTCTATTTCTTGGGCTCGCTTTGTCAAATCTTCTTGATAACTTTGTTTTTTTTGGGGCAAGTCGTCAGCTATTCGTAGCAATTCTAGGGCCTCGATCAATCCTAGCTTTTTGCCTAAAGCCTCAACGATTTGCCAGCGCCATTTCAACTCTTCCGGTTCCAGTTTGATCGCGGCGGCGCGATACCAATCTGAGAATGAAATATGCATGCTTTTCCGTTCCTCCTATTCGCCAGAAAATGGGTTCTCCGCAATGGGCCGAGTTGGATGCTCATTCTCTACGCTCTCCCAAAACTGCGCCAGTGTCTTTCGCTCCTGCGCGCGCTTGAAATACCGCTCGAACAGTTGCGCATCCGGCACGTCCTGATCTTCATCACGCACTAGTTCAAGGTCCTGAGCGACTCGCAGTCGCACGTTATACGGTAGCGTATAGAAGCGGTATGCTAACCTCCGGCGCGGGTTCATCGTTGGCTCCTCTTTCCTGCTTAAAGTTAGCGGTGGTTCAACTGATTGATTGGGATCACCAGCCCGTCTCACCCCGGCAGAGAGTTCTGATTTCATCTCGAAGCCTTCCATCGTCTTCCCGTGCGGCAATGACAGTGAGTAAAGCTCGAATATGCATTCCTTCACATACCCCCCATTATTCTGATCCTCGCCAACAAACTTCCAGTGTTGCTCGCTCCAAATGCGCGGCTGAATACGAACGACCAACCTAGGGACACCGCCATCGTGGACGACTGAAATGGCAATGAAGTTGTAACAGGGCTTCCAGTCCGATTCTCGGGTATCAGGGTTTGCCGCGCCTGCGGTAATGCGAACACGCCTTTCCGCCAACTCAACGCGTTGGCGATGCTTGTGCCCAAACAATTGAATATGAACGCGATTATCGAGGGCATCGTTGATCCCATCCTGATCACGGCACCAATCAGGTGGGTGATGGCAGAGCGTCAGATAAACAACTCCATCTTCTGTTCGGCAGATGATTTGTTTTTTTGTCAGGATCAATTTGGTGGCGTTGCTCTCGTCATTGTCAAGCCAGTCAGAGACTAAAACTGAATTCAGCCCGCGCAACCGTAGTGTCCAACCATCGTTGAGCGGGAGGTTGTCTTCCCAGTACAGATCACCCGGCGCAAGCTGACATTCGAAGCGCTTGGCAAAGTCGTTGTAGTTTTTGAGCGGCATTAAAAAAGCATCGCGTGCTGCGTTGTCCTGTAGGTATCGCTCTAGCTCGGCTTCAAGCCGGTTCAAAGGGGCTTTGCGCAATCGATCGTGGCAATCTTGAATCGAGGCGCTGCTATTGATGGCTTGACGATCAATATCGTGATTACCGGGAACCACCCAAATTTGCGCTGGATTACATTCCACTGCGACGCACAATTGCGCCAACCAGTTTTCGGCAATTTCATACTCCTCTGCGCTGCCGGAAAAAGCGATATCGCCAGTGACGAGAACTCCTGTAATTTCGCCGAAGGCGCGGCTCTCTTGCTTGGCATCACGCACCAATTCATTGCGGACGTCATCATCCACATCTGTGATGCGCCCTTCAATCATTTTCTTAAAATGGATGTCAGAGAGATGAATGAATACTGTTTCTGCCTGTCCCACACTCTACTCCTTTGGTTCAAATGGCAAGCGATTATCCGAGCGTACCGACCTGTCATCCATCACCACGCTTCAGGTGAAAGCACATCACCATATCGACTGTGGCTTGGCTGATAGCGTTAGCTTCTAGCAAAAGCCTTTTTGCGTCAATAGACGTTCTACTTCTGCGGTTCGGCAGTGCCGAAAAGTTCTCAAAACTCAGCCTTCAGGATAACTAAGCCAGATTTACAACATTTTCGGGAACTTTCACATTCAGAGAATTTATCTAAACGACCTGGAAAAATTCATCCTCTTCCTGGGGAGATACGAGGTCGGGGGCTAGGCCGTCAGCGCGCAAGCGCCATTGGGTTTCAAGGATCCGAATCCGATCCAAAATGTGCAGGTCGTCGATGGCCAGGATGCCGCAGGCAATAATTTTCAAATGGCGGCCGCCTCGGTCCTCGGACTGGTGACTGACAAGAACGGCAATGGAGTTCAAGGAAAAACTGTGAAGGCGGTCAACGCCCAAGGCGTTGAGGCGCAGGCGCAGACAGGCGGAGATGGACGCTATATGTTTGATGGGCTGGCAGCGGGCAAATACACCATCAGAGTTGAAGACCCAAAATTCCTGTCGGCTTACAACGTTGAGGTGGTCGATGGCGTTCCGACTCTGGGGATAGACTTCTCCGAAGACGTGGTCAAAGACTTCCTTGACCGCCTTGACGACGCCAGATTCTCCATCGAGTCTTTGATCAGCAAGGATGAAGCCAACCAGGCCGTCAGCCTCTTCTCTGTGGTCAACCTCATGCTCGCCGGCCTCAGTCGCCGCAGGGTCGGCAATGAAGAGAAGATGGATATGCTGGGCGTGCTGAACCTTTACTACGGGTTGCAGGAAGATTCGCTTCGAAACACGGTGACCGTCGCCAATCCGACAGACTTGTGGCTCAAGCTGGAGGGCGAGCTTAAGGGTCTGGCCAAAGACCTCGATCAACTCCAATCCGACGCTGATTTCCTGAACCGCGAGGCAAAACGCCAGTTCAATCTCGGTCTCAGCAACAACGTGCTCGGCAATGTCCAGTTTCCCGCGCTCTTCAGGCGCTACGTCGAGATCGGCAGCAACCCGCTCCTGGCCTTCGACATTAAGGCCGCAGATCAGAGCCAGGTCTTCGATAAGACGAAGATCGCCCAGGCCGACGAACTGCTCAAATCGCTGAAGGACCTGATCTTGCAAATCACGCGTTCGCTGAGCAAATACGGGACCTCGGCCACTAGGCGCGTGAACGAAGACTGGGCGAAGTTCGAGGCCCGAGCCTTGGAGGTCTTGCAGACTGTAGCTCGCGAGCGCGTGACCCCGGACCGCAGTGAACAAAACACATGGGTGATATTGGCCAACCTGACCGACAGGAATTTCGATGTCGAGGTGGCGCCATATGTCGCGCTGGCGCGGCACGGCGGGAAACTGCTAAATTACGCCATGGAAATTTACCGGGAGACGAAAGACCGGTTGGACGAGTTCGGCGCCCAATATCTTCGGAACCTGTTTCAGAGAGGGAACAATAAACGCGACTTCTGGACAGAAAAGATTAGAGCGGAGGCGACCGCCATTAATAGGTACCCCTTATCCGATTGGACGGGGAGGCGACGGGTTGCTGTCGTCAAAGAACCGAGAACCTACCGGTCGATTGTGAGCGATGTCGCTCCGCAGTCTTAATTCAGAACCGGAATCCCCCACTAGAACGCGTCCTCGCGTTTAGTGGGGGAGGATGTCAAAGTCTCTCAGTCGCGAGAAAACAAATACCTGTCAATCACAGCGCTCTTCGAGGTATGAGAATGCCCCTGATCGACCCTCTCCCCAAGCCGCTAGAAGAAAAGCTGGCGCCAGTCATCGAGTCAAAGGATGTGGCCGCGGCGGTCTTTACGGATCTCAATCCGTCCGGTCGCTTCGGCGAAGAATGGCTTGTCCTTACGCCAACGCGCCTGAGCGTATACGCTTCAGACGGCAATGGGTTCGCGCCGCGCGTAGAGTTGAATCTGGAAGAGATCAAGACGGCCAGCGCCGATGCGCTCGTCGGTGGCGGCGCGCTGCTCGCCACCATCGACGGCAAGAGCGTCGAAGTGCTCCGTTATTCCAACACGCAACAGCGCAAGTTCGGTCGCATCGCCAAGTACATCAATGACGTCAAGCGATACAAAGTGGATCTGGAGAAGGCCCGGCGCGGCGAGAAGGACGCCGACGGCAAGCTGATTGAGGCGCCCAAGGAACATCCACGCCTGGAACCGGACAAGGACGACCAAAAGCGATGCCCAACCTGTAAGCTGTTGCTTCCGGAGGGCTCCAAGGTTTGCCCGGCCTGCATGAGCAAAGGCAAGGCCATCCGCCGCATGCTGGCCTATCTCAAGCCCCATAAGCGTCAGATCCAGATGATTTGGGCCATGATGTTGGTGGGACTCTGTTTCAGCCTCGTTCCGGCGTACCTGACCCGGCCGCTTACCGACCAGGTCTTGAATCCGGTCGAAGCGCCGCTTCCGATAAATGAGCGGCTGCGCCTGCTTGGCTGGCTGGTGATAATCCTGGTTGGAGTGCAGTTATTCGGCCAGGCGCTGGGCGTCTGGCGAGGACGGATGGCCGTGCGTTTGGGCCAGCAGCTCTCGAATGCGCTCCGCAACGACGTCTTCCGCCACTTGCAAAGCCTGTCGCTCAGGTATTTCGACAAGCGCCAGCCGGGCGCGTTGATCTCGCGTGTGACTAACGACACGCAATCGCTGCAGGGTGTGCTAGTCGAGAGCATCCAGAATTTTTTCTCAAACATATTCCTCTTCGTCGGTATCGGCGTCGTACTGCTCTGGATGAACTGGAAGCTCACGCTTCTGGTCTTTATTCCCGCGCCGATTGTCCTCCTGCTCTCGAAATTCTTTTGGGACCGCATGATGAATGTTTGGCGGCGAACCTGGCATCTGCACAGCCGCCTTACGGCGACCGTCAGCGATAGCCTTGCCGGCGTCCGCGTCGTCCGCGCCTTCGCTAAAGAGGACCGGGAAGTCGAGCGATTCGACCAGCACAGCACAGAGCTTTACAACGCCTCGGTCGCCGCCGAACACCTGTGGGTTACGTTCTTCCCGATGCTCTTCTTCATTATGAGCATCGGAAATCTGATCATCTGGTACATAGGAGGGTATCAGGTCATTCAAGAGTCCATGCCGGGCGCGCAACTATTACCCGACCGGAAAGTCTTCACGCTAGGTCAGTTCTTCACCTTCCTCGGCTACCTGGGCCAGTTTTACGGCCCGCTCCAATTCATGAGCCGCGTCGCGGACTTCCTCTCGCGCTCGCTGGCCTCGGCGGAGCGAGTCTTCGAGGTGCTCGATACCGAATCCGACGTGCAGGACGCCGAAAATCCGACGCCCTTGCCTCGCATCGAAGGACGCGTGGAATTCAAGAACGTAACCTTCGGCTACGAACCCCACAAACCGGTGCTGAAGGATGTCAGCTTCGCCGTCGCGCCGGGTGAGATGATCGGCCTCGTAGGCCAGAGCGGCGCGGGCAAGAGCACTACGATCAACCTGATCTGCCGCTTCTACGAGGCGCAGGAGGGCGAGGTCACCGTAGACGGCGTGAACATCAAGCAGGTCGCGCAGAATGACCTGCGCTCGCAGATCGGCGTGGTGCTCCAGGAACCGTTTCTCTTTAGCGGCTCGATTTACGAAAACATCGCCTTCGCCCGGCCCAACGCCACTCGCGAGGACGTCATGGCCGCAGCCAAGGCCGCCAACGCGCACGACTTCATCATCCAGAAGCCCGACGGCTACGACACGCAAGTCGGCGAACGCGGCCAGACGCTCAGCGGCGGCGAGCGCCAGCGCGTCAGCATCGCGCGCGCAATTTTGCACAACCCGCGCATCCTGATTCTCGATGAGGCCACCTCCTCCGTTGATACCGACACCGAAAAACAGATTCAGGACGCCATCGCGCGATTGATCAAAGGCCGCACCACTTTTGCCATCGCGCACCGTTTGAGCACGCTGCGCAACGCCACGCGGCTTGTCGTACTCAAGGATGGCAAGGTCGTCGAAGTCGGCGCCCACGAGGAATTGCTCGAAAAGAAAGGCGAATTCTACCGACTCGTCCAGATGCAGCAGGAGATGAACAAGATCATCGAGGTCAAATGAACACGTCCGCCACCGAAGAGAAACATCCAGAAGACCCGGTCACTCTAGTCGAGGCCTCGCAATTGGTCTTCCTCGACGCGAAAAAGCTGCGCTTCTTCATGCGCGGGGCCACGCTGCGGCTGACAGTCGAAGAGGATCGCTCCTATCTAAAGGTGAGCGTCCTGCGCGCATTCCCGCTCTCCGAGCCTAACCGATTCCTGAGTGTCCGCGACAGCGCGAACAAGGAAATAGGCCTGATCGCCAACCCGGCGGACCTCGGCGCCGAGAACCGGAAACTCGTTGAGGAGGAGTTGGAGCGGCGCTACCTCGTGCCTGCGGTCACACGCATCATCGCCGCGAAAGAACGCTTCGGGACAGTGGATTGGACGATTGAAACAGACCGGGGAATATGCCGATTCACGACGCGGAACCTGCGCGAGAACGTCCAACGGCCTGCGCCGGGCCGCATCATTCTCAACGACGTCGACGGCAATCGCTACGACATCCGCAACGTCGGCGACCTGAGCCGTGAGAGCCAGGAATTGCTCTTCCGGCACATGTAGAGCCCAGCAACGATTCGCCCGAAATCCGCCATGCATCCTTAAACAGCCTTCAATTCAACAACTTCTCTCATACCATCACGGCCCTGACGTAAACGATCTTCGATCGGTAATTGATTTTGGCGACCAGGCGATATTTGTTGCCCCCGATGTTAAATATCCTGCAAGAGCCGACCGGATCGGCGTGCGGAAAATCCGCCCTGGTTTTTCATCAGATCATAATTAGTCCCCGTCGAATGCCGATCGTAACCGCTTCCGTCCGGCCTGACGCGCCCAGTTTGGCGATCACCGAGCTGACGTGGAATTTTACTGTATGCTCCGAGATGCCGAGTCTGTATGCGATGGTCTTATTCCCCAGGCCTTCGGCGAGCATTCCTAAAACTTCAACCTCTCGTTCTGTCAAAGCGTCCACCTTCGAAGTTGAAACAACCGACTCCGTTGATTCTCTCGTCGGAGTGAAATTCGGCAGTGAATCAATCGAATCCGGATGCAATACGAACAATCCGGCCGCCACCGCCTCAACCGCCGCGATGATTTGGTCGCCCGTTGACGTGCGCGGCAGCGCCGCCCTCACCCCGGCGCGGACGGCATCGTTCGTCAGTAAGTTATGGTATTCGTCAGTCAGGAGCACAATAGGCGTCGCAGACGATTCCTCTCCCTCGGAGGCGCCCGCGAACAGACGCTCCAGCTCTTCTTGAACGCGCCCTTCAAATTCAGCAATTACGACATCGGGCCGAAGTTCATTTATCTGTGCGGCAAGAGTCCCGGAAGCGTCTTCATCAGCAAGAGAGAGCCTGGATGAATCTCTAACGACGATCAGCGCTGGGCTAGTCGCAAGAAGCGACTCCAACCCGGCGCGAACGACGGCCGACGAAGCGGCGGCGACGAATACCCGCTTCACTCCGCCTCCACTTCGGGCTTGTTTGTTTGAAATGTAACCGGCCAATGAATCTTCTTCCCACCGCGAATGAGAGAAAGTTCCAGTTTCTCCAGATTACTGGCAGCCGCATCCTCAAGCGCAGTCGCAAGATCATCCGAGTTGGTGAAGAGACGCTCGCGCGTCCCAACAATTGCGTCCCCAATCATTAAACCGGACTTTTCCGCCGCGCTCCCGCTTTGTACCTCGAAGACCAGCAACCCGAGCATGTCCGAACCGTCCCGAGTCACGGGTAAAGCGCGGATTTTGATTCCAAGGTGCGGTCTTGTGTTGCGCGCAAGAAAACGCCTCACGGCGTTGCTCGGAACAGCGAACGCGAGATTATTGGCGATCATGCTGTTGATCCCGACAACGCGACCTTCCGCGTCTGCGAGCATTCCACCGGAATTGCCCGGCGCAAGTCGTATGTCCGCCCCGACCCACTGTTTCACGCTCGCATGGACAATCCCGACGGCAAGCGCTCCAACGAGACCGAGCGGATTGCCCACGGCAAATACCAATTCTCCTACCCGCAAAGCGTCGGAATCGCCGATTGTCGCCACGGGAAGACCGCCTATCTCAATCGTGAGCGCGGCGAGATCACGCCGAGCGTCCAAACTGGTGACGCGACCTTCTGAAGACTGCCCGTCGCGGAGCGTCACACGCGCTCGCCGATCTTTGACGACGTGCGCGTTGGTGATGATAACGCTCTTGTCCGAGCCGGTCTCCCAGATGACGCCTGAACCGCCTCTGCCGCCGCGCCAGTCGCCAATCAGCGCACTCGATCGGCGCAGGCGTTCGGAGATTTCGACGATTCCGGACGCAGGGGCGCCTTGCGCTTGCGCGCCTGCGACTTCCGTCATATTGAGCGCCATATTACTCTCCTCGCCTTTTTTGGGCGGACCTTTCGCCGATTGTGACCGCCAGGTTCGTGCGCTCGCCGCCGCGGATGACCGACGCATCGATCGTCTGGCCGACGCTCTCAGGGGCGAGTGTCACTTGCACATCGTCTATGTCCATGATCGCAGCGGCGCCCAGCGCCACCAACACGTCGCCGACCAGAAATCCGGCCTTGTCCGCCGGGCTGCCGGGCTCAACGCTCAGTACAATTACTCCGCCATCATTGGCCAAATTAAGCTTACTTTTTATGGCGTCAGGCAAACGCACGGGCTGCATCCCGACGCCGATGTACGGGCGCGGGATGCGTCCGCCCTTCAAGAGAGCGTCCACGACACGATTGACCGTCACGGCGGGAATCGTCAGCGCCGAGCCACGCCCCAGACCCGACGTGTTGATTCCCAGGACACGCCCACCTGCGGCGACCAGCGGGCTGCCGGAAAAACCCAAATAGATGTTCAAATCCAAGCGCACGAAACGGTCAATTATACCGCCTTGCCAGGCGCGCCATGCCCCGCCGACGGCGCTGATGCAGCCGAAACTGGCGCTCACGCCCTCTCCACCGGTTCGCCCAACGGCGAGAATGAGACGCCCGACCTTGAGTTCATCCGCTTGATCGACAATGTCGACCGCGCCAGACACCTCATCGACCTTGAGCGCCGCAAGATCAGTGCCCGCGTCACGCCCAATGAGCGTCGCGGGCGCTTCACGCCCGTCGTGCAACAGGACCGTGATCTCTTCTTCGCGCTCGATTGTGTGATGGGTAGCGACAACCACCCCCGGACGCCAGAGAACGCCGCTCGTCGCGACGCGAGGACGCGCATTCACGGCGACCACTGAAGGACTGACGCGCTCAACCGCAGCCGCCAGGTCGCGCGAAAGTGTGATCAACTGACTCGTCTTTTCAGATGTTTGATTTTCCACCTCAATTCCTCCGGAACAAAATGTATATCAAGTGACTTGTTTTCCATTCACACAGGAAATATGCCGCAGTCTTGAGGTGGCGGACATCAGCCAGATGGGTAGGTGCGAGCCTGGAATTATGGGCAGTATCGCGGGGGAGATCGGCGTTTTCTTGGACTGGGTCGCGAACTGGGGCTCTGTTGCAAAAAATATTTTGACCGCATTCTATAGTGGGAATGAACGAGCACTTGCCACAATATCTTGTGTAGCCAGTGAATTTTTGCAACAGAGCCTTAAGGTCAATATACTAGAGGCATCATGAGAAGCCGGGCCTTTCAAGCGTCACTACGTGACGCGAAACCCTTTGGCCGGCTTACCCAGCACTAAAGTACTGGGCTAAAGTCAGCCGCCGCTCACGCGGCGAAGAATGGTGTTTCTCCAAAAAGCAAAAGTGTCCCGACATCAGGCGGGATCCCCAAAACATTGGTTGCGCCGGGCGGAACGGAGATTGAATCTTTCGGCCATGAAGTGACGATTCAGACTTTGGGTGTCACTATGACCAGTGTGGGTTACTTCGCAAAATACCCGGGGATTAACAGGAACTTTCTCGGTCGAGTCGGGTGGCTACGGAATCTTCGGTTTTGTGTGGTGGACTACGATAGTGAGGTTCTCATCTCGGAATACAATTCCTGAGCCCCTCAATTGTCCTTCCTTTGTGGTTGGACCGTCAAAGGCTCGTGCGCAAGTAAAAGTGGATATGATAAATATTACGGAAGAACCCGATGGCCAGTATGACCCTGAGCCTCGGTGGCCGGCCGCCATCGCGGCTCTGGCCGTGGGAGGCTTATACACGTCGCTGCCAACCGCTCTCACCTTTGGCCCGCGCTGGCTCTTTCCTGGCATTGTTTTGGGGCTACTTATTCCGACAGTCGTCTCTCACCGTGTCGGCAAGCATCGACTGAATGCCGTCTTGGGATTTTCTGTAACTACAGTTCTTACCGTCGGACTGATTCTCTCTCTGACCCTGTTGATTACCGTGTTGCTGGAGCATAAAGAGACGCCGAGTTCGCTGTTAGTCTCGGCGGCTTCGATGTGGATAACCAACATTTTAGTTTTCTCGCTATGGTACTGGCGGTTAGATGCTGGTGGGCCGCACAGACGGGATACACGCGCGGGACATCCTGACGGGGCCATCCTCTTTCCACAGATGACGATGAGCGAAGAAGCGCTGGTTGAGGCGAAGCAAAAGAACTGGTCGCCGAATTTCGTTGACTATTTATTTTTCGCCTTTAACACAAGCACGGCTTTTTCGCCGACCGACGCGCCGGTGCTGACCAGATGGGTGAAAGTTCTGATGATGCTGCAATCGCTGCTTTCTCTGTTGATCATCGCGCTATTGGCCGCGCGCGCCGTCAATATCTTGTGAACACTGAAAGGGCCGACGCGCGCTCATGGGCGTGTTATCAACTTTAAGCGAGTCAACGCGCCTTTGGTCTCGGAAAAGCGATTCAGAATAGCCGCTCAATACAGGGACAAGCTCCACCTAGAACGCGCTAGCGTTTAGGTGGAGTGGTTGACCATGGATCTCCTGAAAATTGTGATGGCGCATCGTCAGTTCGCGGAATCCCTTCAAGTCGGCTGACAATCGCCAGGGGAGTTTGTCGCCGGCGCTGATCCCGCGCTTCCTGTCCATTGCCGCAATGAGAGAGACGATCACCGTGGCGGCTCCATTCGAATTATCCCCGCTCCTGCTTCCAATACATCCTCGGTCAGCTTGCGAAAGTGATAGCCCATAGCGGCCAACCTGACTGCTTCCGCAAACTTCTCGCGGTGCTGAGCAAAGGCGTGGCGTAAGTAACTCCAGAAATCGCCGCGCGCATGATCGCGCACGCCGAGCGCCAGCACGACTCGGGAAAGAGCCACCAAATCGCTGACAAACCCGCTGCGACTTGGCTCCGGCTCCCAGCCGACCACGCGCTCCAGGCAATCGAGCGCGCGCTGATAGTATTCGCCCGGGCTATAGATGGCGCGCATGATCGCTTTGTAGCCTTCTATCAGACGGGTGGCGTCCATCTTGGGGATGAAGTTCAGCGTTCCATCGGTGTTGTCCCCCGTACTCTCAATGAGGAGTCGCCCTTCGCGCTCGAGCCGCCGCCAGAGCTGTGTGTCGGGAAGCGCCGACAACAAGCCCACCATGGCGAGCGGGATCGCGCTCGCGCGGATAAATTCGATCTGCCGCTCGAAGACATCCTCGGGATCGTTGTCGAAGCCTACGATGAAACCGGCCATCACCTCCAGGCCGTAGCTCTGAATCTTCTTGACGGAATCGAGCAGGTCGCGGCGCGTATTCTGCCCCTTCTGGGCTTCCTTGAGACTGGCCTCGATCGGGGTCTCGATGCCGAGAAAGACGCGGCGGAAGCGCGCGCGACGCATCCCGTCGAGCAATTCCTCGTCCTCGGCGAGGTTCACGCTGGCTTCCGTGGTAAAAGAGAATGGATGTCCGTGGCGCTCCGACCAATCGGCCAATTCAGGCAACAGTTTTTTGACGTTGCGCTTGTTACCGATGAAGTTGTCGTCAACAATGAAAACCATCCCGCGCCAGCCCAGGCTGAAGAGCGCGTCCAATTCAGCTAGCATCTGCTCATTACTCTTCGTGCGAGGGACGCGTCCATAGATTTCGATGATGTCGCAGAACTCGCACTGGAAGGGGCAGCCACGTGAGTATTGCATAGACATCGCGCTGTATCGTTTGAAGTCGGCGAGTTGGAAGTCGGGAATGGGCGATGCGGAGAGCGCCGGTCGCTCGGCCGCCTGGTAGACGCGCCTGGGCTCGCCGCGTTCGATGTCGCGTGCGAACTCCGGCAAGGTCGTCTCGGCCTCGCCGAGGAAGATGTAATCGGCCTCGGGCAATAGCCCCGCGCTGGTCGTCACATATGGCCCCCCGATGGCCACTCGCTTCCCAGCCGCTTTGCATAGTTCGACGACGCGCCGCAGCGAACGCTTCTGCACGAGCATAGCGCTACAAAAAACCATATCCGCCCACTCGATGTCGGATGGCCTGAGCCGCTGGATGTTCATATCCACCAGCCGCCGCTCCCACGCGCCGGGCAGTAAGGCGGAGACGGTTAAAAGGCCGAGCGGCGGGAAGGCTGATCGCTTGCCCTCGAACGAGAGCGCATGGCGAAAGCTCCAATAGGTCTCTGGAAACTCCGGATAGACGAGTAGTATCTTCATAGCAATGCTCCTCCTTGTTCACAAATTCATTTGACAATGCGCCGCTTAACCCCGGCGCTATAAGCGCTGAAGGAAAAACTTCGAGGTGTAATCGTCTTTCATTTCCCATTTTCCATAGTGTATTTGTTATTTGCCATTGCGCGTCCCGTGCGGTTCCGACAATGACGAATGACAAACGTAAAATGTCATATGGAAATATGCACAGTCCTCAAATAACTGAGGATATTTTGGCCGGCTGATGGATCGCTATTTTCCCACGAAATGTCGTGGCTGATTTCCAACCGAGGGAGTAATCCGCGCTTGTAAGCGAGCCGCCGCAAGCGCGGGCAAAAATACTACATTGTCTCCGCGAAAGAAAGATTAATTCCGCGAATGTGCGAATCAGGCTTTGAACATGGCATTGATCTCAACAAACGGGACGGCGTCTTCCGCGAAAGTAAAAGAACCTTCCCGGCGAATCTCCACTGTCAATATCAATCCCGTAAATCCTACCTGTCCATAGCAAAAATTCCATCTCTCTTTATTTTTATACACTTACAGACATTCAGTGTTAACAGTTAACTTGCCGTTACTAACGATCCGAAAAACCACGGATTTAACGGATCAAAAACGGATTTTCACGGATTGATCCGTCCTGATCTGTCTTAATCCGTTAAATCCGTGGTTTCTTCTTCTTTTTCTAAACCGCAAGATGTTGGGGTGTCTCACGGCAATTCCCAACGACCCAATTTTTGGTTGGGAGAAAGACAAGCGAAGTTGTTGAAAACGCAGATGAATCGAGTATTGGCGAAGGACAGGAGCAGTGCTTGCCGCGTAAAGAGAAGTTGAAATAGGCTCAGTCCGCCTTCTCTCGAAAAATTGCACCAGAACAGTTGATCCGAGCAGAGCCGGAACTTTTCTGAAAAACTCCGCCTTCGCTCTTTGTCGTGACGTTCTCCACGCGTGGGCTAAGCTGTTAAAATCATCCCGATGCTCAGGCTGATTCTACAACGCTCAATTGCATTGATTCCATTATTGTTGGCGGTGGCATTAGGGTCATTTTTATTGGTTCGCCTCGCGCCGGGTGACTTCCTCGCGGAGATGAGTCTCAATCCGCAGGTTTCGCAAGAAACGCTGATCCGATTGCGAGAACAGTACGCGCTCGACCAACCCTGATATGAACAATTCGGGATGTGGTTGGCTGGAATTGTTCGCGGAGATTTCGGCTATTCGTTTGCTTATAATTGCCCGGCCAGTGGCCTGATTTACGAACGGCTTCCGAACACGGCTCTGCTGGCGCTCGCCGGTTTAGGGCTGACACTGTTTGCCGCTTTGCCGCTTGGACTGATTGCCGCGAAGAGGAGCGGCGGAGTGATTGATCGCATTCTGGTTTCTCTTTCCGCGCTCAGCCTGTCAACGCCGTCTTTTCTGCTGGCATTATTGGCGATCGTCTTTGCAGCGCACACCGGCTGGTTTCCGATTGGCGGCGTCCATTCGCTGGATTCTGAAAAGCTTTCAACGACCGGACGATTGGCGGACTTCACTCATCATTTGATCTTGCCGGCGTCGGCGCTGGCGTTTCGTCAATTTCCGGGTTTCTTCCGTCAGTTACGCGCCAGCCTTTTGGAAACACTTGCTCAGGACTACATCCTGGCCGCGCGCGCTAAAGGGCTGCCGGAGCGAACGGTCTTCCTCAAACACGCCTTCAGGAACGCGATCAACCCATTGATTTCGATGCTCGGCAATTCTATCGGCTCGCTGTTGTCGGGGGCTTTCATCGTTGAAGCAATCATGTCTTGGCCGGGGTTGGGCGATCTGACAGTAAGTTCGTTACTGAGCCGCGATCTATACGTGCTCGTCGCATGTCTGATCTTTGCGGCGGCTTTGCTGGCGCTGGGGAACCTGCTGGCCGACGTGTTGCTGGCGCTGACCGACCCGCGCATCCGTCAAACTAGACAACTTTGAACGACCAATTAATCAGAAAGAAAACCGCCAATCGAACGCTGCGCTGGGGGGCTTTCTTGCTCGGCCTGTTGATGTTGTGCGCGGCGTTGGCTGATTTTCTGTCGCCCTACGATCCGGCGGAACAACACCGCGAGCTTTATTTTGCCCCTCCAGCCAGAATCCGCTTCCCCAACGCCGAAACATCCTGGCGGCCGTTCGTGTACGCGCTACGGCTGGAAGACCTCGAACGAATACGGTACGTGGAAGACAACGCGCAAAGGTATCCGCTGCGCTTCTTCGTGCGCGGCGCGCCCTACCGGTTGTTCGGCTTCATTCCCAGCCACACACATCTTTTTGGCGTAAGTGAACCGGCGCGCATTTTCGTTTTGGGCAGTGACGGGCTGGGACGCGACGTCTTCTCGCGGATCGTTCACGGGGCGCGATTGTCGCTGACCATTGCGGGAGTGGCGTTATTGATCTCGATCCCACTGGCCCTGCTGGTCGGAAGCCTGTCCGGGTTTTATGGCGGCTGGGTTGATTTTGCGTGTATGCGCGTGATGGAGTTGTTCCTGGCGCTGCCCGCCATTTACCTGATCATTGCGTTGCGCAGCGCGCTGCCGCTCGGGCTTGCGCCTGAGAAAATTGTTCTGGCGATGGTGACGGTGATCGCCTCATTCGGGTGGGCCGGCCTTGCGCGCGTCGTGCGGGGCGCGGCGCTCAGCTTGCGCGAACGCGAATTCGCGCTGGCCGCTGTCGCGCTCGGCGCTTCGGACGCAAGAGTTATCTTCCGGCATCTTTTGCCCAATTTGTCCGGACTGATTCTGACGCAGGCGGCGCTGGCTGCGCCTGGCTACATTCTGGCGGAAGTCACGCTATGCTGGCGATCTGCGAGCATCTGGTCGAGGCCGACGTTGATCTTTCGATCTTGCTCGTCACAGGCTCGCCGGTCATTCACAACCTGCGGCTCCCGGCGCGGCTGGATTACATCAAGCTGCCGTGCCTGACCCGCAGCGATTATGAAAATTACGATGTGAAATATCTGGGCACGGAGATCGGCGAAACCATCCGACTGCGATCCGACCTGATCCTTTCCGCAGTCGCCAACTTCAAACCCGACCTTTTCCTGATAGATAAGAAACCTTACGGCGTGAAGAACGAATTGATGATGGCGCTCAATTACGCGCGGCTTCATCTGCCCGAATCACGCCGGATGCTCGTGCTGCGCGACATTCTCGACAGCCCGCAGCGCACCATTCGGGCATGGCGCAAGAATGGTTATGACGACGCCATCGGATTATTTTACGACCGCGTATTTGTGCTGGGCTCGCCGGAAATTTTCGACCCGCGCCGGGAATACGATCTGCCGAACAGCGTAGTGGAGAAGCTGAGCTTTTGCGGATACCTGCGACGGAAGCCGGCCGGCAAGCCGCGCCGCCTGACGCGCGAAGAATGGCGCGTGGCCGAAGACGAAATACTGGTGTTGGTTACGCCCGGCGGCGGACAGGACGGGTTCGAAATTCTCTCTACTTATTTGGACAGTCTGGAAGGGGCGCCACTTTCTCAACCCTGCCGCAGCATTTTGATCTCCGGCCCGGAGATGTCGCAGCCGCATAAAGAATTCCTGCAACGCGCCGCCGGCAAATATCCGCAGACGACTTTTTGCGAATTCACTGATGATCTGATGAGTGTGATGAACGCCGCCGACGTGGTGATTTCGATGGGCGGTTACAACACTGTTTGCGAAGTGTTGTCGCTCAACAAACGCGCCGTCGTCATCCCGCGCGTCCGTCCCGCCGAGGAGCAGTTGATCCGCGCCGAACGAATGGCCGCGCGCGGCCTGTTCAGCTTCATCCACCCTGACAACTTGACGTCCGCGACGCTGAAAGACGCCGTATCGAAAGAGCTGACGCGCGCGAACGTCTCATTCCCGGAGCCGGAGATGGACGCGGCGCCCAGGCTCACCGCCGCACTGTCGCTTTCACTCTGCGAACCTGGGCGCGCCATGGCGAAAGCCGCTTCATTCAACTTCGACGCCTTCACACCCGCTTTCGCCTAAAGGGGGAACATGAAATCGCGTTACACAAATCAACAAACAGCACCTGACAACGCGCCGGAAATCGGTTACGTGTTGAAGGCTTTCGGCCGCACGTCGGAAACGTTCATCACCAACGAAATTCATCTGCTCGAATCGTTGGGCGCGAAGCTGACCATCTTCTCTATCAAAAAGCTGGAATCCCAGCGACGGCACGGCGTCGTCAGCCGCGTCAAATCGCCGGTCATTTTTTTGCCGGAAGCGGCGCCGGTCAACGAGGCGGGCTTTCTGAAATGGCTCTGCCTGACGCTGCCGCGCTTCGCGCTCGTTCATCTGAAGCTCTTCAGCCTGCGACCGCTGAATTATCTGATGACGTTATTTGAGGCCTTGCGCTTTTGCTTTCGTTATCGTTCACGAAGGTTCGTTCCGAAGAAGGTCTTCGTCAAAGAGTTCCTGCAAGCCGGGTACATCGCGCTCGAAGCGATGGAGGCGGGCGCGATCCGCCACCTGCATGCGCATTTCTGTCACGGCGCGACGACCGTCACGATGTTCGCCAGCCGGCTTTCCGGCCTGCCGTTCAGCTTCACCGCGCACGCCAAAGACATTTACCTCGGCGAACTCAATCCCGGCAATCTGCTGTCGCTGAAGATGAGCCGGGCGAAATTCGTCGTCACCTGCGCCGGCGCAAACCGTCAGCGCCTCGAAAAGCCTTGCCCGCCGCACACGCCGCTTCACACGATCTATCACGGGATCGACACGTCGTTGTTCGAGCCGTCAGAAGATGTCGGCGACGCGAGCGGCGGCGGGCCCCAGGTTCCGCTCATCCTCTCAGTCGGGCGCATCGTCGAAAAGAAAGGATTCGATTATTTGCTCAAAGCCTGTCACCGGCTGCGGCGGCAAGGACGCGATTTCAAATGTCTGATCGTCGGCGGGGCGGATAAACATTCCGAAACCATCGAACGGCTGATCGGCGAGTTGCGGCTCGAAGACACCGTCGCGATGCAATCCTCCGTCACGCAGGAAGAACTGAAACAGATTTACGAGCGCGCGACGGTCTTCGCGCTGCCATGCCTGGTGACGGACAACGGCGACCGCGACGGCATTCCGAACGTGTTAGTCGAAGCGATGGCGATGAAGCTGCCGGTCGTCTCCACGGACATCTCCGGCATCCCGGAACTGGTTCAATCGGGCGTCAACGGCCTGCTCGCGCCGTCAAGAGATGAAGTCCGGCTGGCCGAGGCGATTGCCGCGTTGCTCGACAATCCGGGCTTGCGGCGGCGCTTAGGCGAAGCCGCGCGCGCTCGCGTCCTCCATTCCTTCGATTCAAAACGCAACACCGTCTTTCTGAAGAACCTGTTCGTCGGATGCCTGAACGCGTGGGCTGACGCCGTTGCGACAACCGCCGAAAGCGAGGTCACTGCGCAGTGAAACCACAACTCGCTTCCACCCAGTTTCACGCGCCGTTCGACGGCTGGTCGCCGGCTGAACTGCTCGCGCACTTTCAGCGGCGCGACACGGTTCGTTATTTTCCTATTGTGGACGAGACACAGACCCTCCGCGCGAAGGCGGATCAGATACTGTCGAATCGCTTCGATTTCAACGAAGAAGCGTATGAGCTGCGGCCCGGCTTCGATTGGACGGCGAATCCGAGCGCGGACGTCGAATGGTTGATCCTGCTCACCGATTACCACCACATCGCGCTGCGCAACTTTCTGTATGCGATTCGGCTGGCGGCTCTGAACGGGATCGAGATGTCCGCGGAATTGCACAGCCTGGTCCGGCGCGCGCTGGAGTTTTCGCTATACGCGCACAAACCCGACGGGTGGATTCCGGCTCTGAGCGACGGCGACACCGGCAGTTTTCTCCCATTGCTTAAACAAGGGTACGAACTCTATGGCGACAAAGCGATGCTCTACGTCGCAACGAAGGGAAAACAAGGCCGCCCGCCCGCCTCCCGCTCGCGCGGGTTTGAGCAGAGCGGGTATTACATTCTGCGCAGCGGTTGGGGCGAACGCGAGCCGTTCGGCGACGAACGCTATTTGATCTTCGATTGCGGCCCGCTCGGCGCGGGTAATCACGGCCACCTGGATCTGCTCAGCTTCGAGATGTCAGCTTACGGCCAATCACTGATCGTTGATCCGGGACGATTCACGTATCACGAACCGCCGCCCGACAGCGGCGAAACGAACTGGCGCGCGCTGTTTCGCGGGACGGGGTATCACAACACGGCGCTCGTGGACGACAAGAACCAGACGCGCTACGAATTCCACAAGGGCAAATTCAGGGTCAAAGGCGAAGCGCCTCAACACGAGCTGAAAGCGTTCGTCAGTCACGACGGCTTCGATTACCTGCATGGCGTCGCGCGGAGCCGCGAATACGAGGTCGCGCACGAACGCAAGATCGTTTTTCTCTGCCCGGATTATTGGCTGGTCGTTGATCGGCTGCTGTCCGAAGCGCCGCACGATTACCGGCAGCTTTTCCATCTATCGGAACGCGCTTACGGCAGGACCTCGATGAGCGTCGAGCGCAGGACGCTTCTGATTGACTCGCCGCGCTTGATCATCGCGCATGCCGCCGAACCGGACGTTGCGCCGTCCATCAAAGAAGGCTTCGTCTCGCCGGTTTATGGCGTGAAGCATGCCGCGCCAGTTGTCAGTTTCGCGCGCCGGGCCGCCGGCGCCTGCTATCACACGGTTCTTTATCCTTACAAAGCCGACAGGCCGGAAATCACGTTAGAAAGGCTGCCGGTTCAATCCGGCGGGCGGACGTGCCCGGAGACCGAGGCTTCGGCTCTACGCGTCACCGTCACGGCTGGTAGCGAAAGCTTCAATGACGTGTTCCTGCTGATCCACCGGCAGGGCGATGAAGCATACCAATGCGGTTCGATCCGTTTTCGAGGCAGAGCGCTGCGCCTCAGAACCGATGGCGAAGGCAGGCGGCTACAACGACATCTATTAACGTGATGACCGCATATCGCCAACAAATCGTCGATCAAACACTGCCGCAACTCGGCGCGGCGCTGAGCCCCGCCGCGATGAGCGAAGTTTTCGCCGGCGCGCTTTTTCCCTCGGAAAAGCTACAGTCGCGATATCAAGTTCTGGACTGTGAAATCATGCAAGCGCGGTACAAACCTGGGAAAAATTGCTTGCTCAGTTATCGCCTTACGATCCGCGACGAACAAACGGCGCGGCGGCGCGAGCAGATTCTGTGCGCGCGCTTTTACGGACCAGGCGGCAGCTCGTCGCGCTTCCACAAGGCGCAATCACAAGCGCTCGCGGCCACACAATTTGGGCCTCCTGTTTTTCATCTGCCCAATCTGGAGATGGTCGGCTGGGTCTTCCCGAATGACCGGAAGCTCGTGGGGCTGGCGCGACTGACGAACGCGGAATGCCTGATGCGCGAGGTCCTGCCCCCAGTCGTCGCCGAAGCGTTCGGCGACGGATGGCGGACCGACGCGTTGACCGAAGAGATCGTCCATTACGTCGCCGAACATACCTGCACGGCGCGCGTGACGGTTCAATTGCGAAGCGCGGCGACCGACCGGGCGCGAACGGCTGTGCTCTACGGGAAGACTTATTACAACGAAGACGGCGCCGAGACCTTCGCGCGGATGCGGGAACTGGCCACGTCCGAAGCTTGCCGTCAAGGGCGGCTGGCTCTGGCGCGGCCGCTCGCCTATGACCCGGAGAGCAAGACGCTCTGGCAGATGGGCTTGACCGGCGCCCCGCTCTACGAACAGGCGCCCGGCGGCCCGCTGTTTATCGAGATGCTGAAACGCGCGGCCGGCGCGCTCGCCGCGCTGCACCAATCGCCGGTCTCCTGCCGGCGCAAGGTCGGAATCGCAGACCTGCTCGCCAGGTTCGACGAAGTCGAACGGATGGTTGCGCTCGCGCGCCCTGAGAGCCTGCCGAAATTGCGTTCGTTAATTGATCGTCTCAAACGCCAATCGCGGCAAATCGGCGCGCGCCCGGCCGTGACGCTGCACGGCGATTTACACCTGAAGAATTTCTTCGTCGCCGGTCGGGAGATCGCCTTGATTGATCTCGACAATCTCTGCCTGGGCGATCCGTTGCTGGAGTTGGGGAGCTTCATCGCCAGCCTGCATTATCGCAACCTGCTGCTGGAAAGGCCGGCGCAACGCGTTCGGGCGCCGGCCGACGCCTTCGTTCGCGCTTACGCTGAGTCGGCTCCCTGGGCAGTAACTGATTCGATCTTGAATTGGTATGTGGCGGCGGCGCTGATTGCCGAACGCGCGTTCCGTTGCTTGACGCGGTTGAAATCCGGGCGGCTGACGATGTTGGACGAGATCATCACGCTGACGTATCAAGCGGCGGCGCCGGAGACACTCATTACATACCGAGAGGCGTCGTTATGAAGAAGAGGGCGATGTTTTATTGCCAGAGCGTTTTGGGGATGGGGCATTTGATCCGCAGCGCGGAGATCGCGCGCGGGCTGGCTGACAATGGTTTTGAAGTCTCCTTTCTGTATGGCGGCGAGACGGCCGGCGGTCTTGAACTGCCCTCGTCAATCGCCGTCGTCAACCTGCCGCCGATCAAATCGGACGCGGAGTTCCGCGAGATTCGCGCGGCGGACGGTTCGCGCGATCTGGAAGGGATCAAAGAGGAACGCCGGCGGCGCATCCTCGCCGAATTCGCCCGCTTTCGACCTCAGGTGTTGATCATCGAGTTGTTCCCTTTTGGCCGCAGGAAATTCGCCTTCGAACTGATCCCGCTGCTCGAACGGATCAGCGCCGGCGGGCGCGCGACGAAAGTCGTATGCAGTCTGCGCGACATCCTGGTGAGCAGGCGCGATCAGGCGAGGTTTGAGGACCGCGTTTGTAATTTGATGAACAGGTACTTCGATCTGCTGCTGGTTCACGCCGACCCGCGGTTCCAACGGCTGGAAGAGACTTTTCCGAGCGCACGACGAATTGAATGCCCGATTCGCTACACCGGCTTCGTCGTTCAGCGAGGCGATAAATGAGATGACGCGGCTACGAATCAATCAGGAGAAGAACATAATCGTCAGCATCGGCGGGGGCAGGGTGGGTTGCGAGTTGCTGGAGTGCGCAATCGCCGCGAGCGCGCTGATCAAGGAGAGGCTGCCGCACCGGATGCAGATCTTCACCGGCCCGTATCTGCTCGAAGAACAGTTCATCAGTCTCAAAAGGTTGGCGGCCGGTAGTTCGCAGATCACCATCGAACGCTTCACCGCGAGCTTTCTGTCCCGCCTCGAACAGGCGGACCTCTCGATCAGCATGGCCGGTTACAACACCTGTATGAACATTTTGACGACGGGGGTCCGCGCCCTGGTCTATCCCTTCACCGGCGCCGACAACGAAGAGCAAGAGCAGACGATTCGAGCGAACAAGCTGGAGGGGCTTGGCGTCGTGTCAGTCATCCGGGATCACGAGCTTGAGCCACGGCTTCTGGCCGAACGGATCATTCGCTGCTGCGGGCCGCAAAATCGCGCCCTGTGCCCATCGCTCGATCTGCGAGGTGCTGAGAAGACCGCCGAGATCATCACGGAGTTGCTCGGCGAGAGCGCGGTCGGCTCCGGAGGAAATGGGCAATGAATGAGCGACTGATAAACGCATTGGAGGAATCGCGAGCCGAAGCGCGCGTGATCGACATCTTCTTTCGCGATGACGATGTTGACGAAGACGAAGACAGTTTGCGGCTGCTGCTCGACCTGTTCCTCGCGCTGCAAACGCCCGTGAACCTGGAGGTGATTCCCGGATCGCTGACTGAAGCGGCGGTCAGGATGTTGCGGCGGTATCCTCCGTCGCTCGTCGAACTGAATCAACATGGCTGGCGACACGTCAACCACGAACGCGAGGGGAGAAAGTGCGAATTCGGAGCGAGCTGCAGTTACGAACTACAACTCGAAGACATCGCCAACGGGCGGCGGCGAATGAATGAAGCTTTCGGCGACGGCTGGTCGCCGGTCTTCACACCGCCCTGGAATCGCTGCGCCGAAGAAACCTTTCGCGCTCTCGATCAATTGGGCTTCGCGGCGCTCTCGAAGAGTCATGACGAGCATCCGGCCACCGGTTACAAGTTTCGGGAGATTTCGATCACGTTCGATCTATATCGCTGGAAGGGGGAACCGGCGATGAAATCTCCCGAATCTGTCATCGAGGAATTGGTCACGCAGATGAATGAACTCGACACGATCGGGATTATGTTGCACCACAAGGTCATGGACTCGACCGCCTTCTCCCTGGTGAAGCGATTGATCGAAACGTTGCGCATTTACCCGGGGGTTCGATTCCATACTTTTCAGAGCCTGCTGTCCCTGGGAGCGCGCGCATCCTTGCGCGCCGAGGCTCGATGAATAGGCGACCGCCGGAAGCTGGAGGGCGCAAGGATGCGCGCGCTCCTACAGCGTTTATCACTTGAGTATTCAGGAATAACAAACCACGGGGATCACTGGGATGTTTATGGCGATTTGCAAATGCATGTACGGAACGACAAGTGGTACGGTACGGGGAGCGTGAGCGACCTGAGCCTTGATCAATAGGCCTATTGATCAAGGCTCAGGTCGCTCACGCTCCCCGTACCGTACCGGAGATCGCGCCACCTCTCCGTACAAGCAATCGCAAACTGATCTAGTTTTGTTCGTCCCCGTGATCCCCGCGCCACCGTGGTTGATTCAATCTGAACATTCAAATCGAAGACGCTATAGGCGAGGGGAACAAGATGCGAAGAAAGGTTCCAAACAGATTTCGACGAATTGTGAAGGCGCATCTGCGCCGTGTGAAGGGCGGGCTGTGTCTGGCGGCTCTCTGCGCGCTCGGCTACACGCTGGCGGAACTGCTGGCGCCCTGGCCGTTGAAGATCATCTTCGATCACGTGCTGTTGGAAAAACCGCTTCCCCCGTCTCTCGCGATATTGAACGGCGCGCTGCAAAGCGGCAAAAGCTCCGCCATCGTCACGATTTCATTCGGCATCCTGTTGATCGCCGCTTTCAAAGCCGCGTTCGCCTACACGCAGCTTTATCTGACTTCACGCATCGGCCACCAGATGGTCTACACGCTGCGTCGCGAATTGTTCGCGCACCTGCAGCGGCTCTCGCTCTCATTTTACAACCGCGCGCGGTCGGGTGAGTTGCTGACCAAAGTGACCAGCGACACCAACATGTTGAAGGATGTCTTCTCGGAATCGGCGCTCAGCTTCGTCTCGCAACTTTTGACGCTCGTCGGGATGTTCGCGGTGCTCTTCCTGCTCAACTGGCGGCTGAGCCTGATCGTGACGGCGACCTTTCCGGTCCTCAGCTACACGATCTTCAGCATCTATCGCCGGACCAAAGCTTCGGCGCGCAAACAGCGGGAAAGAGAAGGCCGGCTGGCCTCGCAGATCAATGAGGCGCTCGGTTCAACGCTTCTGGTGCGGGCCTTCGCGCGCGAAGGTTACGAACAGCGACGGTTCGACGGCGAAAGTTCGCAAAACCTGACCGAGAACATTCGCACGGCGCGGATGGAAGCGGGCGCGGCGCGGACGGTGGAGATCATCAACGCCGCGGGCGTCTGGGCGGCGGCGCTCTTCGGCGCTCTGCAAGTGGTCAAAGGGCAGATGACGCCGGGCGACGTGCTGATCTTCACGGCCTACCTGATCAATATGGTTTCATCCGAACTCCACCAACGATGGCAAGAGCTGCGCCAGCAACTGCATTGGTATTACGGCAAAGTGAGCGGGGCGGAGACGCGGGGCAAAGTCCGGCTACTCGGCGCGGATCGGCGGCTGCGCGAAGAGATCCTGCGGTGTGAGACCGCTCTGGCCAACGTCGCCCGACAGCTTCAGACGCAGGATCCGAACTTCGTCTGGTTACAACAATCCGGCGGAATGAATGTCGAAGATTTGCGCGGCGCCCTGGCGGAGGACGAAGCCGTCATCGAATATTACTTCGACGCCGAACGACTGAAAATTTTCGTGATTGATCGACGGCAGATGCGAGTCGTCAGCGGCGAGCGTGGTTTGCCGGAAATGAGCGAGTTGATTCAGAGGCTGCGCTTCCAATTGAACAAATTTCAATACGGCCCGGCTTACCTGGCGGCGCACTCCGCCCGCCTGCTCCACGACACGAACAATTGTCTGCATCAACTCTGGCAGGCTCTTTACGCGCCGGTGGCCGATCTGGCGGGGGCGAAGAAGCTGATCATCATTCCATTCGGGGCGCTGCACAACGTGCCCTTTCAGGCGCTCTTCGACGGCGAGAAATATTTGCTGGAAAGGAACGAAATCGCATATTCGCCCAGCTCAAAGTTACTGAAGCTGTGCGCCGCCGCGGCCGTCGGGAAGTACGAACGAGCCGTCATCTTCGGCGCGGCGGATGAAACCGCGCCGAAGATCACCGAAGAGATCCGGGCTATTCGCGCGCTGTTCCCCGACGGATACTGCTTCACGGGAGCGGCGGCGACCGCGCAGGCGCTCACCCGCCATGCCTCGTCGGGCGAAATCCTGCACATCGCCAGCCACGCCGCCTTCCGCCATGACAATCCGATGTTTTCGGCATTCAAGCTCTCCGGCTCGTGGCTGAATTTTTTCGACATCCGCGCGCTGAAACTGCCCGCGTCGCTGGTCGTATTGAGCGGTTGCAGCACCGGGGCGAGCAGAATCTACGCCGGCGACGAAATGATGGGGCTGGCGCGCGGATTTCTGTCGGCGGGCGCGGCGTCGCTGGTCGTCAGCCTCTGGACGGTCAACGATCCGGCGACCGCGAAGTTGATGACCGCGTTCTACCGGAAACTTCGCGGCGGAATGTCGATCCGCGCGGCATTGCGCTCTGCGGCGTTAGAGATAAAATCCCAGTACGAGCATCCGTACTACTGGGCGCCACCAAAGCCTTCAACGCGCGCTATGGCACGGCGATCAGAGAACATATCGCGGGGACGGATCAGTATCTGCTCGATCTGGCGCCGGGCGTCGAGGTCGAAGACAAGCTGGCTGAGATCGCCGGAGACCCGGACGTGGCCTTCTCATGCCCGAACTTCAGCTTCAAGCCCGCAGAAGTCCGCCAGCGCAGCACGCCTAAAATTGACCAGCGAAGTCAGGCTTACATTGACGACCAATCACCCGTCAATTTCTACGGCCAGCCTTCGGCTCTGAGGCTGCATTTGACCGAAGCGCAACGAATGAGTCGCGGATGGGGCGTGCGCGTGGCGGTGATTGACACCGGCGTTGATTTCAATCATCCGCTCTTTGCCGGGCGGATCGCCTATCCAAACTATGACTTTGTGGACAATGACGGCGATCCGCAGGAAGTCCCAGGCGGCATAGGTTATGGACACGGCACGTTCGTCTCAGGCTTGATTTTGCTGGCCGCGCCAGGGGCAGCGATTATGCCGCTACGCGCCTTCAGCATCGACGGCGGCGGCACTAGCTTCAACATCGCCAGAGCGATCCGCTTTGCGACCGACAACGGCGCTCAGGTTATCAACATGAGCTTCGGCCTGCTCGAAAGAGACGAACTGATCGAAGACGCGCTCGAATATGCCTATCAGCGAGTCTATATGGTGGCGGCTGCCGGGAACGACAACCTCGACATTCTGCATTTTCCTTCCGAGAGAGAGAGCAAGACCCTGGCCGTGGTTTCAACCGACGCCGCCGACATCAAAGCCCCGTTCAGCAACTTCAACCGCGACGCGCAGGTTTCGGCGCCTGGAGTAGACATTTACAGCGCCTATCCGGAGAACCGCTGGGCATTGTGGAGCGGCACGTCTTTCTCGACCGCGCTGGTGACTGGCGAGGCGGCGCTCTTGCTGCAATTGAATCCGAAACTGAACCGCACGGCGATGAACACGGTGATAACGAACTCCGGCGTCAGTATTGATTCGCTCAATCCGGCTTATGCAAGAAAGCTGGGCCGGGTGAGGATTGATTATCTCGAAGCGGTCATTCGCATACTTTCAGGCAATCGCATCCGATAAACGGCCAGGTGGGGAAGGGGCCTTACAATACGGCAATTACAACGCTTTACTCTTGGGTGTTCAGGTTTGATCGCGATTTGCAGTTTTCTCTAGCCGCGTAGCGGCGCCCGAATTTAGCCGTGGGTTTAAACCCACGGATGAGTGTAGGGTGATTTGCCAGCGTCGCGTCAGCGACGATTGAACTATCAGCATCTCCCCGATTCAATCGTCGCTGACGCGACGGGATTTGTTCTGGTCCCTTCACCGTTGGTTAAAACCCACGGCTAAAATCAAAAGCCGCTGACGCGGCAGACGAATCTTGGCCGGTCCTACAAGAGGGTGGCGAGTATCTGACCCTGAACACTCATCTGGAAACCGCTGTATGCGCTCAATTTGCGAGCGTATAAAGTTACTAGAGCGTTAACTAGGTTTTTTGGCATTTGTTTAAATCAGAACACGTGAGATTGGTACAGTACCGCGCGCGTAAGCAAGCGGCTGACTTATGAGACGGCCGCTTGCTTACGCGCGCGGTACTGTATCAGCGTCCCAATGTAGCGTGTTTCGGTTTATGGGAAACATTTAAAAACTTAGTTAACGCTGTAGTTCCTGGCCTTCAACGAGAAGCCGGGTATGAAATTTCCCTTTTAAGCGCTGATGTTGCCCGGAGCAAAGCTTCTACCTGATAGGCCGGGCCGAGCGCGTAGGCGGCCATGGCGAAGTGCCAGATACCCCAGGTCAGGGAGCTGTAGGGCAATGTCAGATATTTATGCCCCGTTGCCCACAGCCCCATGTTCCCGATGGAAGTTAGAAAAATCGCTGCGGTAAAAGCGCTCCAGCATTTCGCGATCAACCCGCAGCCCATATTGGCCACAGAGCGTCTGATGAAAATCGCTTCAAGCAGCAACAGACTCAGTAGTGGATTGCTCGCCCAATTGATCGCCTTCGTGACCGTCACCGGGCCCGGAAGTCGCAAACGGGCCTGTGAAATTTCAAAGAGGAAACTCAGCGTATAACCCACAACGATGCTGAGCAACGCGTAATCGTAGACAGTGAGCCTGGCGAGCAGCCCAAGTCTCTTATAAACACGCACGACGATGAAAAGCCCGCAGGCCAGCGACAGCATTTGCATCGGGCCTCCGATTATCGAACCGGCGCTATAGAAGGCAACCGCCGCATCTTTACCGACCCATGCGATCGCCGGGGACGCTTCGTTAACCAAAGACGGGTTTACCCCGAGGATGCTCACGAAAACTCTTCCCGTGAGATGACACGCGGCAGCCAGGATGATCCAAAGCCATGCCTGCTTTAAGACATCGTCGCTTGAAAAATGACGCCAGGCCATCACGCTCAGCGCCAGCCCGATGAGATTGAATGCAAAGAAGAAGAACGTGCCCTGGCCTCGGAAAAACGAGATGACACAGCTGATGTCGCCTGTCGCCCACCAGCGGGTGTAATTAAAGAGGGCAATCGACACGTACACGCCAGTCGTGGCCAAGACCAGATTTGGAAGTGATGCCCGGATATTCATTTCCATCTGCCCTCCAAGGGAGGCGTTTAGAGAATCTGTCCGCTCTCCGGATCGAACAACAGGACGATTTCCGCTATGACTGCTGACGCCGCGTTCCTTCCCAAAAAGGCCTTCAGTAACGGCTCGACCGTAGTAATGACATCCTGACTGCGAAGGGTTTGAGTGTTCAATTTTTCCAGAGCCGCCGCCACTGCATTCTGTCCCACATAGACTCCCAGTTCGGCGACGAGCGTATGGCCCATCGCGGTTTGCCTGAAGAGGATCCCGGTCGCTTCTTGGCTGGCGGGCAGGTGAGCGTTGTTGAACACATGAATAGAGGCGCGGAGCTGAGAGAGACCTCGGGCTGTCGGGAATACGTCATCGGTATGCGTCTCGGCGCGGGTTTCGATGAACAGGTTCAAAGTCCTTTCAAGCCTGCCGACTTCAAACCTACATGCCGGGCAAGTGGCAAGATGGCGGGCAACGCGCCGCTGTCGAAAGCCCGAGAGCTGGCCCTCACCGTAAGCCAACAATTCGCCGCTGCGGGGGTGAGGGAGAATGCGCCCGGGCAGCTTCTGTATGATTGTCTTCAGTGGGTTGAACACTAATCTCTCCGGTCTCCGCTTAAGAACTCGGTGATTTTCTTCAGCCCCCGCGCCAGTAACGTCCCGACGGTTCCCGAACGTAAATTGAGGACCTGTGCGATTTCACGGTAGTTTAACCCCTCGGCCCTGAGTTGCAGACATTCCTTTTCCCTAGACGAAAGCGTCCCGAAGGCCAGTTTCAATATTTCGGCCCACAGACACTCTGACTCCTGGCTCGGGCGGCAAGCCGGCTTTTGAGACACTTCGGCGGCGTCCATTCCCACACGGTTTTTGACGGCGTGGTCTTTCAACCTGTCCAGCAGATAATTACGCGCCACGCGAAAGAGCCAGGCTTTGTCATTGTGTATCTTTACTCCATTGGTAAGCGCGATGTAGTAACGTAAGAAGGCCTCTTGCACCGCGTCCTGCGCCTGGTCTGCGTTCTTGCAGAGTGCGATGAGGTAACTACACAGACTCGGCGCCAAGCGTAGATAAGCGCCTATTACTTTCAACTCGATTTCTTCAGGATCACAAGCGCGCCCATTGGCGCGATGCGCCTGAACAAGCCCCAGGTTGTGTAAGGGCGCGTCGCAATCTTCCGAAGCCTCAAAACTCTTAAGTGATTGTGCGATCCCGCTTTCTGGCATAGTCGGTACGAGTCGGTTGGGCACGGCAATAATGCTATGGGGGCGCCTGAGAATAATCCTGAAAGGCGCCAGTGAAAAGTCCATTTGATGACCGGGAATAAAATATTTTCTACCCGCGTGCATAAAATACGGGTCTCAATCGTCTATATTCGGGAAGAGCATATGTAGTCCTCCACCAGCCCCTAAGGGGTCGTTCTCGACCGTAGCAAGGCTCTCATACCGTACGGCCACACGGTCTGACGCGACAAGGACGGCCTCCCGCAGCGAAAGGCTCACACAAGCATTGACGCAGTCCTTTCATTTATCGACGCATGTTTTACTATGAAGGCAGACTTCGAAATTACAGTTGGATTTTCAACATCCGTATTTACATGCGTCGGCTTAAACTGCGGAAAGGTTATTGAGCCAGGCGCAAAGATTCTGTTTGTGAATGGCCGTCGGAGAGAGTTATGCGCTGGCTGTGCGAGAGTCTATCTTAAAAGCCTGGCTAAGAAATTGGATCGTATTGATGGTTGTACATACACGATTCGCGGCATGAAAGCCTCATCAGGCCGAAGAACACAACTAACCTGTCCCCCTGATGCGATCGGAGAAAAGGACATCGACTCGCTTTTTGAAGAATAACGCCAGTGGAAGAGCCGAAAAGCGGCGCGGCGGAGGGTCTGGCGGCCGGACGTTTTCAAACGCCCACGGATTTAACGGATCAAAAACGGATTTTCACGGATTGATCCGTCCTGATCTGTCTTAATCCGTTAAATCCGTGGTTTCTTCTTCTTTTTCTAAACCGCAAGATGTTGGGGTGTCTCACGGCAATTCCCAAAGACCCCGATTTCTTCAACTCGGCATGCATGACCTGGATTAGACGGAGCGACTTTCAGACGCCTATCTCTTTAAGCGCCTCGCCTGCGGCGGCCAGGTTGGCGAGTTTCATTTCAGAGTACTTGCGTGAGAGGATCACGCCCGCAGCGCCCGAGGTTAACGCCGCCCTCACTGCCGCCCTGACATCCGAGGGCTGTGTCTTTTTCTCGCTTTGATCAGTTGGGATGTCGATGTCAATGCCTGGATAGATGGCGACCTCGCCACGACCGCCGGCGACCGCCCGTTTCGTCTCACGAGCGACGTAATCCGCCGAGAGGCCGGCGGCCGGCAATTTGTCAAAGCTTGCTTCGTCCCCGTAACCCATGATGCGGTAATGCAGGGCGAGCGCCTCTTCCGGTTTGGCGTCGCGGAAGATTGTCGAGTGGACGTTCTTCAGATATTGCTGAAGGCGCGGGCCGCCGCAGTTGTTGTAGATCACCACCTTCAGATAATCAGAAGTCTCCCGTAGCTTCGCGTAGTCCTGTTCGGCGCGGAAGAAGGGGCTGAAGGAGTTGTTGTGCCAGATGTGCCAGCCGACTTGAACGCGGTTGTTGATGCCTTTGGCGGTCCCGTAAATCTCGCCATAAATCTCATCCTTGCTGTCAGTCCAGAGTTTCTCCCAGGCCAGAATTTCGGGGTAGTTCAACAGCAAGCGCCAGAAGGTGACGAAATAGCCGTCGGTCGGTCGGGCGCCGGCGTGGGCGGCGCGCGCGAATTTATCCAGTTCGATCAGGCCCTCCCGCGCCCGTTCCACACTGACGCCGCGCTCGCGCCCCTTAGCTCGGCAGTGCTCGCAAAAACATGTGAGCGCCGCGCGGCCATTGAATCCGCCGTGGCGCGAGCCGACGGCGTTGTTGAGCGGCCCCTGTCGCTCCGAGCCCCACATAATCCCGTCAATCTCGTGAGACTTGATGTAGTCCTCGACCAGCGAGTTGAGGAACTGACGCACGTCGGGATTATTCAAACAAGCCTGGCCAGTGCGCCGCCCGTAAATGTCCACCTCCGCCACTTTCTCAAAGTTGGCGATCAATCGCGGATTATAGACATCCTCGAACCAGCAGTAACTCTGCATGCCGCGCGCTTTGGCTTTAGTTACAACGGCGGTGAGCAAATCGAAATCGCCCAGGTCAGGCGCTCGTAGATTTTTGAGGACCGTTTTATCGTAATACTCCGGATGGAGCGCGGCATAGCTCCCGCCGTGAAAAGCTTTGGTGTCGTACTCCTGCGCGCCATGATCGGGCAAAGGTTGTCCGGGCACTTGCCGTCCCGCAATGCCGCGTCCGTAAGTGAAGACGGCCAGCATCAGCGCGTTGATGCGGGCGCGCTCCTGAAAAATATCGAGAACTTTATCAACGCCCTCATCTACGAACGAGACCGCTCCGACCTGGATCGCGATGAACTTCTTGTCCTTTTGCGACTGCGATACGGCCGGCGCCGAGGCGAGAGATTCTTTTTCCATTCCGTTCGCCGAGGACGAATGACTATTAATACCGGCCACGGAGATGGCCGTGACCCCTTTCAAGAAGTTGCGTCGCGATGAGCTATTTACTCGTTTCTCTGATTTCCGCATGGCGCGCTCCTTATGGTTTGAGCCACTTCACGAACCACGCTATCGCCGCTTGACGAGCGGCTGGCGTGACGGCGTGGCCAGTCTTCTCTTGAATGAGCAGTTGGAACTTATCCTCCGCCCGGGCATTGGCGTAGGCCTGGCGCGCGCGCGTGGCGCAATCCATCACGCCAGGCATCGGCGTTCGCGGGTCAGAATCGCCGTTGATCACCAGCAGCGGGCGTGGCGCGACGAGCGGCAGCATCCCCGGCCCGTCAAACTCCTTGTGGATGCCAGGAACCACTCGGTCATAAAACTTGCGCACGAAGTCGGCGTTGATTTCCGCAATGCCGGCGTCTTTGCTCGCGCCGTTGACCGCCGCCTGGAAAGTCTCGACGCGCGACTGCCAACTGTTGTTCTCAAGCGCCCAGCGGAAGCTCTGTACGCCGATGCACGGCACGGCGACAGCGACGCGCGGATCGACGGCGGCGGCCAGGTAGGTCTCCATGCCGCCTTTGGAAAATCCGATCAGCCCGATGCGCTTTGCGTCCACATCTTCGCGCGTCTCCAGGTAATCGATCAGCCGCAAGACATCCCACACTGTGTCGTAAAGAAAGGGATGCTCACGGCCAGTGCGGTAAGCGCGCAGGATGGATTCGCTGTACTCCGCCGAGCCCTTGCCGGCTTTTGTGCGCTCGCCGTGATAACGGCCGTCAATCGCCACCCCGATGAAGCCGAGACCCGCCAGTTCCTTCAAGAGCGCCAGTTGGCCCTCTTTATTGCCGCCCGTGCCGTGCAGCGCGACGACCACCGGACGCCGGCCGGAGGATTTGGTCTGCTTCACCAGGATGCCCGGCACGCGCTGCTCCGCATCCGCCGCAAAGGTGAAATGCGTTTGCGCCAAGCCGTCAGTGGAGCCCAATTCTTGCGCCTCCGGCGCAAGCGGCGCGCGCGGGCGATCAATTAGCTTCAGAAACTCAGCGCGGTTTTGAATGTTCTCTCGTTGCAGCCTGACGACGACATAGGGCGTCTCCTTCTCCAGGTCGGGATAGATTTTCCCGTTACCCCGGTTGTCAATCACTTCGATGAAGTACATCAAATCCCACTTCGGGATGACGTGCTCGGCGGGGATGACGGCCTGGTACTGATCTTTCTTCCCAGTCGGCGCCATCTCCAGAGTGCGGTAATCCTGATACTGATTGACGCTGCGATAACGCAGGCGGACAGACTTGATCCCGGAGGGGTCTCGCGCCTCGGCGATGATGGTCAGTGGCTTTTCCGCCGGGGCGCTCGTCACCGGCTGGCTCGTGAGGGTTGGCGGCTCGTCGTCATCGCCAGATGCAGGCTTGCGGGTCAGGAAGCGCGCAATCAAAGAATTATTTTGCGCGGCGGCAGGGAGGAAACTCTCCCGCTCCTGTTGCAACGCTTTCAATCCCTTCTTCAGTTCGACCAACTCATCCTTCCAATGACCGGCCAAACCCGAGCTGGGCAGTCCCATCATCAGGTTGTCGTTGTAGACATCTCCGGCCGCTTCGACGAGTTTCTCCCAGGCTTGAATTGCCAGGCCCTCGCGCGTGATAGCGTCGTCTAAGGCCGAGGCGTCCTGCGCCTGCTTGAACAGGGCATAACTCAGCCCGGCATGGATTCTGCGAGAGTGATACAAGGCCAGGTTGGCCAGGATTTTCAAATCGACCATAGTCGAATTGAACTCCCATGCTCAGGAACTGCTCGGTGTCGCTAGGCTCGGCTTTGGCGTATACCGGCAAGTCCTCGCGGCGCTGTTTTTCCACCCAGCCTCTGGTCGTTGGGAAGCGGTTGTAGGGGAAGTTGTAAGCCTGAGCCATCGGCAAGACCCAACTGGCGCGGTGAAGCGCCTGTTCCACGAACGGCGCAGCCGCTTTGCCGAAGCGCCGCTCAAACTCTTTGCGCCAGACTTCGGGCGGTGTGTCAGGGTTGTAGCCCAAGCGGCCGAAGACCTGGAAAAAATGCCAGTACCGCTCGAACTCCCAATCGTAATATCGGTACTGCGGCCGGAGCAGGTCGAATGGCTTCATATCATGCGGATGCGACGCCATCTTCGTCGCGAGCATCTCATTCACTTCGAAGCCGCTGCCCTCATAGATGTGAGTGCTCTCGGCAAAGCGCCGCGCGTACTCCGGGTCGCCCCAGAGCAGGACGCGCGTAGTGCCGCCGGCCCAAAGCTGCCACTGGAAATTGTACCGCTGCGGGTAACGCAGCAGATCGGCGTAACCGTGTCGCCGGTCGTTCTGATTCTGTTTGTTGATGTGCGTGGGATGGAACGGCAGGCCCATCTGTTCGGCCCAGTATTTGGTGTTGAGCCTGATCTTGACTCCCATCTCCAGGGCGAGATCAATCAGAGAATCGGGGAAGTCCTTGACCCGCGCGTCGAACAGAACGTTCGGGCCGTGCTCTTTCATAACCTGATAGATGCCTTTCCAGAACTCGGGCATTTCCTCCTTCTTCAGGCCCGATTCGCCATGCATACGGAACTGGACGGCGTGCAGATTGGGCGTCAGCTTCAGAAACTTCGCCAAGGCCGCTTTGTGGTAGGCCATGAGATCCTTTTCCGTCAGCCCAATCACGATCCCCGGCCTGGGCTTCCCCGGCTCCGCCTCTTTGACGCCACCCGATTGTACGCCGCCGCGATAGATGTGATCCCAGAGGCCGGCGGTGAAATCCAGCCCTCGAGCGCGCGCCATCTCGATCAGCCGATTGAGCATCTTGAGGTTGCGCTGCTGCCGCTCTTTCGTCAGGCCAACGACGTGGACATCGGGAAAGCCTTCAATGTCAAAAAAGTAAGGATAGGCCGGGGCGAAATACCCTGCGTTCTCGTAGCCGAAGATCAGGACGAAGGTGTTGAACCGGTCACGGGCCAGCATGTCGAAGTATCTGGCCCAGTAGTCTTCATTGAAGAAGCGAGCCTCGAAATCGGCCTGCTGCATGGTGTAGATAGAAACGCCGC